>Ga0307432_1000073_pt1 | contig 83842 bp, 64 predicted proteins | sample SalMarWE160150MG_FD_202158 | JGI IMG/M metagenome (GOLD analysis project Ga0307432, IMG submission 202158) | Salt marsh sediment microbial communities from the Plum Island Ecosystem LTER, Massachusetts, United States - WE1603-150 | ecosystem: Environmental > Aquatic > Marine > Intertidal zone >...
GCGTCCCCGCAGGCCGTCATGATCCTCGGCCGGCGAGACGCCGGCCGCTACTACTCGGCTTCGGTGAATCAACGGAAGATCTCCAGCTTTGGTAAAGCCTTCAGAAGTGCCGACACCTGGTCGTTGGAAACCTGCGTGTCGACCAGGCAGAGAAGCGTTAAGGTGCCCAGCCCTCTGAGCGGCTCGAGGTCGGAAACCTGCGTGCCGGACAGGTCGAGCCCCCGCAAATTCGCCAATACCCTGAGCGGCTCGAGGTCGGAAATCTTCAAACCGCTCAGATCGAGTTCGGTCAGCTTAGCAAATTCTTCGTCAGTCAGGTCTTCAGGCTTCTTACCGACTTGTCGGGCGATGGCTTCACGGATCATACCCTCGGGCAACGCGCTTCCAGTCGCTACGGCGATGGCCGACGTGTCCGACGGATACTCGATCCGCATCAGCTCACCAAGCTCGGGATCACCCAGGAGGTGTAGAAGCGACGAGAAGGCGGGATTCCTGACAAGATCACGGTACGCCTCCGGAACGGACGACAGGTCGGGCTCGTCGCCGACTTCCTCTCCGGTTCGCCGTTTGCCTGCCCGCTCCGCTACCGCCTCGGGCTCAGCACCCTTTTCCGCCGTTCGTTTCATCAGGGAAGACGGGAGCTTGATTGAACGTTTGAAGTCCCCCACGCCCTCGTTGTTCCGGACGATCCTCGACCACTCGCCGAAGAACTTGTCGCCCAGAGGCAGGCCGACCAGCGATCCGTACGTGTGGCGATCGGTCAGAATCTTGCGCACGAAGAAAAGCTGCATCCCCTGCTCGATAGGTAACAGGGATTGATCCTTTTCCTGCTTCATCATCCGGGCACCAGCACCGGCGATGGACGCGCTGTTGAGCAGGCGTTTGACCTCGCGCGGGTTGCGACCGGCCAGCTCGAGGGTCACGGTGCGGAAGACCTCCTGTTGCAGCTCGGAAAGCTTCTTCCAACTTTCGATCCGGTCGAGCTGCTCGGCAAGGAACTTCTCGATCTGCCCGACGCTGGGCTCGAGCGGGACCTCGACCTGGAACATCTTGGCCAGATATTGCAGGCTCTTTTCGGGATCGAGGCCGAGCTTGCGGTAGTGCTCGGCCACCAGCTTGTCGACCACTTCGCGATCGACGCCGACGACGAAGATCAGCTTCTCGATGTTCAGATAGAGCTTGAGGGCTTCGAGGACTTGCAGAGCGACTTCCGGCATGCAGCGGTCGAGGTCGTCGATGAAGATGACCATCCGCTCGTTTTTGCCGAGCGTTTCATTGACCCATTCGCGCAGGGACGTCTCGAACTCGTTTAGATACCCGGCCTCCGGATGAGCGGCCTCTCGGTACTCCTCGAGCACCTCCTTGATCCCTGCAAGACTGAGCTTTGCCCCCGGCCCGCCGGCGGGAACCTTGCCCTCGAGTTCGAGACCGGCCAGGACGTGTACGAAGCTCCGTCCGAGAAAGATGCCAAACTGCTTGGCGGCCTTGGTCACCTTCCCGATCGTGGGTTTGGAAACGCTGATGCTCTCGATAATGACCTCGGCCACCAGACCGCGCCACACGTCCTCCTTGGTGTGATACTTCCAGGGGTAGAACCAGACCGGCCACACGCGAACCTTGTCCTTTTCCTCGTCCTTGCCCTTTTCGTTCCAGACGTCCAGCAGGCCGTGGAGCCATTTCATGGCCGACGTCTTGCCCGTACCCCAGGTGCCGTATATGGCGATTGCCATCGGTGTACGGGTCTCCGGGTGGCGCAGGATGTCGTAGACGGGTCCGACGCGGTAGCTGAGGTCGAAGCCCTCCAGATAGGCCTCTTTGTGTGAAAGGGCCTGGTCGCTCAGGACGGTCATGGCCGGAGGTGTGGACGCGAACTCCGTGTGCTCATTGACTCGCGGATCTGTTTCACCTTTGGTCATCGTGTAGCGACTCGGCGCGTCGAGAGGGTCAATCCGGCTTCAATTATCACCGGGTCGAGGAAACCGATCAACCAGCCGGCTGAGATGATCTCTGTCCATGGACATGATCTATGTGCGTCAGCAGATCCGCGGTGGGGCTTAGGCACCGTGCCCAAGCCGAAGGCGCGGGCATATTCTGTTGCTGGGCCGAGAATTTGTTCTCGGCCCATTCTTGCGAGAAGTGATTCACGCACGAGCGAGCTCAAGCATGGCCACGCAAGCGTGGACCATTCCACCCGCCAGAAGCCTCCCTTCGGCGGTCATCCGCGATTCTCGCCAAGAGTACATCCTTTTCTTTGGGCGTTACCCCATTCTCAGCGATGAAACGAAGCAAGTTGTCAGCGGGAAAGTGGTAGACTTCATCCTCTTTGGGCGAGTTGCCAATTATGGCTTTGAATCCGAGCACAAGTTACGCAGGTCGAGTCGCTGAAAATGAGTCGCACAGTTAGTCGCATTGCAGAGTCTCCTTTCTTGTAGGTGCCGCATCCTTGCATTGTGTATCTACCCGGTCCAACCCAATCGCCGCGACCGCCATCCTTGATCGGTTCCTGGAGCATTCGGAGCTGATCACGATTACGGATAAGAGCTATCGCCTGCGACAGAAGGCCGAGCGCAAACCAGAGGATCCCGAGAAGGGCAAAGCCACCGGAGGCCCCAAGAACTCTTGCAGAGAGCCCAAAGCTTGAAGTACGAAGTGCAAGGAACCAATTCTCACTGACCGGTTTTCATTCGACCCTATCCGGCTGGTTTCCAAGTGACCGGTGAGACGATGCCTACGGGCAAAATTGGTGCAAAGTCGCCATGGCGTAGCTAGTATCCCCTGCACGATACTCAGTTAGAGTTACTCGCTTAATGACCTGTTCCTAGGTGCGCGCTGGCCCCTGCCGGGTTAGCCGGGCGTAATCAGGAGTGCGTATCTACCGACCACGCACACCTGCCAGGTTATCCAGGCTTGGGCCGGCGCACCGGAAGCGGGTAATGTGTTTCCTGTAGATCGCGTTTCACCTGCTCCTTGTGAACCGAGGACAGGCCCGTAAGCCTCCACGGATGAACCAGATCGTCGGCCGAACAGGGGGCGATGTAGTCAGTGAGGATTATCGCAACCGCCAGTGTCAATGCTCTGTCAATGATATAGCGTGTGATACGCGTGCGTGGCGTACTTCTGCTCGCAGGAGAGAGCGGAACATGAAATGGGACGAGATCACGTCGGTGCCCGTCGGTAGAATCTTGGCATACTTGCGGCAACGCGGCGGCCTCCGCCGCGGCCAGCGCCTTGGCAACGTCCCGTATTACCTGATGAGCGTAATCCTCGAACACCATGATTTCGATAGCCTCGATTCTCTGATAGTGTTCTGCGAGAACCGTGACAATCTTCGGCGGTGGGTCCCGAGCGAGGGGGACCGAATTGTCTTCTCCGATCAGCTTGTTCGACGCCTGCGCGAGATGCCATCCAACCCATCCACCGGATTGGATGTGCCTGCCGAGATGGAACAGCCTCTGTCTCCGACTCCGTGCGGCTTCTGAGATTCTCGGCTCGTCCGACATAACCGCTCGCCATGTGAATACTGATGCATCTTCCGGTTGGAGGGCGAAGCCTGTTTTGCCTTCTCCCCCGCACATACAGGACCCACACCCAACTGCAGAAAGTGGATCATTGACACCTCGCAGACAGGGAAGTACACAGGTTCCGGCCGGCACGGGTCACGCTTACCTTGCCGGGAATGAGGAGTTGAACGTAGCGTACCGGGACCCGGCGTCTGCGGGCGGACCATGGAAATCTCAATACGTATATTCAACCAGGACGACATCGAATTCGCCCTCGCCCAAACCGAGCGCGAGGATTGGGATCCGACCGCGGAATTATTCGACGCGTGCCTGGCTCACGATCCGGACGGATGCTTTATTGCAGAGATCGACCGCCAGCGCGTAGGCATGGTGACCACGACCCGGCATGGTCAAAGCGCGTGGATTGGGAATCTGATCGTTCCACCCGAGTGCCGCAGGCAAGGCATCGGCCGGCGTCTGATGAGCCGGTCCATGGCACATCTATCGGACCGGGGCGTGCGAACGATACGCCTGGAGGCTGATCCCCCGGGAGTCCGACTCTACCGACGCCTGGGTTTTATTGACGAGTTCGAGTCGCTGCGATTCCAACGTCCGGGCGGGCGTATTGCAACGCAGGGGGTAACCGGACGGATCGCACCGTCCGATCTACCGGCGGTTGCAGCCTTTGATGCTCAGCATTTCGGTGATGACCGAGCACGGCTGTTGACGTTGTTGTATCAACGCTCCAGGGCAACGTATGGCTTGCAAGAGAGTGGACGGATGCGCGGCTATGCCTTTGCAGGACCGTCACGCGTGGGGATACGAATCGGCCCCTGGCTCGCTGTAGACTACCGAGCGGCAGAGACGCTGTTACAGTCGATCCTCGGTGACTGGCCCGATACAGCGCTGATCCTTGGCGTGCCCGGACCAAACCACGATGCCACCATCCTTTTGGAGTCCTATGGTTTTGAGCGCCTGCCATCGAGTTACCGGATGTTGCACGGCCGCCGAGCGGCCGCCGGTCACCACGAAAGCATCTTTGCAATTACCAACGGAGCGATGGGTTGATGCGTCCTGCAACCGGTTTACGTGCCGGTGGTTGTGAGTGTCGGAGTTTCGTCACCTGTGCAGTCTCTCACGTGTGCGTTCCGGCAGACCTGAGTGTGGAGCCTTGTCTCACGCTTCCGCGAGACCCTCGCGAATCGCGTAGCGGGCAAGTTCAACCCGATCATGGATGTCGAGTTTGGCCATCAGGCTGGTCGTATGCCGGTTGACCGTGTTCGCACTGATATGCATCGTGCGGGCGATTTCCTTTTTTGCCATTCCCCGGGCGAGGTAGCGCAACACCTCCATCTCCCGCTCGGTGAGGGTTGAGACACGGGACCTGCCCGGGTTAGCGAGTCTCGCTCCCTGGAAGTCAACCACGATTCTCGCCTGGACCTCTGGCGAGAAGTACGCGACGCCGTTGGACACCTTGCGGATCGCCTTGATAACCGAATCCTCCGGCTCGCTTTTCGTGATGTATCCCCATGCTTGCACAGCCATCGCCTGCTCGATATATCGATCGTGAAAGAAAGCGCTGAGGAAAACAATGCGCGAGTCGGGATGGCGCTCGCGAATTATCCGGGCGGCCTCGAAACAGCTTACACCCGGCATGTCGATGTCCATCAGAATGATGTCCGGTTTGAGGCGTACGGCCTCGGTAACCGCCTCATCGGCGTTCTCCACGGCGGCTACGACCACTATATCGGGTTCAGCCTCCAATCGTGCGCCAAGCAACCGACGCATCATGGCGTGGTCGTCGACGAGCAGAATGGAAATCGGGCCTGTCACGTTTACGTCTCCCAGCTGACGTTCATGTCCAATGCCTTGGATACCGCTCTTGCCAGTTCAGGCATTCCGAACGGCTTGCGGAGCAGAATCGTCTCGCTGTCCAGCTCATCAGGATCCAGGGTAATGTTTCCCGTAATCACAATCGCAGGCGTGGTTATCCCACTTTCACGAAGCTCCCGAAGACAGGCCAGGCCACTGCATCCGGGAAGGTTCACGTCCAGCATGAACAACCGGAATTCATCGCGGCGTTCCGCGTACAATTCGAGGGTCGTAGGTCCGTTCCGGGCCTGGATCACCTCGTACCCAAGAGACTCCAGGGTTGACGCAATAATACCGCGAACATACTGATTGTCCTCAGCCAGCAGTATTAGCTCACCCGTTCCTTGCGGCATGATGGTCGAAGGTGTGGTCGCGTCATCAAGCGAGACGGGTTGAATGCATGGCAGGACGAGTGTGAAGGTAGTCCCCTTACCGACCTCGGATTGGACTTCGATGCCGCCCCCGTGATCGTTGAGGACACCATGCACTATGGACAAACCCAGCCCTGTGCCTTGCCCGCGGGTCTTCGTCGTATAGAACGGTTCAAAGATCCGAGACCGGACTTCCGGCGGCATACCCACACCGGTGTCTGTGACCACCAGACGTGCGAACGATCCGTATGAATCCGAAGATTGGGGTAAACAATCATCGATGTCCGATTCGGCCGCCGGCGAGAGGGATACGCAGAGGGTTCCACCATCGGGCATGGCATCGCGGGCATTGACCGCGAGGTTCAGGATGACCTGCTGTAGCTGGGTCTGATCGCCACTTACCCAAAGAGGCGATTCGCACACGATGTTCACCTCAAGTTCAACGGCGGCCGGAAGCACACGGCGGAGCAACCGCTCCAATTCCCGGATGAGATTACATAAATCGATCGGTTTCTTCTCGGTGGGCAGCTTTCGACTGAACATTAGCAGAGCCCGCGTGAGATCCCCCGCCTGATGGGTCGCCTGTTGGATCATGTCAAGGTCTGTGTGGACCGTATCATCCTTGGCTAACTTGTTGCTCACCCGGTCGGTGTGACCTCGTATCACGGTGAGCAAATTGGAGAAATCGTGTGCCACACCGGCGGCCAGTTGTCCGACGGCTTCCATCTTCTGTGCCTGGTGGAGCTGTTCCTGCAGAGCCTCCCGGTCCTCTTCGACCCACACGCGCTCGATGATCCTACCCAGTCTTCCGACGATCGTGTTGATCAGGTCTCGTTCTTCCTTCAGGAACAGATCTTCATCATCGTCCGACCTCTTCTCCCGGTGGCACACTTCCAAAGTGCCAACCTGTTCTCCGTGCACGACGATGTCGCGGTCCAGCTTCCACGGGGTTTCCTCAAATCCGGTCGTCTCGAAAACCCGGCTCTCCAGGATGACGCGCGCGCAAGTGATCCGGGGATACCGGCACGCCGGAGGAATCAAATCGACCGTGCCCTCAATAACCTGCTCCAAGGAGACGTTCGGCTGGTCGGTGAGGCCGGCCATCTTGTAAAGGCAGTTCAGTTCCTTGACCCGTTCCCCGAGGTCGTGTGACCGTTTCCGTAACTCATCCTTGGATTCAAGGATGGACAGAAAGAAGGGGCCGATCCGCGCCACGCCCACCAACATGACCACGGATATGGCCAGGCCCACACACTCCGCAGCCAAATCCGGTGGATGAGCCGCGTCGTGCGAAAAGGAGCGATACAAGACCACGCTCCGGCGGATGGCTTGGAGGAAGACGACTGCGGTGATTAGCAGCCAAGCCAGCTCTTTGCCCGTGATCCGGAGCACCCGCAGGGCTAGAATCGCCGCCGCGTATTGAATTAACGCCGCCAGACCGACTATGAAGTCCACGACCACAGTTCGGTCACCTCTTGACTTAGCCGCTTAACGTCCTCTACCGTTCTGTGGTCGTGAAGTTTACTCGTCTGACCTGTCGGCGGTCCACCCTCCGATCCTGGTTTCTCCGCACGACAATCACCAAAGGAGCTTAATGAACGCGAGCAATCCCAGGAGGCACGTAACCACCCCAATGCTGGCGCGCATGAAAGCCTCCGGAAGTCCGCGAACTGTCAGCGTCGCTATCGGGACGGACAACAGGGCTCCCACCGTCAACGGGACCGCCAACGCCCAATAGACGCTTCCGCCCATCAAGATGTACGCCGTCAGGCCAACCAGGCAGGTCAATGCCTCTGCCAGCGACGTGATCGCCACCGCCTGCTTTGGTGCTACGCCTGACACGACCTGCCCCCCGGTAACGAGCGGGCCGTACCCGCCCCCGCTCAGCCCTTTGTTGAAAGCGGCAATCGCACCCACAACGAGCATGTGGCTTCGCCGATATGCCAACCGGCGTCGCACCGTTGCCAGAATCACCACGCCGACCGAGAGAATGATCGTGGCGATGATGGCTGTCAGCCAGAACTTCGGGATGTGCAACGCCAGCGTTACTGCCGCTACAACTCCGCATACGCTAAGCGCTCCCAGCGATAGCGCAGTCCCTTGGGCTTGTCGATCCCGCAACAGATCGATGTTGCCGTCGCGATGGTGCAGCAATCCGGCGCTGAAACCAGTGACAAACTCACTGAGGAGTACGGCCGGTACGACCTGGAGCGGTTCGAAACCGGCCAGGAGTAATAGTGGTGTGAGCGTCGTCCCATATCCCATGCCCAGGCTGGAGTCGATGTACTCGCAAAACAGGGCCGCCAGAAAGAGTAACAGAATTGTCCCCGATCCCAGGGTTGTTCCGAATCCAGGTAGCAGAGCCCAGCCAGGACAGGCGGTTTGCAGCCCCAGAGCCAACACGATTACCAGAACAACCGCCGCCAACAATCGGATCCGCCGACCGTATGTGCCGACTCCGATAGTACGACCGATTGTTTCTCCGCAGCCACACCGTTTCAGTACGCGAGGTCCTCCGGAATCCCCGTTCAACCCGGGAAGCTCGCCGCATGGCTTAACGGTGGATAGCTGTTCGGTGTTTGGCATCTGCAATTGCGTCATGGCGGTCTCTCCACCCACGCCGCCCCTTTACCCTCGACACAACAGATCGACCAGAGACGAGTTTCGGTCGCGGCAAAACCGGTTACTATGCCCAGTCCTTGCTTGGCGACGCAAGGAGGCAATATCCTGAAAGGTCGGATGGGCATTCAACATGCCAAGCCTGCTCGCCTCCGGTTTCGCGTTTTGACGCCAAGGAAGGCGGATTATTCCGACTTGCCCTCCACGATCCCGTCGTATATACTGGGTGTAGCGGACATATATGCTAGTGTAAGTATATTTGCTGGGGTCCCGTAATATGCGATGGTTCACGACACTGCTCCTGGATGTTTGGCGTGAAGCCTGCCGTCATATCGAGATTGGCGAATCCACGTCGCGTATCGCTCCACTGCTTCGTTCGCACTTGCCCGTTGACCTCGTGCTGGTCCGCCGCATCGACCTCCAACGATCCTGCATCGAGACCGTTGGCACGGGTGCTCCCGCAGCCGCGGTCCCACCAGAACATACTCGAAGTGGCTGCACGCCCACCGAGCTCGAGAATCTACTGGCCTGGTGCCGGGGCGGCGAGGTGATTCGAGTGGGCCTGGGAGACGATCCGGTGGACCATCATCTGCTTGTGCCCGAAGGCGTGGAGGGAGAGACACTCGCCGGTCCACTATGCCAAGATCAGGGCCCTGAGGGTCTCTTACTCCTTGTCGCCCATCCGCCGCAGTCGTTTAGCTCGGTGCACGAACAGGTGGCCAAGGAGCTTCTGGAACCTTTCACCGTAGCCCTCGAGAACGACCATCGGCTTCGTGAGATGAGAACCCACCAGGAGGCGGCTGAGGCGGACCGGCACTCGCTCTTGACCAAGCTGGGGCGCCAGGAGATCAGCGAAGCCATCGTAGGCGCAGAGTCCGGACTGCAGCACGTGATGGAGCGTGTTCAGCTTGTGGCCCGGTCGGATGTCCCGGTGCTGATCTTTGGTGAGACGGGTTCGGGAAAGGAAGTGATCGCCCGTGCCATCCACAACCGTTCGGAGCGGGTTTCCGGGCCGTTCCTGCGAGTGAATTGTGGTGCGATCCCACCGGAGTTGATCGATTCTGAGCTGTTTGGACATGAGCGAGGCAGCTTTACTGGTGCTGTGGGCATGCGCAAAGGATGGTTCGAGCGAGCCGATGGCGGGACGCTCTTTCTCGACGAGGTCGGTGAGTTGCCGCTTGCCGCACAGGTGCGGTTGCTGCGAGTCCTCCAGGATGGGACCTTTGAACGAGTTGGTGGACATCGCCAATTAAAGGTTGATGTTCGCATCGTTGCCGCCACCAACCAGGATCTGCAAACCATGGCAGCGAACGGACAATTCCGCAACGACCTCTGGTATCGAGTCGCGGTCTTTCCTATCCATTTGCCTCCTTTACGCGATCGGTTTGAGGACATGCCGGCGCTGGCCTCGCACTTTGCCTTGCGTGCTTCGAAGCGTTTCGGCTTGCCGATCCTGGTTCCCTCCCGCGATGACATGAATTGGCTGATAGGCTACTCCTGGCCGGGTAACATTCGTGAACTGGCGGCGGTGATTGATCGTGCCGCGATCCTGGGGAATGGCCGGTGTCTGGAAATCGCCAAGGCCCTGGGCGGCGCACCCGTTTTATCACCGCAGCAGACCATCGACACGCCGCGAGGTATCGCAGTGCACAAGCCGCAGGCGGAGTTTTCGACGCTGGACACCGTTGTTCGCGAGCACATAAAAGCAGCGTTGACCGTGACACAGGGGCGTATCGAAGGCCGTCGGGGCGTAGCCAGCCTGTTGGACATCAACCCGCATACACTACGAGCCCGCATGCGCAAACTCGGCATTGACTGGAGGAAGTTCCGTGGGGCCGTGTCAGATTGATGTGTGTATCCCAACGTGATGCGTCACCTCTCATCACATTGTCTTACCTCAAAAAGCGCGCCAATGGTGCATTTACGCCATTGCGCACCCCATGAATTGGCATGTGAATTGGAAGGGAAGTAACTCGGCTTCGCCGTGGGCTTCAGAAGCCCCCCAGATTTGCCATCTTGCCCAGGATCACAAATTCCTAGGCGCTTGAATTAAATGGTGGGGCTCTGAACTGGCGTGGATTGATAGCCGCGTCTCAATTGGCGTGAATTGACCATTGCACTCTTATAGGAGGCGGTATAGAGTACTATTAGAGTATTATTGGAGTTCAATGTGTCAACCGAGAAGTCAACCAGCGGAAGCAAGGTTACTTTGAAGATTCCGGCGAGATTATACCGGAGTCTGTCGGAAATTATCGAGGGTACCGGGTTTAGGAGTGTTACGGAGTTCGCGGTTTATGTGCTCCGTGATATTGTGGCCAGCGGCAAGCCACCGAAGGAGTCGCCGCATTCCTCTCGCAAAGAGGTCCAAAGTACGCTGGAGCGGCTTCGAGCGCTGGGGTATTTCGATTGAGAGTGCTCCCGTAGTCATCGGGTCGACAACCATGATCCGCGTTGTTCCGCCAAACGCGGATACGAAGGACGGATTGGGCGGATAGAGGTGTCCAAGCCATGTGCGTACGTCGAGTTCCGCTCGGTTTATCGTTCCTGAGTTTTGTGCTGATCCTCTTGGCAATCAGCGCTGGCAGCGCGTCTGCACAGAACGTCCTGCACGTCTATGGTTCTGAAGGACCATACCCGGCCATTAGGGAAGCGGCGGTTGCCTTTGGCACGCATCACGGTGTTGATCTGGAAGTCGTCGGCAAGCCCATCAACAAATGGCTTGACAATGCGAAAGGCGACGCGGATCTGATCTACAGCAGCGCAGAATTCATGATGATCAATCTTGTGCGTGATATGGAGGGTCGTATTGACGAGACCAGCATAACACCACTCTATTGGCGCCCGGCAGCCATTCTAGTGCGTCCTGATAACACGAAACATATCTACAGCTTTCCGGATTTGCTGAGGCCCAGCATAAAGGTCATGGTCGTAAACGGCTCCGGACAGACTGGTTTATGGGAAGACATAGCAGGTAGACAGGGAAACTTCCGAACCGTCCGGGCCCTTCGCGACAATATCGTACTTTATGCTCCGAACAGTACGGACGCTCGACGTATGTGGCTTGCGAGAAAGGACATCGATGCATGGCTGACGTGGAACATCTGGTATAAGGCTGACTCTCGTAACTCGGCGTTGATACCACTTAGCGCAGACTACGCCATCTACAGGCAATGTAGTATCGCACTGACGCGTCAGGGCGGACAGAAGCCAATGGCGGAGAAATTCGTCGAGTTTCTAACGTCACATGATGCCGCTGCAATCTTTGCCAAGTGGGGTTGGATAACAACCTCCGAAGAAGCGACTCCGGCTGCGGCGCGCACTGTCATTCGCATTGTTCATGACGTGCAAGAGGATGAGTGGGAGTTCGGGATCGGGAAGGGATTGACTCGTATTCATAAACTTGTAGCCGATTACGATTCCCTCGGAGTTCCCAAGAGCGAGGTGAACATCAGCCTGGTACTTCATGGTGGTGCCGCGTATTGGGTATTGAAGGATGGTCAGTATGGCGCGTTCGCCAAGACGGAGGGGCCTAATCCTAACAAGTCGGTCATTCATGAGCTGGCCGAGTGGGGCGTGAGCATAGAACTGTGCGGGCAGACCATGAAGCGAAACGGCTGGATACGTGCGGACATACTACCCGACGTGAAGATCGTCAGCGGGGTGTGCCCGCGTATCGTCCAACTGGAGCGTCAGGGATATCTTTACATTGGGCTATGACTTAACCCGTGCTGCAACGGGTTAGGCCATGCTCGTCAGGCCATCGTGCCGAGAATACTCAGGAGAGCTAGTCATGAATACACGTTCGGGTTGTTCGCACTCTTTGATTCTGAGCTGCCTGTTAGGCTTGGGAGCCATTGGGATTGCCGGCGCTTCCGCGCAGGAGGTTCTGCAGGTATACGGATCGGAAGGGCCTTTCCCTGCCATCCACGAGGCGGCAATTGCGTTCGGGGATAAGTACGGTATAACGGTTGAAGTGGTCTCAGGGCCAACCAGCAAGTGGCTTCAGAAAGCCAAAAACGACGCTGATGTGATCTTCAGCAGCGCCGAGTTTATGATGTCCGAGTTTATTCGCACTGGTGAGCTTGAGGTTGATCCAGTCTCGGTCACACCTCTCTATTTGCGCCCGTCAGCCATTCTCGTACGACCGGGTAATCCCAAGGGGATTCGCGACTTTCCGGATCTTCTGCGGCAGGGTGTACGTGTTATGGTGGTGTGTGGTTCCGGGCAGACCGGTCTATGGGAGGATATGGCTGCGAAGCAAGGTGACATCCGCACAATACGGGCATTTCGCAAGAACATCGTCTTCTTTGCTCCAAGCAGTGAGACTGCGATGAGGACATGGGGCGAGAGGCCTGACATCGATGTGTGGGTTACATGGAATATATGGCATATGCCGCTTCATGATCGCGCAGACCACGTCCCTGTGAGTGAGGATTACCGCATCTACCGTCAATGTAACGCCGCGCTGACCCAGCGGGGAAAGAGCAAACCGTTGGCGGCGAAATTCATTGAATTCCTTACCTCGCCGGAGGGCGCTGAGATCTTTGAATCATGGGAGTGGATGACGCCGCCACACCATGAGAATCCCCTCACGGTGCGCCGTGATATTGCGATCGTATGCTGTGTTGACAGCGACACCTGGAAGAATAAGGTGGGGTCGGGTCTGACACACGTCCGAGAACTTGTGGAGGCGTACAGGTCCATAGGAACACCGTTAAGTGAGTTGCATATTAGTGCAGTACTACACGGTGACGCTGGATACTGGGTGCTAAAGGACAAACCATACGCGGCGTTCACGAAAAAAAGCGTAGCTAATCCCAATAAGTCGATCATTCGAGAGCTGAATGAATTGGGAATCAGCGTTGAGGTGTGCGGCGAAACTATGAGCGATCACGGGTGGACACAAGTGGACCTGCTGCCCGGAGTGAAAACCATAGCGAGCGCCTATCCGCGAATAGCGGACCTGCAACTGCAGGGATATGCATACCTGAGGTTTTGATATGGCCTGTTGAGGGAAGGACATCTCGTCACTATCGTGAAGGAAGTGTCTGTTTCTCTTGACAGTATAGTCGTTACCGTCGATGACGCCATGAATATGGGACAGGTGCGATGCGAGTTGTCATTAGACGCGGGAGATGGTTCGACATTGTGAAAGCGAGTACGACTGTACAGAGGATAGTCGGCGATGGGAGACGGACGCAAGCGTAGAACAGATGGTTTGCCGGCTGGCTGAAACGGAAGACTGATGGGAAGGGACAAGGTGGGTACGTTCGGAACACAGGATGGAACTGCAGGGTGTAGGACCGCCGTGAATACGAGTAGACGACGTTTTCTGAAGAAAGTGGGATTGTTGGGTGTGTGTGCTTCAGTGTTGGATGTTGAAAGCCAGCGGGCGATCGGCTCCGGCACCGGTCAGGTATCGGACGAATCCATGGGTGTCCTTGTGGACCTTACCAAATGCAATGGGTGTCGTCAGTGTGAGGCGGCCTGCAGGGAGACGTTCGGCTATGAAGTTCCAACAAAAGAGGAGTTGCTGGACGAGTCGGTGTTCGCGGAACATCGGCGACCGGATCCGCGAAGCTACACGACAGTGAATAAGTTTCTCGGCGAAAGTGACGAGGCCGGGAGTGCGGCAGTGTACGTCAAGGTCAACTGTCTGCATTGCATCGACCCAGCGTGCGTGTCCGCATGCCTTGTTGGAGCGATGCAAAGGCAACCGAATGGAGCGGTGATCTACGATGCCTACAAGTGCATGGGTTGCCGTTATTGCATGGTGGCATGTCCGTTCCAGATGCCGACATATGAATATGGTAATGCATTCACACCACAGGTTCGGAAGTGTACATTATGCTCAGACGAGGGAAATCCCAACAAAGGGGGGACGCCGGCTTGTGTGCAAGCTTGCCCGAAACAGTGTTTGATCTACGGCAAGCGCAGCGAACTTCTTGCGCGGGCTCGTGGAAGAATCAATCGACATCCGGATATTTACGTCGATCACATCTATGGTGAGCACGAAGCCGGCGGCACGTCGTGGTTGTACATATCCGGCGTGGAGTTTGAATCACTTGGTTTCTTGGAGGTGTCCCCCGAAGCACCGCCGCGCCTTGCCGAAGCCATACAGCATGGTGTCTTCAACCACTTCATACCGCCGGTTGCATGGTGTGGAGTTCTCGGTCTGGCCATGTGGCTCACCAGAGCTGAGCCGCAACAACCGGCGCTGACGGACTCTGCGGACGCTGAATCCGTCTCGATACCGGATGTGACGCTCCCGGCAAAGAAAATCCCTTAACCCAAAGGAGTGACCACGTGATCGTCCATGACGAACCCGCTGCGGTTAACCGGAACCTCATGACGCCGGGGGCGCGGGTTTTGCTGATTATAACCGCGGTAGGTGTGTGTTTTGGTGCCTACCGTTTCGTATTTGGCCTCCAGGCCAGCACGAATCTCAATCAGCAGTATCCCTGGGGCATATGGATTATTGCCGACGTATCTTTCATTGCCCTCGCGGCCAGCGGCTTTACGACGGCGGCAATTGTACATGTCTTTCATCGCCGGCATTTTCACGCCCTTGCCCGCCCGGCCCTGGTTGCCGCGATGTTAGGTTACACGTTCGCTGGTATGGTCTTGTTCGCCGACCTTGGGAAGTATTACAACATCTGGCATCCGATCTTGCCGAGCATGTGGCAGGGTAACTCGGCACTGTTTGAGGTCGGTATGTGCGTAATGTGCTATCTCACGGTGCTCTACATCGAATTCATACCTGTTTTCTGTGAGCGCTTCATCGGACACCCACAGTGGCCGAAGCTCGGTCGTATTTGCGCCATCATCAATCGTGTGATCAGCAAAACCATGTTTGTGTTCCTCATTCTTTGCGTGACTATTTCATGCCTGCACCAGTCGTCGCTTGGCCACGTAATGGTCCTCGCTCCGGCCAAACTCCACCCCTTATGGTACACGCCGATTCTCTCCTTGCTCTTTCTGCTGTCGGCAATCGTCACGGGCTTCCCCACGGTAATCTTCGTATGCATTTGCGGTTCATGGGCTCTAAAACTCAAGCCTCAAATGCACATTCTCAGCAGTATTGCCAAGTACATCCCTTTCTTCTTGAGCATATACCTGGCGTTCAAGATCGGTGACATGTTCATACGCCGCAGCTACGTTCATCTGAACGAATGGTCGGTTCAGAGCGTGAGTTTCAGCGTCGAAATGATTGTGGGCCTGATGCTTCCCTTCATCATGAGTCTTTTCTATCGCGTTCGCAACTCGCCGCGCATGCTGTGTGTCACAAGCCTCCTGGTTATGTGTGGCGTTGTTATCAATCGCACGAACGTCTACTTGATCGGCTACCAGCCGCCCTACGTAACCAAGGTATACTTCCCATCGTTTACTGAATGGGTAGTAACCATTGGCTGCGTGGCGGCGTTGTGTCTGTGTTGGCGTGCCATCGTCATATACTTCCCGGTTATCACTCAACCGAAAGAAGCGAAGACAGCATGAGTACACGTGTACTTCGGAAAGGCGTATGGAAAATGCACGCGTTGTGGGGTGTGATGCACGTATTCCGACATGGGACTGTTAACCGCGCGCTCTGGTCGGTACGTTGCTTGCCGGCGCGGGCAACTCGTATATTGCGCATCGCGGGTAAGCGGCAAAGGTGGAACATGGCGTGGTTAGTGAGCCTTGCGTGTTGTGGGTTACTGACGATCGGCGTCGGCTCGGCGACGGCTGAGGACCCCCAAGAGTCCGGCAATAAGTCCACTGCGAGCCAGGCAGGTTCAGTCCCCGAAACGGATGCCGATTACGGTTGCGATTGTTGCCACTTCTGCGACATACCAACTGTGGAGAACAGGTGTTTACTCACATGCAATCGGCGTACGGCCCGCAGGGGCGAGATATACTTGCATGACCAGCAAGGTCCAGGGGTTATCATTCTGGACGAATTGGAAGATGTCTACTTGCCCGTGCCATTCGACCACAAGGGCCATGCCCAAATGGCGGAGATGGCACGGGGTTGTATCACCTGCCACCATTACACGCCGGAGGGTCAGCAACACCCGGATTGTAAGACGTGTCACGAAGTTGCGGATGCCGAGGCGACCATTGACAAGCCCGGCCTGAGAGGCGCCTACCATCAGCAATGTCTGAATTGCCATCGGGAGTGGATCAACGAGAAGGACTGTGACCTATGTCATCGGGAGAAGGCCGGCAGAATGGCGCTCGGCGATACGGAGACATCCCCGACGGCGAAGGATATTCTGAGGCTGATGCACCCACCTATCCCCGAGCCCGAGACGGATATATACCGCCGCAGATCCCAGCAGATCACGGAGACTCAGGTGGTCTTCCGCCATCGGGAGCACGTTCACCGGTTCGGCCTCAGATGCGTCGAATGTCACCACGAGCCAAGTTGCGCACGTTGCCACACAGGGAACAAGGAGCAAGAGCAACCTCGCACGCTCACCGAGCACCATCGGCCATGCATACAGTGTCACAGATGTGATATGGACCTGGCCGGTAGAGAGGCCGGCAGATGTGGGCGATGTCACTGGCGGGATGGCCAGCCGAAGCCGGAGCGGTTTGAACATGCCACAACCGGCTGGACACTGGGAAGGTTTCACGAGGATAAGAGTTGCCGTGTATGTCACGTCACGCTACCATTCGCCAAGTTAAGCAGTGATTGCAACAAATGTCACAGCAACTGGAGTCCGTCAGTGTTTGATCACCGCGTGACTGGGCAGATGTTGGACGAGAATCACGCCGATAATGACTGCGAATTGTGCCACATTGAGCGCAAGTTCGATCGTCCTCCAACGTGCAATGAATGTCACGATGAGGAGGACGACGGTATAGCGTTTCCCGCCACGCGACCCGGGTCGACTGCAGCGCCCAAGTGATACGACAAGTCTGGATCCCACGAGACAAAGAAGGTCTGTCTCGCTTACGAATGTACGGGAGCCGAGTATCCTGATTCCCGCTCGGTATTATGCTGTCATTCAGCGGAGCCCGATTATGAGCGTGACGGATCCAACCACCGTTCTGGAAGAGGCCTGGGGAAAGTTTGCAGAGATCGTCACGCAGAAAAGCCTACTTGACACCGAAGTCACCGTCTAGGTACCAGCATTGAGCGCCGAGGAGGCCATCGGGCACCACACCAGGCGAGACTTCCCCATTATCGTAGGGATAGAACGAGTCGTCGAGGCGACGTTCACAGTGCCACCGGATACGCTTTCACCGACTCGCAGCGGGACTTCAGTGGCACGCTGCGCGAGGCGCTGATGCTAACACTGTCGTCGAACCGCAACCTGGCGGTCTTTATTGCCGTGCTCAACGCGGCGATGCACTCACTCGGGATGCTTGAAACGAGCCTCCACTGCAGGGACGACGATCCGGAGAAAGGCGCGAAGGGAATGGCAGATTATGTCCGTGACCGGTGGGGACAGTTCAGGGTGGGCCTCATCGGATTGAATCCGGCAATCGCCGAGGCGCTGGTGATTGCTTTGGGCACGGACAATGTTCGGATCACCGATTTGAATCCAAAGAATGTCCGAGCTGCGAAGTTCGGTCTGACGATTGGGGATGGCGGAACGCAGACGGAGGAGCTGATTCGTTGGTCTTATATGGTCGTTGTGACGGGCACGACGTTGGTCAATGACACGTTTGACAATATTTGGAATTGTATCCGATGTTACGGAAGGGATTACCTGATCTACGGTGTGACGGCTGCGGGTGTGTGCGAATTGATGGGTTGGAACAGGCTGTGTCCCTACAGCCGGAGTGTATAGACGTTCGAGCTTGGACTCGATTGTCTAAGGAGACGGCAATCTTGACGTAGGCGGAGGGTCGGGCTTCGCCCGGCGATCAACTTCAGGCCTCGCCGGACCCCTGCGCATGCCCCCGCCTCACGTGGATTTGCAGGTTGTTTGCAGAGATGATAGTCTGCTGCCTCGCCTGAGCGCGGGTGAGACCACGAAGGCTGGAGCAAGCGTGACCGATTTCGTCCATGAGAATCTCCCTTGCGGCATTGAATACGGCGTAACGCCGTTGCCGCGGCGGCATGTGGTCTCGTTTCAGATTCGCGTCTTGGCGGGAGCGTGCTCCGAGGTTGCTGATAAACTGGGTCTCGCCCGGCTGGTTGCGGAAACGATCGACAAGGGTACGCAAAAGCGGACGGGACGCGAGTTGTCGGATGCATTCGATGCGATCGGCGCGTCCCACGGCGGCGCCACCGGCCGGGAGACCACAACGTTTGCCTGCACGATCCTGCCCGAGCACTTTGAGCGTGCCGTCGCGCTTCATGCGGAGTTTCTGCGCACGCCAACGTTCCCGGAGGAAACTTTCAGCGTCAACCTCCAGCTTACCAGGCAGGAGTTGGTCGCCCTGGAGGACGACGCTCATAACCTGGCTGACAAGCTGATCGGCCAAAAGGCATACGGCCCGCTATTGGGCAGGCATCCGCTGGGCGAGCCTGAGACGCTCGATCGGATCAGCCGCAACGACCTTGAAACCCACTGGCGATCGCACTTTTGCGCCGGTCGTATGATGGTAGCGGTGGCTGGCGCTGTCGATCCGGAGCGGGCCGCCGGCGTCCTGCAGGAGCAGTTTGATGGATTCGGCAGCCCGGACCGCAACGGGCGGGGGACGTTCCCCGTGGAGTTCTCCCCGGGTACGACGCATTACGAAAAGGAGCTGGAGCAGGAGCAGATCGGGATTTGCTGGCCGGCACTTGACGCAATCCATGATGACTTCCCCATCCAACAAGTCATTCTTGGGATTCTGTCGGGCGGTATGAGTGGGCGGCTGTTCACCGAGGTCCGCGAGAAGCAGGGATTGGTCTATTGGGTCAATGCATGGCAGGAGACGCCGCGGGGTGCGGGCATGATCTTCCTCGGTGCCTCGACCACCCCGGATCGCTGCGACCGGACGTATACGACGCTGCTTCGGGAGGTGGATCGGCTGGCTGAGGACATTCAACAGGACGAGCTCGATCGGGCGATTACGGGCATCGTCGCCGCTTTGGAGACGCGCGGTGACAGTACGAGGGCACGATGTGCGGAGCTGGGCAACGACCTGTTCTTCTTCGGCCGACCGCGCTTGGACGAGGAGAGAATCGCCAGGGTCCAGGCGGTGACCATCGAGGATGTCCGCCGGTATCTTTCGACGTACTCGCGTGACCGGTTATGCGTGGTGACGCTGGGTCCCAGGGCGTTGGAGAATGCGGCAGTGGGCGATGGTCGCACCGGCAAGGGCAAGGGAACGTGAGCGTGACGGTCGAATAGATATCGGCTGATCCGGTCAGCGACCGGGCTTTGTCGGTCGGGTATAAGACGGCGGAAGCCCGTTGTCGCCTGCAATCTGGGGTAAGCGCCCAAGGGAGTGAGACGCCAAGAGTGACTGATGATCCATATACGCTGCATACTCTGGACAACGGCCTGCGAGTTGTGATTGAGCGGATGCCGGGCGTGCGCAGCGCGGCCGCCGGCTTTTTCGCCCGGACCGGTGCTCGGGACGAAACCTCTCCGATCGCGGGGGTTTCACACTTCCTCGAACACATGATGTTCAAGGGTACAGCCAAGCGCACCTGGCGGGACGTCACGATTGACTTCGACCGGATGGGCAGTGCCTACAACGCCTACACCAGCGAGGATCGGACCGTCTACTACGGATGGGTACGCAAGGAAGACATCGGTAAGCAGATCGAGCTGCTGGCCGACATGATGCGCTCGACCCTACCGGCCTCGGAGTTCGATACCGAAAAGAAGGTCGTCCTTGAAGAGATCGCCATGGCCAAGGATCACCTCGACCACTTGGCGGTTGACTTTCTGCAGGAGAAGCTGTTCGCCGGTCATCCGTTGGCGTGGCCTGTGTTGGGTTATGAGAACACGGTTGGACCGTTGACGCGCGATCAGTTGTGGGAGTACTTCCAGCGGCGATACGCGCCGGACCACATGATGCTGATCGTCGCCGGTTGCGTCGACCCACAGGAGATCATCGCCCTAGCTCAGGAGTATTGCGGCCATTGGAAGCCGTCGGGACCGGTCGCCGAGCGAACGTCGCCCGCCGTTCACAGCGGCGTTGACGTGCTGACGGTTGATCGCTTCAAGCAGCAGTTCGTCGCGCTGACGTTCCCTTCGATCAGCGCGCGTGACGAGCGATTGGAAACAGCCGCAGCCGCCGCGAAGATTCTCGGCGGGGAGAACTCGCGGTTTTTCTGGAACATTGTGCAGAGAGGTTTGGCGCCGCGGGCAAGTGTCTATTATCTGGACTATACCGACTGCGGCTTGATGATGCTGTATGGGATGTGTCAGCCCGAAAACGCCGAGAAGCTGGTGGAGGCGATGCGGGCCGAGGCGAATCGCGTTTGCACTCAGCGGATTGAGGAGCATGAGGTCCAGCGGGTCAAGAACAAACGGCGGACCTCGCTCGCGGTTGAAAGTGAAGCACCGTATTATCGGCTCATCCAGTTGGTCGATGACATGGAGTACCGTGGTGCGCCCCGCACGGTCGAGCGGATGTTGGCGGAGGTGGACGCGGTCACCATCGATGGAATCTATGATTACTTTCGGGAGTATCCGGTGAACGCCGACGGTCACTTGGCGAGCGTCGGTCCAAGGCGATGGCCGGAAGTTGATTGAGTGAACCGACCATCCAGGATTCTCCTGAGGGGAGAAATTCGTTATACGCACGTTGCCACCGCTTGATCGGTCATGACAACCACACCGCAGCTTGAAATCAAGGTCATCTACAGTGCCTCGAAACGTCGCCGTCGAGGTCGTTGGACGCCTCGCAGCTCCGCATCGATGCGATCCTCACGCCTGGTGTTGCTGGGTTTGCTGAATCTGATCGCCGCGGGCGCGGTGTACTACGGAGCATGGTGGCGCGTGGATAAGGACTATCTCTATCTTAAGCTCATCATGACCACACCATTGGTGGGCGTTGATGCCAACACATCCACAAGTTTTCTGGTGCCGAAGCGGCAGGACGCCGATCAACCTCAACCGCCGCCGGTTCGGCAGCAGACTGAGACACAAGAGCCGAGATTCCATGGGGTGACCGCCCAGACGTTGATACCCGTTACGGCTTACTCATGGCTCGCGCTGGCCACGATCGCCTCTTGCGCACTGGCCTCAGCAGCCGGGGCTGCGCTCGGCAGCGCGCTTGGCTCCAGCGGGCGCCTGATTGCTCTTGTCCTGGCGCTCGCCGCGCTGGCAGGCCTGGGCTGGGTCGGGTTTGGCGTATGGACCGAGTACGGGATGACGTTTCCGCCGAATCACTTCAGAGCAGGTATGGGCGGTGTTATACTGTTTTTTGTACTCTTGGGCATGGCGACTGCCCGCGGGGCAAGGGGGTGGACCCGTTTTGCCGCCGTCGCGTTGATCCTGTCCGCCCTCGGCAGCGTCGCGGGACTGTACCTCGGCACATTATGCGGTGCCATCAAGACAACCGAGTTTATTGTCCCGTTCCTTCCGTTCTTGGCGATTGTCTTCGTGATCCACTCGCTGTGGGGCTGGATCCTGCTTCCGATGGCGTCACGAATCAGGCACTGAAGCGCCCTGTGCACGCGCCCGGGATGATCATTCGACCGGTCGTTGTTTTTGCCCGCTGAATCGAGCTTTATCCTGTCGATGAGCACCGCTGGCCAATCGGATTGTCACGAACTGAACACGTGCCCGAACAAGCGTCGAGCGTCTGTTGAACAAGTCTGTTGGACAGGCGCTCCCGCCCGTCACGCTTGCCGGAATTCCTGCCCATTTTAGGATGCGCCCGAAGCGGCTGGATTGACAACGAGGCCGTTTACATGAAGTGAACTAGCAGCTATAATTGTAGGGTTCATGTTTGGAGGGTGCAAAACGTCCCGGCCGTTGCGCCGCGGCTGCTTTGTAGCGAAGGATTCGTACCGGACGAATTGAGAGAGGATCGAGATAGCAAGCACACCGATGCAGCAACACCCGGACCTACCGCAAACATTCGCTGATCTTGGCATTGAAGTTCGATTCCTCAAGGCTTTGCGCAAGATGCGGTTCGAGCAGCCGACCGACATCCAGCGCGGAATGATCCCGCACGCGCTTGCGGGGCGCGATCTTCTGGGCCAGGCCCGCACCGGTACGGGCAAGACAGCCGCCTTTGGAGTTCCGATCCTTCAGAAACTGGACCCCGCCAACAGGCTCCAGGCCATCTGTCTGGCCCCGACGCGGGAACTCGCAATCCAGATCACCGGTGAGCTCAGGCGACTCGCGGAATTCGCCGACCTGCGCGTGGTGGCTGTTTATGGCGGGCAGAAGATTGCAACCCAGCTTCACCAGTTGGGGCGTAAGCCTCACTTTGTCGTGGGTACGCCGGGCCGGGTGTTGGATTTCATGCGTCGCGGGGCGCTGGACATCAGCAACGTGCGGTTCGTCGTTCTTGACGAGGTTGACCGGATGCTCGACATCGGCTTTAGGGATGACATCAAAGCCATCCTGGGGCATGTTACCGGTGAGCATCAGACGATCTTCGTCTCCGCAACGATCGACGATGAGATCAAACGGCTCGCCCGGCGCCATACGAAAAAACCCATGGACATCGACGTGTCACAGGACAAAATGACCGTCGAGGAGGTGGATCAGTCCTACGTCTCGGTCGAGAGCTGGAACAAGTTTCAGCTTATTCGACTCATGTTGAGGCAGGAAGATCCGCCGGTTACGATCGTCTTCTGCAACACGAAGGCGGCCGCCCGCAAGCTTGCGAGAAGGCTTCACGACTCAGGCGTGGACGCGAAGGAAATCCACGGCGACCTGATCCAGCGAAAACGCGACCGTGTGATGGACCTGTTTCGCAAACATCAGATCAAGGTGCTCGTCGCCACCGACCTTGCCGCCAGGGGGATCGACGTAAGCCGTATCTCCCACATCATCAACTACGACATCCCGTTGGATCCGGAGGCTTATGTTCACCGGATCGGGCGCACGGCCCGCATGGGTGCCAGGGGCGTAGCCATCACGTTGGTCACCAGCGAACAGGGTAAGGAACTCACGAACATAGAGAAGCTGATCAATCTGGAGATCACGCGGCGCAAGGTAGACGGTTTTGTGCCCACGCCGCCGCCGAGGGAGAAGGCGCCGGAGCCGCCCCGGCCCGCACCGCTCTCCCGTATGAAGGCCTCGGTGTACGGCACGAGCGACGCGCAGCCGGACAAGCTTCCACCCAAAACGCTCGGCAGTCGGTTTCGACCGGCGCGCCGCCGCCGACCCTAGCGGGTGATCCCAGCGATATGCCACAGGTGCCGGGGCTGCCCGGGTCGGGAGATGAAATCCGGGTCCGCCGCACCGAAGCCCCGAACCTGCGGTCCCAAGTGGCCGATGCGTGATGAGCGACGCCGGCGACAATACCAACGACAAGCTGCCGACCAGCGACGCGGACGACGACGCTGCTCCCGAGATGCAGGTCCATCAACACTACATCAACAAGCGCCTCCCTGGGCGCCGACTCGATAAATACCTCCACGGCCGCTACCCGCGCATCTCACGGACGGTCTTGCAACGCTATATCAAACAGGGATTGGTAACGGTCAACGGCCTGCCAACCAAGGCGAGTTACGAGCCGGCGGTCGGAGATATGGTGGGGATCACTCTGCCGCCGCCCCCACCCAGCGAAGTCGTCCCCGAGGATATCCCGCTCGACATTCTTTACGAAGATGAGTGGCTACTTGCCATCAATAAACCTGCGGGGATGGTTTGCCACCCGGCCTGGGCGGAGCAGACCGGAACCGTGGCCAATGCCGTCGCTTTCCACGCGGAGAGGTTAAGCCGCGGCAGCGATCCGTATCGCCCCGGGATCATGCATCGACTCGACAAGAACACGACGGGCGTCATGCTGATCGCCAAATGCGATGAAGCGCACTGGCGCATCGCACTTCAGTTTGAGCGGCGGACGGTGCGCAAGGAGTATTTCGCCGTCTGCGAGGGCGAGATCTCTCTCGATGCGGACGTCATCAACAAGCCGCTCGCACCACACCCCTCCACAACACAACGCATGATCCTCCCAAGCGCGAACCCGCCGCGTCAGGCCATGTTCAAAGAGGCCGTTACCGAATATCGAGTGCACAAACGCTATCGCGGGTACACCGCGGTTGAGCTGTTTCCCAAGACGGGTCGAACGCACCAGTTGCGCGTTCACATGTCATCCATCGGTCACCCGATGGTCGGGGATAAGCTGTACGGTGGGCGGGCGATCAGCGAGGGGGAACTTGCCGGAAGCGGAGCGACCGAATCCATCATCGAGCACCAGGCCCTTCACGCCCGGCGGATCAGGCTCATGCACCCCATTCTCGAAAAGCCGTTGGAGGTAGAGGCCTCGTTGCCCCCAACCATTCATAGCCTTTGTGAGCTGCTCGAGAGGTACCGAAAGCAGTAGCGGCGGCGCGCTTTACGACACGCGGTGGTGTATTGCGGCATCGATTGTAACGGGCTCATCCAACTCAACGGCCTCAGCGGGGCGGCCTCCGTGCCGTCTCGTCGACACGTTTGTCAGTCGATCGAGGTATCTGGCAAGCTCATCGCTGGAGAACCCGGCGAGGAAGTCCGGGCATGCGGAGGGATTCAGCCACCTGATCGCGTTGATGGTGTCACTCTTTGGCATCATGGTAGATTGCTCCACTGCGTTTCGGGCGCAACACCGCGCACGACCTCCTATCGGTGCCTCGGTCAATCGCACTGAAGGCAATCTGCGGTCGATTAGCGTCACATGAGTGACAGTCTGTGCGCAGGGTTTGCGCCGGTTCCGCGCGAGAATTGCCGACGCGGATTCCCGTCCCCGCATCCCTCCGTTCGCGCGCCTGTGTGCGCCGCTCGACACCGGCCGATTCTGCGCGGTCACGCGGCAAAAAGATTTCTCGCGCCGCCCCAGTTTTTTTCAACCATCCGACGATCTGAGATCTGATGCGGTTGACCGAAGCGGGTAACCCGCTATACCATGTCCGCCGATGGCGATTCGTTTTCAATGCGGCTCTTGCTCCCAACCGATTGAGGTGGACGATGAATGGGCCTCCAAGACGGTTGCCTGCCCCTATTGCCGCAAGACGATCACCGCCCCGGCTGAATCGACGATCGGCGACGTAAGCCGGATCCCGATAGCCTTACCCGTGGCACCGGGTCAGACGACATACGCCCAGATGGAACCCGTGCAGGCGCCGCCTGTTCCATATCCTGATGCTTCGTTGGCTTATCACCCCAATCGGATCGCGCTGGTGGCCCTTGCGCTGGCTTGCGGCGAGGTTGTACTGCTCATTACCATGCAGTGGGTCATGGCGTCGAACCGGTTGGAGGCGGAGGAGCTGATGAAACCGATGATGTCAGCGACCAGCCTGAGCCAGATGTTCGAAGCTCAAAGCGAGTTCTTCAAATCCCACGGCGGCGTGCCGCGCTGGCTGGTCTCGATTTGGGTGTTGGACCTGAGTGCGGGGCTCAACTGGATTGCTCTGGTAACGTGTGGGATTATCGGCGTGCGCAGACCCCAACACCGAGCGTCCGCGATTGTCGCCCTGATAATCGCCGGGCTCGTTCCGATATTCTTCTGCTGCGGCGGATTGTTGCTGGGCGGCGGGTCTTAGAGCAATTACTGTTTTTGTATAGCGAGCTGCGGGCTTGCCCGCCCGTGTCTTGCCGAAGGACGGCACTGGCAGTGAACAGCCAGTGCCACCCGCCCCAAGCAACAAGCTCGGGGGCAAAGGTAATCCGTCGATTGTGCTCCAGGCTCGGATTATGGGTGCGCCGTCCACGTGCGGATGCACCGTGCGCGTGCAAGTGCGCCATACAAACACGCAATGCGCAGGCACTTACGAATACTCGTCGCCATACTTGCCGCTTACACTTTCGACAAGTTTCTTAATCCCGGTCGCGTCCTCTTTCCTGCATACAAGCGTGGCGTCGGGAGAGTGGATGATGACCAGATCCTCCAAGCCGATCGTGGCAATCAGGTGCTCTTCCTCTGAGACCACGATATTTCCACGTGAACCATGGTGGATTACGCGGCTGCACGATGACACATTCCCATCGTCGTCAGCGTTGATGACCGACTCGATCGCCGGCCACGAACCCACATCCACCCAGTCACAGTCCATCTCAACGACTAGCACCGGATCAGCCCGTTCCATGACCGCGAAGTCGATGCTGATCTTCGTCAGATTGTGGTACAGGCGTTCCAGCCTCGACCGCCGCTCCTCCGTGTCCCACGCGTCAACAATCTGACGGATGGACTCATAGGATTGCGACAGGTGTTCTTTGAGTTTACCGAGGATGGTTGTCGCCCGCCATGTGAACATCCCACTGTTCCAATAGTACTCCCCACTCGAACAGTATTCCTTCGCCGACTCGAGATCGGGCTTTTCCTTGAACTTCCTGACCCTAAAAACACCCTCGCTTATCTGATCCCCGCGCCAGACATAACCATAGTTGGTGTCAGGGCGCGCCGGTGTGATACCCATCGTGACCAGGGCCTCGGGGTATCGCTCAGCGGTCTCGAAAGCTCGCTCAACGGCGGCGCAAAAGCGATTGACCGGTGTGATGATGTGGTCCGCGGTGAAGATGCCGATCACCGCCTCGGGATCGCGTTTCGCAACTACCGCGGATGCTAGACCGACGGCAGCGGCGGTATCGCGCCCGACCGGTTCGCCAATGAGATTGGCTTCGGGAAGTTCGGGCAGTTCGTCCGAGACAATCGGCAAGTGCGCGTCGTTCGTGATGACGTGAATCCGTTCGGGCTTGAGCATGGCCGCCACACGCTCGTACGACTGCCGTAGCAGGCTTTTGCCGCTGAACAGCCGCAAGGTCTGCTTGGGACGGCTCCGGCGACTGAGCGGCCAAAGCCGCACACCCGCTCCACCGGCCATGATAACCGCATGTCGCATCGTCAGACTCCTACAGAACTGCCGACATCACCCACATCGTCGAAATCAACTCGTTCAAGCTGGGCAAACTCCAACACCCACGACTGATCCGATCCGTCACGAAATATCACATTTACATGTGTGCGTTTCGCGCCTCGGTGAATCGACATGATCTGCCCGAGGCCGCGGATCGGGTGGCGCACAAGCGTTCCGATCTCCCATTGATCGATATCCTCCGGCAACCAGCCGCCCTTGCCGGCGGATTGATGCGGTGCCGAGGAGATCCCAACCTGCCCCCATTCTATCTCGTCTTGCGGCAGTTCGTCGAGGAACGGACTGCGAACCGTCCGCTCGGACACACCCCGCTGCATCCGAAACCGTGCATGGGAAAGTGTCAGACGCTCCTTCGCCCGCGTCATCCCAACGAAAAGCAGCCGGCGCTCTTCCTCTTCATTATTGGCATCCTCTTCGCGCCGTCGGAAGGGGAGTAGCCCATCCTCAAGTCCGATGACGTACACGACGGCAAACTCGAGACCCTTGGCGGCATGAAGCGTCATCAGCGTGACGGTGCCGGCCGTTTCGCGAACCGAATCCACGTCGCTCACCAGAGCCGTATGCTCGAGCCAGTCAAGCAGCGTTGCCTCCGGATGGTCGGTCTGGTATTCAGCCGCGGCCGTGACGAGTTCATCGATATTCCGGGCCGGCACCTCGTCGGTGTGAGCAACTTCACTGTAGTGGGCGCGCAAGCCCGAGTGGCTGATTACATGATTCAATGCATCCGCCACGGGACGCTCCAGTACCGATCTGAGGCCGTCCAGAAGCGCGGTGAAATCGTGAACCCGACCGGCCGATCGACCCAGGTTCGAGAGGTCGCCCTTCCCCATGATCGAATCGTGGAGAGATTCTCCGGCAGCGTGCGCCCGTTCAAACAGCCGTCGGATCGTTGTTGCCCCGATCCCTCGCGGGGGAGTGTTGATGATCCGCAGCAGCGAGACCTCATCGGCCGGGTTGACCAATACGCGGAGGTAAGCCAGCACGTCCTTGATCTCTTTGCGGCTGTAGAACTCGACGCCACGAGCGATCTGGTAAGCGACACCCTCTTTCAAAAGCGCCTCTTCGATCACGCGGCTGAGCGAGTTTATGCGGTAGAAAATGGCGATCTCGCTACGACTGACGCCGCTGTGCGATTGCCATCTGATGTCTTGAGCGATCATTTCCGCCTCGGCTATGGCGGTTTCGCACTCGAACGCCCGAACGGAGATACCTTCGTCGTTTTCCGTCCACAACGTCTTTACTTTCCGATTCACATTGGAGGCGATGAGCCGGTCAGCCGCCGCCAGGATGCGCTGCGTGGATCGATAGTTCTGCTCCAGACGGACAACCTTCGCATTCGGGTAATCATGCTCGAATCTGAGGATGTTCTCGATATTCGCCCCGCGCCAGCCGTAGATCGACTGGTCCGGGTCGCCGGTCGCGCAGATGTTCTGGCGTTTTTTCGCGAGCGACCGAGCGATCTTGTACTGCGCGGCGTTGGTGTCCTGATATTCGTCGATCAACACATAACGGTAGCGATCTTCGAGCTTATCGCGCAGCTCTTCGTCCTGCTCAAGCAGTATCGCCATACGCACGAGCAGATCGTCGAAGTCGAGGCCGCCCATCTGCGCGAGCAAACCTTCGTACTGCGCGTAGATGCGGGCGATGGATTCCTCGCGCCAGCTCGGAGCCCGATCCGCGTACTCATCGGGTGGCAGCATATCGTTTTTTGCGAGGCTGATGTCACGTTCGACGCTCGCCGGCCTCCAGTTGTCGGTCGACAGGTCACACGCTTCAACAGCCTGTTTGATGAGCTTGCGGCGGTCGTCACGATCGAAGATCGTGAAGTTGCGCGGTACGCCGGCCCGGTCGTGATGCCAGCGAAGCAACCTCGCGCACAGTGCATGGAACGTGCACACCATCATGCCCTCAGCCATGCCAAGGGCCTCGATCCGCTCTTGCATCTCTTTGGCGGCCTTGTTCGTGAACGTGATCGCCAGGATGTCCGAGGGATGGGCCACCGTACGGGCCAGGTGAGCCGCCCGACGCGTGACGACACGGGTCTTGCCGCTGCCCGGTCCCGCGATGATCAGCAGCGGCCCGTCGGTGTGGACGACTGCTGTTCGCTGTGGTTCGCTTAGGCCCGCAAGAAGGTCCTTCTCATTGATCGTTGCTTCCGCACGGCTTTGCATCGCCACCTGTATAACTGCCGTTTAGCACTGCGTCCACCGGGCGAGCGTACCGATGGGTGAACGCTCGGTGATCACTGGCACAATGCTCACGAGCAACGCTCTTCTGATCCGAGCCCCGAGCGCGAGCGAAGGGTCGTTTTGCAAATCCTCCAGGTTCGCGGTAGCTTGCGCGTATGTCCGCAGTGGGTCACGGTATCGATCTGGTCGAATGTGGCCGCATCGCGAAGATGATCGAGAAGCATGGCGAGCGGTTCATTAATCGCATCCTGACGCCGGCTGAGCGGCAGCTTGCGAATCGGTTCCGCAATCCCATTCAGTTCATCGCCGGCCGATGGGCGTCGAAGGAGGCCATCCTCAAAATGATCGGCACCGGCTGGCGAGGCAAGATCGCCTGGAGCGACATGGAAATCCTGCCGGACGAGCTGGGGCGACCCCACGTCACGTTAACCGGAGAAACCGCTCGCATCGCCGCTGAAAAGGGCATCACCCGAGTGCTGCTGTCCATCACGCACACCAAGGATCACGCCGCTGCCTCGGCGATTGGGATTAGTGAGTAAACCGTGACACAAAGGTGCCTTCACCATCTCCGCGTTGCCGATTGTCGGCATACGATATCTCGGCGTGTGCCCGGAATGCGGATCGTCGATCAAGTCGAAGGGCGCATCTTGATGCACCGGACCTCCGCGCGCCACCGCACGTGCTCGATCACGGTGGTACGTTGCCAAAGACACAACAAAACGTGTATTGAAACGCACCCTGTGCGACAGACTATGGCTCTTGTTCGAGGGCGAATTCCTCGGGATGGGCGCGTTCGTAGGCCTCTTCGGCGACGCGTTTCGCCTGCCGGTCGGCCCGCCTCTTGAGGGTCCGTCGGACAAGAAAGTTAACGACCAGACAGGCAATCATCCCACCGATGGCGAGGTGATAAACGATCGTGGCCACGACGGCTGTGGCGACAAGTGCGATCAGCGCCGACAGAACCCAGCTTGTGACAACCCAGATCGCCCGGCCGAGCTTCAGCTCCGCGTCGCCGCGCTGGAAAATCCGGTCGGCCATTCCGGTTGCGACTACGGCGGCGAAGGCGACATACGTTGTCGAGACAGGCAGTGCCAGGCTACTTGCCATGGCGATGACACTGGCGGAGACCGACATGATCACGCAGGCGCGCAATGTGTCGTAGTGCATTGTCTTGCCGGCCGGGGTGACCTCGGCGCGGGGAGCGAGCGCCGGCGCACGCTTGCGAAACCTGAGCATCCGGGTCGCCAGCCCGACGCACCAGCGCGGGGCCCACAGGGCAACGTGGTCTCCCATGCTCCCCGTGGATACTGCCGCCTTAGTGACACGCTCAGCGTTCTGCGAGCCCATCCCCGCGACCAGGAGAACCCCACAGACCAGTAGCATCCACGCGGGGATTGGAACTTTGGTTCCAATCTCCACATCCTGTTCCCGTAGAAGTTGGAGGGCGGACAGGCCCGGCGAGGCGCAGTTGGCCAGGTCGTTCTGTCCGAACGCAAACGCCATGGCCATCATGCCGAGAACACATAGGACGGGGAATAGAAGCTTCGCGGCACGCCTGCGGTAAATGACCAAAAGTGCGTGGATCACGATGGCGAAGACGCCCCACAGAATCAGGAGGAACAGAACGCCGCCACTGAATATCTCAATGGAATCGTCAACTCGATCAAGCCAGAGGTGGATTTGCTCGACCCACGAAATATTCTTCATGCCCTTAAGCAAGAGGAAGTAACAGAGCCCCGCCGCCAATCCGCCGCCAACCCAACCGCCGTGCAGCAGCAAGGTAGGCAGGTGGGTAGCCCGGTCTCGAATGGCGCCACGTACCGCACGCTGGATCAAAAACGCTGCGAACCCCGTAAGGACGATCGAGCAAACAATCCCGGCCATCACGGTGCCAGCCTTGCCCCAATTGACCGTCGATGCCTGGATCGCCAACGCGGCGCCGAGAAGCTCGAACACCAGACAGGCCGTCGTGCTGACCGGCATCCCAAACGCTGAGTAGCTGTAGAGCAGTACGGTGTCGACGATGTAGACCGAAATGTAGATTGTCAGCGCGGCCTCGAGTGTTCCAACCCCGGTCGGGTCAAAAATACCCTTCCGAGCGGTGTCGATGACATCGGAGCTGAGCATCGCGCCAAGCACGACGGCAATCCCGGCCACAAGAATCGCCGTCCGCCGGGAAAGGACCCGTGCGCCGAAGACTGCATTTATCAAGTTGGTGGCGTCGTTCCGCCCGACCTCGATCGTGTCCCACGCCAACATGCCGATGGCCAGGATCAGGCAGGCAAGCTGAAAGCCACTGAGCGCACCAAGTTCGATCATGGCTATGACAGTACGTCGACGCTTCTGGGGAAGCGCAACTGCTCAAGGCCGGATAAGCCGCGTGAGCCGACTCGATTCGGAGAAGCCTCACGCGGCGGAGAATACATTGGGCTCGTCATGGGAGAGTTCAACTATGACGACGGTGGACGAACTGGCGAGAACACCGCCGTTATGTGGACAACATCCGCCGCAGGCGGTCGCCGGTTTTCTCCGCGAAGTTGGCGAGCTGGCCCAGTTCACCGAAAACACGAAACCAAAGCAGGATGTCCGTCGCCTTCATCTCATCTTCGAGGGCGAACAGGTTCTGCGAAAGGGTGTACTGCAGGCGGTCGGCCTCCCACTCCGCTTTTTCGACGTCCGCGATCATCGAGAGCGCACGTTCCGCTTCTTCCCCTACCATATCGCCATCAACCAACGTCGGCAGGTAATCCGCAATGTCACGCGTCTGCTGACAAACGCTCTCGACCTTGTCAACGTATTCGAACGTCGGATCGACAAGCGGTTCTGGCAGCTCCAGATTCTTGATCGTGAGCAGGACAGCCAGATCCTCGACCGAATCCGCCATATCGTCCTGAAGCTTCACGTACCCGAGCAGGTCACCGCGGTACACCGGCAGAAAGAACCGCTTCGGTATCGTGCGGCGTATGTCGTCCTTGATGATGTCCGCCTCATGCTCGACCTTGAATATCTTCTTGGCCAGTTCCTGCAGATCGTCGTACCGCTGATCGCGGACGGCCTCAAACATAGGCCTGACCAACGCGACGCATTCCATCACCCTCTTCATGTGATATCGCAACGGCTCAAACGGCGATTCGCGAAACAGATCCTTAATCCGTGGCACGTCTTGTCTCCTTACCGTGACTCTAGTGCACATCGTCTCAATGCACACGCGCACTATGGCAGCAGATTGGCCGTAACGCAACCTTGCCCGTAAAACCCTTCATCAATCCCCATGTGCATAGGAGCGAGAAGCACGGGACCAGCCGGCTCGGCACCCCCCGGCATGACGGCGCGGGTCTGTCGGGCCGGAGGTGCCGGTTGCCATCCAGGTTTGGCTACTTGACGAGCGGAGAGTCACAGTCGCTGGGCCATGGATCCCTTCGATCGTTGGACCGAGCGTGCGGGTTGGCCTGCTGGACCGAGAATTCATTTTCGGTCCACTTGGCAATGGACGGAATGGTGCGAGAAAGGATTCTCGCACAAGGGATCAAGAAACGTGTACCTAACTTAATCTGGCGATGCGTTTGGCCATGCCAATCACCACCCGTGTTTTGCCGAAGGAGAACACTGGCAGCACGCTGCCGGTTTCACCAAGCGCGCGATCCGCCGTCTATTCACTTGCGCCGCGTGGACGCCGACGCTACGGACATGGATCGACCGGGCCGGGCCCCTCGAATGGATATGACCATCCACGGAATGCATCGAGAACGAATGAGACGTCCGAGATGTTGATTTTCAGGTCCAGAACGTTCGGCTCGATGTCGCACCGTGCTTTGACGGGTGCTCCCTGTTCGTTCTTGAACTTGTCAAGCACCGCGGTGACATCGGTTGTTACCCCGATCGTACCATCCGGTGGGCCACACGGTGTCGTCGTGCAGTCCTCCACGATGTCCCCCCATAAACACGTACTCGCTTGCAGAGATGTGGAGTAATGGCTCTCGGCTTGCAAGTCGCAGGTTTCGCGGATCGCCTGAAGCTCGTACACCGCCTCTGGAACAATACCCTCGCCGCGCACCTGGACCGTTCCAAGCATGCTCCAATCCGCGAAGTGGGGTTCACACTGTATCATTGCGGTCCAGAAAGTTGGCCAGCCCGGCACTTCCGATGGAATGATGTAGCCCGAGTTCTCTGTGACCTCCCGCGGTTTACCGACCCACATGGTCCGCCCGTTGGCGACATCATGCGGTGGCGGCAGATCCATGAACGTCACCCGAATGGCTGTCCGATCACCGGGATTGCCTCGCACAAACGCGAAAAACCGGTTCTTGGGTATCGCGTTGGGCTCGGGCTGCGGAGGATCAATCGAGAAACACGCCTCGCAGGGAACCGGACAGGGGTAAGGAGCCCCCATGTATGCCTGCTCCACAGCCGCAACGTCATCCGTGTCGATCACGCCGTCCGGCAGGCACGGGGAAACGTCGAGGTTCTCCAACGTCACGCCATCCGGGAAGATGTCCTGCGAGCCGTCATACACCAATGTTACATCATCGATTTGCGCGGCGCCGTCGTTGTTAACGTCGCCCCAAATCCATGTCGTCGCTCGCGCCGCGCTCGATAGAAAGCCGGAACCTTCGAACCGGCAGTCCGTGTGGACTTCGTACTTCGTGCTCGGAACGATCTCCATACCGAAAACATGAACCGTGCCCCATTGGGCCGGTGTCTGGTATACCGGATCGACATCCAAGGAGCCGTCGGCCTGCACGTACCTCGATACGCAGGAGACGTTCGGATCATCCCGATCCGCCGCGACGAGTAGCGTGACCGGATCCTCCCCAGCAGTCGGTGTTACGGCCAAGTAGCGACATCCTTCAGCCACGACCATCGGTGCGTCGCACCCGCCGCAGTTATCGGCGACGTCATCACAGGAATCAGGATCGGGGCATGGGTTACCCGGACTGACACAACCGACGCCCGGCTCGCAGGTCTCCACACCGTTGCAGAACAGACCGTCATCACAGTCCGGCGTGGTTCCCGCTACGCATACGCTGTCAATACAGGTCTCCACACCGGTACAGAATTCGCCGTCGTCGCAGTCTTCGTCGCCGAAACACTCGATGATGTCGACGGTTGCCGGGGGCCCCAGCGTCCCAGTGATGTCCAGTCCAAGCGTTTCCGCATCAAGCACCACCGTCTCGGTCGATTGGCCGCACGCTGCAATAACATCCACCTCAGCCATGCCCGCAGATAGAGCCCGGAACTGCAGCGTGGTAACCCAAAGGCCTTCGGTGGTCGCAATTGCCGGCGGATTCGGCGCCGTCATCATCAAAGCTTGATATAGAGCGTTTCCGTCAAGGAACGTGTTGTTGAGCCCATCAAGCTGCGAGTCATCCGGGAACCCTGAGACCAGCCAGTTATACGGACCGTTGTCTACGTTGCCCAACAGCTCGATACGCGACGAATCCCACACGACGATCGCGCTTAGCGCGCTGATCGGCTGATTGGTTGCGGTTTCCGAAACCGCGTACAGATCGATCTCGACAATCTCGCCAGCGACAACGGGTCCTTGCTGCTGAGGTCCGAGTCCAAGGTTGACGGCCTTGCATTTGTCGGCGGACTCATCGCAAACCTGGTCCGGACACCGCAGTCCCGTACCGACGCACAGGCCCGTTGCACACATATCGGTCACCGTACAGAAAAGGCCGTCGTCGCACAGAGTCCCGTTCGCTGCGTGATTGGGTTGGCACGTCCCGGTACCGTCACATGTGTCGGGGCTCGTACAATCGGTGTCCGTGGCATTGCCACAGGCCGTCCCCTCGGGATACAGGTTGTCCTGACAGGTGCCGAAACCGTCGCACGTGTCCGCAGCGTCGCACTCCGTGACGCCCGTATCACCGCATGCCGCTCCGAGGAGCCTGGAGGACCAGTTCTCCGGATCGCCTGCCGAATCACATGCCTCACAATCGTTGGCGGGATTGATTGAAGTGTCCGCATGGCACGCACCGGCGATCAGGCAGTAGCCGGCTTCAAGATCGTGATCGCATTGGTCGGTGGTCTCGTTGCAGGTATCAGTCGTACAAATAAGGTCGTCGTCGCAATCCGGTATCGAACCCTCCACGATCACGATCTGGCCGCCGTAGCAGATTTCCTCGCCATTACAGAACAGTCCATCATCCGGGTTGTTCGCATCGTTGGGGATGTGTGCGCACAGGTTGTTAACATCGCAAGTGTCATCCGTGCATGGGTTTCCGTCATCGCATTGAGGATCCGTCTCGCACTGCACCGTCACGTCGACCGGTCCCCCGAGGCTGCCGGTGATATCCAACACGCCCGAATCGAGCGGGTGCCGATCCAACACCAGAGTACAGGTCGTATCGATGCATGAGACAAGGCTTATGGACGTGGATCCGGTCGCAGCCGAAAGCGCCGTGAACTGGAGGGTCGTCATAAGAGCCCCGTCCGCAGTGGCGGTGGCCAGGCCTCCATCCTCAGCAACGATCGCCTGGTAATAGGCATTACCATCCGAGAAAGTGTCATTCAGGTCCGCAGGGTCCGAAGGGAAGCCCGACGAGGCCCACGTGAACGCTCCGTCGTCGTTGTTCCCTGTCAGCGCGAGTACGCCTGCGTCCCACGTTACGACTACACCGATAAACCCGACGGTCTGGTCCTGTCCGTTGGCCGAGACCGCATACAGACCGACCTCGACCGGGTCGCCGACGATGATTGTTTGAGTTACCGGCCTCAACTCAAGATTGACGATCCCGGCCCGCGCGTCCAACGACGCGGCGGTCAGGACACTCAACACGCTCAACGCGAACGTAAAGTTCCCCCAAGAAACGCACATAGCTCACGCAGTGTACCCGACGTCTGCGGTTACACGCAAGCCTTAAACTGTGCTTTGATTTGTAAACCCGTGTGTGACGCGGATCCGCTGGCGCGCCGGGATCTTCCGAGCAGGGCGTCGTCCAACGGTCCGCTTTACGCGTTACGGGCTGTTGCGGGCATACGCACCGGTGCGAAGCGAAGCGCCATGGACCGTCCGAATGCCCTGCCAGACGGGCTCACTCCATCTCCCAGTTGGGAATGCGTCCAGGCGTCCATGGTGCCCCGGCGGCTTCCAGCTTATTCTCGAGCTGCGTGAGATCCTGCTCCATGAGCTTGCGCAGCTCGGCCAGGACCTTCGTGAATTCCGTACCTGCGTACTTGTAGGCATCTCGCTGGGTCTGCGTCGGCGCCGAGGTCACGTACCATTGCATGGCCACCCGAACCCGCGTGCTGATGGAGGGCGGTGTGGAATCCTGCCGCTTGCCGATGGTGCGGTCTCCGCGCAACGCCGTGAGGAGCCCGTTGAGCCGCTGCTTGAGGTTATGGATTTCAACCAGCAGGGCCTGGTCCGCAGCGGGAGTGTCGAGGATCGCCTTGCGAATATGATTGATACGTGTCTGGGCCTCGTCCGCCGCTCTTAGGGCGCCCCGAACCGCACGCTGTAAGCGAGCAACCTTCTTCTGGAATGCCATGACTTCGGCACGATCCTTTGCAGCAAACGTGGCGAGCTCGAGGGGGATGACATCGAATGACTCCGGCCCGGCCAGTTCCGAAATCTCACCGTCGACCTCCTTGGCCAGCGTAACGGTGTACGTCCCCGGCATCGCGAGCGGTCCGGCCGGTGATCGCGCCCATGGGGGACGATCGGTCGGCTCCTTAAGGCTTGTCGGCGACGGCGAAGGATTACGCAAATCCCACGCGACGCGGTGAATGCCTTTTGTGCGCAGTCCGGTGATCCGGCGTACGATCTCGCCGGCATCATCCCGCACGATCAACACGACGAGCGGTTCCTTCTCCTCATCCTCGGCACGCAACTCCTCAATTGTCGGATACTTCGCCGTCGTGCCCGTCTTCTCCGCCTTTTTCTCAGCCTCCTTGCGCCGCTCTTTTCGCGTAGTGATCTTTTCCTTCAGATAGTAGGTGAACACCCCGCCGAAGGGCGGATTTGGGGCGGCGTAGAACGATGCGCCTTGCGATCCCCTGCCCGACGATCCGCCAAGCCGGCTTGTCTCGATGTACCGCAGCGCGACCTTGACGGGGAGTATGGCCGCTTCGCGCTCAAGGTATTCCTTGTTCGCGAGTCGAAGCGGCGTGTAGTCATCGAGAATGTAGAAGCCTCGTCCAAACGTGCCCAATACAAGGTCGTTTTCACGTTTCTGAATGGTGAGATCGCGGACGGAAATCGTGGGTACGCCGCTCAGTTTGATCCAGTGCGTCCCGCCGTCCACCGTGAAATACGCGCCGAACTCGGTGCCCGCGAAAAGCAGGTCGGGTTTCACGTGATCTTCAGCCAGTGCGTAGACTACGTCGCGCTCAGGTAAATCGCCCGTGATGGAGACCCAGGTCTCACCGCGATCCGTACTCTTCAAGATGTACGGATTGAAGTCGCCGTTCTTGTGGTTCTCGAATGCCGCATATACGGTGTCGGCGTCATGCTGAGAAGCTTCCAGGCGGCTGACGTATGTCATGTCAGGCACGGCGGGGAAAAGCGCGATGCGCCGCCAGGTTTCCCCACCGTCTCCGGTCACATTGATCAGACCATCGTCCGTGCCAACATAAATCAGACCTTCCACCAGCGGTGACTCGGTCAAGGCAACGGAGTTTCCGAAGACGGACGTGTGGAGGTGTTTGCACACCGCGTCGGGGCTCTGTATCTTCCCCATCACCTTAAGCGTGTTGCGATCGATGTCGCGGGACAGCTCGCCGCTGATGACAGTCCAACTGTCCCCCTGGTCGTCTGATCTAAAGAGCTTGTTGGCCGCCACATACAGCCGCTTGTGATTGTGCGGGCTTAGGATCAGCGGGGTGTCCCAGTTCCATCGGTAGGGCTCCTCGCCAGGTACTTCGCGCGGCTTGATGTCGACGACTTCACCGCTGCGCCGATCGTGCCGGACAAGACCGCCGTACTGCCACAGGCTGTAGACGATGTTGTGGTCTTCCGGGTCGATTCGGGGCTGGTATCCGTCGCCACCGACCGTCATGAACCAGTCTTCATTGGCAATGCCGGCTCGACTTCTGGTTCGCGACGGACCGCCCTGCGTGTTGTTGTCCTGCGTACCGCCGTAAACGTAGTAGAAGGGCTTCGAGTTGTCGACGGCGACGCGGTAGAACTGCGTCACCGGCAGGTTGGCCATGAACCGCCAGTTCGTGCCGCGGTCGTAGCTTTCGTATACGCCGCCGTCGCATCCGACCAGCAGATGATCGTTGTTGTCCGGATTGATCCACAAGGCGTGATCGTCCACGTGGCGATGACGCCTCGGCACGCGTTTGAAGTTCTTTCCGCCGTCCTCGGTTACATGCATGAACGTATCGGGTGCGTAAACCCGATCAACCTCGATCGGATCGCAGACGATCTCGTTGTAGTACTGCGGGCTCGTGGTCATGTACTTGCTGCGCTTTTCCCACGTTTCGCCCCGATCGGTGGACCGGAAGAATCCGCCCTTGTCATCCGCCGCCTCCACGATTGCGTAGACGACATCGGGATTGGCCGGCGAAACGCACATACCAATCCGGCCCTTGTCAACCTTGGGAAGACCGCGAGTGAGCTTCCGCCAGGTCTCACCTGCATCCGTGGACTTGTAGATGTCAGACTCAGGTCCACCATTGACCAGCGTCCACACGTGCCGCCGCCGCTGGTAAGACGACGCGTAGAGCACGTCCGGATCGCGCGGGTCAATGTGGACCTCATTCACACTTGTGTCGTCGCTGACGTGCAGGATACGTTCCCACGTAGCACCGCCGTCGGTTGTCTTATACAAACCCCGGTCGCCGCCGGATCGCCACAGCGGACCCTGTGCGGCAACGTACACCGTGTCCGAGTCGCGCGGGTCGATAAGGATCATCCCGATGTGTTCAGATTCCTTGAGACCCATGTTGTCCCAGTTCTTGCCACCATCGCGCGTGCGGTAAATGCCGTCACCGAAGCCAACGCTGCGCTGGCTGTTGTTCTCGCCGGTTCCGACCCATACGACGTTGGGATTCTTGGGGTCCATGGTCACGCAGCCGATCGAGTATGAACCCTGCTTGTCAAAGACGGGCGTCCAAGTAGTCCCGGCGTTTGTGGTTTTCCACACTCCGCCTGAACAGACTGCGACAAAGTAATGGCTCGGATCCTTGGGATTGACCGCGAAGTCGCCGATGCGCCCCGACATCAGCGCCGGGCCGATCGAGCGCAGTTTCAGGCCGGCGAAGGTCTTCGCCGACATGAGCTTGTCCTTCATCGAGTCGCTTTCGGGAGGATCCTCCCGGTTTGCGACCAGCGACGATGGAACCGCAAGGAAGACAACAAGTGCGAGCGACGCCAACGAGAGATTTCTCATTATGGTTCCTTTCTAATTGCCCCCCAACCTGAGCCTCTTCACTCTCCCGGTCTTGAAGCGGGAGCACGTACGTACGTCGAATCCCCTACGGATAATATCGGACGCTGCTGGTGTGACTTGAAGAGCATCTCAAGCAGTACAAGCAGGCCCGTAGACTCCGTGTCTGTCCAGGACGGCACTGCCGGATTCCGCCTGTTTCTGCGGATCAACGGATGGTGTGCGTTAGGTTCGCAATCTTACGCGGTACCGCGCGGTGCGGGTAACCACGCATATTATGCGACACACCACCTGGATTCGCAACTCCTCGGGCACGAGATCGAACAATCCGGTAGGCGTAAGGGATTCGGCGGCATGCTGCGGCGTTCAGCCGATTTGCTTGCTCCGGACGCTCCGCACCATACGCCTATCCGCCACGCGTTACGAAAAGACGCCGGGCTCTGACGCAGCGTCTTTTGCCGGCGACAAGCGGGCCGAGTTGCCCAAGACAAGCCGCCTGGACCGTCACACACGCCTCGGTCAGCCTTATACGAGTGGTGAATGGACGCAGACACGTCCTACGTCTATCCTATCCCTCCCTTGCGCTGCCCCGTTGCGGCGCGTGCTGGCGTGCTACTACGTTAAGAGCCAGGCGCTTTGTGGCACGTGACGTGTTCAGGATTACGCGGACGGTTTCGTCTGGTAACCTACGCCGTTGAAATGTCGCCAGCGATACCTGATTGGGACCGTTTGGGGCCGGTCCAGGCTATCTTTTGACCGACTGGAAAGTCGGTCCCACAGGCCTTGTTGGTCCCACACGCTTTGCGGGTTCGTCGCGTCGAACAGCGCTGGGCAGTCGGTTTCTTATGAGACAAACGCTGGGGCATTAGTTGCTTGTTGTAAGTGTTATAGGGATAAGCGATGTTCCCCACGTGTTGGGGAATCCGCGTCGCCGCAATTGCCGATAGGGCAATATCCGTCCAACTCGAGGTCTGGAGGACGTTGGGTTGCTGACGAATCCAACCCCTGGAACCGGCGGCGCGAACAGTTAGGCGTGAATTCTGTTTGGTTGCCTGCGTGTCGCCATGGAACCGGTCGGTTTCGATAGTCATCAAGACCTGATACCTCGTCGCCATCAACAGGAGCCGACGAACGTGGATATCAGCCCGAATGTATCACGCGCATACGAGCAATCCTCCCGCAAACTGAACGGTTTTCAGTGGGCCGCCATCCTTCTCGGTGCGTTTGCGCTTGCGCTCTTGATGTACGTATCGCTCACCGCCGTCCACGGGGAGCACCACGGCCTGCACGAGCATGCCCCGAGCATGTGGTCGATCATCCCGTTCGTGGGATTGCTGCTCTCGATCGCGATCCTGCCCCTGCTTCCCGCGACCGAACACTGGTGGGAGAGCAATCAGAATCGCTTGATGGTGTCCTCGTGCTTCGCCGCGGTCACGTTGACCTATTACATGGTTGCCTACGACGCTGCGAAGGTAACCACGCTTCTCGAACACGCGATCCTGGCGGAGTACATCCCGTTCATCGTGCTGCTCTTTTCGCTGTACGTGATCAGCGGCGGAATCTGCCTGAAGGGCGACCTGGCTGCTCATCCGTCGACGAACACGGCCTTTCTGGCCGTTGGCGCGCTCATTGCCAGTTTCGTCGGGACGACCGGGGCGAGCATGCTGCTGATCCGCCCGCTGCTCCAGACCAACTCCGAGCGGAAGCACGTCAGACACACGGTCATCTTCTTCATTTTCCTGGTGAGCAACATCGGCGGATGCTTGCTGCCCATCGGCGATCCGCCGTTGTTCCTGGGGTATCTAAAGGGTGTGGAGTTCCTGTGGACACTGAGCCTGTGGATGGAGTGGGCGGTGATGTGCGCCATCCTGCTCGTCGTCTACTACGTTTGGGACACGCTGGCTTATCGGAAGGAAGCCCCGAAGGACATTGTCCGAGACGAAAGGGAGAGAACGAAACTGTCACTCAGCGGGAAGGTTAATCTCCTGTGGCTTCTCGGCGTTGTGCTGTGCGTCGCTCTGATCAAGCCGGGTGAGGAATTCCTCGGATTTGGGTTCAAACCGTTTCCGTTCATGCGCGAGGCCTGCATGCTCGGCTTCGTCGTGCTGTCGTTGAAGAGTACGCGGAAGCAAATCCGCCGGGACAACCGGTTCGACTACCACGCGATTCTTGAGGTGGCGGCGCTGTTTGTCGGCATTTTCATCTGCATGCAGGCGCCGATCGAGATTCTGCGGGCGAGCGGGGCGGCTCTGGAGCCGTTGCTGAGTTCGCCCATGCGTTTCTACTGGGCGACCGGATCGCTTTCCGCATTCCTGGACAACGCCCCGACCTACGTGGTCTTCTTCGAGACGGCTTTGAGCATGACGCCGGAGGGAGCAGCCGGTACGGTGACTCTGGCGGGCGGTGGGGCGATCCTCGAGAGTTTGCTTATCGCCATTTCGCTCGGCGCGGTGTTCATGGGTGCGATGACCTACATCGGCAACGGGCCGAACTTCATGGTCAAGAGCATCGCCGAGCAGGCCGGCGTCCGCATGCCCAGCTTCTTTGGCTACATGGTCTACAGTTGCGCGATTCTGATCCCGCTCTTTGTCGTCGTCACGCTTATCTTCCTTCGTTAAGTAGTGCCTTCAAGATGACATCCCGCGCCCCCGTGCCAACGGTGCGATACCCGCCAGGCGATCCTTGAGAAACCGCCCGGTATAACTCTCCAAGCAGTCGGCCACCTGTTCCGGCGTGCCCTCGACGACGATGCTTCCGCCCTGATCGCCGCCTTCTGGACCCAAATCGATGATCCAGTCGGCGACCTTGATGACGTCCAGATTGTGCTCGATGACAAGGACGGTGTGTCCCCGGTCGGTGAGCCGGTGGAGCAGCAGAAGCAGATTGCGCACATCGGCGTAGTGCAGTCCGGTTGTCGGCTCGTCCAGCATGTACAGGGTGTGTCCATCGGCGGATCGGTGCAGCTCAGCCGCGAGCTTGACGCGCTGGGCCTCTCCCCCCGACAGCGTATTGGACGATTGTCCCAGCGTCATGTACCCCAGGCCCACGTCCTTGAGAGCCTGCAACCGGCGACGGATGTTGGCGAAGTTGTCGAAGAACTCGGTGGCCTCCTCGATGTGCATGTTGAGCACGTCGGCGATCGTCTTTCCGCGATAGCGCACCTCGAGGGTTTCCCGGTTGTACCGCGTGCCGCCGCACTCACCGCACGTCACGAACACGTCCGGCAGAAAATGCATTGCGATGCGCTTGGTCCCCTGTCCCTCGCACGCCTCGCATCGACCGCCCTTCACGTTGAAGCTGAACCGGGCCGGTTTATAGCCGCGAATCTTCGCCTCACGCGTTTTCGCGTAGAGCTGACGGATCAGATCGAACACGCCGACGTAAGTGGCAGGGTTGCTCCGGGGCGTGCGGCCGATCGGCGACTGGTCAATCTCGATCACCTTGTCGATGTGATGGCTGCCGACGATCCGCTCATACGATCCGGGCCTCGGTCCGCTGCGCTGAATCCGTCGCCTCAACACTCGCAGCAAAACCTGGTTGACCAGTGTGCTCTTACCGCTGCCGGACACTCCGGTGACACAGACGAAACAACCTAACGGGAAGCGGACGTTGATGTGCTTGAGGTTGTTGGCTGTGACTCCGCGCAGCTCGATCGAACAGGACCAATCGATCTCGCGCCGCTTGTCGGGCAACGGTATCTGCGATCGCCCCGTCAGAAACCTGGCGGTTATCGACTCTTTCGAGGCCAGCACTCCGTCAAGCGTACCCTGGGCGACGACGTAACCGCCGCGCACACCGGCCCCCGGGCCGATGTCGATCAGGTGCGATGCCCCGGAGATGACCTCCGAATCGTGCTCGACGACGATGACTGTGTTGTCCAGTTCCGCGAGCCGTTTCAGGATTTCGACCAGACGCCTCGTGTCGCGGGTGTGCAGACCGATGGTCGGCTCATCCAGCACATAGCAAACACCGGCGAGCCCGCTTCCGATCTGCGTTGCGAGCCGGATACGCTGCCACTCTCCGCCCGAAAGCGACGTGCTCGTCCGGTTCAGTGCCAGATAGTCGACACCTACATCCTGGAGAAAGCGCAACCGCTCACGAATTTCCCTAAGCAACGGGGTAGCCACCGCATCCGCCTCACCCGTGAATGTCAGGTCGTCGAAGAACGCTCTCGCGTCGGCGATGGTCATCGCGGCTATGTCGGCGATGCTGCGGTCCGCGATCGAGACAGCCAGGGCCTGTTGCCGGAGCCGGGTTCCGCCGCACCGCTCGCACGACGCCTCGGAAAGGAAAGTATGCAGGCGATGCTTGGCCGCCTCGGATTCGGTGGTCTCCCATCGCCGTTTGAGATTGGGGATCACACCCTCGAACACTACGCCGTATTGCTGTGCATCTGATTCCGCCGTCCCTTCCAAAAGTATCTTGACCAGCGGCTGACGGATGTTGCGAAACGGGATATCCGGCAGCACCGAGAACCGCTCGCAGAACTCCTTTACCATGCGAGCATAGAGAGCGTTCAGGTGCTTCCCCTGGTGACGCCAGGCTGCGATCGCTCCATCCCGCAGCGACAGGTTGGGATCAGGTACGATCAGCTCGGGATCAAACTCCAGCATCGTGCCGAGTCCGTGACAGAGCTCACACGCCCCGTGCGGCGAGTTAAAGCTGAACAACTGCGGCGACAGGTCGTCGATCCGCACCTCGGCGTGAACCGGGCAGCTCAGCGCCGCGCTGTATGCCTCGTCCGACCATTTGTCGGGGGCAACCTCCGCGGTGATGATCACGCGCCCGCTCGACAGTCGCGTGGCGATCTCGATGCTGTCCGCCAATCGCCGGGCGATATCGGGCTTGATGATGAGCCGATCGACCACGACGTCAATCGTATGTTTGTGGTTGGGTGCCAGCGGCTCCACGTCTTCAACGAGCGTCGTCTTCCCGTCGATCCTGCCGCGTATGAAGCCCTCCTTGACAACGCGCTCGAGAACAGCCTTGTGCGCACCGCGCTGACTTTGCACGAGCGGCGAAAGGACCATGATTCGCTGCCCCTCCGGTCCGGCCAGAACCGCATCGACAACCTGGGCGATCGACTGACGCACGATCGGGCGGTTACACTTCCAGCAACGCGGGCTGCCAACCCGCGCAAAGAGTACGCGCAGGTAGTCATGGATTTCGGTCGTGGTCGCGACGGTGGAACGCGGCGTGGCTGCGGCAACTCGTTGCTCGATCGCGATCGTCGGTGGCAATCCATCGATCCGATCGACGTCAGGCTTTTGCATCTGCTCCAGGAATTGGCGGGCATAGGCCGACAGCGACTCGACGTAACGGCGCTGCCCCTCGGCGTAGATCGTGTCGAAGGCCAGAGAACTCTTCCCGGACCCGGACAGACCGGTTATGACTGTCACCACACCGCGTGGGATCTCAACATCGATGCCCTTGAGGTTGTGCTGCCTCGCGCCGATAACGCGAATACACGAGCGGTTCCGTGCCGAATCCGCCATAGACCGCCTCGATCGCGATTCGATAGTCCCAAATACGTTCCACCAGCGTCCTTGCGGGGACGCGCAATTCGGCAGCGTAAACCGAATCAGGCTCGTGTTCAAACTCGCCCCACGGGCTGTACGCGCATGGAGCTCCCATCATCCCCGAGCATATGTCCAGATCCGGAGCACTGAATCGTCATCCATCCCTCCTACGAGCACGACTAGCGACCGCACAGCGAAACGCTGAGGTTACCATTTCATGCCGCCCGTGTGATCCGTCAGAGCCGGATCGTCGTATAATGGTTTGTCCATGCGGCCACGCGGCATGTATGCCAGCAGTGTCGATCGATGGGTCGGAGAATAGCCAACCGCTGCCCGAATGATAATGGAGAGCGTATAATCAGAGGTATAAGGATAGGCGTCGTCACAGCGGCGATTGCGGTGCTTGCCGCAGGCCCCGCCCCCGCACAACTCCATCCCGGCAAGAGGGCACCCAAGGCGAAAGTGAGCCTGGTTTCCTCCGTAGAGGCCGTTGTTCCCGGGCGACCATTCGATGTGGGGATTCGCTTTCAGCTTACGAAGGGTTGGCACATTTATTGGAAGAATGCCGGTGACAGCGGCCTCCCCCCGAACGTGACCTGGTCCCTGCCCGACGGATTCAGTGCCGGCGACTTCCGATACCCCGTGCCAAAGAGACACCGTTCGTTTGGAGACATTGTCACCAACATTCTCGACCATGAGCCGATCCTGCTTACCACCATTACCCCGCCTCAGGAGATCGCGACGGATCGTGTGACACTCAAGGCGAGTGTCTTCTACTTGATCTGCTCGACCAAGTGTCTTCCGGAAGAGACTGACGTTCCGCTCGAGTTGCCGGTGCTGCAACAAGGTGGCGAGCCACGACCGACGAATGATGAGCTGTTCCACCGGGCGCGTCAGGCCTTGCCCAAGCAGCGCAGCGAGTACCTGTCAGTGACGGCGAGAACGGAGCCCGCTTCCCTATCGCCGGGCCAGAGCTTCGAGCTGCGACTGAGCATCGACATCAATCCTGGATACCGGATCCACTCCAACGAACCCCCTGACAACAAATTCACCGCGCTGGATGTCTTCGTTGAACCGGCGGAAGGTGTCTCCTTCGGGCATCCCATGTATCCGCTGCCCGAAATCGGTGCAGTGGAAGAGATTGGGACGCTGAGTGAGTACACCGGGCCCATTACGCTGCGCATTCCCGGGACAGTCGACGCCGAGGGGTCAGCCGGGCCGCTACGGTTCGGCGGGCTGATTATGTACGAGGTGATAGGTGCGAACGACAATCGTCTCTGTCCGGAGGCCCTGGCCTTTGCCACGGGCGAATCCGGTATGGATGTCGTAGCTCAGCCTCCCGCGATGATTGCGGCACCGACTGAAGTGGTCGCCGATGCTTCGACCGCGTTGCCCGGACGTTTCGGTGTTATCGGCATGTTCGTTGCGTGCTTCCTCTACGGCTTGTTTATCAATGCCACACCATGCGTATTGCCGGTCCTGTCGATCAAAGTCCTGGGATTTGTCCAGCAGGCCCATGAGGCGCGGCGCCGGACGTTGGTGTTGGGTCTGGCCTTCGGCGCCGGGGTCATGCTGCTGTTCGTGATCCTGGGATTCCTGGCCAGCAGCGGCAAGAACATACTTCAGTATCCTGCCGCGGTAATCGGTCTGGGCGCGATTGTCATGGCGTTGGCACTCAGCATGCTCGGCGTGTACACCCTTCAGGCTCCCACCGCGGCCTCGAGGCTCGAAGATCGCCTCTCGAAAGAGGGGATTCTATCTTCTTTCGGCAAAGGTGCGCTCGCACCCATCCTGGGCTTCGCCTGCACCGGGCCGCTGCTGGCCGGCGCGTTTGCCTGGGCTACGCAGCAACCACCTTATGTCGCCATCTTTGCCTTTCTGTTTGCCGGATTGGGGATGGCCAGTCCGTACATTCTGCTGGGTGCCAATCCCAACTGGCTGAGCTTCGTTCCCAAGCCCGGCCCCTGGATGATCACCTTCGAGCGAATAATGGGATTCCTTCTGCTGGCCATGGTGGTCTGGCTGCTCAACCCGCTGGTCGCGCAGATCGGTGCTTCGGGTCTGCAGTGGACGTTCATCTTCCTGGTCGCAGTTGCGATGGCGTGCTGGCTGCTCGGCAGGATCGAAATGACCATGCCTCTGCCGCAGCGCTGGCAGTATCGCATCGGGGCGGCCGTCATGGTGATTGCAGCCGGTGTTGTCATTTACGGTATGATTCATCCACTTGGTGATGCACAAGCCCGGCAGCAGGTTTCGCGCATGGCTTCGTACGGGGACAATGGCACACCGTCGGGGATTCCCTGGCAGCGGTGGTCGGAGGAGGCCGTGGCCAGGGAGGTACGTTCGGGCAAGATGGTCTTTGTGGACTTTACGGCTGCATGGTGCACGGTGTGCAAAGTCAATAAGAAGGTGGCCACGGAGACTCCGGAAGTCCGTGACAAGATTAAGTCACTGGGAATCGTACCGTTCCGGGCGGACTTCACATCGCAGGACCCGAGGATTGCTGCTGCCCTGCAGAGGTACGGCAGGGCGGCCGGGCCTCCGCTGAACCTGATCTACCCTGCGGGTAGGGCTGATGGCCCGATCGTGCTTCGCCCGAATCTGACCAAGGCGTACTTGTTGGAGAAGCTCGACGAAGCCGCCGGCTCGACACGAACCGTCACACTGCCGGAGCGCGGTTCGTAAGTGAGCACCAACCGAGCTTTTCGTGTTGGGATCTTACGGTTGTTGGTCTGGCCCACCTCGTTTCGAGGCCGGGGAGCGATTCCTCCCCAAGCGGCGTGGATCGTTGCTGTGCGGCCGACAATCGGCGGAATCGTCTTCCACAGATCCAGAGGAGATGGGGCACACGCCCGAGCCGAAGGAACTCTTCGCCTTGCTAAAGGAAGGGGTGGCGCGGTAGAATAGTGCTGGATGGGTGGTAGCCGTGTAGGGCGTGCTCCGCACGCCGAGCCATCGCGCAGTGGACTGCGTCGGGAGTAGCCCGACCACCCGACTACTGTGAGTCCGAGCCTGCGGTGGTTGCACAGGTTGGAAGATTGCCCGTGAGTTTTTCACAGCGCAAAGTCCTTAAAGCCTTGCGAACTCACGGCTTCCTGCCCGTCCGGGAAGGCGGGCGACACACAGTGGTTCGAGGAGAGGATGGCACGGAGATCGCCATTCCACGACACCGGGAGCTCAAACGAGGAACGGTTCGCGGCATTGTTGAAGACGCCGGGTTGGACTGGGAGCAGTTTAGGACGGAGATATCATGAAGTTCTACCACGTGGCCGTCCATCGAGAGGATAATTGGTACATTGGTCGCGTCCTCGAGCGCAGCGGTGTCACCACTCAGGGGCGAACGCTCGACGAGTTGGTTTCCATGCTCCGAGACGCCATCACGGCACTTTGGGGCGAGAAGGACGTGCAGCTCGAGCTGGTCCTTGCGCCCGATGCCACTGTCCCGGCACGCTCGCGTGCCCGTCGCCGGAAGTCCTCATCCTAGACTGCCCCGGGAGCGTGCCTGACCGAGCTCTCAACGGCCAAGCTGAAGGAGCTCTTCGCCTTGCGGAAGGAGGCGGTGGCGTGATAAGATGAACCGTGGATGAACGACAAACGTGTAGGGCGTTCTTGGTGGATCGCGTCGGGCAGAGCCCGACCTGGCTGGCTCGTTGTGGCTGGAGGCCGCCGTAGCAGAATTGGCTTACCCGGAGGACCTAAACGATGGCAGTGTTGAGCGACAAAACCCTAAGAGAGAGAATTGCCAATAACGAATTGATCCTCGATGGGAGGCCCGAGAGAGCTACGCACTGCTCATACGAATTCACTGCGGCCAAGATTATTTTTGGAGGTTCATCAGAGTTTAGGACAATAAGTGAATCGGGAGAGACGGTTTCTCCGGCACGACTCGTGTGGGTTAGGGCGCGGGAGACTATTTCTGTACCGCCAAACATGGTCGGCCTTTGGATTCAGACCCAATCACTATCCCGCCAAGGAGTTCTGCTCCTGAACATAAGCCTAGTCGAGCCGGGCTATAAGGGTTACCTCACAGCGGTCCTCGTCAATTTTGGCAAGAAAGACGTCGTAATTGGCCCAACGACAACAATCGCCAAAGTAGTATTTCTGGCTCTAGACGACCATGCTATTGATGAAGTGAAGCCGAGCGATTCTGAGTCCTATGACGGTTTGATTCTAGAGATGGCTGCAAACGCTCCAGCCTCCTTTCTTCGGTTGGAGTCATTCCTCCCGCAACTCAAGGAACAAGCTGAGGAAAAACTGAAGTTCATTGATGAACAACTAACCTGGAAGAGTGAGGCAATTCACAAGGAGGCAGCGCGGAGCATGGGCATGGCGGCCACCCAGGCCAAATCCGAAATCGCAAATGACTTACGGGGCGTTCTGAGGGGTTCTGTGGTTCGGTGGTGGGGCTCTGCCCTTTTGGGGTTTGCAGCGGCGTGCGGCGCCGTGTGGTTTGGCGTGATCACCTTATTACCCGAACTGATAGCTTCGCACAGCAACGTTGATGAGTTAGTTCAGAGGGCAATGAAGGTTCAGGAGGCGAGGAAAGGAGAGACGCTGAGTGGACGTTTGGACGCCCAGGCGGCAGAAATCGAAGCTCTCGGGCGGCAGCTCGCCGATCTCGAAAGTGAGCAGTGATCCATTCCGCTTGCACAATGGTGCCGGATGCGTGCTGGCATGTCTTGGCACACCGATTCCCGCCAAAGCAAGGATGACTGAAGCGTGAGGCGTCCATCCGGAAGAGTGTTAGCCAACCGTATATGGCCGGCCGTCGCTGGTTATGAGCTGGTCGCGCCATATTACGATGAGTGGTATTGGCAAGCTTTCTGGGAAGCTAACGAGCGCCCGCTGATCGCGCGGGAACTTGAGAGGATGCAATGTCACTCTTCTGTAGCACTCGATAGCGGGACAGGAACGGGAATGTACCTCAGGGAGCTTGCTCGGCTGGGAGCAAGATGCGTCGGCCTTGACACGAGTCGGGCGATGCTGGACCGAGCGCGGAAACGGCTTGTCAAACCGATCCCGTTGGTATGTGGATCGGTCGATCAACTGCCCTTCCTCGATAGGACATTTCACTTGGTCACGGCATGTCGCGTGCTCTCGCATGTAAGAGACGTGCAGCGAGCGATGAAGGAGTTTGGGCGCGTTACGAAACCCGGAGGTCGGCTAGTTGTCTCGGATGTAAGTGCGTCTCATAACTACACAACAGCGCGTATTCCCATACCCGATGGTGACGTTCACATCGAAACGTACAAACATACGGTGCAGCAGCTGGTGGCGGCAGCCCAGCGTTTGGGGTACTGGCGGGTCGAGCGCATTGAATCAGTCGCCTACAAAGATCTGGCTTGGCGCCCGGAATCGGCAGCCTACCCTGCTCTGGACGCGTCTTCGGAAAGGCCAGTCTTCTTCTACGGAGTCCTAACGCGTCTAAGTGCCCGTTAAAAGGTCCCTTGACGTGCATGGACGGGTGGCCCACCTCGGTTCGAGGTGAGGACGCGATTTGTCTCCAACCGGCGTGGATCGTTGCCGCGTGGTCGACAATTGGTGGAATCGTGTCCCCCACGTCCAGAGGATGTGGGAAACCCACTTTGGATATGATGGTATTGTCACGTTGGAGCACCGCGTCGTGGCGTTGAGGAAGAAACAGTGCAAGAAATGCAACATATCACAGATGATGTTCTGAGACGTGCCGTAGCAGGCCTGTCAGGGCCCCGTTTTGACTCGCACGACCTGTTTCAGGCGATCATGCGGGTCGCACCGCAAGCGTATGCCCTCGAACTCCACCGGTGCGCAGATGTGGATGACCCGTTCGAGAAGCTCCATCCGCAAATTGCACGTCGCTTGGCCGAATCTGATCTGAACGATGTTGCTCGCACAAATCGGGGGACACCATACCTATTTTTTCGGCGCACGTGCTACTGGGTGGGTGGGTGGGTCAGCTCGTTTCGAGGCGGGGGTGCGATTCTTCGCGGTCGAGCGTGTGACCTTGACCTAACAGAACACTTACCACATGATGGTACGGCCAGGTGTCATGGTTCACGCTTGCGTGACGATGCTCTCGCACGGAAGGAACTCTGGATGTGTAGGAGCGGTGACATGACTAAAGCACAGCGAGCCACCGCCGACGTGTTCCTAACGGCGCTCAAGGCTTTGCCCAAGGTGGAGCGCGATGCGGTCGTGGTGCGGATCGCCCGCGACAAGGCATTCGCGCGGGATATCCTTGATCTTGCGCTGATCGCCAAGCGCCGGGGTGAGCGTTCGAGGCCGTTTCGCGATTACCTCACCGAGAAGAACGCGCGATGAGCAAGGAACATGGTTACCGTCAGATCAGGTGAGACAGCAGCTCGGAAACGGGAACCGTCGCGATGCCTGTGGCTGAGTCGGATATGCCGTAGGGGATGATCAACTCATCGTGATGGATCATTCCACCGCAGGAATAGACCACGTTGGGTACGTAGCCGTCGCGCTCCTCGTTGTTGGGCATGAGGATCGGGTCTTTCAGGTGGCCTATGACACGCGACGGATCCTCGAGATCCAAGAGCAAGGCCCCCATCCAGTACTCGCGCATCGGCCCAACTCCGTGGGTGAGCAGAAGCCACCCTTCCTTCGTCTCGATCGGTGAACCGCAGTTGCCGATCTGGACGTACTCCCACGGGTGGCTTGGGCCGTGGATCTTCTCCGCCTCGTTCCAGAAGTGGATGTCATCCGACCGAAGCATGTAGATATTCTCCCCGTCGATGCGAGAGATCATCACGAAGCGGTCTTGGATCTTCCTCGGGAAAAGAGCCATCCCCTTGTTTTGCGCACACCGTCCGTTTTGTGTGTTGACCCTGAAGTACAGGAAGTTCTCGGTTTCGATGAACTGCGGCAGGATTCGGAATCCGTTGTAGGCGGTGCAAGTCGCGTAGTAAACGACTCGCCCGTTGTCATGGGTGAATCGCACGAACCGCGCGTCTTCGATGCCGCGGCTCTCGTTCTCGGTAACAGGAAAGATAACCCGCTCCGAGATTGCGGAGTCGGGCGGGAACTCCAGGCTGTACGTCGATCGCGCCACCCAGAGTATGTTCTCGACAAGTTCCCGGATGGAATCCGTGCCCCCGTGCATTAGGTGGGCCTTTTCCAGCGCTTGCTGAAGCTCGGCCAACGTGAACTCATCCGAGAGGTTCGTAAGCACGCGGTCTGCCAGGCGGCTGTACGCGCCCATCTCGTTGAGTTTCAGATAGAACCGGTTCTTGTCGTGTAAATGGTGCTCGTGAGGGTATTCCACCGCCGCATAAGGCGGGACAGGGTCGAACGTGATCTCGTGAGACGAGTCAATCACGCCGCTGCGAAACTCGATTGACGAAATGTGACCCTCGCCACAGACACGAAGGCTTATGATGAACCGGGCGCTGCCGTTGTTCACCCCCTGCTGGTCCGGGTGAAGGACGATTGACGGGTTGAACAGGGCGACGGACTCCAGGGAGTATTCGCTCGTGAAATACGCACCGATCAGCCGGCGCCGCTCCAGTGAGACCGGTACCCGGCCATTGAGTTGAGCAGCCACCGCTTCGTAGTGCCGGTCCAAGGTGCTCGTGACATCGCGGTGACGTGAAGAGTAGCGATCAAACACCCGCGCAAGGATGGAGGAGACCTCCGTATCCGACAGCGCGAGAACACGGTCGAGAATCGCACCGACCCGTGACTCGCCGCCGGGAACGAACAGCCGGGCGATCACCCGTTTCTGATCAGCCTCCAACCGAACCGACCGTCTTGTGACTTGCGGTTTCCGATCGCCCATTCTGTCCGTTTCCACATCAGCCGTGTGCAAACTTTGGCATAGCCGCCGCACTCAGCAACGGTGCGGCGGTTATGGTCGACCAACTCGGCCGCCCGGACGCCTCACCCGCCCAGCGTATGCGCTAACAGGACGCAGTCAAGCGCTCATCCGTCTTGTCAAGCATAGAATATGCTGCTCCGAGATAACGCGGTGATTGTCAGTTGTGAGCTCTGGGCTACCGCCCCGTGATGAGTCCGGAAAGAATGCACAAAGGCTCCCGCCCCTCAATACGGTCATGTTGTGCGATGCAAGCATCGTCAACCGCGCCGGTGGCGAACGTCGAAGCTGATCCGGCACGCAGGGGCGTCTTCGAGGCAAGAAAGAGTCTCTGCCGGCACGGGCCGGTGTCGAGACGAATCCGCTATGCTGTCGAGGTGTGAACCGCTAGGATACAGCCACGCCGCAGCGCAGTGGTACCAATCCGATAATGTGGCAACTGAGGAAGCCAAAGAATGGCAAGACCAATCGTACATCGTTATGAAGGCAATCCGATTCTGACTCCCAGGGATATCCCGTATCCGGTCGAGACGGTTCACAATGCGGGGGTTGCCAAGCACGACGGAAGATACGTCATGCTCTTTCGCGCCCATCGTGCCAACGGGCGGAGCATTCTCGGACTTGCCGAGAGTGACGACGGGTTTCATTATGTCGCTCGCTCCGAGCCGTTCATGGTGCCTGCAACCGATGATGTATTCCGCGAATACGAGGCCTTCGGAGTCGAGGATCCGCGCATCTGCCGGATCGATGATGATTATTTGATCACGTACAGCGCCTACTCGCGGCACGGCGTTCGCATCGGACTCGCCAAGACACGCGACTTCGATTCCGTCGAACGGGTCGCGTTGATCACCCAGGCCGACATGCGCAACGTGGTTATCTTCCCTCAGAGATTCAATGGTCTGTACGCTCGGCTGGACCGACCCCACAGCCACATTTCGCCCTGGTCGATCTGGATCAGCTACTCGCTCGACCTCGTGCATTGGGGCGATTCGCGCGTCGTTATGAAGCCGGTGCAATACCACTGGGATGAGATGAAGATCGGCCCGGGTGCCACGCCAATCCGCACGTCCGGCGGCTGGCTTCATATCTACCACGGCGTGTATCCGACTATGGGCGGCTCGGTCTACCGTCTTGGCGTTGCCCTGCACGATATCGAGGATCCGGCTAAGGTGATCGGCGTGTGCGACCGCTGGATTCTCCAACCCGAGGATCCGTGGGAGGTCACTGGGTACGTGCATAACGTGGTGTTCACCTGCGGCGCCGTGCCCGAGGACGACGGGACGGTCAAGATATACTGGGGCGGAGCGGACAAGGTGATGTGCGTCGGTACCGCCGTCATCGACGAGCTGGTCGACCTCTGCATCAACGACAGCCGCCCAGCGGTGTATCCATGAAGAGGCTGTTCGGAGTCAATAGGCGTATCGCATTTCTTGGGTATCTTCGGTCGGCGTCAGCCCCTTTCCGGAGGGGATTGAAGCCGAGGGCTTTGGGAGCGAGCAGCCCCCATCGATGGGGCCCAGGAACTCGGCCAGGCCCATCAGCGTGTTTCGATATCGACCTTGCCGCATCACGTTTCCCGCATCGTCCGTAACGTGAAGATAAGAGTTGCGAACGTGCACGTCCGTCCCTACAGTAATCATGGCTGTCCTCCAAGAGACCATTGGCGTGAAACAACGCCGACAAAACGTTGGCCTGAAACAAGGCCGTACGGTACGACACAGCGTACCGGAGGACAGCCTCTTCATGCATTAGGTCGAGCTCGGCCCGACGCTTGCTGTTTCTCCGACGATGACTACATGTTCCAGACACCGCCCGGCGTGATCGTCAGGCGTCGAGCAAGCGGGTGAGATGCAGGGAAACGCAGTCGCCCAGGGCGTCAAGGTGGTAGCCGCCTTCGAGGATGCTCACCAACTTGCCGCCGCAGTGGTCTTTTGCGACGCGGACCGACTCATCAGTCATCCAGCCGAAAGTCTTGGTTACCAGTTCGAGCGGGGCGAGTGGGTCCATTCGGTGGGCGTCGAAACCGGATGATATCAGCATGAACTGTGGATCAAAATCCTCGATGTGGCCGAGGACTGTTTCATCGAACGCCCGGCGGTATTCGTTGTCGCCGCTGGGCGGGATCATCGGCAGGTTGACCGTAAAACCCTCACCCTCATCCCGGCCTCGCTCGTGCTCGTAGCCCGTGCCCGGGTAGACGACGCCGGGGTGGCCGTGGAGGCTGATGAACAAAACACGCGGATCGGCCTCGAACGTGTGCTGCGTACCGTTGCCGTGGTGCACGTCCCAATCCAGAATGAGCACGCGTGACAGGGCGTGGTCATCGAGCAGGTGGCGCGCCGCGATCGCGATGTTGTTGAACAGGCAAAAGCCCATCGACATGTGGTGCTCGGCGTGATGGCCAGGCGGGCGCACGGCACAGAACGCGTTGTCGATGTTGCCGGCCATCACTTCGTTAACGGCGTTAATCACGGCGCCGGTGGCGAGCTGGGCGATCTTGTAGCTTTCCGGACAGATACCGCTGTCAACCACGTCGATGTAGGGAAGTCCGTCGTCGCACGCACGCTGGAGACGATCGAGGTACTCGTCACCGTGGTTGCGGCGCACGAGGCTCATGTCGATCGGCGAAACATCTATCGCCGTGCACGCCTCCACCAAACCTCGGTCCTGCAAAACCGCGGCGATATGGGCGAGGCGCTCGGGCCGCTCCGGATGGCTGGGACCGGTGAGATGCCGCTGGAACCGCTCGTCCTGGGCTAAGCCGGTAATTGCCATGGAATCCTCCATACACTGTTAACACTACGTATTCGACCGTGAACAGCCGTAGATTGCAACAGACGCGCGTATTGGGGATTGGAGATTGGGGATTGGAGATGTGCCCCAGTGCATAGGTCCGCACAGTTGCAGCGTGGCGATGAGGGCCGCCGTGTGTCGTGGCGAGCGTCGCGTTGCTTATCCACCGCAGTGCGGCGGCTGATCTGCGAACGGGTGCGCACACGATAAACCGTTTTTGCATCTTGCGGTGACGGCGAAAGCCACGATCGACGTCATTGGATGTCGAGGGTGGCAAGGAATCATCCAGAAACATAAACGCCTTTTCCAAGTTGGGTGAAAACAGTTTGCTAAGCAACCCGCTACACCGAGCAGCTCCGTGCTAGGGGGTGACTTACCTCACGCCTCGGTTTGGCCGCTCCGGCAGGGATACTTACACCAAACGGTGCTTGCCGACCGTCTACAGCCACCATCTTCCGACACTCTTTGAACCAGAGGTACTCGATTCGCCCGCGTCCGATTTCTGACGCTGCCAATTAAGGAACTCATGGCAGGCGTTCTTGACGGTCAGGCCTGCGCTGGGTACCGTGCGAGCTTGAGGCTGGCGTCCAGCATGTAGATCTGGGGCCAGTACATGGTAGCGTTCGAGGGCGGCCTCGGGATCGGCCCACATACCGAAGAAGTGCAACCATCCGTGGATCTTCTTGCACCATTACCCGTTTGGATGGGGTGTTGAAGGAAATGACGCGTACGGCTTCTTCGGTTTTTCCTGCATGTGTTTGAACATGACCGGATCCCTTCAGCAGGCTGCGCCGTTGAATCGACGCTCACAGGCTAGCGGAGGGATTGGTTGTCGTTGAGCGGCAAGGCATATGCCGTTCCCGACATAAACCCTTGTGAATAAATAAGTTGGAGAGGTGTCCGAGCGGCTGAAGGAGCTGGTTTCGAAAACCAGTGTGCGGGTTACACCGTACCGCGGGTTCGAATCCCGCCCTCTCCGTTAGAAACGTCCAACCCTTCGACAAGGGCGGTTTCCCGCCAAGGAGGCGTGACTTCGGACAGCCCAGTCGAAATCCGCTTCTTCGGTTTCACAAATGTTTCCCAAAAGGTCGCGTTGGGGTGCATTCGACCAGCGGGACTTCACTCCGGCTTCAAGTCCCCATGTCAAGGCTGGCGATTTGCCGGAACTGACCTACGCCCCGCGGGTCCATATACGAAATCCCAGGAATCGTTCCCGATGCCTCCAGGGGCGCAGGTTGGCACTCTCCAGCACCCGCTTCGCCTCCGGCCAGGTAAACGCGCCACGGAAGCCCCGGTCAAACCAGGCGAGCCAGGTGCGTTTGACGTCCTCAAGGATGAACATGCCGTGTAGCGTGAGGACGCGTTCGATCTCGTTAAGCATGGCTACTGGGTGTTCGACATGGTGCAGCATGTATACGCAGACCACCGCGTCGAACGAGTCGTCCGCAAACGGCAGGGATCCCACGTCCGCTTTCTGCCAGCCCAGGCGGTCCGTAAGGCCGGATTGCCTCGCAGAGGATTCGGCCATGGCCAGCAGCGGCTCGGACAGCTCGACTCCTGTCACCCTTGATCCAGGGAGACTGCGCGCAATCTCAATCGCGACATCCCCGGCGCCGCATCCTACATCAAGAATCCGCCCCTTATCGAATCCGTTCCTGGTCAGCAGTCCGGCGAATTGCCTGCCAATTTTCCTTCCCTTATTGGCCATGTGGACCGCGTATTTCCGGGCGAACTGCGGATCATCAAAGACAACCGAGAGCCCTGCGGATTGATGCGTCTCTCTCTGCATTGGCCCACGGTTCAGCGTTTGATCGTACGGAGGAATTCCTGCACTTCCGGGATTTCACCCTGATAAATCAGGTATCCGTTGTAGGGTTCGCGCTCGGTGATTTCGCTGGTGATCGGCGTCAGCATTATCCGGCGGACCTCATCGCGGTCGTCGGTCTGGCCAAGGGTCCAGCAGAGTTTCATGTACGCGACCTCCGGGAGCATGTTGGCAGCCGGGACCACACCCAGCTCCATGATCTCCCGTCCGGTCTCGTAAACGTACATCTGCACGTAGCCCCATAGCGTCTGCACCGTCATATAGATGTGCACATTTTTCTCGACCGCACGTTTGAGAGCGGGGTACACGGGTTTGTTGACGTGTCCCAGACCCGTGCCAGCGATGATGATTCCGCGGTATCCCTTGTCCACAATGGCATCGACGATGTCGGGGTTCATTCCCGGGTAGTAGTAGAGAATCGTCACCATTTCCTCGAACGAGGTGTTGATCTTGACGCTTCGGTCCGTTCGACGGCGCTTGAAGTCGCCTCTTAGGTATTTGATGCTCTTCTGGTCGATCATTGCCAGAGGGACGTCACTTATTGTCCGGAAAGTCGAGCGGTAGCTGGAGTGCATCTTGCGGACGCGCGTCCCGCAATGCAGCAGGCAGTACTGATCGGAGGTTGGGCCGAACATGCACACGATGACCTCGGCGATATCACCCTCCGCCGCAGCCTTAACGGCACCGATGAGATTGATGGCCGCGTCCGATGAGGGACGGTCGGACGATCGCTGTGACCCAACCATCACAATCGGAATAGGCGAGTCCTGCACCATAAAGCTCAGGATCGCGGACGTGTGGTGCATCGTATCCGTGCCGTGTCCAATGACGATGCCGTCGACGCCCTTTTCGATCTCCTTGCCGATGCTCTCGGCCAGACGAATATACTGCTCGGGTCCCATGTTCTCGCTGAAGACGCCATAGAGCTTCTCCGTCCGGAGGTTGCAAATGTCGGCCAGTTCGGGCACTGAGCCGTACAGCTCGCCGGGTGAGAACGCGGGAATCACCGCGCCCGTTCGATAGTCAAGCCGGCTGGCGATCGTTCCACCTGTGCCGAAAAGGGTGACATCCGGTTTGGCCGGGTCAACGGGAAACTCCTTCTCGGGAATCTTGTAGTGGGCCTCGCGCCGACCATGTTCGGTGATGCTCGTGATGGAGTCGGCGGCGATGCCGATGTTATAGCCGTTGCCGAGTTTCAAAACGATGTGCTTGTCGTCGGAGGTTTCGCTTCGGGGCAGGATGAGCCCGTTAAATCGTCCATGGGTGGACTCGACCTCGACCTCGCTCCAGACACCTACGCCGTGGCTTTCGAGCACGGCCTTGCCTGTACCTCGATAGCCTTGAAACCTCTTGTCAGTCATGCCTGCACCTTCGTGGAAACGTCGTGGCCGCGCTGAGCGTCCAGTTCTTCGGAGACCCACTGCGAGACCTTGCGGCCGTCGACCCGCCCTCGAAAGTCGTTCATGAGCAACCCCATCACATAGCGGTGTTTCTTGGCGGATGTTGGGAACCGACCGTGATCGAGTCGCTCGACGGCGGTCTTGATGTGCACCATACACTCCTTCTCACTGGTTGGTCTGTCAGGGACCGCGTCGAGCACATCAGAGACACTGAGCCGTTCGCCCGGCTCCCGGACGCGCCTATCGAGAAGGCGGCGCAGGATGTGGACGACACCTTCGCGCGCCAGCCGCCCGTCGGCATTGGCTTTGAAAACATCCGTGATTTCATCGTCCGTCAGCCGGTGGGGTCTCAAGCCCTGCCGCCGGAACGCCTTGAGCCGCTGGCAGAGCACGACGGCGGCGAAGGTCGGATTGATCTTCAACTCGTCAACGAGACGAGAGAACAAGTCGCTGTAGGTGGACAGGCTTAGTGCCTCAACCATGTCATCGGCCAGCCCCATCGCCCGATACCGCGCTTCACGGTCCCACACGTACTCCGGGAGCCTCTTGCGAATCTGATCGACCCGCTCCGGTGGGATGGCAAGAGGCGGGAGGTCGGTGTCGGGATACATGCGGTCCGCACCCGGCAGGACTCGTTCGAAGCCGTTGGTTCCGTCTTTGAGGGCCTGTCGCGTGTCACTGGGGATGCCCGTGGCGGCCTCACGGGCGCGGATGACGATCTCCTGGCATGCGGTTTGCGTGTCGGCTTCGTCCCCCCAAACGAGGATCAGCGCGTCATTCTGATTGGCGCTCATCTTCTTGCGGAGCTGCTGCCAGTCCCGTCCGTAAAGCGACTCCGAGGCGGTGTCGGAGTGGACCATGTTCGGCAAGCGGTTCAGGCAGGCGATCACGCGAATGCGATCGGAAAACTCCTTTGCGAACGTGGTGTCCTCCTGTGTCTCTTCGTTCAACAGGCCGCCAAAACCCTTCAGGACCACGCACTTGACCCGAAGACCTTCGTCCAGCGCGGAGCGTATCGGCTCGTCACGGGTTCTGGCAACGACCCGCGTAACGTCGTCGACCCGGTATTCGAGAGAATCCGGCGCGATGCCACGGCGCTTAAGCTCATCACGAATGTAAAGCAGCGAACATTGGCGCCTCGCTTCGTTGTAGACCAGACGTGGGATCCGCCAGATTTGAGGCACACCCTTGATTTCCACGCGTGTCCCACCCTTGACGCTGACGTTCACGTCCTGGCGTGCAGTCCCGTACCCGGTGCGGACCTTGCCCGTGCTGCGGCAGAGTTTCCGGATGATCCACGCCACATCGACCGCCTCCTGCGGCGTTCGCATGTCGGGTTCGGTCACGGGCTCGACCAGCGGCATCCCCAGACGATCCGTCAGATAGACGCGATCGTGCCCGACGTCCGACACCTCACGACACGCGTCTTCCTCCAGCCCGAGCTGGCGGATGCCGATCTTGCGTCCCTTGTACGGAATCCACCCGTCCACTCCGAGAATCGTGGTGCGCTGGAAACCCGTGGGGATCGAGCCGTCAAGATACTGCTTCCGCGCGATGTGCAGCTCGTTTACCAGATTGAGCCTAAGCAGAAGCGCCAGCTCGATCGCGGCATCCAATGCGTCGTCGGCGATAAAGAAGGGCGGTGTGTCGTCGAACTCGTATGTGCAAACCGTGTCGTGATGGATGCGATAGTGGATGTTCTTGCGGGTCTTCTTCTCCATGAGCGCCGTCCCGTCATACTCGCCGAGTTCGGAGAGCGTCGGGCGCATATGACGCAGAATCTCGGTGTCGTAACGATCACTGTAGCGACCCGCGGGACACCGACAGAAGAGCTTCGTTCGGGTAACGAGCTGGCGATGGACCTCCAAGCCACAGCGAAACCCGATTCCGGCGTAATCCTCCGGTGTCATTTCGTCAAACGGCTTAAACTCAAACGGCATAAGGTGCTTACTCCTGTGTTGGGCCGTAAGCCTCGATTGTAGGTCCGCCGTACCGCCCCGGCAACGGACCGCCGGCGTCGTACCGCTATAGCGACGTCGACACCTACAACGTTTTCATCCCCGGCGGCGTGACCGTCGTGTTCGACGTGGATGACTCCGGAACCGTCACGGATTTCAGTTTGGAGGTCGAAAGCACCTTTACCGTCAACCCCGGCCACAGCTTGACCGTGCTCGATGACACGGAGATCGGCGGCGCCATCTCGGCCAACGGAACAGTTACGAAGTTTGCCGCGGTCTCTGCATCTGGTCCGGCGTCACCCGTCGATGTGCGGTTAACCACAGGGTGAGCAAACCGGGCAGCACCCGCCCTACGTTTTGCAGTCCGTATCGGCGAGCAGGGACTGTGCATCCTGTTTCGCCCAGGCGTAGTCGCAGGTGGGGTCGTCGCAGATGGCGATGGCCTTTTCGCATTGCTTACGCATCGTCTGAGCATCACCGGCGAGCCTGGCGAGCTGGGCCCGGGTGACGTGGATGTCGGCGAGGATTGTGCGGTATCCGGCGTAGTCCGCGCGGGACTCGGCCTCGGCGAGGTAACGCTTGGCGCGATCGACGTGCTCGTCGCGGCGGTCGCGTTCATAGCCGGCCCGGGCGGCCGCACACCGACGCAAACCCCCTGGCCTTAGCCGCTGAACTCATAACGACGAAACGCGCGATCACGCGCCCCGTCCGACCAGCCGTAAGGTTCTGGTGGGCGTTAACAGAGTTCCGTTGCGTCTCAGGATCCACTACGCAGCCAAAAGCACGTGGTAGATCTTGAACTCGACGAGATCCAGGGAATGCCGGGTTTCAAAGGCGTCCGGATAATCGAGGAGGTCTTCTGCCGGGTGCAGGGGACACGGTACGGGCACACGAAGGGCCTCAGCCCTCTTCTTTATCGACTCCTTGATGCACTTTTTCGCCCTCGTACAGTTGCCGTCCATGACGTAGCCAACCATTGCGCCTTCGCACTGGTGGGGCGCGTAACGCCCATCCACGAAGCACCCCATACCCTCCTTACCCGCATAGCCGCCTGCCTGCGATTCCCACTTGCCCCCCGAGGTTGTCGTATTCAGTTTCTTTGCCTCGATGCCGAAGTAGCAGCGGTTTTCGTAACCATGGGGCACGCAGATGTCGATCTCCTTGAAGCCCTTTCCCGTACGCGGGTCGAGCTGCTCAACGTCCTTTTGGTGCGGTTCTACCCGGAACCGTGCCCGCCGCCGACGCCTCTCATTCTGTAACGCGACGACGAAACGGTTGGTGATCTTCGGCTCATCTTCGTCGTCCTTGGGGTGCCGGAATGATTGCCATGTGTCGACGATTAGTCGGAGGATCTGTGGTACCAGACCGTGGGGAAACAGCTCCTGATTAAGGTCTTCGGCCTCGCCCTCGACCCTCATGCCGTCACCCTCTCTGACTTTCGGCAGAGCAGGTGCGCTGCGGCGGCGTCGGCATCGTTCAAGGCCGCGGAGCGGAGCCAGAATCGCATGGTCAGCGGCTTCACTATGTGCATGCGGTCCTTCTCCAGCACGGCCAAGTTTCGAAGGTACACGAGAGAGCCGTAGCGTTCTGGCGAGATGCCCTTGATGAGGGACAAGATTTTGTCGAGATCGCTCGAGGCTTTCGTCTCGCTGTATGTCGTGGAATTCCGCGTCTTCGCGATTGTCAGCACTCCCACACCTGCTTCCCCAGACGTCACACACTTTGCGCTAAGGTTCGTGCGCCGGTCACCTGCCCAGGCGTGGAGCGCGTCGATCAGGGTGTTCGCATACTGCTTTCGGTCGCACGCCGATGGTGTGGAAAGCGTCGGCACCTTCGAACCACGGGATGGCGTCGCGCTCTTCTGTAACGTCCCTGCCGTGTCGGCGATGAGAATCTCCTCATCTGAGTTTACGTCGAAGTAAGAGTAGACTTGTTCCGTCATCTTGCGCTTGGCTTCACAGATCAGCTCGTCGTGGCCGAGCCCGCCAAACCGACGATCGCGCCTCACGGTTTCAAAGGTCTTCTCTGCGGCGCGGACCGCCTCAACCGGGTCGTGCCCTGGCGCATCCTCTGGAAGTGGGAAGGGCATACGAATGAGCTCGTTTAGAAGAGACGCACCTCTATAGATCGTCTTGGAGGTGAGGTGGAATACAAAGTAGGCTGCAAGGGGCGATGCCAACGTCGCCGCGAGGAACATAAGAAGATGTTTGTCACACGGTGGCCCTGAGATCGATCGACGAGCGTCTTGGAATAGAACGTCAAAAGGTGAGAAGGCAATCTTCGAGAAGCCCTTGTTGAAGACGACAAGGGGAGACGTGAATACCCGCTGATCGGGCAATCTGCGAAGCTCCTTAATGGATGGATCGACCTTATCAGTGTCTCTCATCATAAGAATCAAGTCGAAGGAGCGATCAGCTGGTAAGAAGCGATGCCCATCTCTCCAAAAGCGAGGCTTCGGTTCTCGAAGCTCCTCACCTGAGGACGGTGGCTGGAAGCCGACCGCTTTGATCCATCGCTTCCCTTCGTCAGGCTCGCCGACTAGTTCTTGAAGCGAAGGCAACGCTCGCAGGCGTGACAGCAACTCCCGGTCGCGAGGCGACGCCCAATTGTAACTCAGCCAGCATGTTGCGGCTTCGTCTCGACCGGCGCTCGATAAGACCTCTGCCAGTGCAAGCGTCTTGCGATCGTCCGGCTCAATCGCCACAACGTTATCGAATAACAAGGGGTAGCTGGCCTTGGGTGTCAGGTAGTCCAATCGGTGGTCTGCGGGCGGGAGCCCACTCCTGAAGCGAATCGCAACTGTCGGGTGGTCCGCCCCAGGGAAAAGAAAGAACCGGAGATCTGACAGGTGCGCGATCTTCTCGACGTGGTGCTGTGTGAGCCACTTAGCCTGGAAAGAGTCTGTCTGAGCACCGAGCAGTACGCCCGCCGGTATCAGCAGGCACGCCCGACCGTCCGGCTTCAGATATCGCGGTACCTCCCACATGAATGCGCACGCCACCTGCCCGGCGGGCATCGGGTACTCAGTCGCCGGGTTGCGAGTTTTCCACTGCGCCATCGATTCCTTTTCGACATTGCCGCGCGCAACCCACGGTGGGTTGCCGACGATAAAGTCGAAGCGCTGCGACTCGAGCGCCGGGAGCGAAGACAGGAAGTCACCGTGAATTACAGTCTGAGGCCCGTTCTGACGCGCTTTGTCCGCGTTGCTCAGCAGAAGGTTTGGTAACCGTTCCGGTCCCAGTCGCCGTATCTCCCGTGGGTCAAGAAAGTCGAGCATGGCCATGTACAGACTGAAGCACGTCGCTTGACAGGCGACAAGGCTGATATCCACGCCGCGAATCTGTTCACGCAGGATCTTTGCCAGCGCCTCCGCCCGCGTGCCGTTTCTTGCCCGCTCGTTTCGGCGGACCCAGGCCTCACCCATCCTGTTGAACATCGAGACGAGGAACGCCCCGGAACCACACCCGGGGTCCAACACACGCTTCCCCGTCAGGTCAGGCCCTGCCTCGGTGGCTAGGTCGGCCGTGAACTCAACGAGTTTTGGCGGCGTGTAGTACGCCCCCTTCTTCCGCTGTGCCTTCGAGTCTTCGGCGCGGATGAAGTCTTCGTAAACGGCACTGATGGTCTCGATTGGGATCACGCTGAAGTCGTAGACATCGAACGGTAGCACCATCTGGCCGCTACCGAGTTCGTTGCCCTCAATCAAGTTGCGGAGCGTGTCAATATCGCCGTCGCGTAGGCTGTCGAGCTCGCGCGCGAGATCGGGATCGAATAGACTGCCGCGAAAGTACCGGCCGAGGCGGTGGAAGAGTCTGGTGAGCGCGGTCCGCACGGCTTCCGGCTCGGGCAGGCTGACGACCTTCTGGAAGGTAGCCGATGCTCCAGCACCGAGCCTGCCGAAGTCCTTTTTCACCAGAGCGCCGCGGGCCTCGAGATAGCACGTAAAGAGCACTCGCCCGAGAAGCCGATGGATGGTCGGCAAGTGTAGGGCGTTGGAACCGCTGGACATCAGTTCCCGCGCCGCCCGAAGATTCTTCACAAGCTGTTGATCAACGGCCTGGGTCGGGTCGAAGTGTTCGGAGTAGTGGTCGTAGACCGTGCCGGCTTCGACGGATCGGATAAACTCCCGCATTTCCAGGGCGCGCGCCGCGTGCTCGAACACGTCAACAAGGCGTTTGTCGCCGTCCACATCTTCAGCATCGAGGGCAGGAGGTCGAAGGCCGGAATAAACCTGCACTTCCTGCGGCGTGGCTCGCACCAGTATCGGAGCAACGCCGTTGCTCCAGAACCGCCGTTGCTCCGACAGCGTGATCCGGCCCTCCCGGGCCTGATGCTGGAAGTAGACAGTTGGTCGTCCATGGACAGAGAGCACGCCGAGTAGGCCATCGAAACTATTCCACACTCGGCGCAAGACGTGCGTATACCCGTTCAGCGGCGCAGCACCGACCTCGCTGGAAGAGCGAAATAAGTCTGGCGGCCTACGGTCGCCGAGGCCGAACTCTGCCAAGAGAGTACTGGTTTCCGGTTTCGCCATGCCCTCACTCATGCGTGCCACCTGCTCGACGAGCTTGACCTCGCGATCGGGATCGAGATTACGCCACCGTTCGATGGCCTCTCGAAACTCGAAGAGGATTTCGACGGTAAAGATGCGAAAGAGCACATCGCTGTCGCGTAGCTTTCGATGGAAGTGCACACGAAGGCTTGGAGTGCGGCCTGGAGCAGGGCTACCTCTACATCGTCCACATCCTCGCGAGGCAAGTTCCAGAGTTTCTTGAACTTGGCGTGGGCGATACCACCGGCAATCCCCGAGAAAACCGCCTCGGCAATCGGTACGACAATCTTTAGCGCGACCGCGATTTCGAGCATCCAAGCACCATGTGGTTGATTCGTGCCATGTGCAGCGTACACGACCCACAGTGGTTAGTCCAACGGTCGACACGTGGTGATGGGTCCGTGACAGTATCGGCGGATTCGCGTCGCACCCTCATGCAGCCTGAAAGGCTGATCGAGAGTAGCCGTGGGCAAGTCCGCCACAGGCGGACGCCGCCCACGGTAACCACAACACCTGTTCCATTCGACCCTGCAGGGGTCGTATAAACGCCACATTGCACGTGCCCCAGAGAATAGACGACCCTTTCAGGGTCGGGCGGTTCGGTGGCAACACCATCCGGGGGCGGCGCTGCGCTTGCCCCCGGCTATTACAGAGCAGGCCTTCAGCCTGCGATCCTGCCCGCCGTTTTTGTCACGGGCCCCGTGGTGATCGTGCAGTCAAGTCCGTGATAGTGGCAAGGGCTGCTCATCGATTTTACGATCATCGGGACGCAACTCGGCTCAACCAGGTCTCACCGTCGCTCACGGTGAACTTCGGCGAGTTGCATCCGCACGCACCTGGGTTGCTTACCGGGCGATGCCGATGCCAACGACACCAGCACGGCGTCGGACATTCTTGGCCTCATCGACAACCTCAACGGCGTCCTGGCTCAACCCATGAAGATATGGCAATGCGATATTGACCGCAGCGACATCTGCTCCCCGGCGGACGTCCTGCGCGTGATCGACCTGCTCAATGGTGCCGGCGCGAACTCACTCTGGCTTAATCGGTCGCTTCCCGTGGATGTACTCTAATACTTGCGCGGAGATTGTCGCAGGGGTTTCGGCGCGCCGGGTGAGCCCGAATGTCCGGATGACCTCCGTCGGGTGTGGGATCCAGTAATCGCGCCAGCGGTTGTCGGGGTCCAGGACGAAGAGGATCCGCGGGTCGCTCACGCCGCGTGCCGCGCAGATGCGATCGATCCACGTATCGAGGGTCGGTATGTCCTCGGGAATCGGCAGGGCAGCAATCTTCGTCTCCAACGCAACGTATTCGTGGAAGTTGCTCACGACGACGAGATTGAGTGCGTCATGCTCTCTCAGCCAGCGGTAGAGCTGCTCGGCGTTGGGTGTGAAGCATCGGCTCCACTGGCCGTAGGTCGTCACCTCGCGGTTGGCCGTCACCCATCGTCTGTACGGCCTGTGCCATTCCTGCCGGACAATCCACGAGCACGCAACGATCAGCCCTACACATAGCAACGCGCGCACCACGCGCCTGCGGATGAGCATGATCGGGGCGATGAAGAGCACGAAGTACAGCGGCTTGCCCGGTGTGTAGTAGCGATCCAGGCCCACGTAGTCGTACTTCTCGCCGAACGCCGCCGTTACTCCGATGAGCACGATCAGCATCACAGTGGCGACCAGCGCGCTAAGCGCCACGCCCGGCGCAACCACAAACGATTGCATCGACCTGCGGATCGGCCGGATCATAAATGCCGTCAAGATGACACCCAACGGCCACAGGGCGTAGACCCAGTGGCTGTACCAGTGATAGTCGTAGAAACCGAAATCGGTGAAGTTCCACCAGGCCCGGCGAAGAAGATCGGGCGAGAAGTCAAACCGCGCGGCATGTCCGAGGTTAAGCTGTGCCTGCACGGAACCGGACATGCCGAATGCGTTATTGATGATCAAAAGGGTGACGATCGGTATGGCTGTGCATAGCGCGAACAGCGCGATTAGTGGCAAGTGGACTCTGCGTCTGCGCCATTCGATCAGCAAGTAAAGCCCGACGGCGAGTGGGACAAAGACGCTCGCATAACGAATCCAAAACAGACCGCCCGCCGTCAAACCGGCCAGGCAAAGCCATAATGCGGCACGCCGCTTCGACGCGCGGACGCTCGTTCCAGTGGAATCTTCCCCGGCACGCGCCTTAAATAAATCAGAGCCCGGAGCGCAAGCGGCGGGTACGGATACACCGCGTTTGCGCTTGAGGGTCGGATTGGGGTGACCCGACGGCGGACCGCCGAGATACTCCATCGCTCGCGTCACAAACAGCAGTGCAAAGGGCAGAAACGCGACAAGCAGCAGGTCCGTCGAGGGGTTTACCAGCGAAGCCGTTGACACCGAGCATCCCGCAGCCAGGGCTGCCAGCAGAATTCCAGTGACACCACTTGGCACGCTGCGTTTGACCCACACAAACCACCCGACCAGGGCTGTTGCACAGGCGACGACGGCGATCCACTGAAACGCCTGGAGCACGGAGAAATTGAACAACCACCGAACGCTGCTAATCAGGATCGGGTAGCCGATCGGCCATTGTGTCAAAAAGCCCCAGTCGGCCTGCCAGGTCCACGGCTGGAAGGGTGCGACGGGCAACGGCGCGGTCGGTCCGAAACCGTCATACATCCTGTCCGAGGCGATCAGCAGGTAGCAGTAATCCGACTCGATAAGCGGTGCGATGCGCGTCCTGCCGGGCAGGAAGGCGAGCACAAGCGAAACCACCGCTATGCCGCTAAGGACCAGTGACCACCGCACCGGCCGTCGCACGCCCGCAAATCCCGGGATCGTCATAGGATCGGACATTGTGTCGCGCACGTCGTCACGCGAAGTCTCTGAGCCCCGACATCCAACCGCCGGTACATCGCCGCGACAGATCACGGTGCCACTCCACAGTTCCGACGGTCAACCGTCAGTCGGAGACTGTCTCGGTTACGTACGGTCCGCGCGGGCTTGGGGCCCACCGCTCGTGACTACCACATTCTTGTTATCGGCCCTATCGACCGATCCGGTCGCGTGGTTGAGATTGACAGAGCCGGATCAGGCGGAATTCAAGCACGCCCCACGCGCCACCGACATTATTATGGGAACCATCCAATGAGACTCACGATCGTCATTCCGGCCCTGAACGAGGAGCGGGCCATCGGGTCAATCATCAAGCGCTGCCTCGCCTCACGCGATACTATTATGCGCGACTCTCCGGTCGACGATGTGGAAATCATCGTGGTAAGCGACGGTTCGACGGATCGCACCGCCGAGATTGCAGCCGGGTATGAAGATGTGCGCGTCATTGTCTTCAAGCGGAACCGCGGCTACGGGGCGGCCATCAAGAGGGGATTCGAGGAGGGGAGGGGCGAACTCGTAGCCTTTCTGGACGCGGACGGCACCTGCGATCCTGAGTTCTTTGCGACACTGTGCACCGCGCTTATCGAAGAGGATGCAGCCGTAGCGCTCGGTTCGCGGATGGGGACGCAGAGTCGGATGCCGCTGATCCGCCGACTCGGTAATCGCGTCTACGCGCTGATCCTCTCGGCACTTAGCAATCGGGTGGTGACCGACACGGCCAGCGGCATGCGCGTGGTCCGTCGCGACGTGCTCCACGAGCTTTACCCGTTGCCGGACGGGCTGCACTTCACGCCTGCTATGAGCGCCCGGGTGCTGATGGACGACCGGCTCAGGATTGTGGAGCGCCCGATGCACTATGAGGAGCGCATCGGCGAATCCAAGCTGCACGTATTTAAGGACGGTGCTAGGTTTCTGCGAACGATACTCGAAATGACGCTGATGTGGCAGCCGGCGAAGTTGTTCGCCTCCACGGCCGTCGTGTGTTTTACGGTCATGACGCTTTTTGCGATGCACCCGGTCGAGAGATGGCTTCGGCTTGACCGACTTGAAGAGGACGTGATCTACCGGCTGCTCTTTTGCTCGCTGCTGGGTACCGTTGGAATGACGCTGCTGTCGGCGAGCCTTGTCAGCGACCATCTTCGTCGACTGGTTAACTATCGGCCGCGACCGCGGACCTTCCTGTGGAGCCTGCTCGACAAGCTCTATTCCTTCCGGGGATTCGCCCTGGTTTCGGTTCCGGTGGTCCCGACGCTTGTGTGGCTCGTCGGGCGCGGCGTTTGGACGTGGGCGACGGCCGGGTACGTCGAGGAGCACTGGTCGCGCGTCGTGCTCGCGGGAATGCTTGTCTTCGGCCTCGCTCAAATGTTCATCACGGTCATGATCGCAAACGTGTTACGCTTCCACGCCGCTCGGAAGATGGCGCGAGAATCAGGGCACGCCACGGTTTCCACTACTGCCACAACAAAGACACTCGATGTCACAACGCCGACGCGCACTCCCACATCAGTCGATGAGTGGCTGACGGCATCGCCGCGCTAGCGGGTCGAAGACGTTCCTGTGTTTCCGTGAACGTCGCTTCGCTGATGAGAGCATCTTGAGCTGTGACGTGGGCTGTCACTGTCAAGGGCCGCTCAAGACGTTTATGAATGCCCTGACGTCGATCAGGTCCACATCGCCGTTACCCGCAACATCGCCGCACCCGCAGTCGGGCTCGACTGGGCCCGCGTTCGGTCCGTGTAATCCGCCGTGTGATGTCTGAGGATGCCATATGATCGACATGGGCTTGAGGAGTGTGTGGTGTGGGGATAAGCTGGCTCCATGGACACTCATACGCTCTTCGTTGTGGAGGTTGGCCTCACTGTGATTGGCACTGCCAGCGCGATAGCAGCGGCGTGCTTCGAAGTGCGCGACAGGGCTCAAACCGAAGAGGGGCGGCGCAGGACCCGGAAGTGGTACGGAGACAAGTGGCATACCATCCACGATAGCAGTCTGTTGGAGCTTCCAGAGAAAGTGATCAACAGCTTAGTTGGCACAAAGCAGACGATTGCCAAACATGCATCCCAGATCGCCGAGTGGTTTTTCACGAGCTGGCACATCTTGCTTTACGGGGGTTGGGTTGCCCTTAGCGAAGCAGTAATCCCTAATAATCCGTCTGAGGGCTCTGTTTCTCCACTGGTGTCTTGGCTGATGTTCGGATTGTTTGGTTTGAGTATGCTCGTATCGGCAATAGGAGAAGTGACCGAGCGCCGGTATTGGCTCATTGTGGCCTTGGCCCTGCTGACTTTATTCAGCCTTCTGTACGTAGCTGGCGCTGTGCTGGACTTACTGGAGCTGTCAATCATCCTTTCCGCATTAAAGATGCTTTTCGTTGCACCAATGTGCGCAGTATCCGTGAATCTCGCATTATTCTTAGTGGCATTGCGGGTAAGACGCATGGCGCAAGAGACCGCAGGACTTCTGAGCCTCAGCATATCCGCCAGCTTTCTCCTGACCCTGTGCGCATTGGCCATTGGACACGCTGCGACTCCCGATGCCTGGGTGCCGCAGACGCTTCAGATGCTGATTGCCAACGTTATCTTTGATGGACTCACGGTCCTGGCGACCTATGTGATTCTCTCCCGGGCGATTGGCCCGCAACGCAAGTATTCGATTCCTGTGGCTGTTGTACTCGATGTGGTTGTGGCGGCGCTCTTCGCGTCTGCGTCACTGTGGTTTGGACTTCTGGGCACCGAACACGCTCTCTCGGTCAAGCAGACGTTGTGGGTGCTGATTGCGAAATCACCGGAAGGTACGGGCATCCACCTTGGCCCCTACTTCTGGGCCATGCACACAACGTTCCTGCCAACGCTGTTCTATCTGGCGGTGATCGTCCTGTGCGGGGCTGCAAAGCTCATTGTATTGCCGGTGGCCAAGGTGCTCAGCAAAGGCGAGGCTGTGGATAAACCACACCATCTGACGGCGGGTGTCTTTGCCCTGGTCTGTGTGATCTTCTTCGGTTTGGCAAAGGGCGTGAACCTCCTGGAAGAGACGAAGGCCAGCCTCCCGCCGCCTGCAACCGCCGAGGTGAGTGTGATCGAAGTAGTTTAGCAACCCGGACTCGAATCCGTTCGAACGTAGTTCGAAAGTAGCCCTCTGACGCCCGTTTCTTGCAAGGATCCGAGCTCGTAATGGCGTGTTTGCGCTATAGCCCGTGCGCAGAACCAGTCAACTCAGCGCAGAACCTAGGTCAACCTTAGACAGGGCTTCGATCTGGTAGGGGGGCTGACTCTTGCGGAATCATGGGGCGACGCGGCACCCACGTGCTCTACCATTCTTCGAACGGGATTGCGCTCTCGGTTTTCACGGTTGTGCGTATTGCTGCACTGAGGGGGAAGACTGAGGGCGGGGACCCGGAAAGCGCGTATTACGCCTCCTGGGACGAACCCCTGGGCGCGGTGGCCTGGCATGATGGGCCCCAGACCTACGCCATTTGTGCCTACCTTCCGCGAGCCCGTTTGCTTGACTTGGCCGACGGGGGACGGACGGCAGCCGCCGAGGGACCGGGATTCTCATGGTCGCTCCGGCCGGTTTTAGCGTTGGCCCACCGATCAGCGGTGTAATGAGGGTGCAAATCTTTTCGGCGACATACATGCCTGTCGAGCCTTGTATCCTCGTGAGAGCGCCGTGCTGGGGCGAGCCGGATGGGAGCGGAGGGAGTCGGGCTGAAGAAATACTACAAATACTCGTGCTTCGTGATTGGAAACAGCGGAATATCGGGTGTAGACTAGCTGTAGGGTGTGTGCGGTCCGCCCACCCCGAATTGGACACCGCTGGAGCACCCGCGTCTGCGGCTAAGCTTCCAGTGAACGGCATTCGATAAGTAAGACTGGTGGAGGATCCCGGAATGACCAGACGAATTTGCGCACTCGCTGTGTTGGCTCTTGGGACGTGTTCGTTTTCTGTTGTCGCTCAGACGGAGTCGTCAAGCGTTCGGGCTCCCGAGCGATTTGCCGGTATGGAGGCCACGACCGTTACGCCGACTGTGCGGAGTGCAAGCCACGCAGCGGCCGCTCTTTTGGCCAAGCGTATCGAGAGCGTTGATTGGCTCGATATGCCGTTCGAGGAGGTGATCGCGTGGTTGAAGACGGAAAGCGAGGGGCATGTGAACATTGTTCCTCGCTGGGGTCCGCTGAGTGTGGAGAGCGTTGATCGTGACACGCTTGTAACGCTCCAACTCAACAATACAACGGTCGCGGAGGTGCTGATCGAGGTTATGGATCAGCTTTCCGAGGAAGGCGCGCTGCGGTTCCGGGGGACCGACAACAAGCTGAGAATATCTACGAGAACGGACTTCGACCGGAAGATGTACGTTCGCATTTACGACACGACCGACATCCTCTTCCGCGTGCCCGACTTCGGGGAAACCGCTCCGATCATCGACCTTCAAAGAACCGGTGGTAGCGGCGGCGGCGGTGGCGGCAGCGGTGGCGGCCAGTCCGTCTTTTCCGGCAGTAGCTCGACCGATCAAGAAGAAGGTGGTGAACAGGCCGAGCAGGACTTGAGGGAACACCTCGAGACGCTCCGTACGTTGATTGAAGAGACCATCGCCCCGGATACCTGGGATACCGGTGACGTCGGCGGACGCGGGCGGATTCGTATCTTCAATCGATCACTTGTGATAGTTAACACGATTGAGGTCCACGAGATGATTGCCGGGCGGTTCGCGTTCGGCGGATAGAACGAATCACGCAACGGACGACCGCGCCAAGGGCAAAAGCGAAACCGACAAGATCAATAAACGTCAGGATCGACCGGGTTGCAGGGCCGCACAAACGGCCGATTCGGTAACCCGCTCGATCCTGATCGTCTTTATGGGTGAGGTGTACCCCGCGACAACCGTCACGTCGCACTTTCGCACGCTAAGGCGCTTCGCCAGAAAGCTGATCAACATTTCATTGGCTTTGCCCCTTTCAGGCGGGGCGGCCACCGCGATCTTGGCCCGCCCGTCCCACTCGCCCAACAGACGCGTGCGCGAGGCCCCGGGCACGACTTTCACGGGCAGCAGGACTGCGTTTCCCTCAGTCGTGATGTTCAGCATGTCGATATTGTACACGTCATGACCACGCAGTACGAAATCGGCGTGATCGGAGCCGGAAACGCTGCCGAGGGCATCGTTCACGGGATTCTTCGCAACACGATCCTGTTTGCCGATCGTATGATCGCCTCCGATCCGGTCGAAGCTCGGCGAAAGCTGTTTGCGGATCGTTTCAATGTTGCCGTCACCGACGACAACCATCACCTCGTTCAGAACAGCGACATTGTCATCCTGGCCGTCAAACCGCAGCAGTTCGTCGAGGTGTGCCGGGATATCATCGAGTACATCTGCGCGGAACATCTGATCGTCTCGATTATGGCCGGCGTTTCGACGGCGGCGATCGAGGCCGCGTTCCCGCACGTCAGCGCCCGCGTGGTTCGGGCAATGCCGAACCTGCCGATCCACGTCGGCGCGGGGATGGCCGGCGTATGCAAAGGCAAATACGCCAAAGACGTTGACCTGTTACGAACCCAACGGATTTTCGACGCGGGCGGACGCACCATCGTCATTGATAATGAGCCGCAAATGGACGCCGTAACAGCCGTGTCGGGAACGGGGCCAGCCTATTTCTACTTCTTCGTGGAAGCCTTGACCACCGCCGGTCAGCGCGCCGGTTTGCCCCGCCGGCAGGCTGACATCCTTGCCAAACAGGCGTGCTTTGGAGCCGCCCGGATGATGCTCGAATCCGGCGAACCGCCCGACGCACTCCGCGACAAAGTTACCTCGCTTGGCGGCACGACCGAGGCCGCCATGGCGTCGATGGCCGACAACCGCGTGTTCGAGCATATCTGCGACGGCATTCTGGCAGCCTGGAAGCGAAGCCGGGACCTTGGCCGGTGATCGTTCGCGTCCGTGCTTCCCGGCGTACCGCAATTACCTAAGTTGGGTGGGTAAAGTGGGGACTCGTTACCCGGTTTTTACCCACCTTTGCCAATACATGCGGATCGCATACCGTCGGAAACGGCGTTTTTGGTCTTGAATCCATGATAAGGACTTAGCCAGACGGCAGGTTTGCCCTGGCACGGTGTTTGCCCAAACGGCTTATTGAAGGGCGCCATGACACGCCGCCTGATTCCACGAATCCGAGTGGATGCTCGATTCGTGTAGGCACAATCTTCAGGGATGATGGGTCGTGTCGGGCCTTAGGGAACCGTACAAAGGGGGGAGCCTGTCAAGGCTGGCTGGGGGACTAGACGCGCCGGCCTTACAGGCTGGGGTACTTGCCTAATAGCGATCGACGTGCCAAGGGGGAGCACGCCGGTCGCTTATATTTTTATGCAAATCCTGTGAAGTACGTGCACTTTGATGCCGGACGGGCAACATCTGTGGAACCGAATACGGTTCGCCGAAAATCGGTCTCCCGGCCCGCCGGGATTACGGCTCTGATCGGTGGCACAGCTGATACCGAGCCCAAGAAACGATTACGCTTCAGGGGTGCCACAGGCACTCGCACAGGAGCGTATCTTTCTAATGAAATCCTCATTATACGGATTTCAGCCGAAACACCGGACTACGCCCGGAGCTAATGTCTTTGGCCCCTCCGGGGCTTACCGGCCCAAACAACGCGGTTTCGTCTCAACGGCAGTCCCTACTCGCTCAAGTGTGAGGATGAGCGGCCCTTTTGCGATCACGACTTCTGGATTTCCGTCCCGTTCTCCGGACACATGCCGCTGAGGTTGCGTGTGAGATTGTAGCCGCACCGACCACACAACCCCTTTCTCCGCCTGCGCCAACGCCGCACCGGGCCGCGGATGAACGCAATCGTGGGATAGGCGGCGAAGATGATGAACGGAGCCCACGTCGGGAACCAGAGAGCAACACTCACGGCGGTCTCGTCACATCCACCAAAACCAGACGGAGGATTTTCTATGCAGATCCAAAACTCGCCACGCTGCGCTTGGCCATGCCACCCAACCAGGCTGCGCGAAGGGGCACCTTTCACTGGCGGGCGAGCCGCCAGTGGCACCCGTGCGTGGATCATGCCACCCAGTTGGTGCGATGGAGCACGACTGTCGCTATTCTACATTCGCCATTCATTCCGGCCGTACCGCTTCGGTGATGCGCAACAGTCGTTCGAGCAACGGTTGCAGTTGATCGAGCGGGTACACGGTTGCGGGGTCGCTCTTGGCCTTGTCAGGGTTGTCGTGGACTTCCATGAAGATGGCGTCGGCGCCGGCGGCGACGGCTGCGGCTGCCAGAGTGCCAACATATTGACGCTGACCGCCGGCGAGCTTGCCCGCTCCGCCGGGCAATTGACAGCTATGCGTAGCGTCGAACACGACTGGGGCAAGCGCCTGCATCCTAGGGATGGTCGTCATGTCGTTTACCAGCCGATTGTAGCCGAAGAACGTACCGCGTTCAGTGAGCACGTAGTTGTCGCAGCCCGCTTTCTGCAACTTGCCGACGACGTTGGCCATTTCCTCCGGAGACATGAACTGGCCCTTCTTGACGTTGACGCATCGGCCCGTGCGAGCGGCTGCGGCCAGCAGATCCGTCTGTCGACACAGGAATGCCGGGATTTGAACGCAATCGAGCACCTCTCCGGCCGGTGCCGCCTGGTCGGGTACGTGGATGTCTGAAAGCACCGGAACACCAAGCTCCTTGCGTACTTCCCTGAGAATGGCCAATCCCTTCTCGAGGCCCGGTCCGCGGTAGCTCTCGATGCTGGATCGATTGGCCTTGTCGAAGCTGGCCTTGAAGATGAGCGGGAAACGGAGGTCAGCGCAAATACGTTTAAGATCCGAAGCCAGCCGGAGCGTGTGCTCTTTGGATTCGATCACGCAAGGCCCGGCGATCAGAGCGAGCGGAGCCCCATCGCCGATGATCACCGATCCGATCCGGGCTCTATCACATTTCACGGACCACCTCCCGCAGGCATCAACAGCCGATTCAGCATAATGGAATCATCCCCGTTCGCAATTCCTCATCCGCAATTCGCCATTCGCCATTAGCTATTCCCCCTTTGACATGCAGGACGAATCGCCCGATCATGCATGATACGGCGACCGCGCTGCGGATCGCTTGGGTGCATAACGACGGACATTCAACACGGGGAGAATCATGGGCAAGAAAAAAACACGCAGCCCCTCACCGGTGATCGCGGATCGGATCAGGCAATGCCGACGGCAGATGAAGAAGCATCGCATCGGCGCGTACCTGATCACGACCCCTGCCGATCACTTCTACCTGACCGGCTTTACCGGCGAGGACTCGGCCGTACTTATCACACCGCGCGAGGTACACGTAATCACGGACGGCCGATTCGATGAGTCGAGCAAGAAGGAGTGTCCCTGGGCGCGGAAGTGGTTGCGGAAGCGTCTGCTAAACGACGAGATCGCAAAGGTCTGTACGGAGCTGAAGCTTAAATCGCTTGCGGTTCAACCGGAGCATATGACCCTCGGCGACCATGCGGGACTCGCTAAGCTCACCAAGCGGACGCGACTGACGAAGGCGCCGCCGATCATCGTCAACATGCGCCGCACGAAATCAGCGACCGAACTGACGGCGCTGCGCAGGGCGCTGCGCGTGGCCGAGGAGGCGTTTGCGGCCATGTGCGAGACGATCCGCGTCGGCCAGACTGAACGCGAGATGGCCGCGCGGCTGGAATACGAGATGAAAAGGCGCGGCGCCTCGGGACCGTCCTTCCCGACGATCTGCGCGGAGGGTCCCAACGCCGCCCTGCCTCATGCCGTTCCTGGAGGCCGCAAGGTCAAGAAGGGCAGTGCTATCCTGTTCGACTGGGGGGCTCGAGTGGACGGCTATTGCAGTGATTTGACGAGGGTGATCTTCGTCGGTAGCATTCCGCGCAAACTCGGGGAGGTGTACCGGATCGTACTCGAAGCACAGCGTCGCGCAATCGCCGGTATCCGCCCCGGCAAGCGTATGTGTGATGTTGACGCGATCGCCCGGGACCACATCACCGAGGCGGGTTATGGCGAGGCGTTCAACCACGGCCTGGGACACGGGCTTGGTTTGGACGTGCACGAAGCACCGTCGCTGAGCTGGCGGTCCAAAGAAAAGCTCGAGGCGGGAATGGTTGTGACGGTCGAACCGGGAATCTATCTGCCCGGCGTCGGAGGCGTTCGCATCGAGGATGACATAGTAGTGACATCGAACGGTTGCCGTGTCCTTGGCCGGCTCGGCACCGGGCTCGATGATGCAATCATCAAGCGGAGCCGCTGAATCCGCTAACTTGATTGTGACGCCGCGGGCTGGAGCTTCAACCTTGCTCGACATCGATAAAATCCGGGAACTGGTCGACATGATGATCGCGAACGATCTCGAGGAGATCTCCTTGCGCGACGGTGATGTGGAGGTGAATCTGCGTCGCCCCATAATCAGTGCGGACCAGGGTGTGCCGGTCGCACCCACTGCGCCTGAAGCGCCGAATCCGACAGCGAACCCGGTGGCGGGCGCTCCGGCCACCGAGGCGTCCGTAACCGAAGCTCAAGGTACAGAGCTGGTGGAAATCAAATCTCCGATGGTCGGAACGTTTTACGCCGCTTCGGATCCGGATTCGCCGCCGTTCGTGGAGTTGGGCAGCCAATTGAACCCCGACACGGTCGTTTGCATTGTCGAGGCGATGAAGGTGTTCAACGAGATCAAGGCGGAGATCACCGGGACGATCGAGAAGGTACTCGTGAAGAACGAGGGGCCGGTCGAGTACGGGCAGCCGCTGTTTTTGGTTCGCCCCCAGTGAGTCACAAGCGAGAGGTCTTTCGGCCGGTTCCGGCGCGATCGCGGTGCGCAGGCCGGAGTGATCCCGCAGAGTGAAGCTTTGAAACGATGTTCCGACGGATACTAATCGCGAACCGGGGTGAGATTGCGTTACGCATCATCCGCGCCTGTCATGAGCTTGACATCGAATCCGTGTGCGTTTGTTCCGAGGAGGACCGCGGTGCGGCATACCTGGATCTGGCGGACCGTACGATCTGCATCGGCGGTCCAGCCCCGCGCGACAGCTATCTCAAAAGCGACCGCATCATTGCCGCGGCTGAGGTCGCCGGCGCCGATGCCGTCCATCCCGGATACGGCTTTCTCGCGGAGAACGCCGCGTTTGCCGAGAAGTGTCGCGCCTGCAACATCGAGTTCATCGGACCAAGCGCCGATGCCATGCGGAAGCTCGGTGACAAAGCGGCGGCACGGTCCCTGGCGAAAAAGGCGAAGATCCCCACGATCCCGGGCAGCGACGGAATCCTGCAAGAGGACGACGAGACCGTCCGCATCGCGGGACGCATCGGTTTCCCCCTGATCATCAAGGCGGCGGCCGGCGGCGGCGGACGCGGCATGCGCATCGTGCGGGACAAGGCCGATCTGCTCACTGCCATCAAACAGGCCCAGCAGGAAGCCAACAGCGCCTTTACGAGCACCGACCTGTATATCGAGAAATACCTCGAGCGCCCCCGGCACGTTGAGGTGCAGATCATCGCCGATCACCACGATCACTTCGTGTACCTGGGCGAACGAGACTGCACTCTGCAACGCCGCTATCAGAAGCTTGTCGAGGAATCCCCGTCGCCGGGAATCGACGCCCGAACGAGAAAGGATCTCTGCGGGGCCGCGGTAAAGCTGGCGAGGGCGGCCGGCTACACCAGCGCCGGAACCGTAGAGTTTCTCGTCGACAGGAAGGGCAAATTCTACTTCATGGAAGTCAACACTCGGATTCAAGTCGAGCATCCGGTCACGGAGATGACCACCGGTATGGACCTGATCAAGATGCAGATCAGGGTTGCCGCCGGTGAACCGTTGGACTTCAATCAGCGATCCGTACGACCCAGCGGCCACGCCATCGAGTGTCGTATCAACGCGGAAGACCCTGAAGCAACATTCCGGCCTTGCGCTGGGCTGATCGAGAAATTCCACCCACCGGGCGGATTCGGCGTGCGCGTCGAGACGCACGGGTATGAGGGCTACTACATCTCGCCGCGGTATGATTCACTGCTGGCCAAGGTCATCGTCCATCAGCCCACACGTTCCGAAGCGATTCGCACCATGCAGCGATGCCTGTACGAGTTCACCATAGAGCCGATCAAGACGACGCTCCCCTTCCTGCGCAAGGTGCTGGAACATCCCGATTTCGCCTCAGGCAAGATCGACACAGGCTTTATCGAGCGGACATTCTGACGAATCTGCAATCTCGAATGGCGAATGGGCAGATGCAATGCTGCCCGGATATGTCAGGCTCCTTTGCGTGTCCATTCCACGGGGCAAACACGCATGGTTGAGACTGAGCGTATCACCGGTCGGGTTGAGAGGCCCGCGCGATTTTGCCACTCGATCGGATATTGCCGCTGTCCGATAAGAGGCATAGAATGAATCAGGGGTAGGGGGCATTGCCTCCAACCCATTGGGACCCATGCGGAACATGAACGACTGGCTGGAAGCAGAGCAACGGGTCGAGCGGGCGCAGCAACTGTCCGAATCACAACTGTGGCAGGAAGCGCTTGCGGAACTTGACGTCGCTCTTTCGATCAATCCCAACAACGCCGTTTGGCACGCCCATCGGGGATACATTTTGGAGGAGCTCGATTGCTGGGAAGAAGCGGCCGAAGCCTATCAGGCCGCCTGCGATCTGGAGCCGGGGGATTGTGAGATGGCCGTTGCCCTGGGCGACGTGCTCGCCCGGCTTGGGCGTTCCAGCCGTGCCCTGGAAATCTTCGAGGAACTCGCCAGACTCCACCCGGATTATGAGCCGGCATATTGTCATCGCATCGCCATCTACGCCGACCTGGGGCAACACGACCAGGCCGAGGAGATGTTCTATCTTGCTCAGGAGCTTGACGAGTCCTGCCCGCACTGCTTCTTCCATATGGGAACATCGTTGGCAGCCAGAAAACGGTTTGATCGTGCGATCTACTGCTGGCAGCGGGTGCTCGAACTGTTCCCGGAGTACATCGGTGTCAACCGGCGGATCGCTCAGGCCTATCGTGCCCAGGGGCGGCTCGATGCCGCGAAAGATTACTACCTGCGTGAAGTTCGAGATGATCCGGGCGACACCGGTTTGCTGTTCGAATTGGCTGAGATGATCGCCGAATCAGGCGAACTCGCCGCGGCGGCCGCCAAGTTCGCACAGATCATCGATCTCGATCCCGGTCACGTGGAATCTCACTTTTCCCTGGGCAAGATCTGCCTGCTGCGCGGTCAGCCCGGACAGGCTCTCTCCTGCTTCGAGACCGCACGTTCCGCCGCCGACGATATCGATCTCACAGGCTTCGAGGCTAAGATCGGTGAGGCGTTACTCCAACTCGGGCGGTTCACGGAGGCGCAGGGGCAACTCAAACGCGCCGCGGAGAAAGACCCCACGGACACCGCTGCCTTGATCCTTCTGGGGAACTGCCAACTGACGATGGGTAAACCGGGTGAGGCTGCGGATGCCTTCCGTCGCGTTTTGGCGATCGACGCGGACCACGCCCTTGCCCACTACTGGTTGGCAGTTTGTCTGATCCGGCAGGGGCGTCACGCGGCGGGGCTCGAGCATTGTCTGCACGCCGTTCGAACGAAGCCCGACTATGAGCCCGCAGCGTACACCGCGATCCTGGCTTATCTGCAATTGGCGCAATGGCGTGAGGCCGGATCGATGCTGCGTCGGGCACTGCGCCGCAACCCGGACCATCCGAACCTGCGACGCTTGGCCAAGCGTCTGTGGTACTATCGCCTCCGGCATTATCTGAACAGGTTGCTTAAACCGATTGCGCGAACTCTCGGTAGGTCCGGATACTAGGTCAACCTAACTTACCGAAGTCGCCGTAGAATGGGCTATCAGGTGGCTGACGCATTGTTTCAAATCGGCCGCTGCGTGGGCAACCAGTACGATGCGGTAGGCGGACGAACAGGCTGCACCGCTGCAACCAGGACAGTTCCCGTTTGTTATAATCTTGGAGTAGGACTACCATCGGAGTGGCCTTAACAGGTAATGGGACGTGTTTACTGATATTGGCCTTGAGTACTGTGCCATGACTCTGCGACACCAAATGGTTTGGGTGCTTTTTGTAGCGATTGCGTTCTGGGTTCCCGCTGGGCAGGCAGAGGAGCCGCAAAAGCCGGTTGAGCCCAATCCCGTGGAAGACCTCAAGACCGGGGCAAGGCCGGCGGCCGCTACCCTCGAGCTGATTATGAAGCGAGCGGTGCACAACATCGCCGCGCGGTACAATCTCAACGACGTCCAGACCGAGGAAACCGACAAGCTAATGAAACGAGAGGTGTACAGGTTCCTCGAACAGCACGAGAACGAGGTTTGGCCTATCATTCGTGATCTTCTGGCAGCGCAGCTCCAACCTCCGGACGACCACGAGAAGATGAAGCGGATCGGCAAGGCAGCCAGACCTCTCGCGAAACTTGCGAAGGAGGCGATCTTCAAGGCTAACGAGGAGTGGCGGCTGATCCTGACGCCGGAACAGCGGGATATGCACGACTTCGATCTGGAGGAGATGAGATTCACCTTCGGAAAGATCGATGAGAACTTCGAAGAATGGGAAGCAGGCCAACCAACCGAAAAAGGCATATTCCCTGAGCCCCGGATAACGGACCGGGGGCCGCCGCGACCGACGCGTCCGCCACAAGGCCGTCTCCCAGAACCCAAACGCGAGACCTTCGATCCTAATCGCATCTTTGCAACGCTCGTCGAGGAGTTCATCAAGGAATACGAGCTGGATAAGGGACAGATCACCTCTGCCAAGTCGATACTCGAAGAATTCAAGGGCCGGGCGAACAACTACCGGGAGGCCAAGAAACACGAGTTCGCCAAGATTGCCGCCCGGCAGCAGGAGGCGATGAAGAACCGTGACCTTGCCGCCGTGAAGAAAGCGGACACCGATCGCAAGGAGTTGCTAAAGCCGGTCTACACTCTCTGCGCGGAGATGGAAGACCGACTGAAGCGCCTGCTGCGCACCGAACAGATTCAACGCCACGCGGAGATGACCAAGGAGACCGAGCAGAAGCCGAAGACGCCTAAGGTCGCGAAGAAAGCATCATCCAAGACGACGTCACCGGAGAAAGCGTCACAGGAGAAGGCCAGCGGCTCCAAAACCGAGACGGCCAAGACCGAATCCACCAAGTCCGACTCACGGGCTGATTCCGACAATGGGTAACACCTCGGCTACGATGAACGCGAATCAATCCTGCGTCTCTGTCTGACCGTTGGTGTGGGGAACTCTCGATCGCGCTTTGCTGTCTCAGTTGCCGAAGCTGCAGACCGGCGGATTGATATTGCCTCGCGCGCGCCACGGCAACCTGTTGCGTCCGTCTATCGGACGCTCAAGCTGCTCTTCGGCGCCTCTCGCCAGTTTGCCTCACGACAGTACGAATCCTACGATTCTAATTGGAGTACGACGTATATCGTGGGACCGTTCTCGGACCGTGTTCGACGGCTACCCACCGCGCAGTCTCTATGGTGTATGATGGAACCGATCAGGCAGGATCATCCACTTCGACGTCTCTTCAGGGGCCTTGTTGAACACGCCTTTTGCATCGAGGTGGGGATGTGCGACCCGGCTCTCACCGAGTACGTCACGGATCTGCTCGTGGGTTTTACGCATGTCGACCGGCTCAGCGTCATCCGAAACACCCAAGGCAAGCGTCTGGATCAGATCGCCGCGATGCTGGTGGCTTTGTCTGATGAACGGCCGGGAAGCCCGGTTCAACGCGATCGCGCGATGTACAGAAACATCGGCGACTACACATTGTTCTGGGCCGGTGTCTATCCGGAGCAGCTCAAACACTCACCCCACCCCTCCGATGTGTTGTTTAACTATGTCTCCCAGGGGAAGCGCTCCTATGCGATCGTCTCGGAACTTGCCGGTGAGGACGACACACCGCCTCCATCGCTGTTTCGCCATCTAAGCGAGGATTTTGAGTTCTGCCTCTACGGCCTGGAGCTGGTACGACGCGGGTGGGAACAGACCGCCGAGACACCCGGCGCCCGTGGAGGTGAACTGCTGTACTAGTACTCGGTCACACCCAAAACTGTGGGTTGCCGATCAGGCCTGCAAAACAGAGCCACGACCGTTAGGGAGTGGAGATGCGCCGTGCGGTGTCCCGGCGGGTGACCGCTTCCTGACGGGCGCGGTTCGGATAACCCACAAAAACAGGGGTGACGGAGCACTAGTGCTCCATTACATCTCGAACGATGGGTACAACTTCTTCAGTCGTATCCGGGCATCGTCCGTGTTGAATCGCCAGTTTACCTTGGCTTTCGCTGCGTTCCGCTCGGCTTCCCAGGCGGCGATCT
>Ga0307432_1000075_pt1 | contig 83243 bp, 58 predicted proteins | sample SalMarWE160150MG_FD_202158 | JGI IMG/M metagenome (GOLD analysis project Ga0307432, IMG submission 202158) | Salt marsh sediment microbial communities from the Plum Island Ecosystem LTER, Massachusetts, United States - WE1603-150 | ecosystem: Environmental > Aquatic > Marine > Intertidal zone >...
AGATTGGGACAACCACAGCACCAAAACATTACCCAAAGAATCGCTTGACACGCAACGGGCTTTCATAGAAGAACCGCGCGCGTCAACAAGCGGTCCAAGCGAGGGCGACAGTACCCGCGTTGGATGACCGCTCCATGACCCTTGACATCGCTGCGCGACGTAAAGGGCAGGCTGTCGCGGTACTGATCCGTAGCGTCCACTGCGATTGGGTGCCATGGGCAAACTTGTTTGCCCATGGAGATTAATCGACGACACGGGCAAGCTTTGCTCGTTCCTCGCTTCGCTTGCCCATGCCACCCGGCAATGGGTGTCAACCATCCGTCACAGCGCGCCGCCGGACGAGGACCGCCGCCCCGGCACCCAGCATGAGTAATACCATCACCACGAGGCCCCATTCGGAGACGGTGGGGATGGGATGCAAGTTCGTGACGCTTACGTTATCCAGGAGCAACACAGTGTTGTAGGTCTTACCCGAAAGCACGAGTCGCACCTGCGTCTGTGGCCCATAGTCCAGGAATCCCGGATCGGAATCCGCACTCTGAATATGGACACCGTTTCGGTAGAACTGCACAGAACCGTCTGCAAGTGTCCGAATTTCGAAAGCAACCCACTCTTCGAAGGCTGCTGGAAAGCGATTTTCATTATCTATCATTGTCTTCCCGTTGAAGTAGTTGGTCTTACCGACATCGTCTCCACCTCCGCCGCCCCCTCCATGGTGACGAATCCCCGGGCCTATTCCTTGCTCGGACTGACATTCACCAAAGGCGGAACACGAAGCGTCGGTCATCCAAACGTCGTTGTGTTGGTTGGGATTTTGTGTGCCAGTGCCGTTGGCATGTAGGTATGAACGGAACCTGATGCTCAGATTCGGAACCAGTGCGAAGGTCTGCTGACTTACAATTCCACTGGCGCAGTTGTTGTCCCCATTGTTGTCAAGTGACCCGCCTCCTATGGCCGGCGGGTCGGTTGTGTATACATACGAAGCAGGTGCCCCATACTGACACCACGTCTCGGCATGTATCACCCCGTCATTGAAGTCCTCAGCCAGGATGATCTGCTGACCCCTGGCAGCCGGCACACTGGCAACAGCTACTACCAATGTCGCCCCGATGAGTAACCTTAGCGCTGACATTTTCCTTCTCCTTCCCAAAGAGCTGTGTGTGTGGGCCGAACGGCCCTGCTGAAACGACGATGGCGGCAGTTTAAGTGGGGGGGGGGAATGTCAAGTCAGAATTTCAAAAAAACTCAGACTGCCGTTCGTGCGAAAAAGGTCACGTGATTACCATGTGCAGGGGTCGCCAGACAGCTCCCCTCCTTGGCAAGGAGGGGTTGGGGAGAGGTCAATCGTTGACTCAAGAACCCCCCCCTAAATCCCCCCTTTGCAAGGGGGGATGCTAAACGCGTGCGAGAAAGGATTCTCGCACGAGGAAGAAGGTAGCGGCCGGCGTCTCGCCGGCCGAGGCTCGGCCTGCGAGGACGCAGGCCGCTACGAACGCCACAATGGCGTCGAGAGCTACACGTGCGAGAAGGAATTCTCGCACGAGCATTCATCTTGCCTCGCACACCTGTCCCATGGCTCGCGCCATGGGCTCCGGTTTCCCGGCGGCGGGTTCAATGGCATTGTGATGGTCCTGAACCGACGTCCACTGTGCCCAAACGTGCCCTACGCCCGATCCGGTGACAGCAGCATACGCAGGCGGGTCAACATCTCTTCAGGTGGGGGCTCATGGATCAGGTCGGCTGACCAGGTGTGTTGCGGGCGGAGCGAGGGGAATTCGCTTTCAAGGCGACCGGTTTCGGTCTTAGCGAGAGCATTACTCGATTCCGTATAGCGAGCCGCGGGCTTTAGCCCGCGCGGATCCGCCGGGGTCGGACTAAACGGATAAACGGAAGGGATATCCGATCTAAGCCTTCGTGATCGGACAAATTGATGAGTAAATCGGTCACCAAAGGAAGGACTTCTCTTGTGGCCAGCTTCATTTCCCTGATCGGTGGACGGACGACCAGCACGACGGCCACCGGTGTCAATAGCTTGACAGTGCTGGAACTCTCCACGACGACGGGCACGTTTGGCGGGTAGCGTTTCAGCGCTGCGCGCAGACCCGCAGCGAGGCCGTCTCGCCGATGTCTCAGTCGTTCCACCTGCACAGCTCCGGCCTCCAAGTACAAGGCCGTGTCCTTGCCGGGACGATTGAGATGAGCTGAGTCTTCGAGGAAGAAATCCTGCTCGGTGCCGTCCTCGGCGAGGGAAAACGGCGCCGGCCATTCGTAGGCCGGGCTGATCTTCAGCGTCCCCAGCCCGTCGATGTGTCTGAGCAGGTGGACTACGAACGTAGTTTTCCCGCAGCCCGAGTGCGGGCCGATGACAGACAGGATAGGTTGAGAAGGAATCATAAGCTGTACGAGGGTGCGTTGCTGTGTGTCGACTCGGCCGACGATCGACCGCGCGGGCTAAAGCCCGCGGCTCGGTGGTGTTCGGATAGATTGTCAGTCATCATCACCCCCCACTCGCTGATAGCCGGTATACACGTTCATGCGTCCCGCTCGCATGAATCCCACCAGCGTCAATCCGAATCGGCGAGACCACTGGACGCCCATGGCCGTCGGCGCCGACGACGATGCCAGAATGGGCACGCCGTGGGCGATGGCCTTGGCGACGATCTCGGCGGAAAGCCGACCGGTCGTCAGGGCGATCTTATGTGTCAAGTCCATGGCACATTGCAGGGCCATGCCGGCGACCTTGTCGAAGGCGTTGTGCCGCCCGACGTCCTCGGCGAAGAGGAGGACTCTTTCCGTGTCGGCGATGCCGCAGGCGTGCACCCCGCCGGTCATGCGATAAAGCTCCCCACGCCGGGAGAACTCCCGGCCCAAGGTAATCAAGCGGGAGACTGTGACCGTCAGCTCGCTGCCAATTGGACGGCATTCATCCAACCGGGACGGATCCCTCGCTGTACCTCCTCCGCCGCATCCCGTGCCGAACGTCCATCGCCGGTGGATGCTCTCGACCGCGTCATCATCGAAACGCCCGGTGCATTGGACCTGGCCCGCGGAGGTGTCGAAACAGACCTCGGGCAGTTGCTCGTAATCCCGCCACAGCCCTTCCGAGACGAGGAAACCCAAGGCCAGCGCCTCTACATCCCTGGGTAGAGCCAGCATGGCCAATACGGGGCTCCCGTTGAGTACCAACTCGATGCGCTGCTCTCGGACCACTCTATCGTTGAGGGCGGTCTGCTGCCCGGAACGATTGTAACGGCGTATCGGCCACTCGATCGTCTGCCCTACGACTTCGGCCTCCTGCTCAGCGGAGACGCCGCTTTGTTCGTGATTCGTTTCGTTGGTCGGATGATCGGGCTGCATCGACTCCACCGGACTGGCATTCAAAACGCGCTACCGACCTTTTCCTCCGGACGTTGCTCGCTGCCGAGCATACTCTAACGCGGTATTGCCCATCCCGCCAAGCACGCGGGCAGATGGGGTCCGAACGTTTCGCGAGACGCTCCACGGGCGTTCCTACGGCAATTCCACAAGAAGTCGATTCAGGGGAAATAAGATCGCCGGTGCGTCTGGCGTTTTCGTTAGGCGTACTCGGTTTCGTTATCACGGTTGAGGTTCGCTTGCTTGGCTGTGTTCGTCCTGATCGTATCACTGACGAAGCCGCTCCATGGGACAGCCGCTCGTGATGATTCCGAGTCCCAAGTGCAGGCTGTTGGATTGGCACAGGTTTGCTCGCTGAGACTGAGGCTCAATCTCAACAGTATGCCAGCCCATGTATGGTTTGCAACTGTCCCGACCGAACGCCACCGACCATGTTCGACACGGCCTGTTCACGGGGGCGAACCGCTCATCACTTGGTCCTCCCAGTCGGGCGTTTGTTCTCGCACACGCTTTGAAGGGGTGACGCCTGTTAGTAATCAGGCTTTGCGCCATCCATGTGCCTTCACCCTTTACAAAGGGATGACAAAGGAGGTGGTTATGCGGTGTCATTCGGATTGCCGGCAAATATGATGCTCTTCCTCGCAACCGCTGCCCGGCTTTGGGGGTTGACGCAAGCGTTGAGGATGCCCATACTGCCCCTGCCCTGTGAGGGGCGTGTAACAGTAGCTTGCGCGAAGGTTGCGCCGTAGTCAGGTGATGGATATCTCTGGACGAGGGCGCTTCCTTGAACCTCTTTGCTTGCGACCAATCGCGGCCATGGTCGTGGGGCCGGTGCCATACTTTTATCACTAAATGGTAGCGTGCATACACCAGCCATAGGCAGGGAGGAGTGACTTCGCGCGTTCGGTAAGACCGGACTACTCGCTATTGAGGCCGAACGACCTCCCGACGCGGGGGGGGGCGTGGAACCTGAGGGCAGGCCGCTTTGGTGTTATCCCCATGCAGTTTTCAGCAGAAAGGTGTTGCTACAGGCGTTTTGCGGGCTAAGGGAAGTGTGTATCAGCGGGCTAGGTTGCGTTTTCGTAAGTAAACAGGAGAGACGGATGTTAGTAACACGAAGGGAATTCCTTAAAACCTCCGCGGTCACCGCGGGGGTGGCCGTCACCGGGATGGGCTTCGCGCTTCACCCGGTCGAGGCACACGCAGCTGAGCTGCGCAAGAACCTCGTGGAGGCCACCCAGACCACAACCATATGTCCGTATTGTGGTTGCGGTTGCGGATTCGTGGTGCATTCCTCGGGCGGGGCGGTCATCAACATCGAGGGCGACTCTGAGCACCCGATCAATCAGGGAACAGCATGCTCAAAGGGGTCCTCGTTGTATCAGATGGCTAATAATGAGAACCGCCTGACGACGGTGCGCCATCGAGCCGCAGGTGCCACGGAATGGGAGGATGTGAGTTGGGATTGGGCCATCAGTCGTATCGCCGAGAAGATCAAAGCAACCCGCGACGCAACGTTCGAGATCACCAATGCCAACGGCGCGGTCGTCAACCGGACGTTGGGCATCGGGTCGCTGGGCAGCGCGGCGATGGACAATGAAGAGTGCTGGCTGTACCAGAAGTTCCTGCGGGCGCTTGGCCTGGTGTACATAGAACACCAGGCGCGGAACTGACACTCCGCCACGGTCGCCAGTTTGGCGACTTCGTTTGGCCGGGGTGCCATGACCAACCACTGGATTGACATCAAGAACAGCGATGTCATCCTCATTATGGGTTCCAACGCCGCGGAGAATCATCCCATCTCGTTCCGCTGGGTGACCGAAGCTCGGGTGAACAACAATGCCACACTAATCAGCGTGGACCCGCGCTTCACGCGGACATCCAGTAAGGCTGACATCTATGCTCCGCTTCGAAGCGGGACGGATATCGCCTTTCTGGGCGGGATGCTCAAGTATATCCTGGACAACCGGTTGATCCACGAGGAGTACGCGGTGAACTATACAAACGCCGCGTATCTGGTGGACGAGAATTACAGTTTCGATCCGACGACCGGTTTGTTCGAGGGGTATGATGCTGCGAACAGGACCTACGATCGATCGGTTTGGCAGTTCCAGACCGATGAAAACGGGGTGATCTTGAGGGACGTCACGCTCGCCGACCCACGGTGTGTGTTCCAGATCATCAAGGAACACTATTCGCGGTACGATCTGGCAACGGTCTCGAATATCACGGGGACGCCGCAAGCGAAGCTGCAGGAGGTCTATGAGACCTACGTGGGCAGTTGCTACGATGCGAATAAGACCGGGACGATCATGTACGCCATGGGATGGACGCAGCACACCGTAGGTGCGCAGAACATCCGGGCGATGTCGATGATCCAGTTGCTGCTCGGCAACATTGGCCTTGCTGGTGGTGGTGTGAACGCCCTCCGCGGTGAGTCCAACGTACAGGGCTCAACCGACCACTGCCTGCTGTACCACATTTGGCCCGGCTATCTCAAGGCACCGGAAGAGCAATACCCAACGCTGGATGCCTACAACACGCAATGGACACCGGTGACGCGGCCGACGCCCGAAAACCAGCCGTACAGCCTCAACTGGTGGAAGAACTATCCCAAGTACAGCGTGAGCTTCCTCAAGAGCATGTACGGCGCCAACGCAACGGCGGGCAATGACTTCAGGTACGGGTGGATGCCAAAGCGAGACATGGGCGTCAACTACGCATGGCAGTGCATGTTCGATGCGATGTACCGCGGGGAGCTCAAAGGCTTCTTCGCGTGGGGCCAGAATCCCGCTAACAGCAGTGCGAACGCCAATAAGGTCCGGCAGGCACTGGCCAAGCTCGACTGGCTGGTAACCGTCAACATTTATCCCACGGAGACGGCCGAGTTTTGGCGCGGGCCCGGCATGGATCCCACCAGCATCGATACCGAGGTGTTCGAGCTTCCGTGTGCCGCTTCGGTCGAAAAGGAAGGCAGCATTACGAACTCCGGCCGGTGGGCCCAGTGGCGCTACAAGGCCGTCGATCCGCCGGGAGACGCGATGCCCGACTCCGAGATCATGAATCTCCTGTTCGAGAAAGTGAAAGAGCTCTACGCCGCCGATCCGGAGGCAAAGTTCCCCTATCCGATTTTGGGAGCGAAGTGGGATTACTTCGACGGGACAGAAGTGCCCGCGCGATTGATCGCCAAGGAGATCAATGGGTACTTCCTCGAGGATGTTACCATTGGTGAGACGACTTACGCGGCGGGAACGTTGGTGCCGAGCTTCGGGTCTCTACAGCTTGACGGGACGACCTCATCCGGCAACTGGTTGTACTGCAACTCCTACGTGGATGAGGACTTCGAGGCCGGCAACAAGATGGCCCGCCGGATCCGCGAGGAGGATGACGCAGACGTTGCCGCCGAGGACAGAATCGGACTCAACGCCAAGTGGTCTTGGTGCTGGCCGGTGAACCGCCGGATCGTCTACAACCGCTGCAGTGTCAACCTCAAGGGCGTTCCCTTTGACGAGCAAACTCCGGTGATTCGGTGGAACGGTTCGGGGTGGAGCGGCGATGTGCCTGACGGTAGTGCGAAGCCGATGCAAGACGCCGACGGGAACTGGAATGCCGATTCCTACCTTCCGTACATCATGGAGCCTGACGGCGTCGGTAAGGTCTTCGGTAATCCGAGAGGAGCGTCTACCAGCGACGGACCGATTCCCGAGCACTATGAGCCGGTGGAATCGCCGCTGGCGACCCATCCGTTCGGTGCCAACCACGTGCGCATTAATCCCGCGACGCTGTTCTGCCAGAGCGATTTGGACTTGCTGGCCGACCCTGGCAGCGCAGAGTACCCCATCGTATGCAGCACCTACCGTATGGTCGAGCACTGGCAGACCGGCGTGATGACCCGCTGGGTCCCGTGGCTGAATGAGCTGCAGCCGGAGATGTTCGTGGAAATGTCCGAGGACCTGGCCGCGGAGAAGAACATCGCCAACGGCGAGCACGTCTTGGTGAGGAGCATCCGCGGGGAAGTGAGGGCGGTGGCCATCGTCACCAAACGTTTCAAGCCGTTCATCCTCAAGGATGCCCAGGGGGAGGTAATGACCGTCCACCAGGTGGGCATACCCTGGTGCTTCGGCTGGTATGCCCCCAACAGAGACGCCACCCGCGTCACAAATGCCAACCTGTTAACCCCGAACGTCGGCGACCCCAACACGCGGATTCCCGAAAGCAAGGCCTTTATGGTCGACGTAGTAAAGGAGGCGTAAGCCATGGCAGATGATGATCTTATTATTGCCCCCGGTCCGGGAGATGATGATCTTATTATTGCCCCCGGTCCATCGAGTGGTAAATCATTCTTGATCGACACGACCAAGTGCTTCGCTTGCCGGGCCTGCCAGGTGGCTTGCAAGCAATGGAACGATCTTCCGGCGGAAGATCCCGTTCCCACAAATCGCGGGACGTACGAAAATCCGCCGGATCTGTCGGCTACCTGCTGGGTCAAGATCCAGTTCAAGGAAAGCGAAGGGGACGGGGAAACGCCGGTGTGGAATTTCGTGCGAAACTCCTGCCGGCATTGCATTGATGCTCCGTGCAAACAGGCGGCTGAGCATTCGGACTCGATCACGATCGACGAGGATACCGGCGCGGTACTGCATGAGGCGGGCACTGCAAACGAATCGTATCGCAAGATTCGTCTTGCTTGCCCGTTCGACATCCCGCGTGCCGGCGAAGGCGGCCAGTTGTTCAAGTGCCGTATGTGCGTCGACCGCGTGGATAATGAGGATCTTCCGGAAGCCGATCGGATTCCCGCGTGCGCCAAGGCTTGCCCAAGCGGCGCGATCACCTTCGGGGATCGTGATGCAATCCTTGCAGATGCCGAGACCCGACTCGAAGCCGTCCGTGCGGATGGATTCCCGAACGCCACAATCCTGGATAAGAACGACGTGCGCCTACTGATTCTGTTGGGCGACCAGGCCAGTTTGTATTCGCTGAGCACGCGGCATTGATGCAGGATTGGTTATGAGCAAACCGGCTTTGTCAGGCAAGCGCGATCAGTCGGCACTGAACGCATTGGAGCGGCGGGCCCAGAACATACTGAAAGCCCGCCCTGCTTACAGGGAGATGGTCGATTTCTATCTCACCGTCTTTACACGCCAGATCGAGTGGCGTGACCGGCTGATCGTTCATCCAGAGGAGGTGACCGTCGAGCAGGCAAGTGAGTGTCTAAAAGACGGCACGCCGCTCGGCGAGCGCTATGATCCGGGTGTCGTGCCGGAATCGCTGCTTGACCTCTGGGCCGAGATGAAGGCGGTTTTTCGACGTGGTAATGAAGTGCTGCGTCAAGCCATTGACAAAATCGATGAGGCCGAAAAGGCAGGCGGTTTCGCGCCGTCCACATGGCTGGCGGAACAACGCCCAGGCCGCGAAGAGTTGGTCGCGGATACCGCCTGCCTGATCGGCATCGACGAGTCGATCCTGGCAAACCTGGCCCGGGCAACCACCTTCCCACATTGGGAGCTTGTGGCTGGGCAATGGCTGCCGCAGCGTCGCCTCGATGAGTGGAAACGGTTCCAGTGTCCAATGTGCGGCGGTCCACCGGGGCTTGTAGAGATTCGTGCGGATCAGAGCACGAAAGGTACGGACGGATTCAAATCCGCCGCCCTACGCTATATGCACTGCTCGTTTTGCGGCTCGCGTTGGGTAATTCCAAACCTCAAGTGTCCGGCCTGTGGTTCCACAAAGTCGGGCGACGCGAAGTATTTGTTCACCACGGACGAGCCGGAATTACGGATTGATTTCTGCAATAGTTGCCATCACTATGTAAAAGTCATTGACGGCAACAAGATTCACGGGCGGGTTCACGTCGGGTTGGAGTTGCTGACCGCCTCCCACCTCGATATGCTTGCTCGGGACAAGAGCTTAACACCGTTGGAAGTCTATGTGTGATGTTTTAATCCTGGATGGACGAACAAGGAGCTCAACTATGGAGAATTCCACTCCAAAACTCAAAACTGCGGTTGTCTCAGCGGCTGTTTGTATGCTTTGCGTCGGTCTGGTCTTCTTTGGCACGGGTTGCCCGATGCCTCCAACTACGCCGTGCACTACGGACGCGGATTGCGATGACGGGCTGTTCTGCAATGGCGAGGAAACCTGCGTCAATTCGGTCTGCCAGCCCGGCACCAATCCTTGTGAGGAAGATCAGATTTGCGACGAAGAGAACGACGTCTGTGTCACGGAAGGTTGTCAAACCGACGATGATTGCGCGGACGACGAGTTCTGTGACACCGAAACGGGCGAGTGTGTGCCGAACGAGAATCTCTACGAAACCGCAGAGTTCGACCACGACTTGCACAGCGGCTCGTTCACCTGCACCGAATGCCACCATGACGGTGCCGGGTTCTCAACATGCGACACGTGCCACAACCGGGACGAGGTCGTCGCCGGCATCATCATCTTGAAGGATGCGATGCACAACCCGGATACCGGGTGCCGGAGCTGCCACGACGCCGAGTTCAGTGATAACTGCGCATTCTGCCACACTGCGCTTAGCGATTTTTAGGTCGGGCGCCTTTGGGGCGCTGGCCTTCGGTCGAGTTCGACGGCATTGGTGCCGGTGTCGGCTTGCCCGGCAAGGAGAGAGTGGTTATACATGCCGTGCGCTGGGATCGCCGCGCGAGGCGATTCGGCAAAGTCCTTGAGCTGAGGTGGAGTCACTGCCGAAGCAGTCGCGATGTGCGGATGGGTGAACAATCGCGGCGTGTTACCCGCCAGACCGCATTGATGAACCTATGGTCATATGCCTGGCTTGGTGCTAGGGCATTGTGTCGAAGCACCGGGCTGCCGTTAGGGAGTAGGTACTGTGGGCGTAAGCCGGCGTGAGTTCTTAAAAACGGTCGGCGTCTCGGGTGTGGCCGGGTCGGCCTTGGGTGTATCGGCCGGACGGGCGGAGGCGTCCGAGCGCGTCGAGCCCTGGGATGAACTGATGGGGGTGCTGGTCGACATTCCCTTGTGCATCGGGTGTCGCCGGTGCGAGTTCGCCTGCAAGGAAGCGGCCATGCAGGCCTCAGAGGCCCGCGGCGAGACCAAACAGGCCGAATGGTTCAGGCCTGACGCCATGGAGACCTTCGAAGACAAGTCCGTATTCGATGACGAGAGACTTCGCCGGCCTGAGCCGCACTGCCACACGAAGATCAACCGGTTTCCGAATCTGCAAGACGCGAGCAAGCCGATCTACACGAAGGTCAACTGCTTCCACTGCGTTGATCCGGCCTGCATGTCAGCGTGCATTGTCGGGGCGTTCCGCAAACTACCTGACGGGCCGGTCGTGTACGACACCTGGAAATGCATGGGCTGCCGCTATTGCATGGTCGCGTGTCCGTTCGGGATTCCGGTCTACGAGTATGACAATCTGCTGACCCCCCAGGTTCGCAAATGCACGATGTGCGCGGATGAGGGGAATCCGAACAGGGGCAAGGTCCCCGCGTGCGTAAAGATCTGCCCGCAAGAGGTGATGACCTACGGCAAGCGCAGCGAGTTGCTGGAGATGGCCCACGAGAAGATTCGGACGCAGCCGGACGTGTACATCGATCACGTCTACGGCGAGCACGAGGTCGGTGGGACCTCGTGGCTGTACCTGGCCCCCAAGGAGTATTCCTTCGAGGAGTTGGAGTTTTTGAAGCTGGATTCCAAGGCGCCGCCGCGGCTTACGGAATCCATTCAGCACGGAGTATTCAATCGTTTTTTCCCGCCGTTGGCCTGGTACGGACTACTGGGTGCGATGATGTGGATTTCCAGGCCGAACGGTGATGATGCGTCGCCGAACCCGACCGAGAGCCGCCATTAGGCTCCGGAAATGCGTACAGCAAAAGCACGTGTAGCCGATCGCGCGTCAGGTGCTGGATTTGCAGCCGGGAGGAATGATCGCAGCTTGATTAACAGGAGCGAACAGGAGTCACAGAGTGAGCGGACATGAGTTGCCCGTGCCGGTAAACCGGAAGTTCTTCACCCCCGGTGTGTTTGTTCTACTGGTGCTCGCGGGCATCATGGCGTGTGTCGCGGTTTACCGCTTTGCCTTCGTCGGGTTGGCAGGAGCCACTAATCTCAACCAGGAGTATCCGTGGGGGTTATGGATATCGATCGACGTGGCCACCGGCGTGGCGCTGGCGGCCGGTGGGTTCACGACGGCGACCCTGGCTCACATCTTCCACCGCGAGCACTATCACGCCATAGCGCGTCCTGCCTTGCTGACGGCCATGCTGGGCTACACGTTCGTTGGCATAGGATTGATGTTTGACCTCGGGCGTTTCTACAATATCTGGCACCCGATCATTCTATGGCAAGGCAATTCGGTTCTGTTCGAAGTCGGCATGTGCGTGGTGTGCTATCTCAATGTTTTGTACATCGAGTTCCTGCCGATCATTTGCGAGCGGTTTGAGAACGATTTACGGTTCCCGACGCTCAAACGTTTTTGCACGACTCTCGGCGGCTTTCTTCGCAAGGTTATGTTTCTATTCGTCATTGCCGGGACGGTTCTATCATGCCTGCACCAGTCTTCGCTGGGCAACCTGATGGTGATCGCCCCGTCGAAGTTCCACGACCTGTGGGACACGCCGGTCTGCTCGCTGCTGTTTCTGCTTTCGGCGTTCATGGTGGGCTTCCCCATGGTGATTTTCGAGTCGATGTACGCCGGCTGGTCGTTCAAGCTGAAACCGGAGATGGAGATTCTCAGCCCACTCTCCAAATACGTTCTGTTCTTCACCGGTTTGTATCTGGCCGTCAAGGTCACGGATATGCTAATACGCGGGAGCTACGTGTACCTGACCGAGGGCTCCTTGCAGAGCTACTCCTTCATTGTGGAGATGGTGTTCGGTGTGATCGTTCCATTCTTCATGCTCTTGTCGGCGCGCGTTAGGAACACTCCGCGGCTGCTGTTTATCGCGGCTCTGTTGGTGATACTGGGCGTTATCCTCAACCGCGTGAACGTATTCCTGATCGGCTACCAACCGCCTTACGTGACGGTCCACTATTTCCCGTCCATTTTCGAGATTGCCGTCACTGTCGGACTTGGGGCTACACTGATGCTGGTGTATCGCGCCATCGTGACATTTTTCCCGGTTATCAGTCATCCCGAGCTAGGGGCGAGAAGAGCATGAACAACCGGTTGCAACAACATTACTTTCGAACGTCCGTCATCATCGCGTTGACGGCAGGGGTGGGATGTCTTGGCCTGATGATGCAGGACGTACAGGCCCAGGTCGACGAGAAGCCCGGCGCCGTATCGCCACCACCAGCTTCGGAGTGCACCCGCTGCCATACATGCCCGAGACCCACGGCGGATTACATTTGCTTGCCCTCCTGTACACGCATCCAGGCGGCAATTGAAGAGCTGAGTCAACAGAAGGGTCCTGATTTCGTCCTTCTGGACATGATCAAGAGCGAAGAGGAGGGTGTGGATCGCTTCGGCCCGGTGCCTTTCGACCATTTGGGTCATGCCCACTGGGCCGAGGTTTCGGACGGGTGTGCCGTCTGTCACCACTACACGCCGGAAGGCAGCACCCATCCCGCGTGTGGAACATGCCACTTTCCCTTTCTCAAGCGGGAGGACATAACAATACCGAGCCTGAAGGGCGCCTATCACCGCCAGTGCATGGGCTGCCACCGCGAATGGAGCCACAACACCAGGTGCGATGTATGCCATGTTCAGAGAATCGGCGAGCAGCGCGGTGTCATCACGCGCGAAGACGCGCTGGGGCACATGACGCCGCCGATCCCCGAGCCCGAAACGGAAATCTATGAGCCAAAGTCCAAACCCTCAGTCGGGACGAAGGTGATCTTCCGTCACGGAGAGCACGTCCGCCGTTTTGGCCTCAAGTGTGCCGAATGCCATCACGAGGACAACTGCGTCCGCTGCCACGAGAAGGGCAGAATGCACGTGCAGGCTGTCAGGGCAATGGGTGAGCATCATCAAGACTGCAGCTTCTGTCACAGGGCGGACGTGACGGAGGGCGGCAAGTGTGACCGCTGTCACTGGAACGAGGGGCAACCCGTACCCGCCCCATTCCAACACGCCGCTACGGGTTGGCCGCTGAGTCGGTATCACGAAGACAAAACCTGTCGAATCTGTCACGAGGCGGTGCCCTTCGTCAAGGTCGGTCGCGATTGCATCGCATGCCACGCCGATTGGGAACCGGACAGCTTCGATCACGCGATCACCAACCAGCGGCTCGATGATAACCACGCAGAGATCGACTGCGAGGAATGCCACATCGACCAGCGGTTCGACCGTGCCCCGACGTGCGAGGAGTGCCACGACGAGGACACTACGTTCCCGGCCAAACGTCCCGGACCGGTGGTCGACGTCGACAGGCCGGCGCCGGATTAATCTGTGGCTGGCCAACCGGGCGTCGTGTCGCGGTCCAACGTTGGTGTGTGCAGGTTGTTATCGGTTGGATCATTCCCTGCTTCTGTCGGCTTGCTGGAGGAAGAGGCAATTGGCCTCGCCACCTCCGAGTACGCAGGTTCCGTCCGCGTGTGCGCCGCACTGGGCGCAGAAGTTCTCGAACGCCTGGTTGGCCTGAACAAGTCCCGCGGCCATGCCGTGGAGCATGTCAACCCATTGACCGGCGTCCACGCCGCATGCCTGCCTCAACGTGTTGCGGATATAGTGTTGTTGCGATCGGCGCACGGCGCGATGGAGGTCCCGGCCCTTCTTGCTCAGTTCTAGGCTGGTCTCCCGGCGGTCAGTCCTGCCGGTTCGCCGGACTACCAGTTTGGCACGCACCATTGAGTCCATGAGCTGTGTAACCGCTGGCTTGCTCACGCCGAGGAAACGGGCAACTTGCGTGGACGTCTGCCCCCCGCAATGACCAAGTAGCCGAAGAACCTGCACCTTTGACGCGGAGAGAGGCTGTTTCACGACCGACTCGACCGCGCAGGTCTCGAGCACATGGTCGACGGTGCGCGACAGCACCAACAACGCCTTGAGCACACCGTCCACCGTTTTGGTGGTGAGTGGGGGCTTTGCAGTCATGATTCACCTCCGATCAGCTAGATCACCCTGTGAACTGCCGTGAACTTTGCATGTCGACCGCAGCATTCCACGACAGACCTCTCCAGCGAAAGTGTATAACTAGCTCCGAATCCTGGCAACGGGGCGCGAGTCGGTGCGAACTCGTCCCGACATGAACGGTGTCGCTCCACTGATCAATAATCCATCTGGAACGTCCGCGTTGACCGGAAGATGTCGGCACGTATAGAAATGCGCAGTCCGGTCGGCAAAAACGCAATTACCGATGAGGTAGAGTCACCGTTTCCCACTGACCGTGTTTCAGCACCGCCAGCCGAGCGTCGCCCATCTTGACAAGCATCCGCCGGACGGCGTCGCGGTTGGGCCCGGCGAGATCGACTGCCTGCAGCAAGTGGCAAGTGGCGTGGTAAGCGAGGTACGCATCGATCGTGGGTTCGCGCTTCATCCTGGGAGAGGAATACTGAGCTGTATAACGCTTGGCAAAGCGAGCGAGCGCCTCGCGGGCCCTGCGGTGCGGACATGAATAGGGCGCTAACACAGGTCCGGGATTGGGACCCGCGAGCTTGAGAAACTCATCGGTTACTACCTGCTCGCTGCCGACAAAAAGCTGCGTCATGCCCAACTCGCGCATCCGCCGCAGCACAGACGCCGACACGGCCTCATCATACCAGCTTAGCACGACCTGGGCATCACACGACGCCACCTTCCGCAACGCTTCATCCAGATGATCGGCGCCGGGATCGTAGTCGATCTCGGCAACCGCCCTATCACTTGTTAGAACGTGATCCCTAGCATACCGGGCCCACAGGTTCAGATGTCTCCTTGCCATCGGATCCGGCGCACGGAGCACGGCAAAACGGGTATGCCCGAGGTTCTTGACGATGTATTTCACCATTCGGGCGTGCTGCCGTGGATCATCCCCCGGGCAACGAAAGATCCAAGGGTTGGCCTCTTCATCCCCGTCAGGGGGTGAATCGGAGGAATTGACAACCGGAACTTCGGTTCGAGAGGCCACTGCGTTTCTGATGACCTGACCAGGTCCCACATACGCCACGATTCCCAGTGCCCCATCACGGTGAAGAAACCGAGCGAAATCGTCCTCCGGCGTGACCCATCCATAGCGCTCGTATTCAGCCGCACCCGCTGCCAGAAGGAAAGGCACGTGTCCGCGATATCCGCCGTGGGCGTTGGCTTCGTGCACGGCGAGCTGGACGGCCAACGGGTCCGCCCGGCCCACGGTGGTGAGTTTGTGTTGATGCTCTTTGGGCAAGACGATCGACCTGACGACCGGCCCGAGCACCGCAATCGTGACGGCCCCTGGCACAGCCGGACCGGCATCAGCCGTGTGCGCGACTGAGACAACGGCCTCCGGTTGCGGACATGTCGTCTTCGTGCTGTCCGCGCAGACTGGAAGATCGCTCCAGCGCTTTGGACCTGAACCACGTGCCAGGCCATTGACGGTACCAACCCAGACGTCGTCCTGACCGAACGTGACACACCGGATTCGATTGTCCGGAATTGTGGACCTGACGATTTGCGCCGCTATGGTCCGTCCCTGCCGGCTCATCGTGATCAGGCTTATATCAAGATCCTTGCAACGCCGGTATGTCAGCCAGGTATTGGTGGGCCAATCCACCAATGCGCGCAGTCCATTGTTCGTCCCGACCCATGCTTCGGTCTCGCTGTGGGCGGCCAGGCAACGAATAAAACCACCGGCCTCGGGATCGGGGCTGATGCTGTGGGCTTCCCATCCAAGCGTGCCATACCGGCGACACAACCGCTCATGCTCAAGCAGCCACAAAGATCGTCCGATGCTTGTGATCCCAAGTGCCCCCCCGTGAGAATACCGCACGCCCGCAGGACTTGCCGGTTGCCCCCGTTCAAGTCCGTCAACGAGACTCCAGTCGCCGTGATCCAGGTCAAACCGTTGCACCTCGCCGCCCCAGCCGGCGGCGTACAGGGAGCCGTCCGCCACGGTCAAGCTGGTGACGGCCATCTCCGGTGTGTTCGCTCGTCGTGGGAAATGCAGCTCCCATGTGTCGTTGACCGAATCGAAGGAACTGATCCCGGCGCTCGTGGCTGTCCAGACTCGCCCTCCCGCGACGCGCACGGCCAGGACAAGATCACCGGCAAGACCACTGTTCATCTGATTGAACCGGTCGAACCGCCCCGCGCTGAAGCGGACCAGCCCGCCACCCCACGTTCCGATCCAGACCTCGTCCGTCCGGGCGTCCACATCGATCGCGGTGACTACTGGTGAGCCGAGTCCCTCATCTGTCGTCCAGCTTTTCCAGGTCCCGCCGTCGTAGAGCGCCAGGCCGCCTTCGGTCCCGACCCAGACGTGATCGTCGGCGATTCGGATTGCGCGGATGCTGTTGTGGGGGAGTCCGTCCCGTGTGGTGAAGCTCTCCCACACATGGTATACGAGCGGTGATTCGGCCGGTGCCTGACCCATCGCGGCGATGGGCCGGACCGAGGCGACGACGATGGCGAAGCATATGACGACGACTGCATTGATGGTGTGGCAAACTCGTGGCATGGCGCGGTGCCTCACAGGGCTTTAAGGTAGGCGATTAGATCGTTGAGCTGTCCTCTGGTCAGATCGAGTGTCTTGCCGTGATCATCCGTGACGCTGAACCGCGTCCATATCTCCTCGAGCGTGTTGGCGGAACCGTTGTGCAGGTAGGGCGCGCTGTTGTAAATGTTAGTCAGGTGCGGAATATCGAAGACGTTGGACGGTGCATTGATCTCGACATAATAATAGACGCCGAGTTCGCCGAACGATTCAGTGTCGAAGAGATCGTCCACCTCGGATTCGAGCGGCTCGTCGAACCACATCGTGTTCCTAAGAGGCGCCGAAAGCTTGGACGATTGATACGCATAGCCATGACAGGGAACACAGCGCTGCTGTGGCGTAAGCGGTGTGCCGTCGTTTGCGAACTTGCGATCGAAGATCGCCTTGCCGCGGCGCTGGGCCAGAGTCAATCCCTCGGGACTGCGATAGGGATTGCGCGGTCGCTCGATCGTGCACATGTATCGCACGAGGGCATTTAACTCGTCGGGTTTGTATGGCGCTATGCGAGTGAAGAACACCGCAAGCCTCGCCCCGCACTGGCGGTGCAGTGACGGATTCGTCCCTTCCCACTTGAACGGCCCCGTGTCCACAATCCCGCGAAGCGTGCGGTTGTCGACCGGGTGAACGCCGATCCCGTCCGCTTCTATATCGAGTGGCAGCCCGTTGATATGTCCATCGGGGTGACAGCTACGGCAGGAAAACTGCCGGCCGAACGTGATATCCGCGCTGTGGAACAGCTTGGCACCGTACCGGATTTCGGTCACCTCCTCAGGTCCGTCGAGTTTGATCTCGCCTGAGACGATGAAGTCCGTCGTGTCGATCACGCTGATGGAGTCGTCCAGCGCATTGACCACATACGCGAACCGTCCGTCCGGTGAGAACACGACGCCGCGAGGATTGCTCCCGACGGCGATTCGCTTGACCACAAACCGGCTGCTCATACCCAGGTGGTTGGGAAGGACGTCTCGTCGCTCTTGGTCCGTCGCGCCGGTAATCAAGGTCAATAGCCCAGGCACGTCGACCACGGCGACCTGATCGGCACCGCCGCTGGTGACCAAGGCATATCGGCCATCGGGGCTTACAGCCACGTCCCACGGATCGGGGAAGTACGAGCACGGCTCGTCCAGCAGAACCTGATCAACGCGCCCGTCGGGCCAGACCACACCGAGCCCATTAGTGATCGTCCACCCCTGGGCAATCCGCGTGATCGGCAAGAGGCTTTTCGTGCGCATCATTGTGAATAGCGCGATGTTGCGCCCGGCAGCGAAGGCGATTCCCTGCAACATATTGGCCCCATCCGCGATCGGGCGGCTCGTCACGACGCCCCGTTCGACATCCAATATCGTAATCTCCGAACGAGGCGGATCGCGGAATCGCCCCAGGTAGGGTCGGACACTGGTCGCGTAGGCCGACCGGCCGTCCTGGCTCAACGCCAGCGACCAGGGTCCATCGCCTGCCGTCAGCCGCTTCGTCTCTTCAAGCCGGTGGGCGTCTATGACACAGATTGAATCCCGCCCGGTGTTGGCTACATAGATGTGCGTTCCCGTCGGATCAGTAAGCACCCCGTGCGGCTCGTTGCCCACGGCCACCTCGTTGAGCACCTTCTGCGATGCCGTGTCAACAACGGTTAACGTGTCGCTCATGCGATTCGTTACGTAGAGCCTTCGACCATCGGGGCTGACGGCCACGCTCTGCGGGCGCTGGCCGACGGTGATTTCATCCAGCACACACCGGGTCTTGACGTCGACGACAATCAGACTGTTGCTCTGCTCACAGACCACGTAGAGCCGATCACCGCTGTGAGATGTGACGAGATTCACCGGGGTTTTGTAAAGCGAATCCGCCGGTGCCCGTCTGAAGCCGTTTATGAGCACCTCACGATGGGAGGGTTTGTCCATGTGGCAGGGTGTGCAGCCCTCTGGATTCCTGGCCGTGATCATCGCAACGGCCTCGGCGGTCGGACCGTGCTCGGCAGAGCGAATGGCTCGCACGTGAAAGCTGCCGGCATCGTGGCATGATTCACACTGTACGCCGTCCTCGATCTTGAACGTGTCGGCGGTCCATCGACGCCCGACATCGGCGGAAGCCGCGTGGCACCTCAGGCAGATACGGCTGTCATGCGGCTGTTCGGCAATGCCGGAGATAGCTGCGATCTCAAGTGCTTCCGGCTTGGCGAGCACCGCAAAGGCGTCATGATGTTTTGGGTTCGGACCCAGCGTACACGGCTTCACATTCTGCCCCGTCGCATGGCACTGAAGGCACACGCTTCGACCGACGTAGACAGGGAATCCAGACTCTTCGGCCCGACCAGTACTACAGCCGAACATCAAGCCCATGATAACCGCGAATCCGGAAGCAACGGACTTTATCATTCTTGTCCCCCTGGCACTCTCGAGGGTCCGGCTCCAAACGGCGAGTGCGGGCGAGCAGCGACGCCGACTTTCCTCGGATGTGTCCGCAACGCCGACACGTGCCTGTTCGGTGGTGTCAGCTCCCGATCCTCATGGCAACCGATGCATCCGCGCCGCCCGCTGGGCATTACCCAAATCCAACTTTGCATGGATTGCAGGACGTTGCCTTCAGCGTCGAGCGTTTCGAAGCGCAGCGGCGTGCGTGCGGGGACTTCGAGGAAGAACGAGCCGTCGGTTTCAACCGGAACCTCCCCAAGTAACTCGTCTCGAATGATATCGCCGTGCCGCCCGTTTCCCCGGTACACCGGAGCGCTGTGTGAAGCCTGTTCACCATCAGCATCGGCCCGGAACACTCGCAACCGCTTGATCTGCCCAGGGGTGATTGCCTTACCCTGTTCCCGATCGGAAAGATAGACGTCCAGGCAATAGAGAAGACCGGTGGCAATCCGTTCGTCGACAACACTGGAACGCCCGTCGGGGATGCGCCGCGGTCCAACCACAAGCGCATCGACCTCGTGCCACTTTGGATCGTCGAACACCTTTGCTATCCGGGTCCCGGTTGACGGATCGAGCACGTAGATTCCGTAGGAGCCGCCGGTTTCGGCTCGATAAGAGACCAGCAGTTTGCCGTCCTTCATTGCATAGGGCGTTTGGTAGAATCCGTCAGTGTCGGAGGCCACAGTGTGTCTTGAATGTAAGCTTCGGGTCCGGGCGACAGCCACTAACGACCCGCCGCAATCCGGACTACCCACCTTCGATTCGACATAGACGACCCACCCGTCCGGAGTTTCACAAGGCATCGAGCGGACCGCCGGCGGCTCATGTGTCGCGGCGAAAGGGAATACATCCGCGCCGTCGGTATGGACGGTCATAAGGTCCGTTCCACGGGCGCCGGGCAAAGCCGCTGCGACGTCGACACTTGACCATCGGCTGAAAAGCAGCCGACCGTCGCTGAGCTGGTACGGATCGCTGACGCCGTTTGGATCACACGTAATCCGCCTGATGCGCGTGCCATCCACCCGACAGGTATACAACGAGCTTCGACGTATGCCGTCCGCATCGCCATGAAAACCGATTTGATAGACGGGTTTGTCCGCGTCGATCGTGTAGATCGTGGAGAGATAGATCGCCCGGTGGATGTTACCCGACCAGTCCGTGATCCGCCTTGGATTGCCCCCGTTCGTGTCCATCTCCCACATGTGGAACGGATCAACCGCTCGGTGTTTACCAACAAACAGAATTCGCTTCCCGTCGAATGAGAGGTCAGGCCGACCGGCGGTGACAAAACCTGATGTCAGAACCGTGACATTGCCGGTGGAGCTATTCGGATCGAACGCCGCAATCCGGCTGCCGGGCGGCAAGTCCCGCTCGACGCCAAAATCCAGCGGTGTACCCATCCGCCCATCCGCGGCCTGTGCGGGAATCTGCGTAAAGATGAGTCGATCGGCGGCCAGGGTCGTCGGCGTACCCCACGCGGCCACCAACACCACGGCAACGAATGCACCCAACAAAGCGGTGGATCGGGCGCGACGTCCACGCGCAGCCCCTGTCAGGTGTAAAGGCGTTCGTGTGGTGGAATAGTTCGAGCACTCGATCACGGCTTGAACGCTCCCTTGCCTGGCTCTGTCGGTGCACGTGCACGGACCCCAGGCACAGGCGAAGTTGCACCCCCCGAAGTTACACCACCCTACAAGCTATCGGCGGGGTGCAAGGCGGGCTTTCGCCGCTTCGGATTGAGTCCACCCCGCAGCTCTAATTGTAAGCGAACGGTATTCGCCTTTTCCAGTCTTCCCCCGGTGAAATCGGGCGAAATGGAAGCGCAATCGCTGCGGCGGCTTCCGAGCAACACATGCTCCGCGAGGCTGTGCAGCCGTTGATCAGTCCTTGGGATGAGCCATCGCGATCAGGCACTTGGCCAGGTCGCTACGCGCCGGTTTACGAACATGAGCATTGACCAGGGCCTGCTGCAGATTGCTCGCCGGTGCTACGCGCGCGCGGTCGTACCCCTCCTGGGCGATGGGAGCGGGTGGTCCACCGATATCGCTCAACATCAATCCCGCATGCAGCGCATACCCGGCGGTAAACGCGATCAGAATGCTGGCTGCGTAGCGAAAAACTCCGCCGAATCGGCGTGCCGCGGATTTCAACCCGCGCGGATATCCGAACCACCTCGACAGCGGAGCACCGGGTTCACCTTCGCGCAGGCTGAAGCCTGCGGCTCGTGCTGCGGACCGTTTGTCCTCAATCACGAGTCGATTGCCCTCGCGCCGGACGGTGATCCGCTCGGGGCCGGGAAGCTCCCGCATGGTCACTACGGCTCTGGAGGCCGTCTCGTATTCCCGACGGCACTTCTCGCATCCCGCTAGGTGAGCCTCGAACGCCGGGCGGTCGGCATCGGATAGCTCGTTGCCCAGAGCGTCGGCCATCAAGATTTCGAAATCTTCGCAAGTCATCATGAATCCTCCCTGGTCCAGCGCCGCTGCAACCGGTCCCGCACGGCTCTAACGGCCCGAAGGTAGTGCGTCTTGATCGTCGAGATCGCAAGACCCAGTTCGCCTGCGATCTGTGCGAAGGTCATGTCGTCGTACACCTTGGCCACCAATACGCTCCGCTGAACATCGGACAGACGATCGAGTGCGGCGGCAATATCATCACGCAAGACCTCCCGGTCGATCCGGGCCTCCGCCTCCACTGATCCATAGCTATCCGCGGGAGAAGCGAATTCCGCGCAGGCTAAAGCCTGTAGTTCTTGGGTTGTGTGCCGTTGGCGACGCAGATCAATCGCCCGGTTCAGCGTGACGCGGCGAAGCCATCCCCGCGGCTGCTTCGGCGCCTGCCGGACGCACTGCGCATCCCAGCGGAGGAAGACATCCTGAACGACATCCAGGGCGTCGTGGTGACGCCCCAGAAGTCGGTAAGCCCAGCCGTACACCTCATTGGTGTACCGCTCGAATCCAGCGCTTGACGGCTTACTAATCGCTGTCATCGACACGGTTCCTCATCTCCAGGGCGGTCTTGTGGTCCAAGTGGGATACGGCGATCAGTTCGTGAGGATTATCACGAAACCACTTGCCGTCAAATTCGAACTCGACCGTAGATGTCTTCTCATCCTCATCCACGTCCACGTCGTCGTCGAGAGCGTTGTGAGCGATAATTGTACCGGGCATTTCGACCCGAACGTCGAAACTATGGCCGCCGAGCTGTTCGGTGATCTTATGGTAGCGCTGGGCCCGCTGGTACGCCCGCTCGAACACCGCAATCTGACCGCCGGTCAGTCCGGCCTCACCACGCAGAGACTGAATATAGATATTGTATGCTTCACCCAGGATCCGCTCAGCCTCTTCGTCGAAGCATCCCCCTTGCTGATCCTCGGGAAGGGCTCCGCAACGCTCGATAATCCGCTCAAAGCGATCGTTCCCCTCCTCTTCAAGTTGGGTGTAAAAGTCGATCAAGGCCCGGCGGGCGATCAATCCGTACTCCACGGACAGGTCCGGATGGCTCTCTGCGATCGCTGTCTTGCAGAACTCGAGCTGCTTGATGGCCTCCATGCCGGCGAAGGCCTCGACGATCTTGACCCGCTCCTCGAGAGTAAGCTCCTCAACCGGTTTTTCACCAAGCTTCTTGACTTCGTCGTCGAAGAAGAAGTCCTCCCATCGCTGTATGTGGGCCCAACGCCGTGGGGTGTAAGCCCGGTGGAAGTAGTAGTAGATCCCGTCCGCACGATGCTCGATGCGCAGGGTCGTGGGGAAATCGAGATACAGGTCGGCGTCCGGATCGTCCGCGGCCGCGAATGTCGACGGCAGTTCCTCGCCCGGCTCGAAACGCCGCTCGCTCTTGAGTATCTCGGTCACCTCGTCACCCTCTTTCTTGGTCGTCCGGGTCACCTCCCAGCCGCTTTCGGCCGATGGCATGGCATCACCCCCCGACAGCTCCCCCTCATCGGCGTTGAACTCCAGCTCGATGACGACCGACCCGTCAACGCCGATCTTGATGGTCTCATCACGCTCTACGCAACCCGAGCACGCCCAAAGACCCATGGCCACTGCGGTAGCCGTCGTCGTTATCGTTAAGCGGTTGGGAATCATGGTATTGTCCTCCTCGGTTTAAGGTTCGGCTCTCGCAGATATGGACGAACACACCGTCTTATTGGATGACACGATTCCGAAATCCGCATCCCGGGTTGTGCTTACATCCGGATAAACTAGACTCCCCAGGATACCAGGACCAACACCCAAGGATCGTGAGATGGGCAACCGCAGCGACACCCCTGATAACGCTCACGATGCTCGGGAGACCGAAAGCGAGGGTTGGGAGTGGCGATGTTCCGGCTGGGGCCGCCGCATCAGGCGTCTCATACTTGTGGTCGTGCTGACCTACCTGGGAGTTTGCGTGCTCGTTGGTTTGCTTCAATCCCGCCTGATCTACTTCCCTACGCGGGGCTACCCGGTTGCACCGAGCGACATCGGGTTGGATTTCGAGGATCTCACGCTGAGGACAAACGACGGCGTGTCGATCGCCGCGTGGTACGTTCCGCATGTTGATCCAAAGGGCAGTGTTATCTTCTGTCACGGCAATGCCGGGAACATGTCAGATCGGCTGCACAGCGTCAAACTGCTTCATGGAATGGGTCTTAACGTCGTTATCTTCGACTACCGCGGCTTTGGCCGGAGTGAGGGTCGCCCCAGCGAACAGGGCACGTACGAAGACGCGGAGGCAGCCTGGCGGTACCTGATCGAGACGCGCGGCGAATCGCCCCGGCGCGTGATTCTGTTCGGCCGATCGCTGGGTGGTGCCGTGGCGATTGAACTGGCCACGCGGGTAGAGCAAACACCATCTTCGATCCATCCAACCGCCCTGGTCGTCGAATCAACGTTCACGAGTCTTGTCGACATCGGGCGGCTGCACTTCCCGTTTCTACCGGTTCGCCTGCTGCTGACCTACCGCTATGAATCGATCGACAAGGTCCCACGGATCACCTGCCCGAAGCTGTTTTTTCACGGGAAGGACGACACGCTCATCCCGTTTGTCAACGGCCGAAAGCTCTTCGACGCCGCCGCCGAGCCGAAGCGATTCGTCGAAACCCCCGGCGGACACAACGAAGCGGGATTCACGTACTCGCCTGATTTCACCGACCGTCTTGCAATGTTCATTGACGAAGTGCTGTCACCGAAGTAGCACCTGCAGTGCGGACCATCATGAGCCTGGGGCGCAATGTGACATGGACGCGATGTTACAAATCCAGTTTCGGAAGCAGCGGCTCAATGCGCTGCAGCAGTTCAGGAATGTCGCGCTCGACGGTACGCCACACCTCTTGCAGATCGACCTCGTCGTACGCGTGGATCAGCTTGTCCCGCATTCCTGCAATCAGCGACCACGGTATGTCTTTATGTGCCTCCCTGAACCCCGGTGACAACCTCTTGACAGCTTCGCCAAGGATGAGCAGTTGATGCAGCACGGCGGATTGAGTCTTCATATCCGTCCGGAGGGTTGCCAGGTCCAACCCGCGCGTAAAATCCAGTGCGAGTCGTGCCGAGCGGGCAATGTCCAGCAGTGTTGTTTCATCAAGCAGCATAGACTGTCCTGGCCGAACCGAGTATCTCACGTTTGCGGATCGGATTGTGGCTACTCTCGATCGCCCGTCGGCTGACGAGATCGACCGACCTTCCCAGCAGGTCCGCCAGCTCGTGTTGCATCTTTACATGATCGAGCAGACTCCAATCCGCATCCGGCGCAAACGTCACCAGCAGGTCCACGTCGCTGTTCGCGTCGAAGTCCTCCCGCAGCGCCGAACCGAACACAGCCAGTTCCACGATCTTCCACCGCCGACAAAACGACGTTACTTCCTCTGCCGGAAATATGAACCTTTCAGTAACCATGCCAGTAGTGTATACGACCTCCGGCGACCAGTCACTTCCCGGTCGATCGTTAATCCTGCTCGCCGACACGATCAGCCCCGGCGTCGAGATAACTCTGCAGAATCACCTGGGCGGCGACAGAGTCTTCGACGGCCTTTCGTTTCTTGCGGGTAAGCTCTGCGGGCTGGAGAAGTTCCTGGGCTGCGTGGGAGGACAACCGTTCGTCCCAGTAGTGCACCGGTTTGCCGCCGGTGTGCGCCAGGACGTCACCGAATCGCCGCGTCAGTTTCGCCTGCTCACCCTCCGTACCATCCATATTTAGGGGCAGGCCGACGACAAACGCACCAACGTCATAATCCTGGGTGGCGCTCAGGACCACACGAATCTGATCTGCGATGTCACCACGTATTTCGATCGTCTCGAGCGGTGACGCAATGCCGACATCGGTATCACCAACGGCCAGGCCGACGCGCTTCGTGCCGTAATCAATTCCGAGAATGCGTAGCATAATGGTCTACAGCCTTCTTCGTTTTCGTGTAGCGGAATCATGGGCACCGAACACGCCTTGGCGAAGGAGAGTCCGCGCGGGCATTAAGCCTTGCTATTACCCACATTTTGGTGGACTGGTAGGCTGGGGGCAAGTGGATGCTGTCCGGGATTGTCGTGTTGACAGGAGGTCGGGGCGACGCCGGGATGGATGGGGCACCCGCACTCGCTGGGGCCGGGTAAGGGGCTTGATGCTGCAAGGGGGGGCTGGTACACTCCGTGAACCGTTCTTGGTTCGAGTCAAGGCACATTGCTAGGAGGTGAGAACATGTCGAGGAAAGCGATTCTTACCATGGTTACGGTGGTCCTGCCTGCGTCGACCGAGTCATCGGCGACGTAGTGGACATGGGAGCGGACGAGGTCATGGGACCCTGTCTCGCAGGTATTCCCACAGTGTCCGAATGGAGTCTTGTCACGATGATGCTGCTCGTCTTGTTGGCGGGAATGGTTGTTCTCGTTCGTCGTCGAGCGATGGCGAACGGCTGATGGTCTGACCGTCATGCCCCGGAAGGGGCATGGGCGCTTAGCCACGGGCGTGAGCCCGTGGGATAAGAACGGCGTAAACGCATAAGATCCGTAAGGGGCGATAGTTGGCACGGACCCCGTTATCGCCGCGCTTCCGCCGCGACGCGTACACCATGGGCTTGTGCCCGTGGCTACATGCCTTCGCCCACTATGGGGGCTTTGTCCGGTACCGTGTTGTGAGTAAGCTTCATTGAGAATACCACGCTCGCCCCATTCCTGGTCCGTGACTCCGAAAAGAGCCGTTGCCATCCAGCGTGAACTGGCCGGTCGGATCGTCCGGGAGGGTCGGGTCCGCCGTCCGAGGTTGCTGGCCGGCGTCGATCTTGCCTTCCGCAAGGATCATGGGGAAGGCATAGCAGGCGTGGTGGTTTGGGATGCACAAGCTCGCGAAGTGGTGGAACAACACGTTATCCGTCGTCCGGTGCAATTCCCCTACGTGCCGGGCCTGCTTTCGTTCCGCGAAGCCCCGGCGATTCTGGCTGTCCTGCGCAGACTGCGCTGCGAACCTGATGCGTTTCTGTTCGACGGTCAAGGGTACGCTCACCCTCGCCGGTTCGGTCTGGCGTCGCACGTGGGTCTGCTGATTGATCGATCCAGTCTGGGTTGTGCAAAAAGCCTGCTGGTCGGAACGTGCACGATGCCGGGCGTTGCCAGAGGATCGACGACGCCCATCGAGCACAACGGTGAGTGCATTGGGATGGCCCTGCGCACGCGCGATAACGTAAAGCCCATCTACATCAGCGTCGGGCACCGCCTCTCACTAAAAGCGGCTGTTGAGATAGCGCTGGCCGCCTGCGCGGGCTTTCGAATCCCCGAGCCGACGCGCCTGGCCGACAAGCTTGTCGCCTGCGAAAAGACTCGCCTCTGATAAACCGATCACCCCTACGGCAAAGCTTCGGGCAATCCTGGTAACTGGTCGGCACCCTTTGGCACGGTGATACTCGAACCCGTGAAGTCGTCACCGATCGGCTCGTACCGCCCACCCAGGTGCTTGGCAAGAAACGCCTCCGCCACGGCGTTGAATGCTATGCGGTTCTCCGGGCGGGCGAAACCGTGACCCTCATCGGGGAACAACACGTATGCCACTGGGATGTTTTTGTCCTCCATGGCCTTGACAATCTGGTCGGCCTCGGCCTGTTTGACGCGCGGGTCGTTGGCACCCTGACCGATCAGCAATGGCCTGCTGATGCGATCCACATAGGTCAGCGGCGATCGCTCGGTGAGTAATTTGCGGCCTTCGTCCGTCCGGTGATCGCCTACACGAGTGGTGAACACGTCGAGCATCGGTTTCCAGTATGGCGGGATGGACTCGAGCAATGTGATCAAGTTGGACGGTCCGCAGATGTCCACACCGCATGCAAATACGTCCGGCGTGTACGTCAACCCGACCAGCGTCGCGTACCCACCGTAGCTGCCGCCCATGATTGCGACGCGCTTGGGATCGGCGATCTTTTTCTTGATCGCCCAGTTCACGGCGTCAATCAGGTCGTCGTGCATTTTACGGGCCCATTCCAGGTCGCCCGAATTGACGAACTTCTTTCCGAAGCCGGTTGAGCTACGAAAGTTCACGCTCAACACCGCGTAGCCGCGATTGGTCAGCCACTGATCGTACGAGCTATAGCCCCAGCTGTCGCGAGCCCACGGCCCACCGTGCACGAAAAGCACTATCGGCACGGGTTTTTCCGGCCGGCCGTCGCTATCCCTGTCCATCCAGACCGGCAGCGAAAGGTAGCTGACCAGATTCAACCCGTCACGCGACTTGATCACTACCGGATGTATCCTGGTGAGCGGCTGGCCTTCCAATGCCTTGCGATTGCTGAAAAGGAACTTCGCCTTTTCGCCAGGGCGGTCATAGTGATAGTACCGGACGGGGCCATTATCCATCACATAGGCCACAATCCAGTGCTTATCATCCAGCGTTCGGTCGGTGACGTTCATCTCGCCGTCCGCGACCTTCTTGAGGTAGTTCAGATCGGCCTTAATCGACGCGTCGAGAATCTTCCACTCACGCCGCTTATACGTGAAAGACACGGCCTCGATCGTCTTTTCCATGGGGTGTGCCATAACACCGCTGACATCCGCCCGCGGATTTGACGCCAAGACCCTCTTCTCGTCCGTCTCCAGATTGTAGGCGACCAGCGCACCCGTATTCCGACCCACGCTGTCCATCATGTAGAGGACCTTGCCGCTCCTGTCGAATCCTGCAGGACCTGTGGTCATCAGGTCGTCGCGCGAGATCTTCATGAACAACGTCCAGTCCTTGCCGCCGTTAGTCGCCTTGAAAACCTCGCTGCCCCCGTCCGGCGTCATCTTCGTGGCCAATCGAACGTTGAAGTCATCGTCGGTGGTGAATCGCGCATAGCCGTCGTTTTGCTGGATCAACTTCCGCTCCCCGGTCTCGATATTGATACGGTAGATGTCATGGAGCTGTGGGACGCGATCATTGATCGCGATCAGCATTTCGTTGGGAAACTTGTAACTGGTGTGCTGGATCCGCGCCTGCACGCCGTCGATGGGTGTAAGGTCGCGCGTCTCGTTGGTTTTCAGATCCGTCGCGTAGATGTGCCAGTTCTCATCCCCGTCCTTATCCTGGATGTATACAATGTGCCGGTTCTCAAACGCCCACGTGTACATACGAATGCCGCGTTTCTTGTCTTTCGTCACGGGCTTGGCGGCGGCCGGATTATCCACCGGCCCAACCCATACGTTCAGCACGCCATCTACGTCCGCCAGGTAAGCCAGCTTCGTTCCGTCCGGGCTGATCTGCGGGCCGGCCTTGTCCGGGTTGCCGAACAAGACGCTTCGGGGAATCAGCGGCGTACTCTTCATGTCGTTGGGTGTGGATTGCTGATTGTCAGCACGCCATCCGGGCTCGCTGCACCCGATCATCAACGCAACCACACTGCATGACGCCAATAAAGTTCGCATGGTATGTTCCTTTCAGGTTTTATGATTTGGACCAAACACAAGGCGGATATTGTAATGTCACGCGTACGTAATGTGTAGGTCTTCGGGGCAGATGATTTGTCAGATGTTGTGAGGCGGCAACCGAGGGGTGCATCCCGATAATGGTGGCAGAAATCTGTGATGGTGGAATTGGTTCGCGCCAGCGGGCCCGTGGAGCTGGCACGACGTGCCAGACAGCACGAATGATATTCCACGGGTAAACTCCCGTTGACCCAGCCACTCCCAATAGGATGCACCCGTGAACGTGGGGCTCCCGCCTGGACACAAACTGGAGCCCGCCAGCGCTGGGGCGTCTGAGCCGTGCTGTGTCGGGGATCCTCTCTCGAGATGTGGAAGGACCGAGAAGAATTCTCGGTCCGGCGATCCGTCGACTGAATGGCTCGTCTCTGGTCGCGGGCTGTATCTACAGTGTCTCGGCAGGCTCGACGCATCCGGGCAGATGTTTAGGTCCGATATACGCCGGGCGGATTCCTGTGACTTTTTCACCACGGAGGTTGCCTGCGCGGGGTGTAAGGTGCTTAAATATACACGGAGCTGAAGGGCTGGGAACGTGTGGCGGCATCCAGCCGCGGTCAAACAGTGCCCTGACAGTATCCGGCTTTCGGCTTCAAAGGAAGGGAGAAGCATATGCTGACCGGCAACATTCTCGATCTTATCGGCAATACTCCGCTTGTTCGCGTGGACGGGGATAGAATCTTCGCCAAGGCGGAGTTCCTCAATCCCGGCGGAAGCATCAAGGACCGCGTGGCCGTCGCCATGCTTGAGGGCGCGGAACGCGACGGGCGTCTCAGCAGCGATTCGATCGTTGTCGAGCCCACCTCCGGCAACACGGGCATCGGCGTTGCGTTGATCGGGCGGATGAAGGGCTACTCCGTCCGGATCGTCATGCCCGAAGGTATGAGCGTGGAACGCAAGAAGCTGATCAAAGCCACGGGGGCGGAGCTGATTCTGACGCCCGATAAGGAAAGCCTCTCTGGTTCCGTTCGTGTCGTGGAGGAAATGGCCGCCAAGAATCCGCGCATCTTCGTCCCACAGCAGTTCGAGAACCCCGACAACCCCCGGGCGCATTACGAGGGCACGGGTCCGGAACTGTGGCATCAACTCCACGGAGACATAGACTGTTTCGTGGCCGGCGTGGGCAGCGGCGGAACCTTGCAGGGCGTGGGCAAGTTCCTCAAGGAGCACAATCCGCATATCAAGATCGTGGCCGTCGAGCCGAAGAACGTCTCGGCCCTGCTTGGTCACGAGCCGGGGCTGCATCAGATTCAAGGGATCGGTGACGGTTTCATTCCCGGTGTTCTCGACGTGGCACTCGTTGACAAAGTCATTGAAGTAACCGACGAGGATGCCATCGAAACGACCAGGCAGCTCGGGCGCGATCACGGGCTTTTGGTGGGCATATCATCCGGCGCGAATGTCTGGGCCGCCCGACAGCTAGCTAAGTCCGTCAAAGGCAACATCGCCACCGTCCTGCCCGATCGGGCCGAACGGTACTTCAGCACCGCGCTTTTGTGACACCACAATGACCCTTTGCGGGTTGCAGCGCGCGGTCACGAGCCCGCGAGGTACGCCTCCATCCGGTGCCGGTATCGGTCACGGTTTCGCCATCGCTGCCATGATCCGACCAGATACCCGGCTGTGTTCGAAGCCAGTACCACCCACATGACACAAAGGCAGACGGGATACGCAAGCAGCCGCTCAGTCCGCCGTGCGATTCGCACAGCCTTGTTGTGAAACGTCCAGACGTAGAAGTAACCTAGCAGCACCACGAGCGCGGGAATGGCCCAAGTCGTCACAAAGCAAATCGCACCTATCACTATGATCAGCAGGATGTTCCGCAGGTTGTACGCGAAGCCTGCGGCGCCGATCTGCGTGTGGCCTCGCCCCGTGCCGTAGTGGAAAAACTGCTTCGCGATCGCTCGGAAGGAACCCCGCGGCCGCCACTGAACAACCGCGTCGCCGGCGAATTGCCAACGAGCATCCATACGCCGCACCTTGCGATCGAATAGCGTGTCCTCGGAGAAATCGACCCACTCCGGCCACCCACCGGCGCGCGACCAGAGCATTTTTGCGCAGGCCATTGATCGTGCGGAGGGATTGAAGGTCTCCGGATCGACCGGGTTCAGTTGGCCGCGCATCGTCGCAAGCCCGACGACGTTTTCCAGAAGCGTGCGTCCGTCGATTTTGTAGAAACCTGCGACAAACTCGATCTCCGGGTCCTTCTCGAACGGCTGGATAAGCTTTTTCAGCCAGTCCGGCTGGGCGCGGCAGCCGCTGTCGATGCTGGCGATGATCCCACCGGATGTAGCCTCGACGGCGATGTTTCGTCCATGGGCGATGTTCACGCCAGGCGCTTCGATCAGACGGATTCGTGAATCGCGTGCGGCATATCGGCGGATCAACTCAATGGTCTCGTCGGTGGACCCACCGTCGACGACGATGATTTCATTGGGGCTGCGTGTCTGATTCCTCAAAGAATCGAGCGTGACCGCGCAGCCGGCCGCGTCGTTCTTGACGGTCATTATCACCGAAACCGTTTTACGTGTGTTGGGCACCCAACTTGCCTCGTTGTCTGTTGATTTTGTTGTACAATCATCCAACTGCCGCAATCGCGGCGTGTTTCCAACGTCTGTCCCCCGTGGATCCTCCATGATCCATCACTTCTTGGAGCCCGGAGCGCCAGCGACGGGTATCCCTTCGGTGGCAATCGGCATTGAAACCCCGCGCTTACGCTTGGGGCTCGGATCAAGACAACACATCCGTTCCACACCGGATAGCGCATCCGCTCTTTGATATCGACCGCGCCGGATGCGGAATCCAAACCATTAGGGTGCAACTCGCGTTCCGCCCCTTGGGAACGTGCAGGGCAGGTCGTTGGCCTGACTTGTCGGGCCGTTGACCTACCTGTCCCTGATCCGAACCCCAAGCGCAAGCGAGGGGGTACATGACCCGTCGCTTGCACTCAGGGCTCCGACTGTTTGAGGCAGGCGAACGTTGCGACAAAGTAGCAACAACCCCCTGCCCTACAACCCGATCCGGACCGCGGGTCGCGAGTCGCTCCGCATACGGTGTGCAACGCGCACAAGTCCGCGGCAAGGTACGCTCGCCATTCGTCCCAGCGTACGGAATACCCTCCAAGCATGGGCGCAGAGCATCCAGCCTAAATGGCGATAGGGATACACATCACCGAGGTGGGCGCGACCGGGGAAGAGGAATGCGAGGAGATAGCCTATTCGAAACCGGATGCCCGGCGTGCAGAGCAAGTCCACCGCAACATGGGTGATGGGTGATGCCGCGTCCCGTGGTGCGTGTGCAAGTGCGATCCTGTCGCGCCAGCTCACCCTATGCCCGCCCAATTCGTTCATCACTTCCGGCGGACAGACGGGTCCGAAAAGCTCTGTAGTGCGTTCCATTGCTCGCCGCACCGGTAACGACAAACGCCAGTCTTCCAATCGTTGTACAACAAGTGACCAGTCCATCGATTTGCCATAGTGCTCCGTAAGCCGCTTGATGTCGTACAGCCAAAGCAGTCGCGAGCATCCGTGATACGCGGCGTGGGCGGTCAGGTGAATGAACATGACCTCCGGCCGCGGGATCACTGCCGTTGATTGACCGACGTGGATCGTTTGGGCGGCCTCCCAGAAGGCGTCATCGGGCATGGTCCGGGCGACGCGCAGAGGCCGAAGTGGCCGGGCATGAAGATCAATGCGGACAGGGCTGGGTGAGCCGGTGATCAACTCCACCTCATAATGGTACCTCGGGAAAAACCCGTCGCGTACAAGATCGAAGCCGCGTCGACACCCGTGGTTCGCAAGTAATCGGAGCGTTTCCTCGACGTGTTTGGGCCGGATGAGCAGGTCGATGTCGCTCATGGGACGCAGATCGGGACGCGGGTAGACGGTAAGGTTCAGGGCGGCCCCTTTGAGCAACATGACGGGCACACTCGCGCAGTTGAAGGCGCCTAAGACGCGCTCGAGCTCTTCGGTCAGGTTCATGTTGAGCGCGGCGATGGCCATGGCACCACGATGAAGTCCGGAAGAGACGCGCGAGGGTAGCGGCAAGTCGTAGCGCGACACATGCTCTAGAAGCAGCCCGGCCATACCGGCCTGGTGTGCTTCCGTCACGAAGCGGTTCCACTCGATAACGGTGCACGGCGGGTTCACGTCGGCGGGTCTTTGTGCCCGCAACCAAGCGGTCAATTGGGTGTCAAGTTCTCTCACCGATTGATCCCGTTGACATCGAGCCGCGGGGTACTGATCACTCAAGCGCTTTGCGCCTGTTGACCCATGCCGCCTTCCACCAATCGCCCAACCAGATCACACGTGGCTGCAATCTCTCCGCCGATCAGCCTATAGCAGGACGCCTGGCGAATCATCCCCGCCAGCACGTCCAGACCCAGCGTTTGGCATCCGAAAAGATTGAAGCACACCGCATGTAAATCAAACGCCGCCTCGGCACGGCTGATCGGGATCAACATTGGTGTGGCGCCGCGCGTGTACCTCGGGAAGATGACGTACCGGATCGGGCATGCCTGGCCGATGGCATTGGGATGCACCTCGACCGGATTGATGAATCCGACCCACCCCTTAAACCCTTTGAGGTACTGGCGATCGCCGTGCAGGCGTAGCCCCAGCGATTTAATGACCGGATACGCGGGCTTTTTGATGCAGATCGCCCGTGGATAGGGGTGCAGAGCGAGCGTATCCGTGTGGATCAGGGCGAACTCATCGCAGAGATATCGCCACCCGCGCGCCAGCAATCCTACGGTCAGCGTGGATTTCCCACTGCCTGATTGTCCTGGGAAGATCACGCCGGCCCCGCCGACCTCCATCGATGACGCGTGCAACTGGAGGTATTCCGGCATCACTTCCGGCACTTCCCAGTTGATCGACCATTCGACGTAGGGCAGGATTTCATCCGCGCGCGACGGTTCAAACTGCAACCGCCCGTTGACGGTCACCTCATAGCATTTGCGCCGCCACGGCGGAAGGCGTCTTGGCTGAACCTCCACATGAACTTCTCGCGCGTTTGGTTTGTCCGTTTGAAACTGGCGATAGAGGGCGGTGTAGCGGTCGCGCAGTCCGCGCAGCGGTGTCGTTAGTGCCGCATGCACGACACCAATCTGGAAGCGCCGGGTCTGTGGGACGGTATGTCCGATCACGCCGCGTCACCTTCGCACATTCGTGTTTACGTTCCGCCCTCGCCCGCCTCGATAATCAACTTGCGCTCCCGGAGCGTCTCCAACAAGCGCTCCACGCATTCAAGGGCTTCGTCGCGCGACACGTTGTACATGTCGGTAAGGCGCTCTGCGATTTGTGAGGCGTCCTGCCGGGCATTGCACTGCCGCCAGATGAACAGCGCCGTTTCATTCAGCCGATGGGTATCGGCCGATACCGGATCGAAGATCAGAGCCTCGCCGTCGAGTTCGTGCATCCTCACGTCAGTCCGACGGAGCGGGCGTTGTGCCATGGTCGTGGTTGAGCTTGTTTCGCTCATTGTCATTCCAATCGCCCCGACGTTCATCGCGATACCACTTCGGTGCCTGCGGCGGTTCGCACCGGTCCTTGCGGTAACGCCTCGGCGACGGCCTCCCAAAACACCCGGCTCGCTACGCAGAGATCCGGAACACGCCTCCCCTTGAGGAACAGGGCGGGCGCAGTCGAAGCGCCGGCGCCGGTCGCCAGGGCGACATCCTCCTGGATGCGGCGCCGAACGATGTCACTGTTCATGTCGGCCAACAGCCGCTTCGCATCCAGCCCGGCACGCCGCGCAAGCCGTGCGTAGCCGGGATGCGGATGATCCTTGCGATGCTCAAACAGAAGCCGGTGCATGGCTGAAAACGCCGACTCTCCACCCTGCAATCGCGCTGCTTCAGCCGCGAGACCGGCGTAAGGGCCGTTTCTCACTACTGCCGCCGACCTGTTGGCTCGGGCGGCTCCGTTGTTCCGGTTAGAGGCAGGGTCGATCAATTCTCCCGGAAAGTGACGGTAGTCGATTCGCAAACGACCGGCGAAAGGATTTTCGATGATGGCCCGACGGCGCGACTCAATACATGCACACGCCGAGGAATCGTAATCCGTGAACACCACCAGCGTCGGTGCGGATTCACGCGCATCCGGTGGTGCGACATGGTCGTCGCGAGGCCGACGAGGTAAATCGACGACCGGCTGGGCGAAGTACTCGCGTAACACGAACCCTCGATCGTTCTGCATCGCCGCGACGACCTGATTCAATTCCTGGAGCTTCCGCCACTGGCGGCGTACCTCGGTCATGGCGTCAAAGTAGAACCACAGCCCGACGCAGGCGGCGCCGGCCGCGACCACCGCCCACCCCGCGAGTCGCCCGTGAATCCGTCCGATGGCGGGAGCGTCTGACGTACTGATTGTCGCCTCATGCGCTCCGACGCGACCCACGTTACGCCACAACCAGACGGTACCGATGAATACACCTGCGTTCAGCACGTGCGCGATGACACAAAGCGGGCACCACTGCGATAAGGTCAGCGCCATCAACGCCGTGAAGAAGATGGATCCCGCCAGCCCGCATGAGACGACGAGCAGCGTCAACTGCCACAGCCGGCGTGCAGTCGCGGGGATGCACCCGAGTATTGCAAACCAGACGGCGATCGAGACGAAGTAGGCAATACCGATCAACGAGGTCGGAACGTAAACGCGGCGTGAACCGATGTACACGTCAAATGAGCCCCACCGACTGCCGACTACATCGGCGCAGCTTGCGCTCGGTACGATCTGCGATTCGCACAAACGTAGCAGGTAACCGGTGTCGTCTCGTCCGACGTGCCAGCCGCCGTCATGCTCGACAAGCAGCGTGCCGCACACCCAAGCACCAGCCAGAGCGGCTGCCAGGACAACGACCCAAAGGATGCGGGCGTGGTGCGTACGTCTGATCATCGACATATCCGGTGCGACCGTGCTCGCTGCTGGAGACCCGGACAAAGACGCCGCATGCGCGGCAGGTGCGTGCACACAGACCTCACGCTATCCGGTCCGGCGCGGTCTTCGCGGCGTTTCCAAGAGGCCGGGCGTTTGTTTGCGAACCCGTGCGGACGGCGCTCTACCGCCACGTTCTATCGGACGATGACGCTTCGGAGTGAAGTCGTCGGCCCGGTCAAATCCCACGCTACCGCGCCCCAGACGGTAGTCGGCGGCAGTGCTGTGGAGACGAGTATCGGGCGTACGTTTCAGCCGGATGTGGTCAAGGCCGATTCCCTTGGCATGGAGCAGAAATTGCTTACACTTACATTGCTCTTGCAGGTAGGGAGGTCTATCTGCTCCCCGCACAGGATGGAACGATGCCCAACGCCCACCGAGTCCGGATCGCGATGCTCGGCTCCTACGTGCCGCGACGATGCGGAATCGCTACGTTCACGCATGATCTTGCGACGGCCATCGCAAAGGCGGGCTACGACCAACCCATGCCCGATGGAAACCGCGTTGCAATCATCGCCATGAACGATCGTGACATGGAATATGACTATGGGCATGAAGTGACTGTGCAAATTCACCAGCACCGCCGAGAGGACTACCGCAATGCCGCGGAAATTCTCAACACGGGCAAGGTGGATGTGGTGTGCCTTCAGCACGAATACGGTCTATTCGGCGGGGAGTGCGGGGACTATCTCTTCGATCTGCTCGAACGCCTCAAAAAACCCGTCGTCTCGACGCTTCACTCCGTCGTCAGCGAACCCACGCCCAAGCAGCAAGAGGTCTTGAAGCGAGTCTGCGCCAGGAGCAGCGTCGTCGTCGTGATGGCCGACCGGGCCCGATTGATCCTCAATGGAGTCTACGGTGTGCCGCTGGGTCGTACCAGGCTGATTCCTCACGGCGTGCCGGACATTTCATTCGGGGACACCGAGCCGTACAAGGAGCGTTTCGGCCTCAGCGGTCGTCCGATGATTCTGACGTTCGGCCTACTCGGGCCTGGCAAGGGTATCGAGATGATGCTGGACGCCCTCGCGAAGACCGTCCCCGACCATCCGGACGTGGCTTACGTGATTCTCGGCGTGACCCATCCGGGCGTCGTTCGCGAATCGGGTGAACTGTATCGAATTTCCCTGGAGCGGCGTGCCGTTGAGCTTGGCATTCAGACGAACGTCCTGTTTCATAATCGTTACGTGTCGGTGGAGGACTTGCGTGAGTATCTGCAGGCGGCTGACATCTATGTGACACCATATCCCAACAAGGAACAGATCACCTCGGGTACGCTGGCGTACGCGCTGGCTTCGGGCAAGGCGATCATCTCCACGCCGTACTGGCACGCACAGGAGCTTCTGGCCAACGGGCGCGGGCGGCTTGTCGACTTCGGCAACACGGACGGCTTCACCGAAAACCTCCGGGAATTGCTTGACGAGGAGCAGACACGCAACGGCATCCGCAAGGCCGCCTATGACTATGGGCGGGAGATGATATGGCCGCGCGTCGCAGAGCAATACCTAGAAACGCTCGCCCACGCGCGGCAGACCTTCGCGGAGACGGTGCCGGACACCGTCTCGGAGCGCAAGGTCCTGATGCGGATGTCGCTGCCGGAGCCTCGGCTGGATCATCTGTTCACCCTGACCGACGACACCGGTATGCTGCAGCACGCCCTGTACGCGACGCCGGATCGCCGGCACGGCTACTGCACGGACGATAATGCTCGTGCCTTGATCGTGTCAGCGATGGCCTGGATGCTCCTTCAGGACGAGCAGACGCTGCGAAACCTTCACGTCTATCTTTCGTTCCTGCATTTCGCGCACATCCCGGAGACGGGACGGTTTAGAAACTTCATGTCCTACGACCGTCGTTGGCTGGATGAGGACGGAAACGATGACTGTCAGGGACGGACGATCTGGGCGCTGGGCTACCTGATTCTGCACACCCCGAACGAATCGACACGGCGACTGGCGACGGATCTCTTTCGGAGTGCGCTGTCGGCACTTGAGACGCTCCAATCGCCTCGCTCCTGGTCCCTGAGCATCCTCGGGTTGCACTATTACCTCAGGCAGTTCAGCGATGACACCGAAGTTTGTACCCAAAAGGTTCGACTGGCCGATCGGCTCAACGCCGCTTTCGCTAAGCACGAGTCGGACGACTGGCCCTGGTTCGAAGACACCGTCACCTATGACAATGGACGGATGCCTCAAGCGCTGATCATCACCGGGCTTCAACTGGAACGACAAGAGCTGGTTGATCGTGGTCTGCGCGTTCTGCAATGGCTTTGTGATGTGCAAACCGCAGGACAAGGCCACCTTTCGATCATCGGAAACAAAGGGTGGATGCGGCGGACTGGTGAACGGGCACGTTACGACCAACAGGCGCTCGAGCCGGCAGCCCTGATCGGCGCCTGCAAGGCCGCCTACCGCGTATCGGGTGATACGAAGTGGCTCACCGAAATGCGTCGATGTTTTGAGTGGTATGTTGGTCGCAACGACCTTGGAGTACCGGTGATCGATTTCAAGTCGCGCGGGTGCCATGACGGACTCAGCGCGTCAGGTGTAAACGAGAACCAGGGTGCCGAATCCGTACTGTCCTGGTTGCTCTCGCTTCTGATCATGCACGAGATGCAGACCGGCGACGCGCCGGAGGCGGGCTAAGACGGCCCGTCGCGAAGGAGACTGATTACCATGCCGCCAGCCAGAGAAGACCCGCGTAGAAGACTGCTCAAGCGTCATCCAAGCAATCCGATTTTGACGGCCTTTGACTGGCCTTACTTCGTCAATACGGTGTTCAATCCGGGAGCGGTGCGACTTGCCTCCGGCGAAACGCTTCTGCTGTGCCGGGCGGAGGATTGCTCTGGGATGTCACACCTGTGCGCGGCCCGCTCGCGTGACGGTGTCACCGATTGGAAGATCGACCCGCATCCGACGCTGCTGCCGGACCTTGAGAATCACCCTGCGGAGGTATGGGGACTCGAGGACCCACGGATCGTCTGGGTTCCCGAGCTGGAAACCTACGTCGTTACGTACACCTGCTACTCGCATCGCGGTCCCGGCGTCTCACTTGTCCTGACGAAGGATTTCCACGAGTTCGATCGCATCGGGAATCTCTTCCCGCCCGAGGACAAGGATGCAGCGCTTCTGCCGCGAAAAATCGACGGGCGATGGGCTATGATTCACCGTCCCGTGCCGGCGCGCGGTCGCGCGCACATCTGGATGTCGTTCTCGCCCGACCTGAGGCATTGGGGCGATCACACCGTCATCCTCAAAGCCCGGCGCGGTGCGTGGTGGGACGCTTTCAAGATCGGTCTGTCCCCGCCGCCCGTCGAGACACCTGAGGGGTGGCTGATCATGTACCACGGGGTTCGCGACACGCCGGCCGGGTGTCTCTATCGCCTTGGGCTGGCGCTTCTGGACCTTGAAGATCCGACGCGTTGCCTGCTGCGCTCGACTAAGTGGGTGATGGGGCCGGAGACGCACTATGAGCGCACCGGCGACGTCGCCGATGTCGTGTTTCCCTGCGGGTACACGCTCGGTCAGGATGGCGACACGCTGAACCTCTACTACGGTGCAGCCGATACCGCCGTCGCGGTGGCAACCGGGAGTGTCCGCGAGATGCTCGACTGGTTATGTGAAAACAGCACACCCGGCGACCAGGACGACAGTTGACCCGACAACAGGTTTCCGGTTGGAGCTGCCATGCGTATTGCCATGCTCGCCCCGATCAGCTGGCCTCTGCCGCCGAGCGGCTACGGCCCGTGGGAGTTGGTCGCCCACAATCTGACCGAGGAACTCGTCAAGCTCGGTCACGACGTCACCCTCTTCGCCGCCGCCGGCACCAAAAGCAGTGCCAGGGTGGTGATTACCTGCCCGTATGCTCTCTCCACCTGGCCGGAGCCGGAACGCAGCCGTGAGCGAAAGTATGATCCACACAGTGGCCTGCTCGAAGGCCCGCCCGACGCACGCGTGTTGGAACAACTGCACATCGCCACGTGCATGGAACAAGCAGCCGCAGGTGAGTTCGACGTGGTCCACTCGCATCTGCATGTCCATGCGCTGGTCTTCGGGCGGCTGATCAAGTGCCCGTTGGTTACCACGTTACACGGGGCTACATGGGTGCGGGCGGCTCATCCGGTGTTCAAGGCCTATCAGGACCTGCCCTTCGTCTCGATCTCCAATGCCGAACGGCAAATGCTGCCGGAGCTTAACTACGTTGCCACGGTGTACAACGGTATTTGCCTGGAAGACTTCACCTTCGAGCCGGACAAGGATGATTACCTTCTCTTCGCCGGACGACTGTCACCGGAGAAGGGACCCGACGTCGCTGTTGAAATCGCCAGACGTGCGGATCGGCGATTGCTCATTGCCGGTATGATCGAGCCGCAGTATCAGGATTTCTACAACGATAAAATCAAGCCCCACATCGACGACAAGCACATCGAGTATCTCGGTTTGCTGTCGCAAAAGGAACTTGCCCCGATCTATCGCAAGGCTGCGGGTGTTCTATTTCCCATCAACTGGTGCGAACCGTTCGGCCTGGTGGCCGTCGAAGCTCAAGCCTCCGGCACGCCGCTGATCGCGACGCGCTTCGGTGCTCTGCCCGAGATCATCGTCGAGGGCGAGACGGGCTTTGTGGTTGATTCGATCGACGAGGCCGTCAATGCCGTCGAGAAGCTCGCCGCGCTTTCGCCTTCCGCGTGTCGTGCCAACGCAGAGTCCCGCTTCAGCGCCGCGGCGATGGCAAGGGGGTATGAGACAGTCTACGAATCCCTTAGAAAATCCGAGCCCCGAGCGCGAGCGAGTGTTTGACGATTCGATCCGTCACTTACGCTCCAGGCACGGATTTTGCACACGAGTGTCGATTGGTCTATGCGCGTCAACCCCTCGAAGTGCGTTGCACGTCGGTCATAATGTTCCTTGACATTTCACGCGGGCATACCCCAACCGAGATCGCTGTGGGATTTGCGAGGTGCTTGCCCGCACCGCCCGGCGGGCTTAGGATTCAAGCCGTTGGCTGTGACTCGCTGTTTGGGGGCGATACACGTTCATGGATATCGAACGTATACAAAACGCCGTACGTGAAATCCTGGCTGCCGTCGGCGAGGATCCCGATCGAGAGGGTTTGCGGGAGACACCGGCGCGCGTGGCGCGGATGTATGAGGAGTTGTTCAGCGGACTGCGCCGCGATCCGGCGGAACATCTGAGTGCAACGTTCGCCGAGCAGTACGACGAGCTGGTGGTGCTGCGCGACATTCCGTTCAATTCGATGTGCGAGCATCATCTCCTGCCGTTTGAGGGCAAGGTGCACGTGGCGTACCTGCCGGATGGGCGGGTCGTCGGTATCTCCAAGCTCGCCCGCGTGGTGGACGATCTCGCCCACAGGCCTCAGGTGCAGGAAAGGCTGACGGAACAGATCACCGACCTGCTCATGGACAAACTTAAGGCCAAAGGCGTGGCCGTCGTCATCGAGGCGACGCACACCTGCATGACCTGCCGCGGCATCAGGAAGTCCGGCAGTGTCATGGTGACGTCCGCCGTTCGAGGCCGGTGCAGAAGCGACGCCCGGACCCGCGGCGAGGTGATGTTCTTGTTACATGGCTGATCGAGGTGTCTCGGTGAAGTCGAAAGGTGGCGGGATTCTGCGATGGCTCGTGGCGATCGTAGTCATTGCAGCGGTTGCGGCGAGCTTTTATTCCCATCTCCACAAAAGGGCCAGTGGCCGTGTGAAAGCCGAGGTCCTTGCGATTGCCGATGAGATGATCCTTCCGCCTGAGTATCGGGATGAGCTTAGGCGCCTGCTCGAGTCCGCCCATGACGAAGCGTTCAACAGGGCGTTTGATCTGGCCAAGAAACTCGGCCGCAAGTTCAACGAGAAGCTCTACTACAACGAGATTTTCAACACCGTGATCGCCCGCGCTCGTGAGGAGGGCAACAACGATCTTGCCGACCGAGTCGATCGACAACGGGCCCACTTCGCCTTCACAGTGACGGAGCATTAGAGCATTTCGTTTTGACGTAGCGATGTACTGGGTGCCACTGGCAGTTCACTGCCAGTGCAGTCCTTTGGCAAGACACGGGCGGGCAAGCACGCGGCTCGCTGCGCAGAAATGCAAGACGCTCTAATCCCCGTTGGCCCGGCTGAGCATCTCCTGCCGATCACCAACGGTGACTGATGTCTTGCGTTTGACACCGCTACGAAGATACGTCACCGGGACTTCCGTGCCAACGGGCGTGAAACCCACGAGGCGAACGAGATGATCGGCATTCTCGACCTGTACACCGTCATACTCGATGAGGATGTCTCTCGCCTTGAGGCCTGCCTTGGCCGCAGGACCACCGGAGAAGCTGATCCGCTGCAGCTGGGCACCGCGATGGACGCGCCGATCGACGACGAGGGCGGATTGCGGCGGATCAACGTCCTGAACCATCACGCCGAGAAACCCGTAGCGAACTTCCCGGCCGGCTTTGAGCATGCCCAGGATGCGGCGTGTGTTCTTGTTGACCGGGATCGCAAACCCATGCCCCTCGCTGACGCCGGAGCTCGTCTCAATGGCCGCCACAATCCCAACGACTTCCCCGTCCAGATTGAACAGAGGTCCACCACTGTTGCCCGGATTGATCGTCGCGGAGGTCTCGATCATGTTGCCGTAATATTGGACGTCGGAGTCACCGGCGAGACGATTCGTCATCTGGCGCCCCAGCGCGCTGACCACGCCGTACGTCACGGACGTCCGGCCGTCCTCATTGGCCAGGCCGAACGGATTGCCGCACGCAAACACCCATTGATTGACCTTGATCTCGGACGAATTCCCAAGGCGGACGGCATCCAGACCGTCGGCCTCGATCTTCAGAATGGCCAGATCACTGCGCGGATCAGCCTGAACCAGGGTCGCGTCGAACTTCAGGCCGTTGTGAAGGATGACCGAAATGACGTTCGCCTCTTCAACGACATGGCGGTTGGTCACGATGTACCCGTCGCCAGCCAGGACAAAACCAGCCCCCTGGCTGAAGGGACGAAGAACGAGCCTCGTACCGGGGCTCTTAGGATCGCTGACCTGATACGTCCTGATCGCCACAACGCCGGGCCGTACGTTCTCCGCGAGGTCAACGAACGCGCGTTGAAGCGCCTTGAGATCCGCGATCTCATACCGCCTGGGTGGGTTGGCGTAGGCGCCAACCGACCAACCGGCGAGCGTCGTCAGTGCAACGACGACTGCAATCCAGCTCCGCTTTGCCTTTCGTCCCCGTCCGGCGCGATTCATAAACACAATCCCTCCCCCCTTCCGGATCCAAGTCCGGATACAGACGCTACGGTTTGGTATATTATAGCAGGGCAACCGGCGGAGGCGGAGATAAACCACTGCTAAAATCGGACGGTTATCTCTGCTAAGCCCGTGCTTGTGAATTGTGGACCGGCAATAGCCGTGAATGACACTACGCTTCTAAGGCTCGAGTTCGACGAGATTCGCGAGACGCTCGCGACGTGCTGCCTGAGCTCGCTGGGCAAAAGGCTTGCCCGTTCGATCACTCCCTCGACCAAGGCGAGGGTCGTGCGGAACTGGCTCAATCAGGTCAGTGAGCTCGCAGCCGTTGCCCAGGAGCGTTCGCTGCCGCCGATGGCCGGCATCCACGATATTCGCGAGTATGTCCGCGCGTCCGCCTTCCCCGCGCCGTTGGAGCCCGACGCGTTGGCGACCATCGCCGAGACGCTCCTGGCAACGGCCGAAGTGACCGCCTGGTTTGCACGGATTCAGGATGCGGCTCCGTCGCTCAACTCGCTGCGCGACCAGATCGCCGACCTAAGCCCGATCGGCGAGGCGATCAACGAGGTGGTCGACGGGCGCGGCGAGGTCCGAGACTACGCCAGTCCCAGACTCGCGTCGATCCGCGGCGCAATCGTGGAGGCCCGCAGCCGGATCCGCACGGTATTCGACCGCATCCTGCGACAGACGAACCTCAGCCGGATGCTGCAATACTCCGGGGCGACGTTCCACAACGACCGCATGGTTCTGCCGCTAAAGGCCGAACACCGGGGCCGTATCCCCGGCATCATTCACCGCACCTCCGATACGGGCTCGACGCTGTTTGTCGAGCCGGCTGAGTCGGTCGAGCTCAACAACACGATCGTCCGCCTGCGCGACGAAGAGAGCAAGGAGGTAACCCGCATCCTTCGCCTGCTGACGCAGAAGGTGCAGGCGAACGCCAAGGCCATTCTGATTACGCTGCGGGCGGTTGGCGTGTTGGACCTGATCGCCGGGAAGCATCGCTACGCCAAGAAGCGGTCGTGCATCTGTCCCGAGATCGACGACAACGGCGTGCTCGATCTGCACGACGCGAGACACCCGGTTTTGATCGAGCTGTTCGAGCGGGAGGCAAAGGAGGGTGGACCGGTCCGAGAGGTCGTACCGATCGACATCAGGGTCGGTGATGATTTCGACGTCATGGTCATCACCGGCCCCAACACCGGCGGTAAGACGGTCACGATCAAGACTGTCGGTATGATGGCACTAATGACCCAGTGCGGGATACCGATCCCGGCCAGCGAGGGGTCGCGGATCCCCGTGTACCGCCGTGTCTTCATCGACATCGGCGACGAACAGAGTCTGCAGCAGTCGCTGTCCACCTTCAGCTCGCACCTCGGGACGCTGTTGGAGATCATCCGCGACAGCGGCCCGCGATCACTCGTGCTGATTGATGAACTCGGTGCGGGGACCGATCCGGACGAGGGAGCGGCGATCGGTCAGGCGATTGTCTCGGAGCTGCTCAAGCTCCAAGCGAAGGCGATCGTGACCACGCACCTGTCGGTCCTAAAGGCCGTTGCATACACGACCCCGCGCGTGGACAACGCAGCCGTCGAGTTCGATCCGGAGTCGTTGAAACCCACCTTCCATGTGCGGATGGGCGAACCGGGCAACAGCAACGCGCTGATCATTGCCCAGCGGCTCGGGATGCCGACCAGGCTGGTCAAACGCGCGAAGTGGTTTCTCGACGACCGCGCACGGGCATTAAATAAGGCGATTGCCGGCACCTTGCGGTCACGCCGCGAGGCGGAACAAGCCCGGCGCTCGGCGCGACAGGCCACTCTGGAGGCGCAGCACAAGCGTGAGCGGTATGAACGCGGGCGAGAGGAGCTCGAACACTCCAGGAAGGTGTTCGATGAATGGACGCGGTGGATCAACGAGTTGAAACCCGGTGACGAAGTCTATATCCGATCGTTGAAACGCCCCGCCAAAGTCGTTCGTATGGAACTCCACAAACAAAAGGCGCTGGTCTCCACCGGTGTGGTGGACATCGAGGTGCCGCTACGTGACATCGACACCCCGCCAGCAGAGTCCTGATACTGATCGGAATCATGCACACCATTTCGCGGACAGTGTTGGAGTAGACACCGCTTTCGTGCTTCGGATGTAGCGCCACGCCTTGTGCGTGGCGCACACCGGCGCGATCGTTGGATTGCACCGCCGGGTGCCTCCGGACCGAGAATCCCTTCTCGATCCGCGAGGGACATGGACGGTATGGTGCGAGAAAGGATTCACGCACCAGGATACACGATGGTAAGGATCGCCATTGAAGATGAAAATCGGCCCCCTCGACCGGGATTTTCAGAACAGCAATATTGATGGTTATGGCACCGGTATTCAATGTGGCACCGGTTTATAACCGGTGAAACACACGGGTTTCAGACCCGTGCTACACATCTTACGTGAAACGGCCTGCGAGACGCAGGCCGCTACCGGTAGTCGGGTATCCTCGCGGGCTTGAAGCCTGCGCGGAGTTCCCGAGCAATTCTTACGCTGCCGGCATCAGGATACCGCTACATGAAAGCGGGAACTGCTCTAATCCGTAAACCGGGCGGGCGCCTCCGGCGCGCCGGTTCTGGCCGACAGGTAGGCCGCTTCGATCGCCGCCATCGTCGCGATGTGCTCGCGAGCCGTCGACTCAAAGCGCTCCGCACCCGACAATCGTGACGCCCCAAAGGCACTGATGGCGTGGGCCGCCGGATTGGTGGACTGTACCGCGTAGTGTTCCACCGGACCGCCGTCGCGCGGCGTGATCGTCATTCCATCGGCACGGACCTCCACCGTACTCTCGACGCCCAGGAATGTCACGGACCAGGACGGCTTGGTCGCCCCGCGCATGGTAGTCACGCCGGCGATCCGTCCCGATCCGAAATCCAACGACACGACGGCGACGTCTTCGGTATCGTACTTTCGCGGAGCTGGGGGGGCGATCGCCAGACCGCACCGGGCGTGAACGGTTTCCGGCAGACCGAGCAGATGGATCAGCATGTCGACGGCCTCATAGGCGCCGTTGAGCAGAACCCCGCCGCCCGCCCGTACGGAATCGCCGCGCCATCTGACGGGCGCGTCGGCGGTCCGCACATGGGCGATCGCCGCATACACGTATCCGGCAATCTCGGGCAAAGGATCGAGCACGGCGCATGCCGGCTCAAACTGCCATTCTCGAGACACTACGAGCGGGCACCGACCGTTCGCGAACCAGCGCACCAACCGCCCGGCCTCGTCGACGGTGCGGGCGCACGGCGCCTTGTGGAACACGCCGATCCCTCGCGCGGCTGCCAGCTCCACGAACTCGATCGACTGAAACGGCGCGAGGGCGACAAACAGTAAGTCAAGCCCGCTGTGCGCCGTCTCGACGATCAGCGAGCGGTAATCCTCATACGGGCGATACGGCAGCACCTCCGCTTGCCGGCGGAGGATCTCGGAATCGGTATCCGCAACGGCCACCAAATCGAACCGGTCGTCGGAGCGGATCGCAGTCAGGTAATCCGCGCCAACGCCCGACAATCCCATCAGGGCGACTTTCAGACGCTTCAAGAGTTACTCCACGCCGGCAGCGCCTTTACCGTTGGCGCCTTCAATGATGCCCGAGTAAGTGCACGAGACCGTCGACACATTGCCTTTGAAACGAAACGATCTTCGCGAGCCGCGGGCTCAAAGCCTGCGCGGACGTCCGCGCGGCCTCAAAGGCGCTGGACCGAGAATCCCTTCTCTGTTCTATGGCAGGTGCTGAGAAAGGATTCTCGGCACAGCGATCGTGCTGCAAGATCGCATACGGTCGTATCCATGCCAACCTCAAATAAACACGCGACGATTGTAGACTACCCACTCTATTAGCAGCAACACTAAAGCCGCCAACAGCAGATAAGGCCACGCGGGCTCATTCACCTCGGCGCTGATCATCTGGGCTTCGACGGCGTCCGCTCCGATAGTAAGCATTGAGACCGGTTCGACCCGGCTCTCCACCGCATTAAACAGGTTGACGGCGAAGACGTCGTCACCGACAACACCGGGATGCACGCGATACGCCCCCACCTGCCGCGTCCGGGCGTAATGAATACTCTGATACCCGGTCGAGAGGACCCGATCCTCGGTGCCGTCAGGCCTTGTGATCCGCACGTTGCTTGTTTGTCGGGGGATCGGGGCCGTTATGGGTTCACCGGGCAACATGCTTTTTCTTCCAGTCGTCGCGATGTTGGCTGCGAGGTATTGAACCGCATTCTGCATGAACACGACGAAGTCGACGCTGGTCACCCAGTACGTGTTCATTAACAAGGCGCCGAACTCATCCTCGCTGATCAGACTAAAGGCGCTGATGAGAAACTGGCTCGCGTCGCGCGTCAGATACGCGAGAACCGGCGACGTCTCGCCGTCGATCAGCGACACCGCCTCGGGCGGCAGCTTCAGATCGTACCACTCGTACACGTCCAGCGTGTCGACGGATACATGACGCAGAATCGGGTGCGTCTCGTCCCAACTGAAAATGATCTGGTCGTCGATCACGTCACCGGCCGCCACGCCTTCGATCCGCGGCAACGCCCCAAAGAAGAAATAGTTGCCCTGCGGCAGGCGGTCGGTCGAGTGCCGATCCATGATGACCACGTCGAACGCGCTTCGTTCGCCGTCCATCAGGACTTTGTTGTCGGAGTTTTCGTAGTCGGTGCACGTCATGTTGACGAGGTCGAGCGGCAGCGTCGAAAGAACATTCACCAAAAAGAGGTTCCCGTCGGTCACCAGCAGGACACGCAGGTGGCGCGGCTCCTCGATGATCGTCCAGGCGTGGTTGTCGGCCGACAGGGCGTCGTCTGCGCGCAGCGCAACCTCGACCACTCCGCCGCCTCCGAATTCGATCTCATCGAACGCTATGACGCGCACGCATCCGACCGCCGGATCATCTGATGCGCCTTCCGATCCAGGCCCAGGTACGTCCGGCGCTTCAAGTCGAACGGTCTGGACGTCCACGTTCCGGTCGTCAACGTACAGCACCGCATCCAACGTGACGGGCTCAGGTCCGAAGTTCTCAATGGTGGCCGATACCTCGAGCACCTCGGGCTGCTCGTAGTTTCGCCGGGCGTCCATGGCCACTATGCCCACGTTGTCGCCTCGCGAGCCGACGGGGACCATCTGAAAGCTGTCTACGTCGAATCGCTGCAATGCCACGCGGTCGGCATCCTCAATCCGCCCGTCCGTAAACAGGAACACGCCGGCGGGTGGGGCGGCTGACTCCGGGGCGATGTCGCTACCGGCCTCTTCCGTCCCGATCGTGATGTTCTGGGTGTATGCCTCGGCCAGGCTGATCGCCTCGGTCAGCGACGAGCGGCTCTGCGTCTGCTCGATGTCGTCGATCTTCCGTTTCAGGGCGTGCCTGTCGGTATCGAACGATGACACTATTGTGGCACGATCGCAAAACGCGATCACCATCGCCCGCGCGTCGTCATCCATGTTGTCCACGCGCAGCTTGGCCTGTTCCTTCGCGATATCCAGCCGGGTTTTCCCGTCGGCCTCGATGACTCCCATCGACGCTGATTGGTCGATCAGAATGATTATCGTGCCCTCATGGGTTCGGGCTGTTTGGAACATCGGCTTGCCCAACGCCACGGCTGCGACGATCAAAACGAGCAGTTGCAGCAGCAGAAGAAGACTGCGTCGCAACCGCTGAAAGGGGGAGTTGACCTGCAGGTCCTCGACGGAACGTTTCCACAGCAGTGTCGACGGAACCAATCGTACGGTCCGCTTGAGCTTGAGGAAGTAGAGCGCGACCAGCGGCGGGATGGTCAGTCCGGCGGCAATGGCGATCGCTATAGGGTTCAGGAAGCTCACCGGCGCTGTCCCCATCCGCGTAAACGTGCCGTGCGGCAATCCGACCGGCGGACGTAGTGCGGTGACCGACTCCCGGCGCAGTCGCGTTGCGCCTGACCATGGCGCACGCCATGCAGGAACGCTAAACGACTGTGCGCGAGTACGCGCCACGTTGCCGGGGTGGCATGGGCAAACTTGTTTGCCCGTGCTCGGGATTCCGAACCACACGGGCAAGCTGCGCTTGCCCATGGCACACTCGTGGCGCCTGATCGCGCATGCCCATTTAGATGCTTCGAAGCCGCGCCTGCTGTCATTTCAACAATCCCCGCTGACGGAAGTAGGACAGCACGATCTGGTCAAACGGCACCTCCGTACTGGTGAACATGTACGTGATCCCCCGCCGCGTGCAGTATTCACGAAGCTGTTCACAATAGGCCTGTAGATTCTGCTTGTACCGGTTGATCAGCGCCCGGCTGATCGTGACTTCAGCTACGTCGTCATCTTCGACGTCGGTCAGTCGTAAATCGCCGACGATCCTCGGGTCGATCTCCTCGGGGCTGAGAATCTGCACGGCGTACAGGTCGTAGTTTCGCCCCAGCAGATACCGCAGGCCGTCCTCGTAGCCGGCCTTTTCGAAAAAGTCGCTCAAGATCAGCACGATGCCGGGCTGTGGATGCCGAATCGCAAACTGTTTCGCACAGGCCGGGAGGTTGCTGGGACCATCACAATCAAGATTCGCCAGCAGCTCAATCACCTTGAACATCAGCCGGCGGCCGCGCACGCCGGTCAGTTCCGACTGCAGGCCGTTGGAGTATGCGTACAGGCTGACCCGGTCGAAGTTGATCAGCCCGATGTAAGCGATGGCTGCGGCGATTCGCCGGATGTAGAGCCATTTGTTCGGCTCGCCCCAGTCCATGCTTTTGGACATGTCGAGCAGCACGCTGACGTGCATGTCCTCCTCCTGCAGGAACAGCTTGAGGAAAAGCTGATTGAGCCGGGCGTAGATGTTCCAGTCGAGAAACCGCAGATCGTCGCCGACGACGTAGTTGCGGTAGTCCGCGAACTCGACCGATTCGCCCCGCCGTTTGGTCAGGCGCTCACCGCGCAACTTCCCCGCGAAGATCTTCCGGCTGACAAGCGCAAGCTGATCGAGCCTGTTCATGAACTCCGGATCGAGCAGCTCATCGGCCTTTTTGTGATCCAAAATCGTCACGATGCAATGTCACTCCACATTCAGTTGCCGATTTGCGGTTGCCGATTGGTGTAGCGGCCGGCGTCCCCGCCGGCCGTTTCATCCGGGACCTTGCCTGTCGGTACGGTGTCCCCGCTGGCCGGATACCACAGGTCGTGTACATTCGCACTGCCTCGTGTTCTTGCATCGTCATCTGCAATCCCGATCGGCCGGCGGGGACGCCGGCCGCTACGCATCGCCACCGTCGATTTCAGGGCCAATGTGCCATTTCAGTCGTCCGAGTCCTGGAGTTCAAAGCTCACCAACACCCTGGCGCTGATCAGGATTTGGCCTGGCGCAAAGCCTTCGAGTTCACTTCCACTCGCAGATCCGCTAAACACCGAGAACAAAGATCTGCCATACGACCATTTCGGTCCGGAATGTTCTTCCGTTACGGATAGCGGTTGTCCGATGGACTGTCCCAGCTCAGCAGACATCTTAGTTGCCTTTGCCTTGGCGGCTTTTAGAGCTAACAAGAGAGCCTTGTCGCAGTGTTTTTCTTGCTCGGACGTGGTCAGATGCGTTCCATGCAAACGGTTCACACCGTTCTTTAGCGCCGTTGCAAGCACCAGCTCGAATTTGGATAAGTCTCGCAGTCTTACAACAATCCTAGTATGGCACTCGTAAACAGCAACTTCCGCAGGCTTGTGTCTGTCTTGCTGGATTGGGTCGAGCTCAATACGCCCGGTCTGCATGTCCGGAAGATCCACACCGAGTTCCTTGATACGTTGAATGGCACCCCGTACGATCTCACTATTCTTGGCCCTTAGCGCTTCGAGATCAGCGTCGATCGATTGGACGCCAAGCTCGATGACGGCTTCGTCGGGGGCTACAAGAATCTCACCTTGTCCGTGGACAGTGATCTGACGTGGCCCTTGTTCGCATTGAGCTTCGGCCTTGTCTTGATATCCGAGGAGCATGAGCATGGCGATTAGAATTATTCTTCTCATCATTCAATCTCCAGGATCGGTTCAGTAGCGGCCGGCGTCCCCGCCGGCCGTTTCATCCGGGACCTTGCCTGTCGGTACGGTGTCCCCGCTGGCCGGATACCACAGGTCGTGTACATTCGCACTGCCTCGTGTTCTTGCATCGTCATCTGCAATCCCGATCGGCCGGCGGGGACGCCCCCGGTGCGCCGGGGCTACACTGTACACGGTCTATATTTCGACAAACGCCTTGGACCACGGCCACGCCTGCCAATCCTTCACCAATCCAACCTTCACAGGGTTGTCCATGATGTACCTGAGTACGCGCCCGGCCGTTTCGCCTTCACGGCAAATGTGGTCGTAGCACGAGCGCTGCCACAATCCGTCGATCCCACGATGGTGCTTCGCCCAGTGCCCGGTGAAGCTCTTGAACCGCTGCAGCCAAGTCTTCAACTCGATACCGGAGGTTCCCGGTGACAGCAGGGCGTGAAGATGGTCCGGCATCAGGCAGTAGCCATACAACTGGTATCCCAGTTGCTTGCAGACGACCTCCACGCTGCGGCAAACCTGGCAAGCCAACTCCGCGTCCCCAAAAGGTTTTCCGCTCCGCGCCGCGATGATCAGGTGGATATCGAGGTCGGTGGCATAATCCGTCTGCGGGTGGCGGACGGCCCGGCTGGCTCCAAAGGTCTTGTACGGTTGGGCTGGTCCGTGTTGCTGCATCAGTAATGCTAATCCCACTCGGCCGGCGGGGACGCCGGCCGCTACACAAAAACGACAATCGCTATAGGTGCATTGGTTACTCAATCTCCAATCGTCAATCGACAATCCGCAATCCGCAATTCCGTCACGCTGCCGCCTCCGCCATTGTCGGGGTTTTGTCGAGTATCCCCTTTAGCACGTCGTCGGTGCTGACCCCTTCCGCCTCGCCCTCGAAGTTGAGCAGGACGCGGTGTCGCATGGCCGGCAGATACACCTTTTGAACGTCACTGAAGCTGGCGTTGAACCTCCCGTCGAGCATGGCGCGGAGCTTGGCGCCCAGCGTGAGCGTCTGGACGGCCCGCGGGCTTGCGCCCCACCGCACGTACTTGTTGGTCGCCTCCACGGCGAATTGCCCGCCGGGGTGCGACGCCATTGCCAGGCGAATCGCATACTCCTGGACGTGCGGAGCCATCACGATCCGGCGCACAAGGTTCTGCGCCCCGATGATCTCTTGACCGCTCATGACCTTCTTAATGTCCGGACGGTATGCGGTCGTCGTGCGGTCTACGATGGTCTTGAGTTCGTCCTTGTTCGAGTAGCTCACGAGGAGCTTGAACAGAAACCGGTCGAGCTGGGCCTCGGGAAGCGGATACGTGCCCTCTTGTTCGATCGGATTCTGCGTCGCCAAGACGAAGAACGGTTCCTCGAGCTGATTGCGTGTGCCACCTACCGTCACCGTGTGCTCCTGCATCGCCTCCAGAAGCGCCGACTGCGTCTTGGGCGTTGCGCGGTTGATCTCGTCGGCCAGGACGATCTGGGCGAATAGCGGGCCTTTTTGAAATTCAAACGTCCGCTTCCCCGAGGCGGGGTCCTCCGAGATGATCGTCGTTCCAATGATGTCCGCCGGCATCAGATCGGGCGTGAATTGAATCCGCGAGAACTTCAAATCCACGGCCTGAGCGAGCGTGCGAATAAGGTACGTCTTCCCCAGACCCGGTACGCCCTCTATCAGCACGTGTCCCCCGACGAATAAAGCCGTCAAAACCCCTTCGACGATCTCCTTATGACCGACGATGGCCTTGCCGATCTCCTTTTGAACAGCCTGAAACTTGCTGCGAAACTCCTTCGTCGCCTTTTCCACAGCGGGATCAATCTGCGAAGTCATAAGCCGCTCCTGACAGTTAGACACTCGACTCAGTCTTACCGGTTTCGCCTCAGCGAGCCGCAGACTTGAAGTCTGCGCGGAGAATCGAGTGTCGATGACTCTGATTCGTTCGTCAAAGGTCCGCGCGGGTTTTGAGCCCGCGGCTCGTCCATACAATTCATTGTTTGTCTTCCTGCTCGCGTTCGGCGCGTTTCTTGGCGCGCAGAAGCCGCGATGTCGTCGTTTGTTCCTCGTCCGTCTCCCGGTCCGCTGCCGGCTGCTCTCCAGGTTTGGGTTGCAGTCGGGCGGCCTTGGCACCGCCGAGAGCATCGTGTAAATCGCCCGCGGTCGTGGCCGCCTGCGCATCCCCGACATCGAAACGGCGTCTGGCGGTCGTCCGGGTCAGAGGGGTGGGTTCGTCTTCCAAACGTTTCTCCGCCTCCTCCAAATCCGTTTTGAGGCTGTCGCGAACCCGCTCGCGCGTACTCTTGAGCTTCTCGAGTGCAGCGGCACTACGGTCACCTGTCTGCCCCAGCACGGTGACTGTATGGGTCATAAAGTCAAACAGTGGGCCTATGTACCGAAAACGGATGGTCCAACCGATCAGCTCCGCAAGCAGGAAAACGCCGAGAATCCCCCACCACGGAGCCACCCGCATATCCAGACCGAACAGTAACACCACGAGGATCAAGACCTCCACCACGATGGACAGTGCCAGCCAACTTGCCAAACGCCTGACAGCCACATCGAGCAGAAACACCGGCAGAAGCAGCCACGCGACCACCCACTCCCATGCCGACCGCTTCGCTTCGGTCGGCGGCAGATCGTGGCTGAAGATGTCGGCATCTTCCGGCTCGACATCCAACCAGCGCCCGCCGGTGATGTCAGCCACCTGTCGCAGAATGGTTTCGTTGGGCTCAAGGTCGCGATACTCGGGTGAGAACGGCGCCGACAACCCCGTCCGAATCGTTCCAAGGCTTCTACCATCCGCGCTGTAGATGTGAGCGTTGGCGAGGTACTGACCGGCTTGTTCGATCGGGAACTCGGCTTCATAGTGCCCCGGTCCCGTCTGCGTGAACTGAACGGGTATCGCGGTTTTGTCGGGGCCGATGACGTTCGCTCGCAGTTGCAGCAGGTTGAGGTAGCTCGCGTCCTTGTCCAGCGCGTCGACGACGATCCGCCCGCGATTGCCTTCGACCTTGGTATAGGTGTCGAAATTCGCGGGCGTATCCTGCCGCATCGTCCAGCGAACGATCTGCGCCCAGAGCTTCGCGAACTTAGGCCACTGCATCCAGCTCTCGCCCCACACAGTCCAATACCCGCTCGTAAACGCAACCGTCTTGCCCAGCTCGTACTGCCAGTGGGCCAGCAACGGGTCCTCACCGTCGTTGGTAACACGGACGATGGGGACGATGACGTTGGGACTCTCTTTGGGCGACGTCAGCACCATACCCTCAAGCGGCGGCAGCAACTCCGTCGGATCCACGCCGATCAGTAAATCGCTTTGGGCGTGCAGAATCTGGGGCTTGATCCTCTCTTCGATGATCAGCGGACGACGGACGACCTTCGATTCCTTGACGAAGATCTGTGGGAGCATCCGCGGGTTGCGGGCCGCGTAATACTTGCCGCCGGTTGCGGTCGCAATCATACGCATCGTCCGCTCCATCACGTGCGCGCCCCATCCGATCGCGATGGTGGAGACGGTGATCTTCGCGCTCTTGTAGTTGGCAAGCAGCCTCCGCGACGGGCCCTGCGCGTCGCCGTCGCTCATGATGATCACATGTTTCTGGGCGGCGTCGCGGCCGCGCCCGGTCGTCAGCTCCTCGTAGGCCATCTGCATGGTCTGACCGAAGTCCGGCATGTCGCCGATCTGCATCCTCTCAATTCTGGCCTTAACCGCCGCCTTGTTCGAGTTGAGGTCGAGGGGCACCTCCCAGTTCTCACCGCCGGGTGAGTAGGTGTAGGCAAGGACGCCGATATAATCTTTCGAGCTGATCGTATCGACGCTCTTTTTCGCCATCTCCTTTCCCCAGTAGTTACCGCGGGGTATCTCGCAGCTATGCATGATCAGCACCAGCGCACCGCGCGGGATCACACGTTTGTGCTTAATCTCGAACGATACGGGCATCACCTCCTCGATGGGGCTCCCGATCCAGCCGCCGGCGCCGAATCCCTCGTCCCCGCCCAGCATGATCAGCCCGCTCCCCATGTCTTTGACGTACGTCGCGAGCTCTCGCTGCTGCTGGTCGGTGAAGGTGGCGGCCGGTATGTTGGCCAGGATGATGGTCGAATACGTCATCATCTGTAAAAGCCCGAACTCACCAAGCTGCGACGTTGACTTCATATCAACGTTGACGTTCTCGCTGCGAAGCGCGTCATACAGGGGGAGGTCGAACCGCGGATCGGCGCTGATCAGAAGCGCGCGGCTCTTGCCGGACACGAACGAGAATGCAGTCGCCGTGTTGTTCAGCGCGGTTGCGTCCATCGAGTCGTCGTCAGGGCGGAAGACGGCCTCAAACGTGTGCGCACCGGCGCCGTGGACGGGGAGTTTGATGAAGAACGTGTTGTTTCCCCGCTTCAGGTCGATCTGCGCATGCTCCTCGGGAAGGTCGACAAGCCGTCCGTTCTGATAGATTGAGATCGTGCCCGAGACGCGTTTGTCGGTATGGAGGATCATGCGGATCGGCACCTGCTCACCCGGCTCGGCGTGCGTGGGTGCGATCATCCGATCGAAGTAGACCTCGTTGGGGCGGGTGTACCATAGAGGCACGACGTCGACGGGTACGCCGTCCGCCTTCGCCCGCCGCGCCTCGGTCAGCAGATCACCCATGTTGTCGTTCCCGTCGGACATCAGGACGATGCGCTTGGCCGTGTCGTGCGGGAACATCGCCATCGCCAACCGCAAGGCCGATGCGACGTTCGTGCGATCCATGTTCGGCATGATGGGCAGCCGGCCCGGCGGTACGAAGTATCCGCCGCGCATGGGCAACTGTTCAAGGTGCGCGTCGCGGGCAAAGTCAATCACACCGACACGGTCATCGGGAGGCAGGCCGTCGCTCACCTGACGGATGTACTCTTCCTGGTACTCCTGCATGGCCTCAACGCTGTGCGACCTGTCCATCAGGAAGATGACCGTCAGGTCGTCGTTACGCTGCACACGCTCGATCCTGGCCAGGCAGCAGGCAATCAGGATCACCAGCAGGCTGCGAACGACCAGCGCCAGAACCCGCCGCACCGGGTCGAGCCCCGCAAGACTCCGAAGCGATGCGAAAACGAGCACCGGCACCAGCAGGCACAGCCACAACCATGCGGGCTGATCAAAGTCAAACGGAAGCACGATCGCGACGATTGTCATGGTCTGATGATCTGCACGCGGCTGTTGAGCGAATCCACGACGTACACGTTCCCGCCGGGCCCGAAAGCGGCACCCCACGGGGCAAACAGCTCGCCCGGTCCGCGGCCGCTGCTGCCCCATATGCGCAGGGATCGACCGTCCTTGGAAAACCACTGCAGGCGGTTCCCCTCGTACTCGCAGACCATGATCGTGCCGTCCGGTGACACATCAATGTCATAGGGATAACGAAGCTCACCCGGCCCGTCGCCGAACCGACCGAACGTCGTGACCGGCTCGCCGTCGAGCGAGAGCCTCACGATCCGATGGTTGCAGGCGTCCGCGATCCAAAGTGTCTGCTCGTCATCAATGTCGACACCCGCGGGGCGGCTCAGACGCTTGCCCTTGATCGGATCCTCACCCATCGCCGACACGAACGCAAGATCCGGCGACCACTTCGTGATCCGGTCGTTGCCCTGGTACTCGCTCACATAAAGGAAACCTTCGGCGTCGACGGCCACGTCCGTCGGCAGCATAAACTCGCCGTCACCGGTGCCCTTGCAGCCGAACGAACCGAGAGGCTTGCCATCGCGGTCGAAGATCATTACGCGGTGGTAGTGGGTGTCGGCGACGAAGATCCGCCCATCGGGATGCACGGTCAGTCCGACCGGCTTGCCCTGGGCCTTCTCCGGCATGCGCCAGAATGTCTCGAACGTGCCATCAACGGCGAATCGCTGCACACGCGCGGTTTTATCCACGATGAACACCGATCCGCCGGATTCAGCAGCGACGGCCCGGGGATAGCTGAACGCACCCGGCCCCAGACCAACGCCGCCGAAAACACCGATCACGCCGTTCGGCGTCATCGGCGGCGGCTCGCACCCCGCAACCAAGCTCATCAAGGCCGACAGCAGAACCGAACGGACGCCGACTCGTGCACGCGAATGGTGACGTCTAGAGTGAGATCGGGCTTTCAAAGAATCACCGGTAACGGAGGTGACAATAGGCGAGCTGCAGGCTTTAGCCCGCACGGATCTCCACGCGGTCCAAAAGTCTCGACTCTTTTGAGTCGTCTCCCGCACTCATTCAATCCTTTCCCTCGTCATCGTGGGTCTGGTCGACGGACTCGTCTGCGCTGTCGCCGTCGGTTGCCTTCGGTTCTGTGAACTTGGCGTCCTTGATGGATCGCTGCACGTTGGAGAAGTAGGTCTTGACCGCTTTGTGGTATTGACGAGGGATCCGGTTGCGGTTTATCCGATCGCTGGCGTCGTGCTCGGCGGCCGAGACGACCTCGTTGATGCTCGACGTGACCTCGCCCTTCACCTGCTCACCATCGAAAAGGAACTGCCCGATGATCGCCCCTTTCCCGGTGTGAACTTTGCCGCGCTCAGTCTTGAAGTCGACGGCGGTCTGCTGCTCCGGGGCGAGTCCGCCGCGTCCCTGGCCCAACTTTCCCATGCCGGCCCCCGGTCCGTTTTCGCCGCAGCCCGGCCCGTATCGACGGCAGCCAATGCCGTTCCTAGTGCTCTGTAAGTCAGCCAGCACCGTGTCGAGCTGGTTCATCTCCTGTTCAAGCAGTTCAAGCTCGCCCAACTGGTCCGCCGCCACGGCCAGCCCCGCAAGCGCTTCACCCATCTGCCCGGGGCTGTTGCACCGGCAACCTTGCTTAATGGATTGGGCTAGTGTCTTTGCCATGGCACCGGCGCGTTGCCGTTGCTGCAGTTGCTTGGCCAGCTTTTCGATCTGCCGTTGGCTCATTCCCTTTTCTTCAAGCTGCTTTTTGAGCTGATCCAGGTCCTCCTTTTTCAGGTGTTCGAGCAGGCGGTCCACATCCTCCTTCTCGATACCAGCTTGTTGCAGCTTCTGGGCGAGATTCTCATTCCTGGCGATCTTTTCGAGCTGTTTGGAGATGTCGTCGAGCTGTTTACTGATTTTTGCGACCATCTTCCTGTCTTCTTTGGACTTGAGCGTCGCGAGTTGCTCACGCAGCGCCTGAATCTCCTGTTTCGCGGTCTTGAAGTCACTTTTCTGAAGAGCCTTGCTCAACTTCTGCGTTGGTGCATTGGAGGACTGGGGCACCTTCAGGCCGCGCAGCATCTTGCGCATTTCCCTGGTCGACTCATACCTGTCGCTTTCTCGCTTCTGCTTGACGGCGTCGGCCAGTTTGTCGATCTTCTTGATGGCCTCATGGCGGATGTCCGACGGCCTTTGGAGCTGACCGCCCAACTTCCGATCACCGCCGTCGAGTTGCTCTTTCAGATCCTCCAGCACCGGGCTGGTTTCCGCCATCCTCTGGACGGCGTCCATTTCCCGCTTGACGGCAATCTTCGTCTGCTCCAGCTCCACCGCTCGCTCGTCAGCCTGTTTCGCCTCGGTCGGCTTGAGCAGTCCCGGAGACACCAGAAACATCAGCGCCGCGACAATGATCGACGCGGCACTCCACGTGACGGGCTGCGGCGTCGTCAGGCGAATGTGTCGACGAGCGGAAAGCGAACCGCTCACGCGCTCCGCATCGGCGACGACGGCCTTGGCAAACGGATCGTTCTCGCCCACGCAATACTGTCCGCTGCTAAGCCGCTCGTAAAGTCCGGCCGCCTCATCCAGTTTCGCTGCCGCAAAAGCCGCATCCTCCCGACCGATAATCGTCCAAATCACCGACCCGGCCGCTACACCGACCGCCAGAGCGATCCCGATCCAGAACAGCGGGATAGGCATATCAAACAGACGCTGGATCAACACCACGACGGCGAAAATGCCCGCCGCAACAGCCACAAGCACGGAAACCGTATGAAACCATCGATTCAGCCAGAGTCGATGCTGGGCTATGTGGATTTGCCGTTCGAGCTGTGTCATCGTGCCACCTCCGCGTAAATACCGCTGCACGGGTTGCTGACGACCATATGTATGCTACCCTCTCACGCGATGCGAGACAAACTCACCCGGATTCAACGCCCGGTGGTGAGCGTCACGATTGTGGGTGGACTCTTGAACAGAGCCCGGAGCGCGAGCGACGGGTTAAAACCGGGATTTGCGATTAGAACCCCGCGCTTCCGCTTGGGGCTCGGATCCGCGGCCCGGTATGATTTCCAATCCGCAGCTTGTCTTTTTCTCTTCGCCCGATCGTCACACAACATTTGACAACTTCCGACGCGCGTCCGTCATGATGCCGCCTGAGCCCATCTACCTGCTATAATGTGGGCGGCCGATCGGACCTTGGGATGTTCCGGTCATGCACAATCCCGGGAGCCTTGCCCCATGCACACCGTGTTCACCCATTGGGACGCGCGGAGAGTCGTAAAGTTATGCCTCCCTGTGCAGGATCTCCTGATGCGCGTACACCGGATCTTGCCATTTGTAGCCCTTGCGTTGTCTGCGTTGTCAATCGATGGATCAATCGTCTCGGCGGCTCAACCGGAGGTCAAATCCGCACAACCGAAAGACGTATCTACGACGCCCGCGGAATCAAAGCAGGACGCAGAAGCGTTCGTGCTCGTCGAGGGCCAGGTCACTGATCACATTGGCGCCGGTCAGGAGGGTGTCAGCATTACGGCCCGCCGGAAGATCGACGGTGGCGGTCCGGGTGATATCATCGCAACGACGACAACGGACAAGCTCGGTGACTTCGTGATAAGAGTAAAAGAACCGATCCGCGGCGACATCGTTGTTACGTTTTCCAAGCCGCTCTATGCCGATCTGACCCGCGAACTCCACGTCGGCGACGATGAGTTCCCACCGTACCTCGCCGAGGTCCTTACGGGCAAGCTGGTTCTCATCGGACGCGTCGTCGACGCCCTCACCGATAAGCCGGTGGCGGACGCGCCGGTCACACTCGAGGCCCGATACACGGATTGGCGACAGAAGACGGACGATCAAGGTCGGTTCACCATCAAAGGCGTGTTTCCCGGCAGCGGTGAGTTGATCGTTGAGGCAAAAGGCTACGGCCGCCAGCGCCAGCCGGTCGCCCGGATGGAGGATTTCGGTGAGATCATCGTGTCGGTCAAGCCCGAACGGGTCGTTCATATCAACGCGGTTGACGACTCGGGGAAACCGATCGCCGGCGTGACGGTCGAGTGCTACGACCGGCCTCGCGACGACTTCCGAACGGTCGTAACCGGCGAGGACGGCTCCTCCACGTTCCGCGGAGTTCACTTCGACGCAGCCGTATTCGGCGTGCGGCTGACGCACGAGGGCTTCGTGTCAAGCGAAGGATTCGATCACGAGATCGTGACGCCGGAGCGCAAGCTCGAATCGACACACAAGCTCGTGATGATCCGCGCCGGTCGCATCACCGGCATGGTGACCGACGCGATCACCGGCCAACCGCTCAACGGCGCCCGTATCATCACCGGTGATGACTACTCCTATTCCTCGCCGCGCGATTGGACCGACTACCGGGGCAACTACACGGTTACCGGTGTCAATCCCAGACGCACGACTGTCACCATTCACAGTGCCGGTTACGCACCGGCTCTGAAAACCGTGGAGGTAACGGCGGGTAAGACGGCCAGACTCGACTTTGCGCTCACCGCAGGCGAGGTACTGACCGGCGTGGTGAAGGACAACGAGGGTAAGTCGATCCCACGCGCATACGTCGATGCGACGCAGTGGCGAGGCCGGTCCACGCTGGGTCTGCGGGCTGTGAGCAACGAGAATGGAATGTTCACCATCACCGATGCCCCCACCGACGAGTTTGAGATTATTGCCGTCGCCGGTGGATATGGTGAAGTGGCAAAGACGGTCAAGGCGAGTCCGACCGAAACGGTGGAGCTCATCCTGCCACCGGCCCCGGACACGAAAGACCGATGGGCTCGCTCCAGCCTCAAAATAGGCGATCCGGTCCCGGATGTCACTTTCGCCACGCTGGATGGCAAGACCTTCACTCTCCGCGAGCTGAAGGGTAAGACCGTTCTGCTGGATTTCTGGGCGACCTGGTGCACCCCGTGTATCGAGGAGATGCCGCAACTGATCGCCGTGTACGAGAGGTTCGGCTCGCGCCGGGACTTCCTGATGATCGGTATCAGCCGTGATTTCGACAAGCCGACGCTGACTCGCTTTCTCAAACGGGACCCGAAGCTCAAGTGGCATCACGTGTTTGAAAGGGCCGGCGGCGTCGAAACCGCCCGCAAGCAGTTCCGTGTCGGGGCGATACCGCGCGTCTTTCTGATCGGGCCGGACGGCAAGATCCTTGCCACCAACCTTCGCCGCGAGGAGATCTTCAAACGCGTCGAACAAGTAATGATGGATGATGAGTCATAGTGAGTAATTCATCAGGTGATACCATCTTGCAGGTCGATTCACGCCCGGTCGGTTTCGTGAAACCGAATCATGAGCGGGCGGTCCTTGCCCTTGCGGCGATTGAGTCCGATCGCCTCGCCGACGCCGAAAAGCACATCGCCGCAATCCCCGAGTCTGTGATCGTCGATCGAGCATGGAAGATACTTCTGCACGGGCTTATTGCCGTCGAGCAGGCCGATTCCGCCAATGCCGAAGTCCTGCTGCTCGAGGCTTTTTCTCTGGCGTTCGTTGCCGGTTGGGGTAGGGAGGAAACCCTTGATCCTGAGTCGCTGCGGCTTGGCGCCTGTGCGCTTCATCACGTCGGGCGGCTGTACCGGCGACGCGATTGCCCGGAAGACGCATACAAGGTCCACCTGGCCGCTTACGATCTGCACGAACGCTATGGTTCATTCGACGAGTTGTGGGAGACGGCGATCGAACTCGGTCTGGACGCTGATGTCGCAAGGCGGTACGACGACGCCCGGCGATGGTACCGGATCGCGATCGAGATCGCCGGGAAAACATCCGACGAGCCGGCACGCAAACAGGCAATCGCCTGGACCTATCTGTCGACATCCTTGACCGACGACGGGCGGCATGATGAGGCCGTGGCAGCCGCCAGGGAAGCCCGCGATTGCTGGAGAGAGCACGACATAACTGCCGTCACCGCGGCACAAGCCGACCTCAAGCTCGGCCGCACACTGCTTGCGCAAGGCGAATCGTTGCATGAATGCGGCGACCGGCTTGCCAAGCCCATCCTCGACGAAGCGATTAAGTGGCTCGCCACCGCCCGTGAGGCGTTACTGGCATTCGGCCCTGAATACGCCGCCGACGCCCGGTTATGCCTCGAACAACAGGACTTCGCCGAGCGACTGATCGCCTCGCTTGCCGTCTAGGCCGTGCGCAGGGGGATCAGGGATTTGTCTGCGTTACGCCGGTCGATGTCTTTTGTTCAATTAACCGGATAAGCGAGCGAACATCGAAGGGTTTGCTGAGGTATCCGTCGAATCCTGCCTGTAGCAGTGCCTGACCCTTGGCATCCGTCAGCCCGCGAGCGACACCGATCAGGCAGGTTGACTCCGGGCCGGCAAGCGAACGGACGAAACGCGTGACCACTTCCGGTGTGATGTCGGGAAGCGTGATATCGACAATGATGACGTGGGGTCTGATTTCCTGCGCAGCCGCCCCGGCTTCCAGCGCCGAGCCCGCCGTCGTCACCTCGTATGCGCTGTCGTTGGCAAAGGCGCCGCGTACGACCTTGCGGAGTGACTCGTCAGCGTCGAGCAGTAAGACTCGCGTGATTCCGCTGTCCAGACCGTTGAGTGGAATTCCGTGAGCATGCATGAAGCGTACGAGATGTTCGACTGGAATACGGCGATCCTTGCTGCCGGGTATCCGGTACCCTCGCAGGTGTCCCGCGTCGAACCACTTCGATACGGTGCGCGGTGCCACACTGCAGATCTTCGCAACTTCCCCCGTCGTTAGGACGGTCTTGTAAGAGCGCATGTGCCTTGCCGACCAACGCATCCAATGACGCCCGCAGCGCGGAGCCGTCGGTGTCAACTATCTGCCGCCTGCGGAAACGCAGATTCCCGTGGCCAATTCATCGGCAGCCGGTCGGCCCTTCTGTGCTTACGTGTCACAAGCGTACACGCAATCCCCCATACACGAACCCGAAAAGCCTGCCGTTTGTTCCAAACGTACAGGCGTGAGGAGATGAAGCGGTAGGCCCGGTCCGGTAACACACTTACCGTAATCCGTTCCATTCGCCGTCAAATTTTAGGGCGCGAAAGTCTTCGGCTCCACAAGAAACGTCCTATAAGCATAACTTCGACTGTTCGCCAGAGATGTGTTATTCCTGACATGAAAGTCAAGCGTCACTTTCGCGGTTGGTCTTATGCAAGCGCTGCAGGCAGGGTACGCACGCTGTACAAACAAGTGGAGAAACCTGCTGCTCTAACCCACCTGCAATGTTCCTTGCGCAGGTCTCAACAATGCGGCCGGGCGACGCCACTACGGATTGGGGAGCACCAGAACCTGACCGACCTGCAGGTGAGTCGGATCGTCCTTGACGAGCTCCCTGTTCAACTCGAACAGCTCCTTCCAACGCGAGGTATCGTGCAACACGTCCCGGGCGATGGCGTAGAAACTGTCACCGGGTTGCACTCGATACGTTCGTCGTCCACCTGTGGCGGGTGTCGAATCCGACTCCGCTGCCGATGTCGCTCGTCGCTGTAGGGTATCATCGAGCGGTCTTGGCGGAATCTTGATCACCATACCGACTCGGATGCGGTTCGGGTCGGTCAGGTGCGGATTGCTGTCGATCAGAAAGCGGGTGTACCTCTCGCTACCATAGTACAGCATGGCTAATGACGAAAGCGTGTCACCCGATTGCACGCGATGGGTATCAACCGCGCCCGCCTCGGCTGCGCCTGCCGGCTGTTTAGCACCGCCGGTTGCCGCGGGCCTGGCACTTACCAGCGATACCGCCCGTCTCGATCGCGTTAGCGGCGTCTCCGCAGCATCATCAGGACCTTGCCCTGAAGTATGATCCAGTCCGGCAAGACGGTCCGACGGCTGATGGATTGGCGTCGGTAACGCCTTACCGTCACCCAATTGCTGATCGGCATCGGGAGCGCGATGTTGATCCGACGTACCATCGGCCAGTTGTGGCGGCTTGACGTTAGGTTTTCGTCGCGGCCGGCGCTGGGTGGGGGTTATGGTACTTCGTTTCCTCGGCGATTCGCCGGGAGCCCTGGTTGTCGCATCGTGACCCGCACCCGGTGGCGCCGTGTGCGGCCTTGTTTCCCGCGCCTGTGACGCGGACGGGGTCGTGCCTCGGCGCACCGCCCGCCCATCGGGTGTGCCAGCCTGTTGAGGCGACCTGGATTTCCGGACACCCTCACGGCTTGGCTGTGTTGTTCGGCTGTGCTCCGCGCCGGCAAGAACGTTCGATGGAGTCTTTCCCGCGCTCGGATCGGCAAGCGACTCCGGACCGTCCGCAACCTGGATCGGTCCGTCACCTTTGTCGCGATACAGAAAATAGCTCCCCGCCACAAGAACGATGACCATGGAGAAGACAACCCCGAGTTTAACGTCCGGCCGCATCACAAACTCCCTTTTCTCATACGGGCCAACGGGAAGAAACGATCGCGCGGGCTATCAAACGTCAGAACTGACAGGAACCGTTCCATGTGAGCGCCGCGCAAAACCGCCCACGACAACGAAGCCGCGCCAACCAGTAAACCGAAGTCTAGACCGGAAATACTCCACCGTCAAGGCGGGTGTTGAGCCTGCAAAACCAGCAGCCCGATCATGTCGCTCAGTATGCGAAAGCCGACACGTTTCCTCGGGATCTCGTTTCCGCCACACTCGTTCTACACCTCTACGGGCACGGATTCGATCCGGGTGGGAACGGGTACGCCGCCCCGCGGAATGCGTCGAGGCAGTGTGTTACATCCGCAATGTTGATTCTCTGGTCCGGAGTGTTCGGTTCAAGGTCAACCCGGGCCTTGATCGGGGCGCCGGGCGCGTTCTTGAACTTGTCGAGCACGGCCGTGACGTCGGTCGTGACGCCGATTACGCCATCCGGCGGACCGCAGGGCGTCGTCGTGCAATCTTCCACGACATCACCCCACATGCTGGTGGTCAGTTCCAGGGGCGCGGAGTAACTGCTCTCCACACCCACGTCGCAGTTCCAGTCGATGGCCCGAAGCTCATACGCCGCGCCTGGGATACTCAACTCATGGTAGACGTGCACGGTTCCGTACGTGCTCCAGTTCGCGTAGTACGGCTCGCATTGGAGCCTGGCGGATATGAACGTCGGACTCTCCAGCCCTGGGGCGGCTCCACAACCGCCTTCAGGCGGTAGACTTTGTCCGGCGTTCTCGCAATACTCATGCGGCTGAGCGATCCACATGATCTCACCCTCAAAGGCCTCGAAAGGAACCGGCAGATCCACGAACGTCACGCGGATCGCCGTCAACCGACCCGGATTTCCATCTGCAAACGAGAAGTAGCGGTTCTTGGCCGCAAGACCCTCAATACCCTCTCCATACTCCGGTGGAGCGGCAACGGTGCCCGCGCAAGTACCCGCGGCATCGCCCTGGCAGACATCGTCGGCGGTGCAGGGATTCCCGTCATCGCACGGCACGATGATGCCGGTCCCGTCATAAATGCAGCCGAATACCGGGTCACATGAATCCACCGTGCAGATGTTGTTGTCGTCGCACAACGCGTCGTCCGGCACATTCTCGCACAATTCAGTCGTATCGTTGCACGAGTCGACGGTGCAGTCCACATCGTCATTACAATTGACGGCCGTACCGGGCTGGCAGACGCCGAATGCGTCACACGTCTCGAGGCCGTTGCAGTACAGCCCGTCATCGCACTCGCCATCATTCTGGCAAGAGGCACACATGTCGGTGTCCTCATTACAGAGTCCAGGCGGACACGGAGCAGTCCCGGCCTGGCAATGGCCAAAGGCGTCGCAGGTCTCATCACCATTGCAGAACAGCCCATCGACGCACGCATCATCCGACGTGCAGTCACACGGCGCGCACGGCCCGCCGCAGTCGATCCGCTCCTCCCCCTGGTTCAAGACACTGTCGTGGCACGTAACGAAACTCAGAATCTCTACGTCGTCGATGTTCCATCCGCAGTACCGCCCGCCGACATCGGTAGTGCCCATCGTCCAGCGTATGTATACTTCTGACTGGCCGTCCGCGACGGACGAGATGTCATACTCATAGATACCCCAAGACGAATCAGTAATCTCCGCGGTGTTTTCCCAGACCGTCGTCCAGTCGCTCCCATTGTTGCTGACCCTAAGGTGGGCGTGGTCGTAAAGGCCCTGCTCAACACCGAGCCAGCGCCGGAACTTGAGCGTCACGGCTCGCATTTCGGAGCAATCCACTGGCGTAGTCGTCAAGTGGCGCTCCGGCAATTCGTTTTCGTAGTCGCCGTGGAGGTTATATCCGTATACGTTGTCACCCGTATGCCCGCCGGTCGGATCGGGCCAGCCGTACTCACCGCCACCCCCGGTTGGTTGGCCGAATGCCCACAGTCCCTCCGTGGTCCATCCGGGGTCGCTGTCGAGCTTCTCCTCCATCACGCTTATGAATGTGCCAACCGTGGCGTTGTACGTAGTATTCGGGGCGGCGGCCGGGCTCATCACCGTGGTCCCGCCGTCACCGTCCGCACTCACGTAGAACTCCACGCTCTCGTGAAAACCCCCGGCTGGAAGTGTTGCCACATACAGATCACCACTCTCGTACGTCAATGATGATGTCTGAAACGCCCCGTCATCAAAGCGATAATGAAGCGTGCCCGAACCCGGCATGTATTTCTCGATCCCGTCCACGATTTGAACGTTGAAGCTAGTGGGCGTCCCCGGATCCAAATACTCGGGCACACCATTCGCCGGAAAAACACACAATCGCGGAGGAGGACTCATTCGCAGATTCGGATTACCCCAAAGCGCTCCCCACTCAAACATTTCATATCTAACGGTATACCATAGTCCGTACGTGTACATATCTCTCAGAGCTTTCTGATGCGCCTCACCCTGTGTGTACTCGCCTGAGGTAACATAGGTTGTGAAAAAGTAGTCCATCGACTGACTGGAGCCATCAAATGGATCGTTCCAGGCCGGCCCCCCCAAAGCCACCTTCGTCGCGCCCACAAAACCGACCGCACCCTGCTTCAGCATTGCCTGGCCGATATTCAAATAGTCTGTGTCGGAGTTGCTGCAGGCATCCGCGAAGATGATGGCCGGATAATCGTCATTCAACGAAGGGCAATCAGATGAACTGATGAATGCGGGCGCTCCCAGGCCGTATATGTGAGTTGAATAAGGGCTACCGTGTCCCGCCCAGTTGACAAAGGCGTATCGGTCGGAAGACCAGACCGACATCACGTTGCTATGCAACAGTGGATAATCACAGGGATACGCGGACCAGAAATCGGAGTTCTTCTCATACATTCTGGTTATCGTCCAGTCTTCCATCCACGGCTGGTCCGCCTTCGCCTCCATGAGCGCGGCATTGTCCGTATCTTCCCAGAAGTAGGCCCCCAGAAGAAGGATGTTCTTCTTGAACGCCGGATCATCGTTCTGTTCATAGGCGACGGACTTTTCACAGATGCTAAGCACCGTATTGCTGTCGCTCCAGGGAATTCGACCGACGTTCACTTCCGAGTAGAAATCAATGGGATCGGAATACTCCCCGTACTCATGGTTACCATCCGCGTCCCACGATTCGTCATCGGGTAGCGAGAGCTCTGAGTAGTATAGGTCGGTTTCAGGTTGTCCATACCCTATGTCCAGCGCGGTGCGGCGCATGGGAACATCATCGTAGTGACCTACGAGAAGCACGTCCTCAATGCCCCACTCAGTGTAGGGATACTTGTCCCGGAGGAAGCTTCGAATCTTTGCGGCCAGATCATACCCCGTGTAATTGGAGTCGATCCATGATGTCGTGACAACCTCCACTGTTCTTCCCTTGTAGGTCTCCCAGTCCACCAACGGTGTCACGGAGGAGGTCAATGTGTCAAGGGTGATGATAACGAAGTCATGAACGCCACGGCACGTGAGTGCGGTCTGTGTGTACCAGTTCTTGACCTGGTTGTGATTGAAGATGATGTCCTTTGCGATCCGATCCGTCCTCGGAAGACTATCAGCGATTATTGCGGCGCGCTTCTGGGGGAAGCGATAGGTCACACGGACTGTAACATCCGGATAATATGTCAATTCGCCGGATAGAGGGCGGTAGGTGAACGGTGTGACTCGTACGTCTACAAGGTTGTACTGTCGATAACCGGCTCTGCGGACGAACTCCACAACATTCTCGGGATAGGCGTCGTCACTACCGTAGACTGACTGATAGTTCTGATCATACCGGTTCCTATCTCTTGCATAGAGAGAAGGGTCTTCCGGACCAATCACACGAGGTAAGGGAGCGGGAGATATTGCGTAATTCCCCGGCAGAACGGTGCCAGCGCCTAGATCACCGATTACGTCAACCACTTCCGCGCCGGGAGGAATCGCGATGGCCACGATCTTTGAGGGAAGAGCCGGCTTCCCTGGTATGAGCAGATAGCCGAAATCCTCCACAAAAATGTCATGTCCCTGCGCCGAGGTCGTGATCTCGTAATCCGAGACGGGTACCGGTACGCTGATCATCAACGGTTCTGCCGCGGCGCGCGCAACGGGAGTGGCTTGCCCCTCCGAGCCCACGGGATCGGGATTTGAGCGTTGGCCAATGGCCGGAACAGCCGCGAACAACGGCATTGCCGCAATGAGCATCCACTTGACAACGGATAGCCGAGATCCCGATACCGGTTTGCAAATACTTGTGTCTATCATTGTCCCATCGCTTGTTTGTTAAAAAAACGTAAGAAACACTCGTAAAGAACAAACGTTTTATCGCCTTGCTCGCCAGGTTTTCAGCGCTTCTTGCCGGCGTACATCCGTTGTGATCTCCGGTTGGGCTGAAGGCTCCATCAGTCCTCGCAAGTAGTCGTTCGGCGCTGGCGCGACGCTTACGGGCACTGGGTGGGGCACGGGCATGGAATCCCCTTGAATGCTTCAACGACGTAGGTCATGTCGAGCACGTCGATTACCCCGTTCGGCTTGCATGGCCAGATATCCGTCCACCCCAACGGCGGCGCCGTACTGAGATAACCGAACGCCTCGACGATGGCCGTGAAGTCGAGAATGTCGACGCCTCCGTCGCCGGTCGACCATGCGCCATCGACAAACGGACCCGCCACGTCGCCCCACACTCCCGTTGTCACACCGGTAGGATCCGAAAGACGCGAACGACCAGGGAGATCGCAAACGGTCGAAACCACGTACCCGGCGCCGGGTACAATATCCTCACCGGTTACGTACACGACGTCGCCCCACTGTGCTAGTGTCATTACGGCGGCATCATCCTCGTCGTCCACGAGGTGGGCTATGTTGTCGGGACCCGACGGTGTGCCGGCGTACTTGGTCTGACCGCCAGTGCAATCCGGCGTCACAGCAAGCGCCGTGGGCGCCTCCGGATCAACCGATTGCGGTGTGATCACCAGGTAGCGCGAGCTGCTGTCGGATGACAGCGGTGCGACACATTCGAGCGGTCCACACTCGAGCCTGGCAACGGAAAACTCGTCCACACCCGCCTCGACGACGGACCCGTCGTTCAGATCCGATGCCTCGAAGCGAACCTTGATCTGGCTGGACGGTGTCACGAAATCGCCGACCATGAAGGTGTGCTTGATCCACCCGCCGGCGGTCGCCGGCCCGATCGTCTCGACAGGCGTCCAGCTCCCGCCGTCGTCGTTCGAGACATAAACCTTAAACAGGTCGTTGTTGGGATCGTTCCCGAAGTTGTTCGTGTACCACAAACGATAGTGAACTTGCGCGTCGTCAGACCCCAGGTCGATCGCTGGGGATATCAACCACGTGTACCCGTCGTCCACATCGGAGTTGTCATACTCGTTGTCGGTCACGTAGCACTGGCCGGAACCGTCGAAGTCCGTCGGCGGATCACCCCGTTCACCCCCACCCGCCGGGACACCGCGTTCCCACGGTCCATCCGTAAGGCCCGGGCTGTTCTCGACGGTCCACCCCAGGTCCGTCTCAAAATCATCGGCGAACACCGGCGAGAACCGCTCAACGGTGGCGGAGTACGTAAAGTCCGGGGCTTGGCGCGGATTATAGATGACACTGCTGGTTTCACCTTGGACACTGAAATAGAACCTCGGGAACTCGCCGCAGGACGCCGGTGGCAGGGTAGCCTCATAGAGATCGCCGCCGAGCGGCTGCAGCGGTTCAGTCAACCACGTCCCCGCGTCGTACCGGTAGTGGAGTTGGCCCGTCCCAGGGACGTACGTGTCGCTGATCTCCTTGATCTGGACCGTGATCGGAGTGGATTCGCCGGGTGTGAGGTACTCCGGCGGCCCGTCGGGAAGCCCGATGTTGAGCGTTATCCCGGCGTAATCCACGTAGCAGGCGTTGTAGCCGACCTCATTGCAGCCGTACTCGATCCGCATGTAACCGTCTTCGCCCCACCCGGGACCCCACGAGTTCCGCAAGAACCACACACCGTTCGAACCCTGGTTGTCGTCCCATCCGACGAGCACCACGGCATGGTTGATCTCAGTGCCTTGGCACTCGTTGAACACGCCGCCGTTGTAGCCGTGGAACGCTGAGTCGACCGCGACGGCTATCGATACTGGACCGTAATCCATGATGGCCTGCTTGATCTGGTTGACGGTTGGCGTGCTCCACTCATCGCCGATAAACTGCCAGTCATTGAGCAGATACTCATGTGGATAGGGACAGTTGCACGCAGCATCGGTGGCCGTGTACGGGAAATCCGCTTCCAGGACGGCCCCGGTCCCGCCGCACGGATCCGTCTTCCAGTGGTGATAATTGTGCGCCCACCAGCCACCATCGCAGCCCCAGCCGTCCGTGTTGCAGCTGACCAACCACTGCTCGGCAAGGTCTACCTCCACACCATCCTTGATCAGGATATTGCACTCGAACGCACCGGCCGTGCCGAACGCCCAACAGCTCCCGCAGCCGTCCTGGTCCTTCACCGAGGTGCAGCCTCCCAGGCTCCGCCAGTCGAAGGACTCCGGCAGATAGCGCTTCGGCGTGCAAGGGTCAAAACGGACGTTTTTCTGCCAGTCCTTCGGTATGACAAATCCACAGAGCTCGTCGATCGACCGGCTGGTGGCTGAGTTCTCACCCACGGTAAAAGTCCACTCATCAATCTCGCCGCGCGTTTGCAGCGCCGCGATGTCGCCAGACGAGAGCTGCCCGAACGCCGCGCCGGCCGTGGCCAGCAGGACCAACGCCGTCACCACGCCATGCATACCTATAACTGCGTCACTTCGGTTTGTTTCGCAAATCGGTGCGGTTGCAACTCCATTCGACGGTGAGCATATTGACCTGTACGCGTTCTTGGTGATTCTGCGGTTGGCCATTGGCATGAACATACCTAATCCTCCTTAAACATGTCGAGGCCGGTCGAACGTCGTCGCCGCCCACTCCGACCGCCACGCCTCCAACTCAAGCCGTGCTCATACACGTCACGACGTGAACGAGATGGCCCCCGTGCAAGGCATCGCCTGAAAGCTAACTCTCGTAGTGCCATTCCCCCCAGTTCCGCTGCCATTCCATGTTGTGGTTTCCCCAACTTCATGCGCGTACGGCGTTGTCACCGCAACACATTAGATATGCTAAACGATTTTGCCTGCTCGGTCCAGCCCCAATCGCCGTTTTGCGTAATTCTGGCAAAGGCATTACACCCGCTGGATGCTGACCGGAGGGACCCATGGCAACCGATCACAACCGTGCAAATAGATGAAACGCGCGAGTATATAACCGTGCATGGTTCTGCAGCGCACCCAAGCCGCATTGTGTTAAGCTCGCGAGGTGAAGCCTCGCACGATTATGCACGGTCAATTAGGCCAGTAACTCCTCAGCCCGGTTGACGATTCGCGAAAAGTCCAGTTTACACTTGCAGGCGTGTGTGGCGGCCGCTAGATCCGCGCCGGACCAATCGCGGTCCTGGGGTGGCAGTGCGCGGAGTAGTTCGCGGGCTTCGTACACCCGCCCGTCCTCCTCGGCATAGCTGACGTAGCGGGCGATCTTGTTCAGGTTGGCCGGTGTGTGGGCGGCCCGGCGGCAGCTTCCGTCGCAGGCGGCACAGAAGGTCCGCTCACCCTGTCGAAGCATGGTATTGACGGACCCCAACTCCTCCTTGGTCAGCGGTTTGAAGTTCTTGGCGGCGGTCGCGTTCTCGCGGAGTTCCTCGAGGTTCTTCATCTGCGAGCAGACACTGGCGAACCGTTCATCGGTCCACATCGCGCTGAGAACCGCCGTGTGAGGTGTCAGACCCTTGTCCTTAAAGGTTGGGAAGACATCCTTGATCTTCTCGACACCGCGACCCTGCTTCATTGAGACCAGACCGATGCCGGCTTTGTGGCACGCGTCGAGAGCTTTGTTGAACTCGGCGTTTTCCCGAATCAGTGTGGGATCCGCGGCTACCATGACGGCGTCCACCCAACCGCCCTTGGCTGCGGCGTTGAGCATACCGATGCGCACGTCGATCGGGTCGGTGTGCATGCTAAAGCCAAGCAACCGGACCTTGCCCGACTTGCGGACCTTCTCGGTCGCCTTAAGCCACTCATTGTCCGTGAACCACGCTATATCCTTCAGTCCGCTGTAGTAGTCGTCATCTCCGAGTGCGTGCAGGAAAAATAAATCGATGTAGTCGGTCTTGAGCGCTTCGCAGCGCTCATCCACCATCCTGACAAACTCCTCCGGGGTGCGCGGCAGATCTTTGGTGACCAGGAAGTACTCCTTGCGATGCCCGGTCTTCTGGAACCACTCAGCCAGGGTCCGTTCGGAAGCGCCCTTCAAATAGACCTTGGCGGTGTCGACGTAGCGAATCCCCAACGTGTGCATCATGTTCAAGTGACGAAGGTTCGTGGCGTAACCGGCTCCCTGACTCAGTATGGTCACCTCAATCCCGGTTCGGCCCAACTTTCGTTTGGGCAGCACCGCGGGTGCGCCTGCCTTCGGCGGATCACCACCCTTGCCCTGATCCGAGGCCAGGGCGGGAAACGCAACAGCCGCTGCCGCGGCGGCAGCACTGGAGCGGACGAAGTCACGTCGTGATACGGAACTGTTCTCATTCATCGTAAACCTCCCGTGTGAAGGAGCTGTTTATGTACGCCAATTTCCGCTCGATATCAATATCTCCTCATGCGGATTCAATACGACGTTGTTTGTGTAAACTTGTACAATGGGGGAATCCGTTCGCAAGGTGAGTTTAACCGCCGAATCGTCGCGAGCTCCTCCTCCTCCTCCTCCTCCTCGTCATCGTCGTCACGTTCGACGATCAGGACGCGCCCATCATTCCAGGAGTGCGTGTGACCAACGGCGCTACTCGCCAAAGTGATACGGTTTCCCCTCTCTAAAGAGGATCAGACGGTGCTCGCACTCTGCTGACAGCTGATTGTCACCATTGCGCCGTGCCAGCTCGATCGCCTGTTCGCCTGCGTCTACCGCCTTGTCGAATCGACCTGCTTCAGCATAGGCCGTAGCCAAAGCCAGCAGTGCCTGAGCGTTGTCATTATGATGCGCCAGGCTGACATGAGTTGCCCACCTGACCGCCTCTTCTCCGTTACGAACGGTCTCGTCCGGATGGGTCGAGAGTAGTCGAGCCAGGTAGTCGATCAGGTTGATGGCATCGGGATGTCGCCTCGCACCGTCGCGGAGCACATCGACGGCCTGGCGGGTCCGGCCCTTCCCAACCAGCAACCGGGCCAGCGAGAAACACGCACCTGCGCGATTCGGGTCGATCCGCAACGACTGCAAGTAGTAACGAATCGCCTCGTCGGTACGGCCGAACCGCGCGTGCAGGTTGGCGAAGTGGTGCAACGCAACGGGATCGTCGGGATTCAGCTCCAGCGCGCGGTCGTAATGGCCGGCTGCATCCGCGAACGATTCCGCCCGGACAAGCGCGTCGGCGTAGTTGGTGTGGGCGATGGCGCTGTTGGGACTTACCTGCACGCCGCGCGCCCAAAGTGTTAGAGCAGAGAGCCACGTGTCAGCCTGGCTGTGGAACGTCGCCCAGCTAAGTGCGGTAACCACGAGGACTGACAGCAGGGTGACGACAGCGCGCCCGTTCGGCTTCCGTCTCAACGCAGCCGCGTGAATGAACCGCAACAATCCCGCACCGACAATCACGGCCAACGCCAGAGAGGGCAGATAGCTGTATCGGTCGGCCACAAGCTGCGGGCCGCTCTGCACAATGCCGAGTACCGGAATCAATACGACGACGTAAACGATCAGTGCCGCCGGGACGGCCGGCCAACGACGCCGCAGACGCACTGAAACAAGCACCACGCTAACGACAACCGTGACGCTGATCCATAGCATCGGTCCGAACAGAACCTCGCGCGGCGGAATCTCATAGAGCGGACCAAGGTGCGTCGGCAGGAGCGTCTTCCACAAATAAAAGGTCAATCCATAACACGCCTGGGCAAGCCGCGCCAGCACGTCGTGCTCAGCCAACGTATAGAGAGCACCGCCCTCTTGCCGGGCAATCAGTGCCCACACGCCGCCGAGAAGCGCAAGCGCAACAAATGGCATCTTCTCGATCCAGACTCGCGCGTGGAAGCGGTTGGGCCCCGCGGGCCAATGAGGTTTGCCCGTATCTTCCCGCTGTGCCGCTGCATAAGAACCCTTGGAGAAATCCCGGGTTGCTCGCGTCACCCTGCCGTCACCGCGAAATCGGCGAAGCGGGTATACATCGAGAATCAGCAGTACAACCGGCAACGTAACGGCGGACGCCTTCGCCAGCAGTGATAGCGCGCACCATATCACGGCGCCGATATAGAACAAACTGCGCGAAGAACTTGACTCAGCCGACGGACAAACTACAAGCCTGCCTGCATATCGAAGGTAGCATGCCACGCTGAGCACGTAGAAAAGTCCGGCCAAAATGCCGCTGCGTGCCGCCAGCCAGGTAACCGACTCGGTACGCAACGGATGGACGGCGAAAAGCGCCGCCGCCAGCGCCGCGGACAGAACCACTGGTGCCGAAACCGTGTCATACCAAACTCCGTGTCCCGCAGCCAGAAGCCGGCGCGCGACGAAGTAAAAAGCGACGGTCGTCAATGCGTGTAGCAGGACGCTGGTCAAGTGATAGCCGAAATACTCGCGCTTCCACAGCGTCCAGTCCATCGCATAGGTCAACCAGGTCAGCGGCTGGAAGTGCCCGGCGTAGGACGTTGTGAACATCCATCGAAGGCTCTCCGCATCCAACGTCTGATGACGGACGTTGTAGAAGAGAAGGTCGTCGTCGTCCCAATCAACCAGCCCGGCGTCCAACGCCGGCATGAAAACAAGCAGAATCAGCAACACCAAGCCGATCGGAACGACGAACCGCCACGCAAACGGCGCGTCCACCCGACCGGCCGTTGCAGCACCAAATGCCGACGTCGAGCCCCCCAACACATCATCGTCAGGTGTGAGGTTCACAGACCCGGTCGGATTGGAGTGCTCAACAGACACTCATGCATTCTAGAAGCTGCCCGACGTGCGTCCAGCCGCGGCGGGTTCCCGGGCGCCGACCTGCACCATCACAGGGTCCTCGACGGGCTATCCAACTTGACACTCCAGGACGCTAAATAGCGTCGCTGATTCGTGCAACCGGTGGATGTCGAAATAGCCGATGTCTATACTGTCGTCCGTATTGCGGACTTGCGCAGGAGGCGATGGGATTGATCGATCCTACCCGCTGCCGTGAGCGATTGGCGTCGTTCCAAAGCGTTGGAGGGAGCTTTCTCGCACTCCCGGTATTCAGGTGTCGTCATCCTGACATCATGCTGAAGGTGACTTCTCAATGACATACATCGGAGTAAAACATACAATTACCATGCTGGCGGCCTCCGTAATGATCATGACCCTGTCCGTCGCGCGCGCCGACAACGGGGAATCCCTGACGGCTCCCGCGACGGACGATGTAATCGCCGCAATGATTCGCGATCTGGGCGACCCCGTCTACGAAAAGCGGCTGTTTGCAACGCGGCGGTTGTGCGCGATCGGGATGCCGGCGACTAAGAGGCTGCGGATTGCGGCGAATGGTGACGACATGGAGGTTGCGCTACGCGCTAAGGCGGTGCTTTCCGTATTGGACCGTCTCATGTTCTCCGGCGTCGAGGTGCGCCTCTCGTTTTCCAAAACAAGGATCGCGTGGGACGAACCGATCGACCTGATCCTGACACTGGTCAACCGCTCCAAACACCCCGCCCGCATACCCTTTATGATCGGCCCGAGCGGTCAAACGGCGTCCGTCGACGACGCACAACAGGTGGGCAATATGCTAGACGTGGCCGACCTGCTGCGCGTGCGAGCTTCCGAGGGCCGGGAAGTCGACCTGACCGTAGACGACATCGCCGCCGATCCCGGTGTAGTGGCCGCCGTTGGGGAGCGTCTCAACGGCGGGCCGAGCAGCCTGCTGGGTCCCAAACAGGAGGCGATGGTCACGGCCTTCGCGTTCAACCGCGGGTGGGCCCGATACCGACTCCTTGATGCCGGCGTTTACACCGCTGTGTTGGACTACACACCGGAATGGGACGATGACGTGCTGGCGGCACAGCGTGTCGGCCGCGTGGTCAGTAACCCGGCTACGATCACGGTGACGACCGGCGCGCCGGCGGCGGTCTCGCGGGAAGGTGCGGAGGCGTCACTTACCGTTCACCGCGATGGGCTGTTCATCGTCGCCCAATTGACCAATCGCACGGATCAGACCGTGCTTGTCAACAAGAACTTCGGGCGATCGCCTCCATTCGCCGAGGGTCGCTGGGTCTACCTGCGCGACGGGACGAGACACGAGGTCCCGGTGATCCACAAGCGGGCGGCCTCGTGGCACGACTTCGATGCGGCCTTACTCGTGGAGGCAAAACCCGGCCAGTCGATCGAACTGGCCCGGATTCACCTGGCTGAGCTGCGTCGGACACTGGTCGATGCGGGTGCCAAACTCGGGGACGACCGCTGGACGGTCCACTTCAGCTACGCAAACCTCTGTGACCGCCAGTGGCAGATTCGGCAGGATTCAGCCCTGCTCGGCAATCCGAAGGCACCGGCTATCTTTCAGCATTCCCTTCCACGGCGGATACTGTCGACAAGGCATACCAGCAATCGGCTTACAGCACCGAATACGGACTGACCGCACCGCACGTACGAGGAATCAGCTCTCACCCGGAAGTGCCGGCGGTCGATCCCTTACCACCGACGTCGGAGGCGGCGCGCGTACTGTACATCTGCGTGCCCGCTTGCATTTTGTCTGTTTGACGCTGTTTGCGCTCATTCCTAGAATCCGCCCCGATGACGAACACTCCGGCACGACGCCCTGACCGCAAAGGCAAGACCGGCGCTAACGATCCCTCTGTAGCGTCCCGCATGTCCTTCGGGGATCACCTGGAGGAGCTGCGAAGCTGCACCATAAAAGCGACGGTGGGCGTGGTGATCGGGACGATCATTTGCCTGATCTTTGGGAAACAGATTCTCGGGATTATCTGTCTGCCGCTCTTGATCGTGCAGCATGCCAACGGTCTGCCACCCCATCTGCAGGTCCTTGCACCGACGGCCGCCTTCATCGCATATCTGAAGATCGGATTCCTTTCCGGCTTGATCCTTTCGATGCCCTGGGTGCTCTATCAGATATGGGCTTTTGTCGCATCCGGTCTTTACACGAAGGAACGCCGGTTCATGAAGATGCTCGTGCCGACGTCCCTCGGACTGTTCGTGCTGGGTGTTCTGTTCCTCTATACCATCGTTCTGCCGGTGGTGCTCCACTTTTTCATCACCTTTAACAAGACCTTCGGTACGCCCGATCTGACGCCAACAGCCTTTCAAAAATTGCTGCTTCCGGATCAGGAACCAATGACGCTGCCGGCCGGCCTCGACAAACACCTGGATGTTCCCATCGTTCGGGAGGATCCGACGGACGCAGAGCCCGGCGACGTGTGGGTCAATGCGACTGTCCGGCGGCTGGTCGTCCAGACTGACACCGAGCTCCTGTCAATACCGCTGGAGACGGGGGCATTGCCAATCCCCATGCAGAGCCAGTTTGCCATCGACTTCTACATCACGTTTGTATTGATGTTGGCCCTGGCTTTCGGCATTGCCTTCGAGACCCCGATCGTGGTCTTCTTCCTGGCGTGGAGTGGGATTGTGACGAGGGCGGCGATGGCCCACGGACGGCGCTACGTCCTGCTCGCCACGGTCATCGCCGCCGCGATGCTGACACCACCGGATGTGATCAGCCAACTATTGCTGGCGGGGCCGATGTACCTGCTGTTCGAAATCGGCCTGCTGGCGGCCCGCATGACGGAACGGAAGTATGCCGCCGACGCCGGGTAAACCAGGATGCATCAATCCGGCGTTATGTTCGGTCGGGCCCTGAAAACATCATCGGTTATCCAAAGCGCTGCAACCTGCGGCTACTATTCATCTACCTCAGCGCGGTGGCCGATTTCCCGTTTGAGGCCCTCGTGCTCACGGGCCTTTTGGCACGCGTGTGTGTGATTGGTATCCTAATCAGGAGTGGGTAGGCAACCGTTACGACAAACGGCACACAAACCACCGACCGCGGCACCTGGGACTCGCTAACGAGCTATAGTGGGAACCCGGCGTCCGGCAAGGAAGTGCATGGAGTCATGAACACAGACAAACCGGTCAGTCTAAATCTCAATGTTCGCGGCCTAGGCCTCTCGGCGACCCTGGCGATCAACGAACGTTGCCGCGCGTTGCGGAACGCGGGTCGTACCGTCTGCAACCTGGGTCTCGGCCAGTCGCCTTTTCCGGTTCCTCGATCCGTCGTGGAAGCGCTGAGGCTCAACGCGCACGAGAAGGATTACCTTCCAGTCAGGGGATTGCCGGCCTTGCGCGAGGCGGTTGCCGAATCCCACTACAAGCACGATCACGTCGAAGCGCACCCCGACGGTGTGCTGATCGGTCCGGGCTCGAAAGAATTGATGTTCCTCCTGCAACTGGTCTACTACGGCGAGATCATCGTCACCACGCCGTGCTGGGTTTCGTATCTGCCGCAGGCCCGCATCATCGGCCGCACTGTGGGCACAATCGCGACAAAGGTCGAGCAGAAATGGAAGACCACCGCCCCGCAGATGCTATGGTCACTGGAGCTTGCCCATGACGATTACCGACCGCGGCTCCTGGTCCTGAACTACCCGGGCAACCCGTCGGGCCAGACATACTCTGCGGAGGAGTTGGCGGAAATCGCCGAAATCGCCCGTCGGTTCCAGGTCGTCATTCTATCCGACGAAATCTACGGACAGCTCCACCACCGGGGCGAGCACGTATCCATCGCCCGGTTCTACCCCGAAGGCACAATCATCAGTTCAGGTCTATCCAAGTGGTGCGGCGCGGGTGGGTGGCGTCTCGGGACGTTTTGTTTCCCACCGAGCCTTTATTGGCTGCTCGACGCGATGGCCGCCGTGGCCAGTGAGACGTACACCTCCGTCAGTACTCCGATCCAGTTCGCCGCCGCCCATGCCTTTCGAGGTGGCGCGGACATCGAGCGCTATCTTTGGCATGCTCGGCGGATTCTTGCCATGCTCGGCCGCCAATGTGCAGAGATACTCGGTCGAGCGGACGTAAGCGTGCACATGCCCGAGGGGGCGTTTTACCTTTTCCTTGACTTCTCGCCATTGCGCGAACGGCTCGCCAAACGGGGTATCATGGATAGCCCTACGCTCTGCAGCAGTCTGCTTGAAGAGGCGGGCGTCGCCGTTCTGCCCGGGGAGTCATTCGCACGGCCGGAGGCGGAGCTGACCGCCCGGCTTGCATATGTGGATTTTGACGGGGCACGCGCGCTGGCTGCCAGCGAGAGAATCCCCTTGCACACGGAACTGCCGGCGGATTTCACCCGGCAATGGTGCAGCCGTGTCCTAGAGGGAACGGAACGATTGGCCCAATGGGTCTCCACCGATTCATGGGCGGGGCCGCCCGCGTGACGTAGCGGAATGAAGCCGCCGCCGCCGGGTAGTCAACGCCGGCACAGCGAGTCAAGGATCGTGACAAACGCCGACCGCCCCGCTGCCAAGATCGCTAACGTATCTTGGACGTGACGGCTTGTCCAAGGTATCCTGCTACCATGTCTGGTTCCGGCACGAACGAGACAATACCATGTCCCCGGATCATCCGTGATCTGGTCGCGCGTTTCAGCCAACACCTCGATTCCTACAGACAACAGACGTACAACGAGACGCAGGTCCGGCGTGAGTTCATCGATCCGTTTTTCACGGCCCTCGGTTGGGACGTGGAGAACAAAGCCGGTCATGCCGAAGCCTACAAGGACGTCATCCACGAGGATGCCATCAAGGTCGGCGGCTCGACGAAAGCCCCGGACTACTGCTTCCGTATCGGCGGGGTTCGCAAGTTCTTCGTCGAAGCCAAGAAGCCCGCCGTCGGCGTGCACGATGATCCCGGACCGGCCTATCAGCTACGCCGATACGCATGGACCAACAAGCTCCCGCTATCCATCGTAACCGACTTCGAGGAGCTCGCCGTCTACGACTGCCGCGTGAAGCCCGGCGCTGCCGATAAACCCTCGAAGGCTCGCGTCCTTTACATCACGTACGATCAGTATCCCGAGAAATGGACCGAGGTCGCCTCCATCTTCGCCAAAGAGGCCATCCTTAAAGGCTCGTTCGACAAGTACGCCGAATCGACTAAGCGTAAGCGCGGGACGACCGAGGTCGATGCCGAGTTTCTCAAGGAAATCGAAGCGTGGCGTGAAACGCTCGCCCGCAACATCGCCCTGCGCAACGGTGATCTGAGCGTTCGTGAGCTCAACTACGCCGTCGCCAAGATCATCGACCGCATCATATTCCTGCGGATGTGCGAGGATCGCGGCGTAGAAACATACGAACAGCTTCGCGTCCTGCCCAACGGACCGAGGATCTATCCGAGACTGGTCGAGCTGTTCCGCCGCGCTGACGAGCGCTACAACTCCGGGCTCTTCCACTTTGAACAGGAAAAAGGGAGAGCCGAAGCGCCCGACGAGCTGACCCCAACTCTCACCGTCGACGACAAGGTACTCAAAGACATCATCAAACGCTTGTATTATCCGGACTGCCCCTACGAGTTTTCCGTCCTCCCGGCGGAGATTCTCGGGCAGGTCTACGAGCAGTTTCTTGGGAAGGTGATCCGTCTGACCAAGGGGCATCGGGCGGTCGTCGAGGAAAAACCCGAGGTCAAAAAGGCCGGCGGGGTCTACTACACCCCCAAGTACATCGTCGATTACATCGTCAAACACACCGTTGGGAAGCTCCTTCAAGGACGCACGCCGGCTGATGTCGGCCCAAACCTGCTTATAAAACGCCGAAAACACGCTCAGAACCGCGACCGTAAGGGAGCGGACTATGCGCACCGGTCAGACACACCGCTTCCTAACGGGCGCGGCTCGGAAAAGGCGTACACTCTGGAAGGCTATGCTCCTCTGCGCATCCTCGATCCCGCCTGCGGGAGCGGATCGTTTCTGCTCGGTGCGTATCAATACCTGCTCGACTGGCACCTGAAGTGGTACATCGAAAACGATCCCGAGACATGGTCCCGCAAAAGGAACCCGCCGATCTACCAGGCCGCCATGCCAAAACCGAGCCGCGCCCGTAAGGAAGCGGGCAAAACGCACCGCGACCGTGAGGGAGCGGCCGTGACTCCAACCCCCGATCGTGAGGGAGCGGCCACGACTCCGAACCCCGACCGTGAGGGAGGGGCCAAACCGATTGGCAACTGGCGCCTCACCGTTGCTGAGCGCAAGCGCATTCTGCTCAACAACATTTACGGTGTGGACATTGATCCCCAGGCCGTCGAGGTCACCAAGCTGTCACTGCTTCTGAAGGTGCTCGAAGGCGAGAATCAGCAGACCCTCGATCACCAGCTCCGGTTGTTCCATGAGCGCGCCTTGCCCGACCTGGGTGACAACATCAAATGCGGCAACAGCCTCATCGGGCCGGACTTCTACGACAACCGGCAGCTCGACCTGCTCGACGAGGAGGAGCGCTACCGCATCAACGCCTTCGACTGGGAGGCCGAGTTCCCACAGGTATTTGGTCTCTCCCGCGCCAGCGCGCCGAGCCGCGCCGACACTCCGAGCCGCGCCCGTAAGGAAGCGGTTGCCCCCTCCAGCGCCCGTAAGGAAGCGGTTAAACACTCCGGCGTCAGTAAGGAAACAAACATTCCGAGCCCCGACCGTAAGGGAGGGGATAGGGTAGCGCCATCATCCGGGCAACGTCCGCTTCCTTACGGTCGCGGCTCGGAGTCACGTCCGCTCCCTCACGGTCGCGGCTCGGAACACCCCGGCGGCTTCGACGCGGTAATCGGGAATCCGCCGTATGTACTCCTGCAGGACGAGTTTCGCGATGACCGCCAGTTGGCGTATTTTCGGTCCAAGTTCGAAGTTGCATCGTACAAGCTGGACACGTATCACCTGTTTGTGGAACGTGGGATCAGCCTCGCGCGAACTGGCGGACGCTGCGCTATGATTACGCCTGCCAACTTTCTGACGAACAATTACCTTGTGGGGATGCGTCGCCTCTTCTTGGATAAAACAGGCATCGACCACATTCTTATCATCGAGGGGGGTGTGTTTCCTGGCATCAGCGTGGATAATGCTGGTAGAGTCGAGGTCTGGCGCGGTGGTTTAGGATGGGCCTATCTGTTTCCGCCCCTTTCGTCCGGCGGTGCCTCAATAGCTCATCCATGCTCCGTTTCCAGACCCCGCTCATCGAACCGGACGTGCG
>Ga0307432_1000077_pt1 | contig 79761 bp, 49 predicted proteins | sample SalMarWE160150MG_FD_202158 | JGI IMG/M metagenome (GOLD analysis project Ga0307432, IMG submission 202158) | Salt marsh sediment microbial communities from the Plum Island Ecosystem LTER, Massachusetts, United States - WE1603-150 | ecosystem: Environmental > Aquatic > Marine > Intertidal zone >...
GGGGATAGCTATCGTATTAAGAATTTAAAGAACAGTTCAAATATTACTGAAAGAAAAACTATAAAAACATAATTTTCTTAACTTTGAAGTGGTACACTTTTAGATATTATTCCTGGTACACTTTTAGATATCATTAACATTTTTTAATCTTTGGAAATGGTTTGACCATTATTGGAGCATGGTTTCTGATTAAAACAGCTGGTTCATGGGGACAGTGGCATACCAATCCTCCCACTTTTAATAGATTCTTAATCACTAATATAATCAATTTAGTGGCCGCTTTTCTCTTAGCTAAATATTTTCTATTTCCAGATTGTTGATGATTCATAATAAGTGCCTTCCGCAAAGAATTATTCTCCAAATTTTTTATAGACCGGTCCTTAAAGCTTATCTAATAGAGGAAAACCAAAAATTCAAGAAACCGGGCTTTACCCGGTTCGCGAACACCTTTAAAAAATAATCAAATGTGTGAGCAACAAATAATGCTTCTGCCCGCCCTGTGCAACTGTAAGTAAATTCACAAAACGAGAATGCGGAGCACCTTTTGGAATTTCCTAACAGTTGCCCATTCCCGCCTGACCCGTGAAATAAGATTTGAGCCTATTTTTAAGAAACATCTTGCCATAATGTGTCTTTAGGTATTTCTCCCGGTGTAGCGCATCCTCTTGGCTCAGGCATGCTTCAAAATAAATAAGCTTCAAAGGTCTGCGATGCTTTGTAGATTCAACCAGGCCTTTCTGATGCTGCTCAAATCTTAAATTCAAATCCTGCGTGTATCCAGTGTAAAGCTTATTGTCTTTTTCGCCTAACAATACATATGTGTAATACATATTGCAAATATAAGATTTGAATTTATTTAATGGGTCAAGCTCTGGCCCGACCTGTGAATTTGTGCCGAAGGCACACCAGCTTTGCTGGAATTCACTGGTTCCACATTTTTTTCGGGCCTGATGGCTATTGATATGTGAATATTCCTTATCTCCATTATATTCTTGGTATGATCTTAAGACTCCCCTACCAGAATCAGCAATACATAAATCAATATATCCTTTGCTTGAATAATACTGGAAAGCAATCTAGTGTTATTTAATCAGCTATTATCAATAATAATTGACTGAATAATAACAACTTAGATCCAACTATATCCATGAAATTTCTAACCAGTTATAAACAATACCACACCCTTTTTACTCCTGCCGATAGTTATCAGGATTCGCAAAAAGCGTGTTTATGCAATCTCATCTATTAATAGCACTTAAAAACAGCAGCCACGCAACCATTTATTGAGTTATGCATCTATCTATCAGTTAATTTTATATGATCCATTTTCTTTTCATATGGATAAAAAAGCTTGAATTGGACAAATTAACGATTAATTACTGTGAAAAGAGTAGACGCTCTAATTGTTGCCCTGATTTACTGCTTTCAGGTTGATGCCCAGACCTGTGAATCCTATAATGCCGAAATTACTGCCGCACTACCTTGTGAGTATGTCGTTGCCATGATTAAGGATCATGAAGGATCGATATGGTTCGGAGGAGTATGTGGTGCAGTAAAATTTGACGGCAAGAACTGGACGCATTATACAACCAACGATGGACTGGCAGATAACCGCATCAACACCATTGCCGAAGATTCCATGGGAAATATATGGTTTGGTACTGAAGACGGTTTGTCGAAATTTGACGGATCGAGGTGGACAACATATACAAACTCCGATGGCCTGGCAAACAATCATGTTTATTCCTTGGCTGTTGATATGCACGATGATATTTGGATCGGTACGGGTAAAGGTTTATCGAAATTTGACGGCATAGTATGGACAACGTACGGGACAACCGACGGTTGGTCAAATATTATGATCAATGCCATTGCTATTGATAAAAAAAACGTGAAATGGATTGGTACCGTTTGGAGTGGTATTATCCGGCTCGATGATTCAACATGGTTTCATTACAGTACTTCTGACATCATTGATATGATAAATACCATTTTCATAGATAAATATGATAATAAGTGGTTTGGAACAGCCACCGGTCTAATGAAATTTGATGATTCTACCTGGACTACGTATTCACATTCCGATGGTCTTAGGGAGGATCCGGTATATTCTATAAATTTTGATAAACAGGGAAACATATGGATTGGATATGGACCTTATGGGGGAGGTGTCACTAAGTACGATGGTGTTAATTGGATCACCTTTACTGTGGAGGATGGATTAATCAGCAATTTTGTATATGAGATAATTATCGGTAATAATGGTAATCTTTGGTTGGGTACTTACAATGGAGTATCCGAATTTGATGGTGAGAGCTTTAGTACCCGCATTTTAAGAGATGAAACAATTTGTAACCACATATTATCTGTCGCCGTCGATTCACATGGGAGAAAATGGTTTGGGATCGACGGAGTGGGAGGTTCGGTACTGGAATATAACGGAATTGATTGGACAAATCATTCTCCATTAGGGTCGAGTGGTATACCGAGGGAACTCCAGGTTTGTTCAATTGCTATTGATAGCCAAGACGTAAAATGGTTTGCCACCCGGAAGGGAGTATATAGTTATAATGGAAACCATATTTGTAACTACACATTAAGGGATGGACTGATTGATGAGTTTGTTCGTTGTATTGCTATTGATAAATCCGGGAACAAATGGTTCGGAACCAATGGAGGAGTATCTGCATATGAAGAATCTGACTGGATATCATACCGCACAACCGATGGATTATCCGGCGATACGGTCTACTCAGTTGCCATCGATGTTGACGATAATAAATGGTTTGGGACAAATAATGGTGTTTCCGTATTTAACAATTATAAGTGGACCCATTACAATTCGGATGACGGCCTTATAAATGATAAGGTAACAGCTATAGCTGTTGATGACAACGATATAAAATGGTTTGGAACAGCCGGAGGAATCTCGGAATTATCTGGAACTGTCTGGCAATCCTATTCTTCTGAACTGGGATTAACGGATCACAGCATAAATGCCATCGCAATAGATAAGTTCGGGAATAAATGGTTCGCAACCAATAACGGGGTCAGGAAATTTGACGGTGAATACTGGACAAGTTTTACTACTAATGACGGGCTGGCTGATGATGTTGTATTTGATATTGCCATTGAAACAGGAGATAAGATGTGGTTTGCAACAAATTGTGGGATCACGGAACTGGAGTGCTCTTATACTACTCATCAACCTTCCCATAATATAGATATATATCCAAATCCTTCGGAAAACGAAATTTTCATTGTTTTGCCGTATCCGGGACAATATCAATTGATGATATACGATACAAGCGGAAATGAAAAAACGCAGTTGTATGAAATGATGGATAACAGGATAGTTGTAAGAACTGATGGAATGGGATCGGGAATGTATTTTTTCAAATTAAGAAATACTTCAGAAGGTAGTTTCTTTTCGGGTAAATTTATCATAATGAAATAAAGAATGCTCTGACATTCTTATCGCAAATGCGGAGAGTGTAGCCATAACCATTCAGTCTCCATTGAGCTGTTGTCTTTTGTCCAACTCCACTGCCTACTATAATATTATTATCGCCATACCTTTTTTCCCCGCTTATTGCGGAATTTTCATTACGCTCCAACTTGATGAAAAAGAAACAAACCTGCCTGCCGCAGCTTCAGCGAAGGAAGGAAATCAAGAAAAAAATATACTTCCACGCGCTCTTGGAAATTCTAAGAAAAATCACACAACGAGAATGCAAGGCACCTTGTGGTTTTTTCTAACCATTGCCCATTACTCATTCTGTATTTTATTTTTAAAGGTATTCGTGAACTGCCTTTGGCAGGTTCCCGCTAGCTCTGGCCCGACCTGTGAATTTGTGCCGAAGGCACACCAGCTTCGCTGGAATTCACTGGTCCCGCTATTTCTTCAGGCCTGCGCGCGGGAAAATATTAGCATATAGATATTTAGGTTAATTTAGTAGAAAAATTACTATTTTACGCTAACAAATCTCTTAAATGAATTTTCGGTTATGGATACAAAGAATAATATTTACTTTAAGAAATTTTCCAGCGGAGATTACCTCTTTAAATTTTGCACATTCAATGTAAATGCTCTGCAAATTCTTATTAATAATACACTCTACTTTGCTCCTCCTGGCTCTTTAAATGATCCGCTTGATTGCAGAACAAATATTAAAATCATTAATCCTGAGTACTATACAAATAAGACAATAGTCTGTTGGAATTGAAAAAAGTTTACTGTACCTGCTTTGGTGCCAGTTCTATTTCCCTATATGTTATGTCTGAAACAACGGCAATTTTCTCGCCTTCAATCAATTCATTTAATAGACTGTTTGACCATTTTTCAAACTCATCATCAAAGCATCCGCCAATTACTGAAGTATCAATATAAATCCTTTGTTTCATATAGTTAGATTCATTGAATCAAAGATGCGAAAATTACATTCCAATTGGATCGAAAAGTAAAGAAATTTGAGTTGGAAAATCACCAGTAGTCTGCAAAGTTTTTCTAAGAGTTTCTATTCCATTCTCAAACCTAAAGTCGGAAACGTTGTCTTCAATATATTCATATGGTGTTATATAGCGTTCGCTTCCTACTCCAAATACAGTGGTATAGTCTTCTCCGATAAAGTCATAATTTGGAAAATTGGTCATTACTAAAAAGTTGTGCTGGACAGGTGTTATGCCATTTACCGAACCAAAAGGTTCAGCAATCATGGCGTCTCCTGTGGAATCAGCAAACAAGATATGTAAATTATTTCCCCATGAAGGAACGAGAAATCTGTCTCCAATATAACTGCTTACCTCCGAAACACTACTCAAATTATTAATTGAATGATCATTCAGGTCGCCCATGCTTAGCGTATTACTCTCCTCAAATGTTGGATCGCCCGTATTGTAATACAGTAACTGATAATTTGTGAATAAACCAGCTTCATTAATTCCTGCTATGTATCCACCTGTGCCAAATTCTGCACGAAATGCTCTTTTAGTACCATAATTAACGATTGAAAATTTAATAAGCGTATTGGGATAATCAAAATTCATCCCATACCAAATATGTTCCGAATAGACTGCAAAACTTGTACATGCTTGTATTTGGCCCTCAGCAAAGTATAAGATAGTTATTGCAGTTATAAGTTTGAATGCTGCTCTCATGATATAAGCTTTTATAGTATACTGACATCTAAGAGTGAAAATAGACGTACTCTCTTTTGAAGATATCTACTTCTGTATAAGTTTCTTCTAAACAGATAGAATTTCTAGTTTTTCGTGAAAGGTGAAAGGTGTAATGGGAATAGAACTCGATAAAGAGATTTTATTCCCATTTTCATTTCAATACTACCTAATACTATGTCATTCATCATTGCTCCTCCCGATAGTAATTGGTTTAAGCAAAATAAGTGTTCAACCCATGTTTATATAGACGATGGCCAAATTATTATAAAACTTTTTTTCAATCTGTAAAAATAGAAATAGTTATATCCCAGATACTTTACTTCCCGTACCATCCTGTCGTTACTCGTCCCATTTTTTTGAATTTTGCCGGTGATTGAAGTAACTTACGGTATAATAGATAATTGTTTACGCATCTAATATATTCCCTCATGAAAAAAGAAACATCTCCCTTCTGGTATATAGGCATGATAAGCATGCTTTTTCTTCTGCCCTGTATTCCTATAATTTCGCAGGCTCCGGACCTGGAAATGTGGCGGTAATAGCTGGGATATTCCCTATTCAATAATGCCTGTCCAGGATACAAACTACCTTGTATTTGGCGCCTCGGAATCAACCGATGGAGATGTACACGGAAACCATGGCGATCGCGATTTATGGGTGCTGAAACTTACCCCTGATTTCGATACGCTTTGGACAAGTTGCTACGGGCCACAGACAGAGAATGGGCGGAGAATATACTTGAAACAGATGATGGAGCTTATCTGCTTTGTTCTGAGACCTACTCCTTTAATGGGGATGTGCATGGAAATCTTGGTGGATCCGCTGCTTGGCTGCTATAACTGAATACTGACGGGGACACACTTTGGACAAAATGTTATGGAGGATCAGAAGATGATGGGGCTAAAACGATTATGAAGGTGTCCGAAATTGATTCCTTTAATTTTTCATCCTTATCAGAAAAAAACGAATTCAAAAAAGCCTTTCTGAATACTCAGAAAGGCTTTTTTTAACTTGTTTATAAGTAGAAGAAAGACATTGTAGTTTTACTCTTTAACGAGCATAGTTGAAGTAGTTGAATTTCCATCAGTAATCCTTATGATATATGATCCGGAGTTCAAATCCCCTAAGTTAAACTCCACCCTTTCTGAAGCAATATTTTTTATCTCCTTTATTACTTGCGATTGGATATTAATTATCACAATTTCTGTAATTGGTGTATTTGAAGTAATAATTATTTTATCGACAGTAGGATTGGGATATACCTTGGCTGATAAAGGAGTATGTTCATTAATTCCGGTTGCGGATTCAATAATAAAGTCGGCAGAAATAAAGGTGATCGTATAATCAGAACCCGCTGATAAGGTACCCAATTCTATATTATATGCACCCGGTGTTTCACCTTCTTCGCGAATAAGTGAACCTGTGATAGCATCTCCTGAAACAAGGCTTCCACTGGTAATAGTATACGTTAGTTCAGGGTCTTCCTCTCCAACTATTTTAGATTGGCCGTCATCGGCTGTAATTTCAAGCGGACGTTCGGTTACTGTTAACAATTGGGATTTTTGAATTGCTGCAAAATACTCTCTATCTCCAGCCTGATCGGCATAAATAGTTACTGTCCCTGCTCCAGCAATATGCACCTGATTACTTACAATTGTTGCCACCGAAGTATTGCTACTGCTATATGTAACATCCAATCCGGAAGATGCTGTTGCCCCAGGATCAAAATCACTATCTCCATAAGTCATATCTGCAATAGGATCAAAGGTTATTAACTGGTCCTGGTTCTGACATACTGTAAAGTTACTCGTGCTTCCAATAAGCGCAAAGTTGTATAAAGTCCCGTTATATAAGTTAGCTGTAGCATCAGTTACGGAAGTAATTCCGGTATTTGATCCGTTTGCTATGCCTTGATTAAAGGTATGGTACATTACGAGTCCAGCTTCATTTCCAACCATGCCGGAATTCATATAGCTTTCAATGGAACTGGCTGTTAGCTCGGTATTCCACAGTGCAAATTCATCCATTTTTCCTTTAAAATAGAAATAATCAGTACTGTTATATAGCATGTTGCCTATTGTAAAAACATTCGGTCCGGTATTAGCAGTTTCTGTTCCACTACCATCCAGGACACCATTCACATAAATCTTAAAATCATTCCCATTCCGTGTTAAAGCAACATGGACCCATGTATTGGCCGTAAGTGAAGTAGCTCCATTAATTGCTGCATTATTTTGTACAGTTTGAAGTAATCCTCCATTAATTCTTAGCATTGAAGCAACATTGCCTGAGCTGGAAGTATGCCCCCATCCACCTATGGTATTCAGTGATACGCTTTCGGGGCGAATCCAAGCCATAATTGTATAGGTAGATGTAATTGGAGGCATTGATCCTAATCGGATATAGTCATTTACACCGTCAAAATGCAAAACATTTGAAGAGGTTGGTGATTGTTGCTGCCATTCTACAAAGTTACTTGTGCTTCCGTTAAGTGTAAAGTTGTATAAAGTCCCGTCATATCCATTAACTGTAGCATCAGTTACTGAAGTAATTCCAGTATTTGATCCATATGCTACACCTTGATTAAAAGTATGGTACATCACGAGTCCAGTTTCATTTCCAACCATGCCGGAATTCATATAGCTTTCAATGGAACCGGCTGTTAGCTCGGTATTCCACAGTGCAAATTCATCCATTTTTCCTTTAAAATAGAAATAATCAGTACTGTTATATAGCATGTTGCCTATTGTAAAAACATTCGATCCGGTATTAGCATTTTCTGTTCCACTACCATCCAGGACACCATTCACATAAATCTTAAAATCATTCCCATTCCGTGTTAAAGCAACATGGACCCATGTATTGGCCGTAAGTGAAGTAGCTCCATAAATTGATGCATTATTTTGTACAGTTTGAAGTAATCCTCCATTAATTCTTAGCATTGAAGCAACATTGCCTGAGCTGGAAGTATGCCCCCATCCACCTATGGTATTCAGTGATACGCTTTCGGGGCGAATCCAAGCCATAATTGTATAGGTAGATGTAATTGGAGGCATTGATCCTAATCGGATATAGTCATTTACACCGTCAAAATGCAAAACATTTGAAGAGGTTATTGTAGTGCTCTGGCTTAAGCCTGTACTTAAGACAAAAACCGCAATAATCAAAATTGTAGAAATCTTTTTCATGTTGAATTGGATTTTAATTAAGAAAATAAGAATAATAAAATTAATAAAATTAATCCGAAGAATCTTATACTTCGACTTATCGACAAAATTATTATTTTCTACATAATTAGGAAAATCCAGCTTATATTCATGTCAGACTATTTTTCTAAATATAATCATTTTGTAATTTCACTGGCATAATAATGTATCAACAAAAATTTATTTATGCAGAAGCTTATAAAAAATCAGTTCGTACTTTTTTAATTATCAGTTTTCAGTTATTGATCTCCCCTGGACTCTACCAGGTGGTTGCATCCCGGATCGAGGATCCAGTACCTCCTACTTTCTGAGGAAATAGAGGTTGATATGCCCAAATGGAGATATGAGATTATTGGGTTCTTCTAAGTTGTTCCTCCAACAAAATCGATAATTATTCAATTTCCACGTACTGTATACCTTCTTTAAATGAGATGCCGTTTGCACACCCTTTCGCTCCGTTCCTCCGCAAAAGCGTGTTACCTAACGCTTTCAAAATATACCCTCCCTCCTAACCTAATTGCTATTGATAAACGCTATTGGAAATTATTAACCGAACGATTAATAATTCCCAAAGCAATGTTAACATAATGCACCTACATTATAGGACAAATGAATAGCTTTTTGTTTGTAAGAGAATTTACGGTCCCGATTCATCGGGATTGAAATAAAATCAGTACTATAAGACAAAGTCTGAGTACGGTAACGATATTATGTTAAAGTAAATTCTCAGCCTATCATAACCCATTGTAGCTTCATACATTTTGAATTCAATTTTTGTTCTCCATTTTTCAACTATAATTGCTCACAACTGTATTTGTTTTTATTTGTGTTCGCGAATGCTTCGTTACACTCCGCATTTTATACTATATTAAATAGCGCTTCGAGCTCCAGGAACAAACTTTCTCATTTAATTGATCATAGCATCAATATTTACGTAAAACGGGCTCACGGTTTCCATTTGTCCCATAATTACTCACCATTTAATTATTTTTACTGGTGTTCGTGAGGGCTTCGTTTCACTCAGGCGTTAGCACTATATTAAGTAGCCGCTTGTCCTGTGAAATCATGCAAAGCATGACTGGCTGTGCCAGTATTTCACAGGACGAGCCAGCGCCAAAGCGCGAAAAATAAAATTTGTGAAGAATGTACAAATTTTATTTATTCATCACTTCCACAGCTCTTAATAGCCGAAGCCTTGGCGAAAGCTATCTCAACGCCAGCCAAACGGCAAACCGTATATTGCCCACGCACCGTTATAGTTCTATTTATCTTAAGTGTTTAATAGTCAATTATTTGCGTCTTGCAACGCAAGAGTATTTGTAAATGCGCTCCTGGCGTCGATTAGTTTACAATACACTTGCTATCTTTTAGTATAATTCTTTTTGCCCTGATGCCGGGCGGGCACTTCCTTTTTGCTTGATCAAAAAGGAAGCAAAAAATCAAGGCTGATAAAAAATTTGGATAAATCTAATAGCTCGGCTCTGCGTGTCGTTCCGCAGCCGCTTCGCTTCCGCGGAACTTGAGACTCTTCGCTACGAGCCTTCGCAAAGATTTAAACTCCAAATTTTTTATAGGCCGGTCCCTATTGCGTATTAATAAAGAAAATAGAAAAATCATGACACCGGTCTTTCCCAGTTCGCTGTATATCCCTCAGTTGGTGGGCATAACAAATAAAATAATGAATTCTTTGATTTCGTAATTGGACAACACATAATTAATTTATACATGTTATTGTCACTTTTTATTTTTAGTTTTTCCAAGAACCCACAAAAAATAAACTGGATCATCCTTAAGAGAAAGTTGTTTAGTTAAGTATTCTGAATATGCTGCATTAGCTGTATAGGCTAAGCCACCAGGACCTAAAACTGTTAATATATTAACAGTATTGTTTAAAAAACAATATAAGGCTAATGTCCAACCTGCTACTACACATCCTGTTAAAGAAAAAGCCGCTTTCAATTTTGCTTTTTTATAATCACTATTAAGTTTACGAGTGTGATCTCGAATTTCTCTTTCTAACTTTTTACAATCTTTCGTAAACTGTTCTGAACCAACTGCAGCCTGACGCATATCTTCAATTTTGGAATGGAGAAAATCACGAAAAGTGCATAGTTCTTCCGGAAAATCTGACATCAGTTTGAATAGTACATTGAAATCAATGTTCTCAAGAACAGGCAAATCAATATTTAAAATTGGTGCGAATTCAGTATGTGTTAACATTAAATCACCATCTGGAACTCCTATGTGGGGGGCAATAAATGATTTTAACTCTAATGATTTTGGCAGGGTCCAAAAAGATTGAGGTTGTCTATTACCATATAATGAACTTCTTCCAAAAGAACCTACATGATTTATTCTATGTATAATGGGATAATACCCAAGATTACCACTTTTAATAAATGAATCTGTATCAGTCAACCATTGACTAAGTTTTACAATATCAATTGAAAATAAAATTTCAATATCGTATCGGTAATCAGCTCCACCTGAATAACTAGCTACTTTACTATTATCTTTTAATAGATATTTTTTTAATATACTTGGATTCTCTAAAGACTCACCAACAATAGTTTTTGGAGAAGCAACTAACATCTTTTTGGATGCATTGCTTAAATTTGTAAATGATTTTATTTGCAATCCTACAGTCTTGTTGGTCTTTTCATTTAATTCTTTTTCAAAGTTTGATATCTTATTTTGAAACTCTTCGATTTTTATATAAGATTCAGTAGAAAGTTCTTTACTTATATTAATAACATCATTGTTTCTGTGACTATCACAGGACTGAATCCAATAACAATTCCTTTCACTACAATAATTTGTATTCTCTTTATTTGGAATAAGTGGTTTTTCACTTGCATAACATGGTGTATACCCTCCTTTTTGTTGAATAAATCGTATTGCATCAACATCTGAAAGATTCAAAATGTCATCGATACAATCGTTTCGATCAGCTTGAAGTTCAATATCTTTTCTTGTTGCTATTCCAGGGCGCAAATGCATTAATCTATATCGATCACATGAAAATTTCCATTTACAGTTATCAAAAGAACAACTGTGTGTATCAAATTCCCATGGTCCCTCTTTGGTTATAAGAGGATAATCTCTTGCATAACAAGTAGAATTTCCTTCTCTTTTTTGTATATATCTAATCGCCTGAATTTCTGACATTTTAGAAATTTCTTCAATACAAGAAAGCTCAATAGCTTTCTCTTTAATAGAAGAAAACATATCACTATTTAACCATCGTGGCTCTTTCATATTTGAATTATTTAAAATTCGCCCCTCAGTGTCAGTTTATATATTAAATTTTATTTTTAGATTTCGTGTATAGGATAAATTTATAAATTAATTTATCAATTAGGATTTATTATTTGGAATAAAGCTAATCATACTTAGTAAATAATATTACAGCTGCTCAGGCTTAAAAGCCCATTCCCGCCTGACCCGTGAAATAAGATTTGAGCCTGTTTTTAATAAACATTTTGCCATAATGAGTCTTCAAGTACTTTTCACGATGCAATGCATCCTTTTGACTTAAGCATGCTTCATAATAAATGAGCTGAAGTGGTCTACGATGCTTTGTAGATTCTACCTGGCCTTTTTGGTGTTGCTCAAATCTTAAATTCAAATCTTGTGTGTAACCAGTGTAAAGCTTATTATCTTTTTCGCTTAACAATACATATGTGTAATACATACTGCAAATATAAGATTTGAATTTATTTACCCAGTGAAATCCGGCTTGGCCGGAATGCTTTTGGCATTATTTCACGGGTGTTTCATGGGTCAAGCTCTGGCCCGACCTGTGAATTTGTGCCGAAGGCACACCAGCTTCGCTGGAATTCACTGGTCCCGCATTTTTTTCCTATCATCGCGCCAGATAAGATGAGCTTTCATACTAATTATACCTGGCCTGTTTATATGCCGTCCGCGTGTCGCCGTAGCTTTACCGCGCTTTGCCAAAGCTTCGCGACTGCGAAGGCGGAGGCACAAATGGAATGAAGGCTGGCATTTTTTTCTGGCCTCGCTTTAGAAAAGGTTTAAGTTGAAAACTTTATTTTGGTAGTATGATTACTATTATTCTTTTATATCTGGAAAGTTGAGGCTCTCCTTTATCTGTGACTTTCAGAATAAAATGAGCCGTTTCCCTTTTATCAACTTTAGGAGCAATCACGTAAGCTCCATGTGCATTTTCCGCTCCATCAATTTTTATTAGGTTTTTATAGGAACCGGCCTCAGGATAATTAAACCATAAATAACTAAGATTGTCTCCATCTGGGTCGTATGAACCACTGGCATCCAAATCAAAGCCTTCTCCAGATTTTACCGTTATTTCTTCCGGGTTCCCCAATACCGGAACAGGCGGATGATTTGCCTCTGCATATGTTTTTGTACACCAATCCATGCGTGCGGCAAAATCATTTTGAAAATCGTTTCGCCAACGCCATAACGTAACTTTATTATCGGTAAGGGTAACTGTATCTGATCCCATTGTACGCCCATATTCTTTATAAATGAATGGCGTGTAACTATCGATTGCATTTGTCCAGATTTCCCGTGTTTCCGGTGCCAATGGAACATCTGATCCTCCTTTTTTCTCTTTGGCAAAATCAGGCTTATATAGTTCGTAACGTCCTCCCCAGCCTCCCCAGTCGGGATGCTCAGGTTCATTTAATCCGTTCTGTATTAATGACAACCACGATGGCGTATCTCCTTCCATTCCCCATGCAACATCGGGATATGAAGCGCCAAGTGGGCCATGGCCCTGCTGAATGTTTTTAGCAATCCAGGAGTTGCTGATTTCCTCGTTGTTGATCCCCTTTACAAAGGTGTTAATACCGGTCCAGGTTGCACTACCATAATGATCGCCAGGCGTTACAATGTAAAACAAGTCAGGGAAATTATTCCGGATCCAAATACCACTGTCGTCTTGATCCGAGATCGTATAAACCCTTAACTTGGAAATTAAACGCTTTGCCTCTTTCGCTGATTTGGTTTGCTCAATTTTATAGAGGGTCTGGGCAAGGGTGTTCACTCCTCCCCACACCGAAATCCAAAGTGGGCGGTCATCATCCTTTTCCAATTCCTGTATTATCCAATCCGAACCTTCTGAATCTTTCCCGTCACCAACGCCCGGCATACCGTACTCAGGCAGGCCTTGTTTTACCAATTGCAAAAGTTGGTCAGCACCTGGAAAATCATCATCATGTTTCAATAAGTTTGGATGTACCTCTCCATATGCTTTGATTATCCTATTTATTGATTCAGGATTGACTTCTGATTTTAACCAGCATGAAGTTGTTGCAACCAGTCCTTTAATGTCAATTTCATTAGCATATAGTAGTAAACGCACCAATGATTGCGTATCATCAGGATCGGCTTCAATATCTGTTAATATGATTACCCTGTTTTTTTGACTCGATTGCCCAAAAAGGGAATTGAAGATCAAAGAAAACAGTATTAAAAATAGTAAGTTTCTCATGATCTGATTTTTTATCGATAAATATATTACTTAGATATATATTAAAAATTGTCGGTCGAATTTACTGTCTGAATTAAAATTAAAGAATTTATATTTTCAAAACTTTATAAAAAACAGTATTCTTGTTTTTATCAGTTAATTTAACATAGTAAATACCTTTGGTAAATTGGCTAATATCTAATGTAAGTGATCCTCCGTCAGATACAGATGAATGCATGACAATACCTAAGCTGTTAAAGATCTCAACATTATAAGGTGCCTCGTCAATTGAAATTGATACTTGATTTGTTGTAGGATTTGGATAAACCAAAATGTTTCTGCCTTCCGGTAACAAATTATTACTAGTCATGGATATTTCATTTACACTAATGATTACCTCATCGGTATCAGTTGCCCCCTTATCATCTGTTACTGTAAGGATAATTAGATGTTCACCTACGGACAGATCTATTGAAGTAATTGCATCAGTAGCAATCTCATTACCATTTTCACTCCAAACATATGAAGTAATTGATCCATCAAAATCGTTACTTCCCGAGCCGTAAAGTTTTACAGTTTCGGTACTGTCTTCATTGCTATCAGTAATTGTTTGATCTGGACCGGCATAAGCAACAGGCACCTGGTTAACAGATATTTCTGTACCTGTTACGCTTGGTTTAAAAATTATTTTTCGATAACTGGAAAGGTTATGAATTCCATTATCTGTCACTTCACATATCACGTGAAAAGATTTTCCATCTGAATCTGAAGGAACATTTACTGTTACTACACTTGAGTCATTGTTCGTAATAGTAATACTTTGTGGATACGTACCCGCTTCGGTCTGTATCCACCAATTAAAGGTTAAAGTATCATCATCAGGGTCAAATGTGGCTGATGCATCAAGAACTACGTTCGAATCAGGCTTGGGTGTTATTGTAAGAATGCCTATACCTTCGTCACCGTTAATGACAACTACCGGATTACGGTTTCCTGTTCCGTCTTGAGCCCAGTCCATACGAGCGGCAAAATTATTAAAAGTGGCTGCATAAAAATGATTTTCATACTTCGTGCATGTACTATAAGCTGTACCTGTATAATTAGTAAAGGCACAGGTTTTATTATCAGCGCCAATTCCCCATACTGAATACCCACCCCAACCACATTGAGTCGGATCGTTTGGATCGTTGAGACCGTTAGGCAATAAATGAAGAAAAGAGGGTGTGTCGCCTTCAACACCATTAACGTATTTAGGATACTGGTTACCCAAATTACCATGCCCCTGAATATGGGTTTCGTACTGCGACCAATTGTCGCGACCAGTACTATTTTGAAATTTCCAGGCACATTCGTCCCATATAAACAAAAGATCATCAGCAAATTCACGGCGCAACCACTGATGGGAGCTAACTTCGAATCCTTCAGATCCGTCATAATGACGATCCTGATCTGTTATGGCGTAAGCACGGATCTTATTCAGGAAGGTTTTTAATTCCGAATCGCTTCGCGTTTGCTGCACCTGCCAGACTGCCTGTGCCAGTGTGTTTCCCCCACCCCAGATTGTTACCCATATTGGACGATCGTCATCTTCATCTGCCTGATTAATAATCAGGTTGCTTCCATCGGAATTATTTCCGGCACCAATATATCTCACTCCCCTTCTCAGGCTGCCTTTCATAACACGATCTCTTAAATAGTCCGGGCTCGGCCAGTATCCAATTTCCTGCCGGCTGTTATCCTGAGAATGTCCGCTCTGGCTGGCGCGCAACATCAGGTTCGGTAAATCCAGTTCATAGGCATCAATTACACCATGAATTAGATCGAGACCAGTAGTTGTACTACTAATGTCACTCCAGCTATAACCTGTTGTAAAAACAATGCCCTCTATTTCGAACAAGTCGGCATGGACAAGAAACCGGATCAATGATTCATGGTCATCGGTTTCCCATGTAGAAATATCTGTTAATACAATTATTCGTGGTTTAAGCGGAGCTGCATAGGAAGATAGTGAAACAGTAAATAGTATCCATAAAAAATGGATCCATATATATGTAGTTTTCATGTATTTATGTTTTAATCATTTAATATTTACTGAGAAATTCATCCCAGCGATCATTACTGACGGTAAGGCCTGCCGAACTATGGTATCATCCATTTTGTCCGCTGAGCAAAATCTTCCTGGACAACCTTTCGCCACATGTAAACAGCTTTTGGTCCCATCGGGTCGTCAAACCAATGATTCCTGGTCGAATCCGACTGAACAAACTTACCTCCCCACCCACCCTGGCCCGGCTGCTCAGGATCGTTTACTCCACGTAAGCCACTTATTATGTGCAGAAACGAAGGTGAATCTCCTTCCCACACACCAGGTACTGCAGGGTCCCAACCGCTTTTAGGATAAGCTGCACCCAACGGGCCATGCCCCTGGCGGATATGCTCGTTTACCCAATTTGTATCCCCCAGTTCGGTTTCGGAACCATACATATCCCAGAACATTCCCTGGTAATTTTTCTCCGATAAAATGATAAACAATCCGGGAAAGTTGTCCAGAAGCCAATCTGCCGTGTAATCCTGTTTTACAATCATGTAAATCCTCAGCTTACTTAGAAATTTATCAACCTCCTCGGGTTTCCTAGTATTTTGAACTTTCCATACCGCTTGTGCAACTTCACGTGATCCACCCCACACGCAAACCCAAACGGGCCTTGGATCAGGCTTGTCCACAATACGGATAATCGCTTCCGATGCTTCCGTATTATGTTCCTCTCCAATAAGCGATTCTATGGGTCTGTATTTTCCACCTGCAAAATCTTCCGTACCAATAGTACCATCCATATCCTGCCAGGTTATCGAGCGCAGTTTTTCTGCTGTGGGATAAGCCATGTCGTGCTTAGCCAGGTTGGGCTGTACCTGTTCGTAAACGCCCAGCATATCCAGGATGTTTTGCTTTCGGGCAATATTGGCAAATGTTCCTGATGAAGCAATGAGTGCTTCAACATCCAATTCGTTCGAATACAGAAGGAAACGCACCATGGATTGTACATCATCCGGATCGGAACACTTCTCCGGCGGGTCACCAGGTTTAACCCCTCTGACAGGAATCACATCTAAGGGTGGAAAATCGGATGAGATTATCACACGTGGCCTCGTTTGCTTGCTGTTTAAGTCTGTGTTCTGAGTACAACTATGCATAAAAACACTTAGTGCTAAAATGGATAGTAATAAAAAACTTTGTTTCATGTATTTAAATATTAGTTCGGCTTAATCGTTATAATAACTCGTTTGTAACGGGTAAGTGCTGGCGTTCCGTTGTCAGTTACTTCACAGACAATATGAATGGTTTCTCCTTTGACAGCTTCGCTTGGCACTAAAACGGAGGCAACCTGATTATCGGCATCCTGAATTGTAACGATTCCCTTGAATGAATCCGCTTCTTCGTATTGCCACCAGCGATAGCTTAGATTGTCCCCATCTGGGTCAATTGTTCCTTGTGCACTTAATTTTATAGTTGTCCCCGGTTTTATTTCCATATACGCAGCATGTTTCAGTACAACTACAGGAGGATGATTTGCTTCCTCATATGATTTTACACACCAATCTGCCCTGCTTGCAAAATCGTTTTGCAAGGCATTCGACCACCGCCATATCGGCTTGAAATATTCCAAACGCTGCTCCCTGATTGTAGTTGTTCCCTTCCGCAAACTGTTTCGCCCCCACGCCGAGTTTGTATACCATCTCCCTTCCGGATAAACATATCCTGCCACCGGCACTGGGTCGAGCCAGATATTCTCCCGTACTCGCACATAACGTCCGCCCCATCCACCCCAGTCAGGCGACTCCAGGTTCCGTAATCCCGTCACTATTGTGTGCAGAAAAGCCGGTGAATCTCCTTCCGAACGGAAATCTCCATTCTCCTTAGCCTTGTAGAGCGAACACAGCTGTCCATTATTTTCCAATATATTTTCTTTCATCCACGCCCCGACGAAATACTTCTGCATTTCCTCAGGCTGAACCTGATCCCACCGATACGCAATCGCTTCAAACTGATCTGAAATTATTGTCAGAATTTCATACTTCCCCCAGTGCGGCCAAATGTATGCTTGATATGTAGTATCCTGTTCCCAAATAAAGAAGAAGCGGATTTTATTTGCCACATACTCCATTTTATCAGGATGTTCTTCTTCAATGGTTTTTAAAGCCCGTGCAATGGTGTTTGGCCCTCCCCAGGCCTGAAGCCAAATAGGACGATTGTCTGATTCGTCCAAAAGAATTTTGACAATGTGTTGTGAGCCGGGAGTAATCGAGTCCATTTCTCCCTCAGTTTCAACATTTCCTAAAAAGGTTCTCTCTTTAAGGTATTTGGGAGTGGGGTAACGATTATCGTGTTTTACCAAATTTGGATACACTTTTGCGTAGGCTTCCAGGCTCGGATCAATCCAATCATCACCTGCCCAATTATGCCCATGCCAGTGGTATTGAGAACTCGACGTAACTATGCCCTCTATGTCCCATTCATTAGCATAAAGCAGAAATCGAACCATTGAACATTCATCGTCAATTTCACCATCGCTGGTAACAATAACACGCGATTTCTCTGCCACTCCTTTATTTTGAGCAAATAGAGTTTTGGTATTCGTAATTATTAAGAGAAGTATTATAATATTTACATAGAATGCGCTGCAATTATCAAATCGCCTTTTTCTCATATATCCTTGATTTATAGTGGTCTTTAAGTTATCAATACTATTTAAGCCATTCCCATCGTTTTGCCCAATCAATTAAAAACTCTTCACGGTGTCTTGACACAGTTTTTGCTCCTTGTTGAACATCTAAAAAGTATTCAGGCTCTTGGCTATCGCTGTACCAGTTAGGTCCTACGGGGTAATCATCAGGATTGGGGATTCTGGGCCATGGTGTGGTGCTTACGAATTGTCCCGAATTTCCATCTAATTCGTGAATAGAACTAGCTATTTTATAGGTACAGGTTTCTGGTTTCTTGGATGAGTAACGAAAACCATAGATACCATTTCCAAGGTAATATCCTGGCCATATTTGATTCGAAATTTCTATTGTAAAACAAGTCGAATCCGGTAGTATATTGAGCTCTGGGCCCTTAAATCTCCATTCCAATACCGCATAAGCTGCAACAGTATCGGCTATTGTTGTATTGCGTTCAAAAATTACTCTTGAACTCCTATGAACAGGGGTAAATTTACCACCCCAGCTTTCACTTAACGGGTCTTTAGGGTTTCCATTCATGATATAGGTTAGTGATGGGGAATCCCCCATTTTTAAAATCCCTTCATAATAGTTTTTAAATGCCTTCCCCATTGCACCGCGTTCCTGAATAAAGTTGTTATAATAGCTTTCATTGGAAATGTTCTCGGGAGATTCTGAATCTATAAACCACCCTCTATAGGTTGAATTTGCTTCAATTATCCATAGATCAGGGTGGTTTTCAGCAATGTATGCATAAGCATTGACACTCCATTTTTTATTCGGCCCTCCTATCCAATAAACCTTTATGTTTTCTTTGATTTCGGGAGCATCATTCAATGCCTGGACCAAATCTTCAAGTCCACCCCAGATAAGGATCCATAGGGGCTGGTCAGTATGATCTTTGGCACATTTAATGATCCAGTCAGATCCTTCGGTAGGCATACTAAATCCTTTGTATGGAGCGCAATGTTTGCTTCCCTGTTTAACAACATTTCTTAGTGAATCAGGAGCAGGAAAGCCGTTTGAATGTATCTGCAATTTTTGAAGGTCTGCTTCATACAGATCAATCATGGTTAGAAAATCTTCCTTTCGACCATTTCCATAAGGCGATGATAGTAATCCTTCAATCTGAAAAAGGTCAGCATACATTAACAAATGAATCATGGATTGAAAATCGTCAGGATCGGTCCCTCCGATATCTGAACTGATAAGTATCCTTGGTTTGATTGATTCCTGTTCAGGTGCCTGGCAAACTGAAAAAAGAGGAATCAGGATTGTCAGACCAAAAAACAAACCCAACTTTTGTTTAGCAGAACAAATTCTCATAATTCTTTATTTTTGCATTGTTATTAGCATGTCGGATCAAGAATCAAGTGGTAAGGTTAATCTATTAGGGGGTAGATTGTTAAAGCATTCATATCCAGGTTTTTTATTTTTCTATGGAATGATTTATTCATGTCTGTAGATATTCCAGCCAAGATATGTACTGACAGCTTCTTCGATAATATCAGCCACATGACCTCTATTCATGCTTACATGATGCTCAAAGCCATTCTTGCACAAATAATTCATCAATTTCTGAAGATTCGGTATTCTGGTAACTGCAATACCGCCGTCCATGCCGTATGGATCGTCTGTAATTTCACCTTCGCCCAGGTAAGATTTAATAATACCTTTCGGATCATCGGTGGAAATGCGGAAATAAGTCAAAGGACCAGAAGCGACTTTACCCTTCACAGCACCGAAAGTATCCTCCTGACCTAAAACAGTACCCAGAACATCCAGTGAACCAATCTCGATCTCACTCTGGAAGAAGCCTTTTGGATAGTTGCTGCAATGCGTACAAACGCACATATTGCGGTCTTCTGCAAAGTTGTTGTTCCAGTCGAGAAGCGCAGATGGTTTTCCGGTAGCAAGCATAAGTGCGTACATTGAAACTACACCTGTCAAATCTGTCTCACAGGCACAGGGAATGAGTTTTTCGCCCAGCATACTCATTGTCAGACAGGTGGCGCAACCGTAATTTTTCTCAACAGACTCCCAGCATTGGATTCCGGCGGCATCAATCTCGTTTACGTTCATCCAGGCTTCAATTGCAATACCGAATTTTGCCTGATTTTTAACTTTTCCCGGTGTGACGTTTGAAGAAAGTTTGCCATACGCTTTAATAGATTCTATCTTTTTTAATAGTTCCTTGTCATTATCAGCAACCTTTTCCGCAGCAGCTAAAATTTCAGAAAGGTCAACAGGAATTACTGTCATATCGTTTGCCTGCAGGATTTTTTCGCTGTCACGCATAGTCTGGAATGCCTGTGGGCGTGTACCGATCTGTCCGATACGTGCTCCCCTGATACCTCCTACAACCCTACATACTCCGGCAAATTTTTTCACATCTTCTTCAAACATCTTGCTATCCAGCGGATAAGTGTGAAGTGATGTGTTGGTAAAAGGAATACCGTATTGATACAGATTATTACAAACCGATAATTTACCGCAGAAAGCGTCACGCCGGCTGTATACATCCACCTTAGTATTATCATCGTCACAAGCTTGAACTAGTGCCGGAACATTTAGCTTTGCCTGGGCCAATGTATTGACCACACCCAGTTCATCGCCAAAGTTTGGGAGAACAATAATAACACCATCAATCTTGTCACGGTTTTTTGAAAAAAGTGCCGCGCATTTTTTGGCATCCTGATATGTCTCGATCGCTCCGGTGGGGGTTTCTTCCGATGGAAGGATGACATAATCATGCCCCCACTGCTCCATCTTTTTTATAAGGAGAGGTCTGGCTTCTTCTGCCAATTTCGAATTAAAAATATTTCTCGTTGCAACAATTAAGCCGAATGTTAATTTTTGTTTATAAGCCATAGTTGTAAGTTTTATATTATTAATTTATAATTGACTTTTATTATACTAAGATTTTGATCGAATCATCTTCACCGCTTTTTTCCATCCATCGTATAATTCATTTCGCTTCTCTTGCGACATGTTAGGTGTAACTTTCTTACTGCATTTATACAATTTTTCCAATGTGTTTAAATCCTTCCAAATACCTACTCCAAGACCTCCAGCAATTGCAACTCCTAAGGCAGATGCTTCCTCTATATCACTTACAGATATAGATGCATCTAACATATCCGATTGAAATTGCATTAAGGAATTATTTCTTGTTGGTCCGCCATCAACCCTGATTTCTTTAAGTTTAATACCCGCTTTTTCAGACATTAGATCCAATAAATCTTTTACCTGGTAAGCAATGGATTCTAATCCTGCCTTTACAATATGTTCCCTTTTAGTACCGCCATGAATACCTGAAATATTAGCCCTTACCTGATTGTCCCAATAAGGTGCACCTAAACCCGCAAAGGCAGGAACAAAGTATACTCCTTCAGTAGAACCGACTGAGTTAGCTAATTCTTCAGATTCCGCTGAACTTTTTAAAATTTTCAAAGAATCTACCATCCATTTAATGGTGGCTCCGGTACTGTGAATATTTCCTTCAAAGGCAAAATCAACTTTTCCTTTTATACCATAACCTACAGAGGTTACTAATCCTTCAGGTGCTTCAACAGGTTTTTCTCCAATATTCATCATAACCGATGAACCTGTTCCGTAAGTTACTTTTGAAAAACCTTTGTTAAAACATCGTTGTCCAAATAAAGCAGCATGCGAATCACCAAGTATTCCCGATATAGGCACATTACTTTTTAGCAATCCTTCAGCATTTGTATGTCCAAATATTTCATCTGCAGGTTTCAATTCCGGTAAAACATTTATAGGAATTTCAAACAGATTACATATTTCTTTGTCCCATTTCAATGTGTGCAGGTTAAATAAAAGAGTACGACACGCATTGGAATAATCAGTAGCATGTGTTATACCTCCGGTTAATTTCCATATAAGCCATGTATCAATTGTACCGGCAGCTAATTCACCATTTTCAGCTTTTCGTTTAATTTCCTTATCACTGTTTATTATCCAATTCAATCCACTGGCTGAAAAATATGGATCAATTATTAAACCTGTGTTTTTTCGAATTAATTCCTCATGTCCGGCTTTTTTTAATTCATTGCATTTTTCTTCACCACGTAAACATTGCCAAACCACTGCATTGCAAACAGGTTTCCCTGTTTTTTTATCCCAGGCTAACACTGTTTCTCGTTGATTACTAATCGACAAACATTTAATAGAATCAGTATTAATTCCGGATTTTTCAGTTACCGATTGAATAACCTTTATTGTATTATTGTATATTTCATCCGGATCGTGCTCAACCCAGCCTGGTTTTGGATAATATTGCTTGTGTTCAAGAGTTTCGCGGTGAACTAATTCTGCCTTATCATTAAAAAGAACAGCCTTTGTTCCGGAGGTACTCTGATCAATTGCTAAAATATATTTATCTGACATAGTTATCTGTTCTTATATGGGAATAAAGAATACCCGTTTAGTCAATCAAATTACTTTTGAAGCCGTAATTACAACTAGCCCTGCAAGAAATAACATAAACATGATAGCCAGTATTCTATTGGTACCTTTAGGTGCATCTTTAAATTCTTTCCATACGAAGACGCCCCAAAGTATGGCTACGACAGGTGATGCATTACTAAGTGCATAGGCTACTGCAGGATCAGCTGAACCCACACCCATGAGGCTTACTGCCATACCTGATGCCCATATAAGCCCACCGAGCAGACCAATAGAGTGTGTTTTCAGACCTCCATTAAAATATTGTTTGAAAGTTACCGGAGGACCTTCAACCGGTCGCTTCATTACGATTGGATTAAGTATTAGCGTAGTTACTAATGCACCAAGTGTAAAGAAAAGTGTTCCTGTATAGGGCCCAAGGTTTCCGGTTCCACCTGTTACAACAACAGGATTAAGCGATTTTACAACGAATCCATAGAAAAAAGCAAAAAACAAGCCTGCCAATACAGATAGTATAATTCCCTTCGCTGACGGTTTTTTCTGTTGGGAAGCTAGTTTACCGTAAGCTCTCATAGCTAAGTAAATTGCAATAAAAATTACAATTATTCCAGAAAACAACATTGATTTTGGTAAGGTTTCCAGATTTCCACCACCTCTTACTTCAAGAATATAATTAAATATAATTCCACCCAGCCATGCTATGCCTCCACCAATAGGAAATGCAACAGACATTCCTGCAATGGCAATTGCAGCAACAAAGATCAGGTTCCCGATATTCCATACTATTCCTCCAAGCATGGCATAAAAAATACTTTGTGAATCAGCCTGCTTTAAGTCCGCCCAAAAAGAAATGCCATCTGATCCAAAAGTTCCGGCTGTGAATCCCCATAAAATTGATGTTAATACAAGACCCAGAACATAATCCCAATAGAATAATTCAAAACGCCAGGTTTTTGCTGCAAGTTTTTGGGTATTCGACCATGAACCCCAACAGATCATGCAAAATACACATGCCCCTACTGCCAGCCAATAATTTTCTATTAAAAACATAGTGTTTCCCTTTCGTTATTAGTTAATATAAAACATTAGTTAGGTATGTTAGTCATCGAAGTAAACTTTTAGCCACTATACTTAATCCTGATGCTGATATCCCATAGTGTTCAAAGATTTCATTCTGGGAACCAGCCACAGTTTCTTCATCCGGAATTCCCATTCGTTTAAAGGGAACGAATAATCCTGCTTCAATAATTGTGGAAGCACAAGCTTCACCCAAACCACCATTAATACTATGTTCTTCCACAGTAATTACAGCCTTGCATTCTTCAGCAGATTTCAAAATCGATTCCGTATCAAGTGGTTTGATTGTATGCATACTTATTACACGAGCTTTAATTCCATCCTTTTTCAGCATTTTGGCAGCTTCAACGGCTGGCAATACCGTTTCGCCACATGCGATGAATGCTACGTCGTTGCCATCAATTATGGTTGAGGCTTTGCCTATTTCAAACCTGTCGTTTTTGGCATGCAGATGAGGCATGTTTTTCTTTCCAAACTTTATGTAAAATGGTTTTGTTGATGCTGCTGCAGCTTTGATTGTTTCTTTTGTCTCAAAGTTATCTGCAGGAACAACAATAGTTATGTTGTTTATTGCCCGTAATGCTGCCACATCGTGCAATGAGTGGTGAGTTGTACTCAATGCACCATAGCTCACACCAGAACTTATACCTACCAGGTTCACAGGATAATTTGAGTAAGCTACATCATTTTTTATTTGTTCTAATGCGCGAGTGGACAAAAAACATCCCGGAGATGCCGCAAACACTTTTTTCCCTGTCGAAGCAAGACCTGCTGATACTCCTACAAGGTTTTGTTCAGCAATTCCCACTTCAACTATTTGTTTGGGAAATTTTTCAGCAAAAGGGATTAATTTCCCCGATCCTCGGGAGTCGCTGGTGACAGTCAATATGTTTGAATCATTGGATGCAAGTTCCATGAGTGTATCGCAATATACTTCAAGATTTGCTTTTCCGGGTATGAGTTTATCTGTAATCTTCATTAAAACCAACTTAATTTAATTTTGCCTCCAGTTCTTTTATCGCCAGCTCATACTCTTCATCGGACGGTACGCCATGATGCCATTTTTTTTCATTTTCCATATAGCTAACACCTTTTCCTTTTACTGTATCTGCTATTATCAGGGCAGGTTTTTCCGAAGCGATTGGTGTTTTATTAAGGATTTTGCGCAGTGCAGATATATTGTGTCCTTCAACCAAAGCCACGTTCCATCCAAAAGCTTTCCATTTATCAACGATAGGATATGGACTGCATACCTCGTCAGTCCTTCCTGTAATTTGCAAGGCATTATGGTCGAGAATGGCAATTAGGTTATTAAGCTTGTAATGAGCGGCCATCATAGCTGCTTCCCAGTTTGATCCTTCAGCCAGCTCACCATCTCCTATAAGGGTGAAAACGCGATATGATTTATTATCCTTTTTTCCTGCCAGGGCAATACCAGCACTGATGGGGAGTCCGTGTCCCAGCGCACCGGTATTGAACTCGATACCATTCACCTTCCTTGTAGGATGTCCAACATAGGGCGATTTGTATTTGCATAAAGTTTCCAAATCCGATTCGGAATAAAATCCCCTGTCAGCCAATACTACGTAAAGTGCTTCTACCGCATGCCCCTTACTTTGTATATACCGATCGCGGTCAGGATCACTGAAATTTTCGGGAAAAACATTCAACACATCGTTGTACAGTACATTAAGTATGTCAATACAAGAAAGGCTGCCGCCTGTATGTCCGGTATTTGCCATTTTAATATATTTCAAAACCGAGATTCGATATTTAACAGATTTAATCTGCAATTCCATATTTGTATATTCTCTCATATTTTACCTTCTTCTATTCTTGTTTATACAAATTCCATTAATGTAATTTCCAACAACTTCCCCCACTATGTTTGCCACATGAACACAATCCATTATCCAAAACATTTAAGTCATTTAGTTGTGTTTTTCAAAGAAACCTTCGTTTACTTTCGTTTTGTAAATTAAACGAAATATTTCGAAATAAAATAATAACAGAATATAAAAGTAAAAGAAAAAGAAAAATATATGTTTGTATAAGTATCTGAATATAAATAGGTACGGAAGAGTGATATTTATCCTAAATGAATGAGTACATATCTTCCTTTTAGACACATGTTTATAGAAAACATGGTTATTAGATGAAATTCCTCTTATGCTATTCACCCACTCATCGGTCGCCATGCGTCTGCGTTCCGATTGATCGTGACTAGGACGCTGGTGCAAGGCTTCTGCCTACTGCGAAAGGCGAAGCCTTCAATCTCTACCTTGCTTCGCTGAAGCGGCGATGCAAAGGCGATAAGCTACGCGAAGGCAATGAAGGGATTCTTGTGGAGAGATTTCTCCTTTAGAAGACAAAGGTGAGTAGCCGATATACTTAAAAAAGTATGTATATTTCAGCTAGGCAATTACAAGTTTAATATCGTGTTTTTTTAACATCGACATATCCTCTTCGTTTATTTTCGAATCAGTAATTAAGTAGTCAATCAGGGATAGTGCGCCTAGACTTGCGAACGAACTTTTGCCAATTTTGGTGGAATCTGCAACTAAATACACAACGTTTGCCGATTCGATCATAGCCCGTTTCACACAAATATCGCTAATGCTCGGGTAGGTAAGGCCTGATTTGAGTGTAATTCCGGCTGTTGCAAGAAATAGTTTATCAACATGTAAGTTATCAAAAAAGTCAGCAGCTTTTTGCCCGGTAAGAGATAAGGTTGGCGCTTTAAATTCACCTCCGGTAACTACCAGGTTAATTTCAGGATCAGCACCAAGAATTAAAGCAATATTTAGAGAGTTGGTGATTACTGTAAGATTTTTGAATCCATTAATAAGTTTTGCAATTTCAGTTGTAGTGGAACCTGAATCGAGTATAATAGTGTCTCCATCATTAATAAAATCAATTGCCTTTTTTGCAATAGATGCTTTTTCAAGTAGATTCTCCTGATTTTGCAGTGATATATTTTTAACCAGAAATCCGACATTTTTAAGGAAAGCTCCTCCGTGTTCGCGCTCAATAAAACCGTCTTTTTCAAGCTTTTCAAGATCTTGCCGGATGGTAACTTCGGTTACTTTAAAGATTTTACTTAATTGCAAAACTTTAGCATGACCATCTTCTTTGATCATATCCAGGATTTTTTCTCGGCGTTGATGTGGTAACATGTTGAATAAATTATTGTAGGATAGAATTATGCTCGAGATAGGCTATAACATTCTTAATTGTTATAAGTTTCAGTTGGTGGGTTTTGGCAATTATAACCAGATCAGGGTATCTGGCCATTGTACCATCTCCATTCATTATTTCGACCAAAGCTTCTGCAGGTTTAATCCCTGCCAATTTTGGGAGGAGCACCGATACCTCAGTATGACCTGGCCTTACTCTTACTCCGCTGGTATGTGCTTTGATGGGAAAAACATGGCCGGGTCTTCCTAAATCTTCCGGTTGTGTGTTGGGATCAGCTAATGCCTTACAAGTCTTAGCCCTGTCTGATGCTGAAATTCCTGTTATGCAACCATGCCCTAATAAATCTACTGAAACAGTAAAGTTTGTTTTGTTTAAGGCTGTATTCTTTTGTATCATCGGATTTAATTTCAAATCATCACAGCGCTCCTCAGTAAGGGCTGCACATATTAGACCACGACCATGAGTGGCCATAAAATTAATAATTTCAGGGGTAACCAGTTCTGCTGCAGCGATAAAATCACCTTCATTTTCACGTTGTTCGTCGTCGCAAACTATAATTAATTTTCCTTTTTGAATGTCATCAATTGCTTCCTCAATCTCCTTCAATTTAATATCAGTCATATTTCTTAATAAGAAAAAACACAAATATATCGAAATCTATTGAAAGGAGAACACAACGACCAACTAGCATTCTATTGAAGTTTTTCTATATTATCCACACCCATTTCGCTTTTTATTCAGCATCTGCGTGTTGCTGAAGCTTCAGCGGAGCCGCAAGCTCGAAGAACGAAGGTGAACCGCTCTAATCCACAAAAAGAATGATAGACTAATGCTTCCAAAATAAGCACCCTCATTTACTCGCCGAAACCTTGGTGAAGGAGAGCTCTCTCCCCTAACCTGATTGCAATTAATTTTCACATAGGGAAATGTACAACCTCCAGTCACTCAATTTCAGAGCAATATATCCCTCTATCGGTGGGACACATACATTATGTGAAAATTGTTCTGTTATGAGTTGTTGTTACATTAATACTCCACATAGAGGCTTTCCGGTGGCCCCAGGTAGCTCGGTTTTAATCCACCTGCATCGATTACAAATTTTTGGAACACTATACCTGGATCAATCATCCAGACCTTTAAGGTATGTTTGCCCGGCTCGACACTGCCATGCTCTGAGCGTTTTATCTTGATATGATCCCCAACAGATTTTGTCCACCATTCCGCGTATTCCCAATCGGGTTTACTCTCACCTTCATTTAGGTTGATGATTTGGGGTTCCTCATCGTCCACAGAAATCGCATACTTTAATCCGTCCTGTTTTTTAAAATCCTGGGTGGGAGAAAGGTAAGCCTCAACAGCTAGTTCCCCAGCATCAAAAATGGTGAATTCATACTCTACTCTTGGTGAATTATTATCAGGTATATGTCTGGAGGCATTTACCGGCTCAACAATAAGTGAAGAATTCGTTCGACCAAGGTTTGGTACGATCGTCCAATGAATGTTTTCTGAATCAAATTTACCGGTATAGTTGGCGGCTTCAAATGAAACTACATCATTATTTTCGATGAAGCCGGATGCCTCCGGAAGATCATTATGAACAGGAACTATAATCACATACTCTTTTCCAGTCCCTTTTATTACAATAGAGCCGGTAGTCTTCCCTTTTGGCGCTTTAGCCCAGTCGATGCTGACATATACTTTTTCATGGTATTGAATGCTGCCTTTTGTTTTTGATAATTGTATCCATTCGTTTTTAGCTTCAATTGAGTAGTCTAAGGTTTTTTCACCCATATTGAAAATCTCCAGATAATAGCTTTGTTGGTTGATTGGATCGAACTCCATGAAACCAGGACTAAAAAGCGGATTGCCTTCTACACTAAAACCGCCCCACGAAGGACTAGGTCCATGTTCAACCATAAATCCCAGCCTGGCAGCAGTGTCAGATTGAATGAAAGATACGGCAGGCATTTTATTTGCCCGTGGATGATTCCAACTTGTGTATCCGATATGGGTTTGTGACATCATATGGTTCCATTTTCCGTTTTCTAACTCTTCATGAAATTGACGGGCAAGTTCAGCATCTTTATAAAATAATTCTTTGACTTTTTCAGCATAATAGTTTGCTGAAGCTCTGCCTTGCTCTCCATATAGTTTATTCTTTCCGGCGGCCACATACATCTCATTCAGGTTACAGCACATTTCAATGGGTGAATGAACCAACTGATAGAATGCCGATTTATGGCTCTCCGGAAGTTGATTATAGATATTACTGCTTTCTCCCAATAATTGATAAAACTCGTCTACAACTCTATCCGCTTCCCTATAATTTTCATGGCTGTAAGTATCCGGTGTTAACATTTCAGGTGTCCGGCGTGCATTATATTTTGCATAAAGAGAAAGCAGTTCGGCAATTTCCTCTGTGTGATAATCTCCAAATTGCTGTTTTGCCCAACTCACATAATAATTTGGCAAATCGTTGGCCTGAATAGCATCGGGATTCCATGCATAATCGAGGAAAAAGCTGATGGGTAATTCCATGGGTTTGATATCGCCGACATTTACCAGCCAAAGATCTTCCACTCCATGCTCATACGCCAGATTCATCTGTTCCCAAACTCGTTCTATCTGGATGGTGTTTAGCCATCTATAAGACAGCGGTGCTCCAACATAATCAAAGTGATAATAGATACCATATCCGGCTTTGTGATTTAAATCTTCCGTTTTGGGCAGAATGCGAAGATTCCCCCAGTTATCGTCACAAAACAGTATAATAATATCATCGTCTACCCGCATTCCTTTATCGTAGTAATCCTGCACCTCTTTGTAAACTGCCCACATCTGGGGAGTTTCATGAGCAGGTTTACCAGTAACATCAGCAATGATTTGGCGTTGATCTGAAATAATATGTTTTAAAAGGTCAACCGCTGTTTCTTCTGACATAGCCTCATCTCCATCACCACGCATGCCTACAGTAACGACACTTTCATAGTCTCCCATTCGCTCAATGCCTCCTCTCCAGAATTCCTGAAGTTTTTCTTTATTCGTTTCATAATTCCATGCCCCGCCATTGTAGCGATACCATTCATTATGTGCACGCATCATGGGTTCATGATGACTGGTTGACATAACAATACCATACTCATCGGCTACTTTTGGATTCAAAGAATCATCCTCATTAAACATAGTAGGAATCCACATTGCCGGCCATAAATAGTTGGCTTTGTTTCTTAAAAGCAGTTCAAAAACCTTCTCATAACACTTGTGATTAAGGCCTCCGAATTTCTCCGTAGCCCAATTTCTGAATGCCGGAGATTCATCGTTGATAAAGATCCCTCTGTACTTTACTGCCGGCTCACCATCAGAATAAGTCCCCGGTATAACATAAATGTTATCTTTTTTCTGAACGGGTGCATCCGCCCACCAGTACCAGGGAGAAACTCCTATTTGTTCAGAAACATCATATATACCGTATATGGTTCCGCGTTTGTCGCTTCCCACGATCACAAGGGCTCTTTCAATTCCCGGAAAGGGATTAATAATAGTTTGAATGCTGAATGTCTCCCATTTTCCGGCAATAGCTTCCACATTCAGTTTTCCGCTTTCTGCCAATTGCTCGATTACCCTGCTTTTACCATAAGTTCCGACAATAACCAGTTCTTCTCCGCTAGGCAATTCATCAAATACAACTGTGGGTTCGCTTTGGGTAACCTTGCCAATATCCGTTTTAAGATCGTGTAGGGCACGGATTACACCTTGAAAATCTTCGGAGTCTATACACAGGGTGGTAGATTTTCCGGATTCAGAAAGCGTGAACATCTCTGTTCCACCGGTAGTCGAGATATAGGAAGAATCTCCAATTGCCCATATGGATATTGGTAGAAAGATTATCATCATAAAGCTAATCAGAAAAGAACTTGTGTGCAAAAACAGTATACCGCTTTTTTTGTTTGTATTCATAGTAACAATGTCAGCGTATTTATGTAAGAATAGTTAAAACTAATTATTTTTAACCTGTTTCCTCATTGAACTTTTAATTTTTCTTGTATAACAGCATGTACTGTGTAAGTCTGTTTTTCATACCTATTTTAATAAGATTAATAAAGGAGTTAATAAATTTCATTTAAGCAACGCTGTAAGATCCCAGCTAAAATATGACCTGACTATAACAATTGATTATAAGGATGAAATAATAGGCTGCAAAACCACAATTTTCAGGAAAAACCTTAGCTAACATTTCGAATAACTTCGAAATTTATTATATTTCCAATTTAAAATCTTCATTTTTTTTCGTTTAAAAACGGTGAATGTGAAACCAGCCTGGCAAGCCATTTCTGCAGCAACAAAGTATTTCTCACTTTCTTGCAACATTTGTTATAGACTATGTTTAAATTGTTATAGAGTAATAATTGGCAATGGGGTTATTTTATGAAAATTATAATAAGAAACTTGATCGATGGAACATATTCTTGCAATTTTTAAAAGCCTATACAAATAATGTCATTATAAAATAATAAGCAACCTTAACTCTAACTATTACACTAATGAAACAATTAACCCAAATTATCCTAATATTATGAAAAGAAACAGGCTTTTTTATGCACGTATTTTTTATCTGAAATCAATACTTTTGGTATTGATGCTTGGATTTGGAATATTATTGCCAAATTCAGTCCATGCTCAGGAACCTATCTCCGTGCAAGGAGTTGTTAAGGATTCCAGAGGAGATCCTTTGCCAGGTGTAAACATTGTTGAAAAAGGAACAATGAATGGTACCATTACTAACTTCAACGGCCAATACACTTTTGAAGTGAAGTCTGCTGACGCCGTCCTAAGCTTTTCTTCGATTGGATATCTTACGGAAGAAATACCGCTTAATGGCAAAAATGTTATAGACCTTGTAATGGTAGAAGATTTTCTGTCATTAGAAGAAGTTGTGGTGATCGGCTATGGTGAAAAGAAGAAGGAAAGTGTTGTTGGAGCCATAAGTCAGGCAGATGGAGAAAACCTTATGAAGGCAGGAGGAGTAACCAATGTAGGTGAGGCTCTTCAGGGTCGTATACCCGGAGTTACAACCATAATTGGTAACAACCAACCCGGCGAAAATGATATTAAAATTTTCATTCGCGGTCAAAGTTCATGGAATGGAGAAGGTCAGCCTCTTATACTTGTTGACGGAATTGAACGTAGTATGGCAGATATCGATATGAATGAAATCGATAAAATTTCCGTACTGAAAGATGCTTCAGCAACAGCTGTTTTTGGTGTAAAAGGTGGCGATGGTGTAATTCTGGTGACAACAAAAAGAGGAAAGTTAGGAAAACCAAAACTAAGTGTCTCATACAATGCTACCGTTAAGATGTACTCAAAACTACCTCAAAAACTTAGTTCTTATGATGCCTCTTTAATTGCTAATGAGGCTATCATGCGGGAGCTTATGTATGACCCGACTGTTTGGAATGATTATCTTCCGTTGGAAATTGCAGACAAATACAGGAATCCTGCAACAACTGAAGAGAGTTACATATATCCCAATGTTGATTGGGAAGATGTAGTCCTGAAGAATTATGCCATGGATCATCGGGTAAATCTTTCAGTTGAAGGAGGTTCTGATTTTGCGAGATATTTTGGTAGTCTATCCTATCAGACAGTTGGCGATATTTTCAATGGGAAAGCTTATGATAATGGTAAAGGCTATTCTTCAGAGTATTCTTATGATCGATTTAACTATCGGTCTAATCTGGACTTTGATATCACCAAAACAACTAAATTCTCGGTAAATCTGGCAGGTTATTATGGAGTTCAGGAAATACCGAATGATGATATGAATGTACCTCTATTCTCAATATATAGTCTTGCTCCTTCTATTTATACCCCTGTTTATCCCGATGGCTATTATGGCAGGGCTGCATCGTATGACTGGGGTAATCAGAATCCCATTGTTGTTCTTAGCAGTACAGGCTATAAAACATATCATAAATTTCAGGTTAATAGCGATTTCGTACTGCAACAGGACCTTAGCTTTATTACCAAAGGTTTAAGCATAAAGGGAATATTTTCATACGATAATTATATGCAAAGTTTGCAGGAATTGAGCGATCCTTCTATTGGACAGGTGCCTAATGTATTCTTTAGGGTTTACGACAGGGAGGGAAATGAATCCATTGTAACTCCTCTCGGAAATAACGATTTTGACTTTGTAATCCAGCCCTGGAATTTGGAACAGATTGAAGCTGAGGACAAAGAAAGAACCCAGAGGCTAAACTATGAGTTGTCTATATATTACAACCGTATCTTTGCTGAAAAACATAATTTCTCTGCCCTTTTGCTTTTCAAAAGGGAAAAGTTTACAGAGGATGATAATCCACTGAATGATGATTTAGGAATATATGGAGGATTTCCCAGTTTTAGAGAGGACTGGGTCGGACGTTTAACTTATGATTATGATACAAGATATTTTATTGATATAAATGGCGCTTACAATGGTTCAGAGAAATTCGGACCCGGCTATCGGTTTGAGTTATTTCCATCGGCGGCACTGGGCTGGATGATATCTAACGAGTCCTTTATGAGCAATATGCAGTGGTTAGATAAACTGAAAGTAAGGGGTTCGTATGGATTGGTTGGAAATGACAAATTCTATAATGAGGATGGCTCACCAAGAAGGTTTAAATATATAACTCAATGGGGCGTTGGAGGAAGAGCCTATTTGGTTCCAAGCCAATTTAACGGACTATCTCCTTATGAGTGGTATTCTGAGGCTTCTGTAGGAAATCCGGACCTGCACTGGGAAACATCCCGTAAAACGAATATTGGTGTTGAATTTGCAATATTTAGAAATATGTTTTCTGCTGAATTCGATTATTTTATGGAAAACCGTGATGATATAATGATATATGGTGCAGATCGTAGTGTTCCAACATTTTATGGAATTGAGCCTCCTGATTTTAATGCTGGTGAGGTGGAAGTCAAAGGTTATGAATTGGTTTTAGGCTTCAACTATCGTTTCAGCAACAGCCTTACAGTTCATGCGGACTACGCCATTACAGTTGCCAAGGATAAGGTTATTTATGCAGAAGACCCGGAATTTACACCCGATTATCAGAAAAAAGCGGGTTACCCTATTGACCAACCAACAAGTGCTATTCCTGGAGATATTATACAAAGCTGGGATGATATTTATATGGCCACCCCTCTGGGGTCGGGTCAGGCAATGCGTCGGATCGGCTATTACGATTTGATAGACTATAATATCGATGGTCTTTATGATGGTGCCTACGACAATGCTCCATTTGGGTATCCTACCCGTCCTCAGAAGACATGGAGCTTAACAGCAGGTTTGGGTTATAAAGGTTTGAATTTCATGATCCTGTTTTATGGTACACAAAACGCACACCGTGTATATAATACATCCGCATTTACCGGTCAGGAATATTTGTTCTATGAACACCGTCTCGGTTATTGGTCGAAGGATAATCCGGAGTCTACCATAACCCTTGATCCGTGGTCAAATACCCAGGCAGCCAATGATCCAAACAGGAACTGGTACGATGCTTCATTGGTACGTTTAAAAACCATTGAAATATCGTATGATTTTCCCAGGAAGATATGCGAAAAAATGAAACTAGGCGGACTGCGAATATTTGTGAATGGAAACAACCTGTACCTATGGTCTGATATGCCTGACGACAGGGAATATAACACCCGTATCGGTACAGACTACCGCGGCGACTATCCAACCATGAAGAGATTCAATTTTGGCTTAAACTTAAATTTCTAAAACTATTGAAATGAATAATCTAAAATTTAATATACTAATTATATTGGTGCTTTTGTCCTTTGCCGGTTGTGAAGAATACCTGGATAAAGTACCTGAATCGACACTAGAGACTGAAGACGTTTTTAAGGACTTTGTGCATGCGCAGGGCTTTGTAGAAGAAATGTATGCCTATGTGGTTGATTATGCCCAGGGAGGACACTGGGAGACCGATTACTTATTAGGCGACGATGCCATGTGTAATGAAACCTGGTTAGGAAGTGGTTCTATTGACAGAGGTGATTTTTACGGTTTACTTAATCCAGGAGGTTTTAACTATTTTGTCACCCATGATGAGCAGACTAATTCTCCTAGTAATCAGGGCCCTTTTGATAGGCTTGGAATTTATGATGGAGCAGTTAGAGGTATCCGGAAGGCTAATCTGGTAATTGAGAATATCGATAAAATGGTAGATGCTACACAGGCAGAAAGGGATGTCATTCTAGGACAGGCCTATTTCTTCCGGGCATTTTTCCACCTGGAGATTATGAAATTCTGGGGCCGTTTCCCATACATCGATATGGTTATTACTGACGATTTTGCATTGACTCGTCCTGATACATACCGGGAAAGTGCAATAAAGGCTTATGAAGACTTTATGCTTGCAGCCGGACTTTTGCCCATTGATTGGGATAATGAGCCCTACGGGCAATATACGCTTGGAGAAAACAGAGGACGGGTGACAAAAGGAGCGGCTTATGGCTATGCCGGTAAAAACCTGTTAATTGCTGCAAGTCCATTAATGAAAGGTACCCAAAATACTTATGATTATGACAGGGAACTGGCCAACATGGCTGCAGATGCATTTGCTGAAGTATTAAAACTCGACGATGCAGGTGTATACGATCTTTTGCCATGGGACAGAATGGAAGAAGCATTCTGGGAAGTTCCCTCACCCATGGAATGGCCTGGAAGTACCGAATATATATTTAATAATACCGCAGGCCATGACTGGGCACAGCGGAACAGGTTTGCGCTTATGTGTATGCCTAATTCCATCACCGGCAATAAGGGTACCGATGCTATACTTAGTCCTACCCACAACTATATTTACAATAATTTTGGAATGGCCAACGGATTATCTATTGAAGATGATTTAAGCGGAAATTACGGAACGCCCACCTATGATCCCGCAGATCCATTTGCCAATCGCGATCCAAGATTTTATAAATGGCTTATTTTAGATGGAGATACTTTGGCAGACCGGGAACTTACGGAGGCTGATGACAATTTTACGGCAAAGCTTTATGTCGGTGGTGCTCACGATAGTTATGGAAGCCAAAGAGGTTCTCAAACAGGTTATTTTTACGAGAAATATTATCCTACATATTCAGGAGAATGGTATACAGCTCCCAGGGATGCAGCAATGCCATGGCGCATCAGAATGCGACTTACCGATATATACCTCATGTATGCAGAAGCATTGCATGCAGGTCAACAAAGCGCTACTATTGCTCCTGCGTCCTACGCTCTTACTGCTGAGCAGGCACTGAATATTTTGCGTGACCGCGCCGGTGTGCCTCATGTACATGCGTCGATTGTAGCTGATCCGAACAAATTTATGGATGAAATCAGAAGAGAACGGGCTGTTGAATTATCCTATGAAGGACACCGATGGGTGGATATACGTCGCTGGTCTGTAGCACACCTGGATAAATACAGAATAAAAACAGCTTTGGATTTTCCTGAAGATCATTCTTACTTTACCGAGGTAGTACTTTTTGATCGAGTGTGTGAATACCCAAAACATTACTGGCTTCCATTCGAAACTTCGCAAACCCAGATTTATGAAGGATTTTCTCAAAATCCTGGTTGGTAGGTATTTCGATCAGTTTTAATTAAACACAAAAAATAAAATGAAAAACAAGATAATATATAAACTTCAGCTAGTTGTTCTTGCTGGTGCCGCTTTATTGTTTATTGCCCTGTCTGCCAGTGCACAAACTGAAGAAATAACGGTATCCGGAACACTCGTTGATGAACAAGGCAACTCCCTGAAAGGGGTGCATGTCTTTGCTCCCAAAGGGGAAAAGGCTATTTCAGATTCAACCGGATACTTTGAGATCACCACTGAAGCTGGCTCATCCTTACTATTCGAAAAAGAAAATTATGTTTCACAACTCTTGTCGGTGTCAGAGTTAAAAGGACAAGTTACCCTGATTAAGTCAGATCTTCAGGCTTCGGAAGATGATCTGATAAAAATGGGTATCATAACAAAATATAAGCGGGAAATGACCGGAGCAGCTTCTACCATTTCACCTGAAGATCATCTGACCTATGATCATACGCAATATGTGCGGGATTATATCCAGGGATTACTACTTGGAGTTCAGGAATCTGAAAATATCCGGGGATTAGGTAATGCCCTGTTTGTAATTGATGGCGTTATCGGGCGTACTCCTGACATATTGAACATGGATGAGATTGATCAGATCACTGTGCTTAAAGATGCCAATGCAATTGCATTGTATGGAAATCAGGCCGCTAATGGTGTTATTATCATCAATACCAAACGCGGGCAGATAAATAAGAAAGTTGCCAATGTTAATGTACGTTATGGTGTCCGGACACCCATTGCATTGCCAAAATACCTGGGTTCTGCCGAATATATGGAACTCTATAACGAGGCCCGGACTAACGATGGTTTGGAGCCCTCATTTGATCCCGAGCTTATCGAAGAATACAGATCCGGTAGAAATCCCTACCGGTACCCCAATGTCGATTATTATTCAAATGAGTATTTGCGGTCCTATACATCAAGAGCAGATGTAGTAAGCGAATTTGCAGGTGGCAATAAGAAATCGCAATACTATGTAAATATGGGTTGGAACTTCGATCAGTCTCTTGTTAAGCTAAATCCCGATGTTAATGTGGGTTCAAATCGTTTCAATGTTCGGGGTAATATCGATTTCAGGGTAAATGACTGGATCAGAAGTAGTGTAGACGCGGTGGCTATTATGAGTAGCAATAAAACTGCATTGATTGACTGGTTTGAGGCCGGAACCACTATTAAGCCTCATACTCATGCACCTCTTCTGCCTCCATATATGATGGTAGACACTTCTGCAAATGGAACACTGACAAGTCAGCTTGAGGCTGCAAACCTATATGATGGTATGCTCCTTGGAACCTCTCAGGCCTATCCGGGTGATACACTTATTGCGAATACATTGGCAGGCGGATATCAAAAATCGAATTTTCGATCTACCCAGTTCAATAATTCCATCGATTTCGATTTAAGCATGATAACAGAAGGATTGTCAGCCAGAACTTATTTGAGTTTCGATTTTTATGATGCATATGATTTATCCATAGTGAATAAATACCAACGTTACCAACCCGATTGGATGGGCGATTCAATTGTGGGCCTTACTTCTTATGGTAGTATTGATCGTAAAGACATCACTGAACAAGTATCTACTCAAGGCTTTGTAACCCGGCTCGGTTTTTATGCTTTATTAAATTACCAGAAATCCATTAAGGAAAACCATGGAATAAACGCAACTTTTGTTGGTTATATAAATTCTCATAAGCAATATGAAGTAATTCAAACCGACAAGAATTCTCATCTAGGACTGCAATTGTCTTACGATTTCAAGAAGAAATTGTTTGTTGATTTTAGTTCAGCTTATGTGCATTCAATTAAACTTCCGGAGGGGAACAGAGGAGGCTTTTCACCTACAGTAGGTGTTGCTTATATCTTAAGCGAAGAAGGCTTTTTAAAGGGAAATGATTTCATTAACTTTTTAAAAGTGAAAGCAACAGCCGGAATAATCAAATCGGATATTGGAATTACCTCCTATTATCTCTATGAAGAAAATTATACGGAGGGAAGTTGGTTCAATTGGGCTGATGAAACATACAACAGTAGAACAAGGGATATTTCTCAGGGAGCTAATGATGCGATGACATTTGAGGATCGTATCGATCTAAATGTGGGTTTTGATAGTTACTTAATGAATTCACTTTGGCTGGAGTTTAATTTCTTTAAAACCAATAAAGATAATCAGATAACACAGATAAAAGCTGAATACCCCGATTTCTATTCTGAATTTAACTCATATACCAATTACAATAAAGATAGTTATACCGGTTTTGAGCTTGGTCTGGATTATTTTAAGACTTTCAATGATTTTTCAGTTAAAGCCGGATTGAATATGGTGTACTCAAAATCGGAAGTTAAAAAACGCAGCGAGGCTTATGACTATGATTACCTGAACCGTACAGGTAATCCGGTTGATGCTTATTTCGGCCTCGTTGACGAAGGTTTCTATTCTACAGATGATTTCAGTACTGACGAATCAGGAAATCTTGTACTGAACGAAAACCTGCCTGTACCTTCTTTTGGAGCTGTTCAACCCGGGGATATCAAATACGTGGATCAGAATGATGATGGTGTTATCAATGAAAACGATCAAAAGTATATCGGGCAATGGCGACATCCATGGTCTTTTGGTATTAATTTAAAACTCACGTATAAACGACTTAGTTTATTTGTTTTGGGTATCGCACAAACGGGTGGAGATAACTTATTAGGAGAGAACGAAAATGAGATGTATGAAAATTATTACTGGGTGGATGGAAATGATAAGTATTCGGAAATTGTCCTGGATCGCTGGACTCCCGAGACTGCAACCACTGCAACTTATCCAAGATTATCATCATCCAATAATACACACAACTATCAAACTTCTACCTTTTGGTTATACGATAATAGCTATTTCGATATTGAGCGGGTGCAACTTACTTATGAGCTAAGTAAAAAGACTTGCCAGAAACTTAAAATGAAAGCCTTGAGCGTAAATATTGCAGGGGTTAATCTGTTGAGAATATCAAAAAATAAAGAATATCAACAACTGAATATTGGATCTGCACCTCAGTACAGATATTTTACAATTGGGCTAAGAACATCATTCTAATTCAAAAAAAACAGATAAATGAAAAATTTATTTAAATATTTAGCACTTGTACTATTTTTTGCAGGCTTATTATCCTGTGAAAAATTATTTGAGCCTATAGACGAAAACAAGCTGACCCCTGATTATATTGAATCAGATCCTGAATCGGCTGAAGGAATTCTTTTACATGGCTATACGGGTCTTATCTCTCACAATTACTTTACTGTTGCTGCAACGGATGATGCTGTGAATAATAACTTAAATGATGATTATAGCCGAATGGCTACCGGACAATTATCTGCCCAGTATAATCCGGCACAGCGATGGGATAAGTATACTGAAATTTTCTACATCAACAAGTTTATCGGAATTGCTGAAAGTGATAATGTTCGATGGCATCAAAACGACACGGTTAACCTGCTGTTTAAAGAGCGTTTACTGGGTGAAGCGCTGGCACTGCGTGCTATTTACCATTTTTATATTCTTCAGGCGCACGCTGGCGTAAGCGCTTCTGGTCAATTACTAGGAATACCTTACTATGAGGAATTCCTGACCCCTGAAGACAATTTTAATATTCCAAGACTGTCTTTCGAAGCAACAATCAATAAAATCATCACAGATTTAAACAGTGCCATCGATTTACTGGCAATGGATTATTCAGATAATGAATCAGATGTGTTGCCAAAGCACCAGGGATACGATTTCAATCTGTATATTATTGCTAATGGCGCTCAGTATAAATTAAGAGTATCGGGCAGAATAGCAAGGGCAGTTAAAGCACGTGTTGAGCTATTTGCAGCAAGCCCGTCATACTTAAACGGTGCAGGCCATTACGAGAAGGCTGCAGATATTGCTGCCGAACTTATTACTATGATCGGGGGAGTTTCAGGGTTAGATCCTAATGGCGGTCAGTTTTATATTACGGATACTGATTTGAGAGGCCGCGAACAACTCTGGCGCTCCAGTATAGAAGGTAACGGATCTTCCTGGCTGGAGGAGGAAAATTACCCTCCCTCTGTTAACGGAAGTGGAAATATTAATCCATCACATAATTTGGTAAGTGCTTTTCCAATGGCAAATGGCTCTCCTGCAACAGAAGAGAATGGCTATGACCCTCAAAATCCTTATGAAGACCGTGATCCTCGTCTGAAAGCCTATATTTTATGTAATGAAAATTCGCTTTATAACGGAGCATATGTAGTGACCGGCGTAGGTGGTGGTATTGACAGAGTTGATTCGATCCCTGAAAGATCAACCCGTACCGGTTATTATTTAAAAAAACTATTGAGGTATAATGATGTCAGGATCAACAACGATGGTACTGCAGTGATAAGCAGGCATATTAACGTATATATGAGATACACAGAACTGTTTCTGATCCTGGCTGAAGCTGCCAATGAAATAGGAGGACCCGACCATGCTGTTAGAGGAATCACTGCACGAGATGTAATTGCAGCCATTCGTGAAAGAGCAGGTATTACTCAACCAGATGATTATTTGTCTTCTATTACTTCCAAAGAAGGCATGCGTGATCTTATACAGAACGAGCGTCGGTTAGAACTATGTTTTGAAGGTCATCGGTTCTGGGATTTGCGCCGGTGGGGACTTCCCTTAAATGAAAGCGTATCAGGATATTTTCATAATGGATCAGGTTATGTAGAATTACCGGTTGTTGAGACCCGGGATTACCCTGAGTACGCCAGATATTTGCCTATACCGAACAGTGAGATAATTAAATTCTCTGCACTTGAACAAAATCAAGGATGGTAGCGGTTTAGAAAATAATTGTAAGAACTTGAAAAATTATATATAATGAAAACAAAATTGTTAGTAATAATCGCGGTTTTACTGGGTATTTTAGCTTGCGAAAACCAGGATACTGATTTTGAGAATTTTGGAACAACTGCCTGCTATTTTCCGTATCAAACACCTGCAAGAACCATCATTCTTGGTAAGTATGAACTGGGATTTAACGAAAACGACAACAATCATCTTTTCGAGATTGGCGTTACAATGGGCGGAGTCTATAAGAATGAAGAAGACCGTAGAGTTTATTTTGAATTGGCTCCTCAATTAATTGAAGGATATGATGCTATCGTGCAGGTACTTCCGGAAAGTTATTATACGATCGAAACGAGCAGTCCGGTAACTATTCCTGCAGGTTCAACAAAAGGCAGGATTACGGTTCAGCTCCACGATGCATTTTTCGAAGATACGCTCTCTTTTGCTCCCCTGAATCAGGTAAACTATGTCGTTCCGCTCCTGATTACTGATGTGGAGAATCTTGATAGTGTTTTGCGGGGAGAGCCTCTTGTAGCTAATCCATCAAGAGTGGTAGCTGGTGATTGGGCGATACTGCCAAAAGATTATACACTTTACGGAATTAAATTCATTAATAAATATCATGCAATGTATTTGCGCAGAGGTGTTGATGCTATGACTGATGAAGGCGGGTCAACTGTATTCAGTATATATCACGCTGATTACGTGGAAAGAGATGAACTGGTAATGGTTACAACAACTGGTAATAACAGTGTGGAACTTTCGAATATAATTCGCCGTGGCTCTTCATCAAGTCCCGGATCGGTTAATATTGAACTGTTATTTGATGATAATGGTGATTGTACCATACAAAGTTTTAATGATGACCCCTATAACGTTTCCGGAACAGGTAGATTTGTTGAAAATGGCGGCTTCTGGGGTGGAGTGGAACACGATGCTATGTTCCTGGATTATAGTTACACAGACGAGGCAAATAATGAAACACATGTAGTTAACGATACACTGGTTGTCCGTGACAGAAATGTAGTATTTGAAGAATTTACACTGGAATGAACCTGGAATAAAGATTGAGAATTAGTGAGGGTGCCAATTTGGTACCCTCATTATTTGTATTATTATTGAAGGGACTCACCCATTGTCCATCGAATCCCGGACGAAGGAGATTTACACCTCTCCTGCTTCAGGCTGTGTGGGTAGTCATCAGATGGATCAAAGATAGCCTTCGTTACAAATGGTGAGATATATAGTATGAATGCCGATGGCAGCAATAAGAAAAACCTTGGCTAACATTTCGAATAACTTCGAAATTTATTATATTTCCAATTTTACAATCTTCGATTTTTTTCGTTTAAAACAGTGATGGTGAAAACAGTATGGTTAACTATTTATAAATCAATAGAGTCTATCTTACTCTCTTGCACCATTTGTTATAGACTAGGTTCAAATTGTTAAAGAGCAATAATTACGTAGTTAAAATAGTAGATAACAATTAGGAATACTATTTGTCAGGCCCAAATTGAATGATGACTAAACGAAGTGCTGGGTGCAGTATATTATTTATCAATCTGTTTACTTAATATAGTAATAACAAATCCGATTATTGGACTGAATAAGATTGACCATAGAATTGATTTTCCATAACCAATATCTCGTTTAGTGCCGATGTACTGTGCTATTAAATGTGTTAATACAATATAAAGTACAATAATTAAAATCCAAATGTAGTTCATAGTTTAAGTGTATGATATGTAACAAAAATAAGGTTATTTTACTCATTGTTGAATTATTTTTAATAATACTCACACCCATTCCGCTCCGTTCCACTCCGCAAAAAGAGTGTTGCCTCTAGTTAACTATAAGCAGCTATTTCCTACACCATTCTCATTCAAAAAAAATACATTTCTGATAACGTAAAGACCGTATATTCAGACCAAAGCTTACTTTAACATAATGCACTTCCATTATAAGACAGGCATGTCGTTATAATCTGCACTATGTTAAATTGCCGCTTGTCCTGTGAAATCATGCAAAGCATGACTGGCTGTGCCAGTATTTCACAGGACGAGCCAGTGCTGAAGCTTAAAAATAGCTTTTGTGAATAATCTACAATAGAATTTTTTTAAGCGCATCCAAAGACTCCACGCATGCTTCAGTATTCAATGTGGTTATCTTTCAATACAGACTCAGATTTTTCTTTTTTCTAAAATCTGTTTAATCGTTTCCTGATCTTCATCAGCTTCATCTTTATTTCCAAGCATTTTATGTAGTTTAACCCGATTATATAATGCATCAATATTGGATGGATCCAGTTTTAATGTGTTGCTAAAACTATTTAATGCTTCCGCATAATGTCCCGTTTCTATATAAGCAACGCCAATATTATTATAAAACTCCTCTTCAGGATTATAGAGCCTCAATAATTCCTCATACAGGTTAATGGCATCTTGCCATTCCTGCATTACTAACATGAGTCTTGCTTTCTCTTTAAGTGCCCGATAATTTAATGGAAATGAGGCAAGGACATCATCGTATATATTTATAGCACCTTCTAAATCTTTATTTTTTTGAAGTACACTGGCTTTTTCAAATGCTAATGGAATATTTTCCTTGTTTTCTTCCAGCTTTACTTGAAGCCACTTATTTCCCAATCCATTATACTCCTTGGCCTTTTCATGGTTACCAGAAATTTCAGCTATGTCGGATTGCATGAAATAATAATTATAAATTGTTGAATCATAACTCATAAGAATATTTAATTCATGTTGAGCGGTCCTTGTATCTTTTTTCTCGATATATATGCTACACAAGTGTTCATGTATTTCTTCATCGTCCGGATAGTTCTCTGACATTTTTTTGAGTAATAGCAAAGCTTCATTAGTCCTATTGTTTGAAATATAATACTTGGCAATTGATAAATTTATGTCCAGTTGATTGGCAGGAACGAGTTCTTTCATTTTATTGTATGTCTGAATTACCTTATCCGGGTTACCTTTTTTCTTATACACAGTGGTAAGAAGTTCATATGCCCTGTAAAATTTGGGTGATTTGGATATTATTGATTTCAGAATAGTCAACGCTTTATCATAATCACCACTTACTGATAACAAATTTGCCTTTAAAAACTGCAGTTCTAAATCATCCTCATTCTGCGTAAGAAGATTATCTACAATTGATAACGCCTTTACTTTTTCTGCTTTTTCTATTATTGAGTTTACTTGTTGTAAAATTGAATTAAGGAGAATCCGCAAAATATATGCATCAATATAGTCTGGATCCAAAGCTATTGCCTTCTTTAAATTCTTATCGGCTCTTAAATAGTATTGACTTTTTATATTATCGGTGGCAAGACGTGCATAATACGAGGCAGTATTTGAAAAATCGTCTTTTATTGAAATGAATTCTGATGCAACACCGGGGAAAAATTCGGGTATATTACAAGCTCTCTTATCGAAAACCAGGTTTTCTAATAGGATTGGTGGTGAATCATTACCATCTTCATCGATATGTGTAAGGTATAAACGTGTATATAAACTTTCAGCCTTGGATGAAAAGACCAGCCAGCGACCATTTGGCGACCAGGAATGCCAGGAGTTCATATTTTCTGTATTGCAATTCATCAACCGGGCATTCGTTCCATCCGCTTTCATTATATATAATTTGCTATCGGGCTGTAATAGCATAAAATTCTCGGCCTGGCAAAACACTATCCATTTGCTATCTGGTGAATATTTCGGGAAATAATTACTCTTTCTGTTAAATGAAGCATCTTTCAAAGGTTTTGGCAGTCCGCCCAAACCATCGTTGAAGTCAACGGAATAAATATTAAACTTAAATTCCTTATTACCGTGTTTAAATTCTTTGACATCGTTGATATCTAGCAAAGCAATGCCATGTTTTCTGACCTTTTCATTAATATATGCATCTGTTCTGGCAAACAATACGGTTTTATTATCGGGAGACCAAACCGGATTACTTTGAACATATTTTGGATCGTTAGCACCCTGAAGTTCCCTGAATGTTTCTGATTCAACATCGTAAATACCAACTATTCCTTTTATGGGGAAAAATAGTTGTGAGTACGCCAGGTTATCATCCACAGCTGCAAAAACTGATAAATCCTTGACTGTAGAAAGTACATACTTTCCAGAAGGAGATATTTGTGATAGAAGGCCAAATGTGGGATCTCCCTCGTCCTTTTTAAAATTACCCCAGGAAATAATATCTTCGGGTTTGAGTGAAGTGGTATCCCTGGCGTGTGTTATGACATATGATCCCTTGTCATTCCCATAATCAACATCCATTGCCAGGGTGGGCCCGTTCCCGGAAAATGAATGACAGTTGGCACACACAGGCATTTTATCAAGCATTTTTCTGGGAGTTCCTCCTCTTACACTTCCCATATACCACTCGATAGTGTTTACATTGCGCACGGCGTATGAAAATGGTAAGGTAACAGCCCTGAAAAAAATATCTGCGCCAACTGAATCTTCTGAAATTCGAAAATAATGAGTATGTCCGGTAAATTCTTTGCCGTTGCTATTATATCCAATGATAGATAATCGCAGTTTCTTCGATAAGTATTTTCTTTTTAATAGCTCCCAGTCAATCGAATCAGGTTTCCATTCTTCATTATCGATAAATTCATCCAGAATGATATTCCCAAGTGTATCTGAAATACAGGCAAACCATCCGGAACTGATTTTTGATGAATCGGTCCAACTTATGGTTGGAACCTGAAAATCAACGGGGAACAAAGTATTATTTTTCGGGTAATCAATTGAAAGCTGTTTTAGCACAACCTCCCCAGTCAACAAATCATGACAGATACTTCTGACTCTTGATTTTGTGCATGAAAAATTACTAATAGTCAACAAAATAAAAACAAAAATATTTATCAGGCCTCTATGCATTTTTCTCATTTTTCATTTACCGCAAAATATTCAATAGAAAAAGGAAAGGACTAATTTAACAATTAGTCCTTTCAAACCTATTGAGAAAAATAACTACCACCCGGGATATTGCAAAAGTGCGCCCTGGCTTCTGTTAACTTCACCTTCAGGAATAGGGAAGAAATCATTTTTTGGAGAAGAGAAAGTAACAGTAACCTGCTGATTGTCAAGGTATGAACCGTTAATTTTTTCTTCTGCGAGTCTCCATCGAACCAGATCAAAGAACCTGTGGCCTTCCATAGCAAGTTCCAGTCTTCTTTCATGTTGCAGCTGCTCTATTGTAACGGTTCCCGTAATGTCAGCGGGGACTGTATTACCTTCAACACCACACATCCTTGCTCTTGTTCTGACCATATTTATATACGTTAGAGCCTTTGCATTATCTCCTGCCATAATTGCAGCCTCGGCAGCTAAAAGCACAATGTCGGCATATCTAAGTAACCTGTTATTAAAGGGCGCTTCTTGCCAGCTGGCACCAAATGAAAGAAACTCGTCGTATGAACATTCATATTTTGCCTGGAATGTCCGGGTTTTATTGCCCCAGTTTCCATCATAAGTATAACAAATCTGAGCCCAGTAACTTCCAATGTTAGAATTTCCTAATTGAATGGAATCATTCGAGCCAGGAACCCTGTCTGTATGGATAGTAGTATTAAAACGAGGATCAGGTGGTACATCAAAACCGTACAGTGGATCGGAAGGTTGACGTTCTTCCTGGAAAAACTCCTCAATTAGGTCTACACTGGGAATATTGAATCCCCACATCCCTGTTTCAGCCGGATTACCGGTATTTGGACTATAAACCCATCTGGCACTTGTCCAGAATACCATTGAAGATCCGCGGGCGTTTAACCAGCCTAAACCATAGTAACCAGCCTGAATATCAAATACTGATTCCTCTGAATTGTCACCAGCTGTAGTCCAGATAAATCTATATCCATCAGTTTCTCCTCGCCATGACTGATAATCTTTTCTGCCATCAATACCCACTAATTCATATTGACCGGAATGAATAACATTTTCTGCCATAGCTAATGCTTCTGACCATTTTTCAGTGAGGTCCTTAAACCGGCTCTCACCCGAAAATACCAAGGAATAATTATCATCAGGATAGTAATGTGCATAGGAGGATTCAAAAACAAGAATTTTTGCCAATAATCCCTGAGCTGCCCCTCTTGTTGCACGTCCGATATCTTCAGCCCAGTATAAAGGAAGTATTGGAATAGCTTCTGTCAGGTCCCGTTCCATCAGATCAAATACGCTCCTGAGCGAAGATCGTGGCATATTATACTCTGAAGCACCTAGTACATGATCAGCAAGGGGAACCTCACCGAAAATCTGAACGAGGTAAAAATACCCCAGTGCCCTAAGGAACTTAACTTCAGCCAAGCGGAGATTAATATAAGCCTCAGTGGTTGTAGTATCTTTTGCCGGTATACCGGGTAATTTTTCTAACGCTATGTTGGCTAAAAAAACCATCTTATATAATATACCGTAAGGTTGAGGAATAGCTCCTGTAATGGAAGGAGTGAAAGTGAAGTTGTCAATATTCTGCCAATCGGCAACATCCTGTGGGGTAGCACCTCCAGCCTCAGCATCGTCGGATGCTACACTCCCCAGATCGGCCAGAATAGCAAAATCCCAAACCTGCATGTAGTTTAACATTCCGTAAACTGCAGTTACTGCCTGATCAGCTTCTATCCCGGTCGAATAAAATGATTCGCTGTTGATTATCCCCTTCGGAGATACTTCCAGCCAGTCCTTTTCACAACCAGGAAAGCTTAATAACAGTATAAAAAGGAAACCTGTTTTTAATATTATATTTTTCATAAGAAGTAGTTTTTCACGTTAAAATTCAAGATTAATTCCCAGAGTATACATTCTGCTTTGCGGATATCCGGCAACATCAATTCCGGCCAGTTTTGGATCAGTATTGCTGATTTCCGGATCATATGCCGTATATTTTGTGAATGTTAAAAGATTCTTTCCTGTAAAGTAGACTCTGAATCTGTTTATGCCAACTTTACTGGTCCATGCATTCGGTAAAGTATAGCCCACTGTTAGAATCCTCAGGCGGAGATACGATCCGTTTTCGATATATAATGTAGATGGTGAACCCCAATTTACACTTCCTACATCTGGCAGACTAGATTCCTGATTTCCCTCATCGATGATTTGTCCGTTATATTCAATTGGCAAATGGTAACGATCTGCAAATTCTGATGCATGATTTGTCAAAGTTTGCCAATCATACGTCCATCGTTTTACACCGTTAAAGATCTTATTACCGGTTACACCCTGCCAAAACATTGAGAAATCGAATCCTTTATATGCCAAATCAATGTTAAATCCGAATACAAACTTCGGGATGTATGAACCCATATAAACATAATCTTCTTGATTGTACCTGCCATCGCCATTAACATCAACCCATTTAGCATCACCTGGCTGAGCATTAGGTAATGCGTAGAGAGTATCACCGGTTTCATTGATCCGATAGGGTTGATCAGCAAAAACATATCTTCTATAATAATTATTATACACCATTGGATCTCCTTCTCTGAAGATATCGTCGAATTGATATCCTCTGTATGTACCTATAGGCTGACCGATCTTTGATATTGTTATACCGGATAGATCATGAACTGATCCCTGAATAGTGGAGTCAGTTGCCAAATCAGTAATCTCGTTTTTCTGATAGGTAAAATTAAATCCGGCATTAATTCTAAGCTCACCAATCTGCTTTTTGTATTCAATGGTTGTTTCAATACCCTTATTGTTTACTGAACCATAATTAACAGTAGGATAAGTCGATGTAATACCGGTAGTTCCTAATTCTCCTTGTTGGTTGGCAGTAACTGTATAAGTACCTGCAATAGAAGAAACCTCCTGCGGCATTATCATATCTTCATTTATCTTATTAAAATAATCTACTGTAAGCATTATCTGGTTCTTCATAAATCCCAAATCGAGTCCGATATTGGATGTTATCACCGTTTCCCATTTTAAATCGGGATTAGGTATCTGGACAGGACCTAAACCCGTAGAAATAGTAGCATCGTTATATGAATAATTCATTTGATTAGTGTTCAGAATGGACGAATTATAGGGCCAATAGGTAGTAATAGGCCATTGTCCTGTTTCTCCGTATCCAATCCTGACTTTACCAAAACTTATAAATTCCAGGTTTTTAATTACAGCCAGCTCACTGAATTTGAATCCTGCTGAACCCGAATAAAAATTACCCCATCTGTTATTGGGTCCAAAGTTTGAGTTACCATCACGACGATAATTAAACTGCGCTAAAAGTAAATTATTGAAATCATAATTTAATCGTCCGAAATAGCCCTGGCTTTTGGCTTCTTTTCCTGAACCTCCTACTATTTGACCAGTAGTACTTTTATCCAGTGAATTATCAAAATAAAGTAAATCCAGATTTGAACTAGCATACTCTAGTCTGTAGCCTTTTATATTATAATCCCACCAGTTTGAGGCTTCCATCCCAAGAATGACTGAAAAATTATGCTTTTCATAGAAGGTTTTACTATATGAAACAAAGTTTTGAAAAGTCCAGGAGTAATCTTTTCGCCATTCCTGATCGAGTCTGCTTAACGGGTTTTGATCTTCAGACCATGAGTAGTATTTAGGCTGAAATTGCCATCTTTCATAATTATTAATGGTACCGCTAATCCGTGATGTAAACGTAAGTCCGTCTATTATATCAATTATAAGTCCAAAGTTACCATGAACCTCCACATTTTTATTAGTCTGATCTGATCTGGCATCGATACCTACAAAAGGATTATTACCGCCGACAGGTGAGACTGACCAATTCTCATTTTCATTGTAAGGTGTTAAGAAAGGTACCATCAGGATGGTTGGCATGGTGGTAAAATTGTTATACACGTTCTGATACTGCCATTCCGCCGGACCTTTTGTATTATCCCATGAGAAACGAATAACTTCATCGAACTTAATCCTTTTGGTAATTTTGGTAGTTGAATTCATACTCAGAAGAAGCTTGTCGTATCCGGTATTTTCTACCATACCTTCCATAGTAAGGTAGTTGGCACCAATTGAGTACGTTATTTGTTCCGTGCCTCCGGATACATTAAGATCTATATTCCGCATCGGAGCTCTCCGATATACTTCATCCTGCCAGTCAGTATTCATATTCAGACTATCTTCGCTGAACATAAATGGTCTTCCATTGTTAAGCGCGGCATAAAACTGGTTCCATTGCCGGGTATCCATCATATCGATCTTCTTTGGAATTTCCTGAATTCCAGTGTAAAGATTAAGCCTGGTAGTTAGTTTACCAACCTTTCCCCTTTTGGTAGTTATCAGGATAACTCCATTACCACCGCTCGCACCGTAAATGGCAGCAGAGGCTGCATCCTTTAAAACTTCAATAGATTCAATGTCATTCGGATTGATTTTATTCATGTCTCGACCCGGAATTCCATCAATAACAACTAATGGATTAAATCCGTTAATTGAACTGACTCCACGAATCTGAATCGTTCTGGAGGCTCCCGGCATACCACTGGTAGCTACAACATTTACACCAGCAGCCCGACCAACCAATGCTTCATCAATTCTTGCAACAGGTATAGCAACAAGATCTTCCGATGACACTGAGGCTACTGAACCTGTCAGGTCACTCTTCTTTTGAGTTCCGTAGCCAATCACAACAACCTGATCAAGTTCTGTGATAATTTCCTCCATAACAATTTTAAGTTCACTCCGGTTTCCAACCACTACTTGCTGATCTGCATATCCTACATAAGTAGTTACAATAGTAGCATCATCACCTGGAACCACAAGGGTAAAACTTCCATCGATATCTGTTATTGTACCGGTGGTTGTTCCTTTAATAGCAACACTAACTCCCAGTAATGGGGAGCCGTCCTTATCAACAATAGTACCTGTTATTGTTTTTTCCTGGGAATATATAATTCCCGAAAACAGTAATAAAAGAAGCATCAAAATCGTTCCTTTCCTGAAAGGATTGCGATACTTCAATCTTTTGGGTTTAAAGATTCCATTCATTGATTTGTTATTTGTTTATGAATAATAGAGCTAAGTTTGGGTTATGCATATTGAATAAACTAGTTATTATTATTTATCTTATTTGATTGTAGATTTTGATAATAAGTTGAGATTATTTATGTCTTTCTGATTTTTATTGATCTTTTAACTAAATTAAAAGTAAATTCTACAAAAATTATATATCTCCTATAGTGCTACTTAGAATCTTTGAAATTTTTTTATTCTTTGATTAAAAATGTTGCTAATAAAATCATAATTGTTTTCATTTTCCAATAGTTTTATATGATTGAAAAAAAATACCATGTATAAACCTTGAATTATGTATTTGACAGAATAGTAAAATACTATTCTAATATTTTAATTTCTATCACATTTTTGATTTTCTCTTGTAAAATTGATGCATTATTTAAGTTTATTGATTTGAATTAATGATTTTACTACTTCCGGAGAAAGATTTTTATTTTTATCAGATCAGAAATTCAGAAGTTGGTTTACCTGACTTTACATAAAATCGGCTATACTAAGCTTATGATTCCGGACTGAAATTTGGCATTTGTTAATGATCAATATAAACTTTAAAGATATGATTTTACTGAATGTACTCCAATTGCATTCGTTTCAATAAATGGATGTAATATACTTATAGAACAAGTTGCAATAGAATAGGCTATTTTCATTAATTTCTACACCCATTTCACTTCGCTCCGCTTCGCAAAAAGAGTGTTGCATCCAGCATTTAACGAACAGCCTCTCCCCTTTCAGATTCAACTAATATGGAATTTAGTTTTCTAATAACATCCTTACCGTATTAACAACCAAAGACTACTTTAACATAATGCAATAACATTATATGACAAATTTGTCATATAAAAAGCACTATATTAATTTGCTTAATAACACATTACAATTAGCATTTATTGTATTCTACATGGCAATCATACAGAACAAAAAAAAAGATTTATTTTAAATCTTTACCTCTAACTCTGATAACTTTTCCATTATCAGAAATGACCAAATCAAGATTACGGTCTTTTTTAGATTGAATAAGTCTCTTATGGGTCAGACTTAGTCCTTTGATAATCTTATCTCTAATATTATTATCATTTTTTGTCATAATAAGCCTGTTGCTTTATTGATTCAAAGGTAATACTATTTTTTATATCGATATCTAAATCTAAATATCCTTCAGCAATCAATTCAGAAGGTGAATTAGAGTTATTAAAAATCATCCAATAATCACTAATCGGTATATACAATTCAAAAAGATTGTGCAGTCCGGAATAATATCTTCTCTCAATTACTGTTAGCGGAATATCGTGACCACCTTCGTTTACTCTGGTTCGTACTCTTTCTTTAGCCAGATCTACCGTATCGAGCCAGAAAAATACCAACGTTATTTGATATCCGGATTTTCTTGCTAATTCAATTGTCCTTGTATAGCCTTTTGTAGCAAGTGTCGTCTCAAAAGCAAAATCAACTTGATTCCGGATCAACTTATCAATCTTAGCAAGCATTATTCTGCCAGCTTCAATTGCTGCATTATTAGGATTTAGCGGGGACAATCCACGTGCGATCTCATCTGCATTAATAAATTCAGTGCAATTTAGCATCTCAGGCAACAAGGTAAATGAAGCTGTAGTTTTTCCGGCACCGTTGCAACCTGCTATAATATATAAATTTGGCATTTGTTAATGATCAATATAAACTTTAAAGATATGATTTTACTGAATGTACTCCAATTGCATTCGTTTCAATCAATGGATGTAATATACTTATAGAACAAGTTGCAATAGAATAGGCTATTTTCATTAATTTCCACACCCATTTTGCTACGTTCCTTCGCAAAAAACGTGTTTACATCTTGCAACTAATGGGCTAAACTCCCCTACCCGTTTAAAACATGAGATTTCTAAAGGTTTCTACATTCAAATAACGCCCTGATCATATAACCACCAAAGCAATGTTAACATAATGCACAAACATTATACGACAACCGCAGAGAAATCGCGGTCCCGATTCATCGGGATTAACATAAAATCAGTACTAAGACAACGCGCCAGCGTTGCTCTGAGTACGGCAATGATTTTATGTTAAAGCGATTTCTCGGTAGTTACACCGCGTATCCTATCAGAATCTTCAAATTTTTTTTCTCGTTTTCTAAACGCGATTTCTCTCAGCGCACTCTCAACTTTCGCTAACGCTTAAGTCTGCGACCACTAAGTTGTCAAGTATAATTCATATTATATTAAATAGAACTACCGTCCTGGAATCAACTTCCTTACATTTCATTAGGCATTCTCAAATCTTTTTAAAAGGTAATTTTAGGCTTCCAGCTAGCGTTTGTCGCATAATTAGTCATTATATTAAATTGCCACCTAATCACAAGAGTATACGCAAATTCCTTCGTCAGTTTGCTATACACTTGCTATCTTCTCGTAAATACATTCCTATGAATACCCTATCGAATAATTGAATACCACAATTCTATTTAACATAATATTGTTATCACTTTTTTCTTTATTCTTTTGGCTTGAACCAAAAAAAACAAAAGCTCAAGAACCGAGGCAGCTTTGCTGCCGAGCTCATAGCTTGTCCCGATTATTCGGGAAGCGAAGCGAATAACAAATAATGCTTCAGCCCTCCCTGGGCAATAGCAAGTAAAATCACAAAACGAGAATGCAAAGCACCTTTTGGATTTTTCTAGCCATTGCCCATTCCCGCCTGACCCGTGAAATAAGATTTGAGCCGATTCTTTAAAAGCATTTTGCCGTAATGAGTCTTAAGGTACTTCTCACGATGTAATGCATCCTTTTGGCTCAAGCATGCTTCATAATAAATAAGTTGAAGAGGTCTACGATGCTTTGTTGATTCTACCTGGCCTTTCTTGGTGTTGCTCAACCCTGAAAGGCTCACGAACACAATTGAAATCAATTAACAGTGTGAGTAAATCTTAAATTCAAATCTTGAGTATATCCAGTGTAAAGCTTATTATCTTTTTCGCTTAACAATACATATGTGTAATACATATTGCAAATATAAGATTTGAATTTATTTACCCAGTGAAATCCGGCTAAGCCGGAATGCTTTTAGCATTATTTCACGGGTGTTTCATGGATCAAGCTCTGGCCCGACCTGTGAATTTGTGCCGAAGGCTCACAAGCTTCGCTGGAATTCACTGGTCCCGCTATTTCTTCTGGCCTGCGTGCTCGATAGGACAAGCCTTAGAGTTCTACTTGATTCTTTTTAACTTTACACTATGAGTAATATAGACCATATAAGCATTTCTGATATTAAATTCTTACAAGAACAGATCCTTGCTTGGTTCAAAGAGAATGGCCGTTACTTTCTTTGGCGCAAAAAATCAGCAACAAATTATGAACTAATTATTTCTGAAGTCCTTTTACAGTATACGAAAGCTGAAACTGTGGTAAAATTTTTCCCAAAATTTATTAATATGTATCAATCATGGAAACAATTATCGACTGCTAGTGATGAGGAATTGCAAAAAAATCTTAAACCAATAGGTCTTTTTAGACAGCGTGGCTCCAGGTTATTCAAACTCGCGCAGGAGATAAAAAGAAGAAATGGTAGATTTCCCAATTCGAGAGCTGAGGTTGAAGACATTGATATGATGGGGCAATATATTACGAATGCCTATGAATTATTCATTTTAAAGCGCCACTCTCCTCTTTTTGATATAAATGCCCCATTACACCAAGTATGCCGAATAAGCACCAGACAATTTGACCAAGCCAGTAAATTAGTCTAATACAGGATATATAAAATCATAAAAACATTCGCTCTCATAGCCGGCGGTTTTTAATTAAATTCTATTTTAACCTCCATCCCCGTATAAGTAACTTGCCTTTTTCTTGTACCTTCAGCTATGCCGTTACCTTCCGATTCACTAACAATAACCACATTAAATATTCTGTTCTTCAGGTAACTTGAATAGGAACCTTGTCTTTCGCAGATTGTCAGGGACTGGCTCTTTTCATTCCATTTAAATGGAATAATCGTATATTTTCCTTTTTCGTAATTGTAATTGTCACCTTCGTCTTCGTATAGATCGAACTGTCCATCAGCTCCCCGATAGATGCGAATTTCCAGCGTGTCAGCAGGTTTCTCCCCTGCGTATTGAATGAATTTTCCCATCGGGAGAATAGAACCAGCTTTTACAAGCAATGGTATTTTATCGAGAGGAACTTCTGTTTTGATCGTTTGTCCGCCATTGTAACGTTTTCCTGTCCAGAAATCGTACCAGTCAATCGATTTGGGCAGATAAACATCCCATTTATTTACATTGGGTTCAGTGACCGGAGCAACCAAAATCGATTTTCCGAACATGTATTCATATGGTTGTTCTGTGGCTTTTACATCTTCTCTGAAATCCATTACCAACGGTCGCATCATAGTCGAACCATTTTTGGTAACCTGCCAGGCTTCAGAATAAATGTAGGGAAGGAAACGATAACGAAGATTTAACACCTTACGCAAATTATCTTCGACTATTTGACCATATTTCCAGGGTTCTGTTTCCGTTTGATAACCATGAATACGAAAAATAGGGTTGAAGGCTCCCCACTGGAACCAACGAATTAGTAGTTCATGATATTTTACATCGGAATATTGAGAATTACCCGGGCGAAAGAAACCCCCGATATCGGTGGTCCAATAAGGTAGTCCGGTTATGGTATAGTTTAACCCTGCAACAATCTGCCGTTTATATGCATCCCAGGTTCCGCCTATGTCACCAGACCAATTAATACTTCCATATTTTTGTTGACCGATAAATGCTGAGCGGGTTAAAATACAAACCCGTTTCTTATCTGTTGTTTTGCGTTGTCCTTCATAAACAGCCTGACAAACCAGCAAAGGATAGGTCAGTCGGTAAAAATTCCCTAAACCTATATAGGTACCTACGCCTTTTAATGCATCATTTTCAGGTTCAGTAGCATCCATCCACCACGAATCCACCCCATACGTGAATAAATTTTCATTTAAAGTATTCCAGTAGGATTTTCTTGTTTTGGGATTGAAATAATCCAGCCATTTACTATTCGGTATATAAAGTTTTTTTTCTTCGTACTCCTTCCCGATTACAGAATTTCTATCCGGGTTTGACCAGATTGAAATATTAAAATGTGCATGCAAATCGTGAATTTCCTTGATAAAACCTTCCGGATTGGCATAATTGGTAGTATCAAACTCCGGGACACCCCAGCCGTTACTGCCCCAATATTGCCAGTCCTGAACAATAACGTCCATCGGAAGGTTTCTTCTGCGGAATTCTTTAACTGTTTCAACAAGATGATTTCCTGATGTGTAACGCTCACGGCACTGCCAGAATCCATAAGCCCATTCGGGAAGCATGGGCGCATTTCCGGATAAGTTACGATAGGCAGCTATCACGTTATCATCTGAAGGGCCATAAAATACCACATAATCGAGCAACTTGGCATTGGGAGATCGAAATGTGGTTAAGTTATCCTTGAGCTTCCACGATAGTTTAGGAATGTTATCCGATTTGCAAACTACTTGCACCAGATGTTCACCAGCTTTTAACTTTACAAGAGTCCCTATAGTAGGAGGTAACCACAAATTAGTCTGATCGATACAGGGTTCTTCATCGATAACCACATATTGACGGTTACCCATATCTCCCAAATCAAGAAAAATGGAATATTCACCATCTTGCGGGACAATAAATTTTCCAACATAAAGCGCTTGGTTTTGCAAAACTTTCTGTGTTCCGGAAGTTGCTGTAACTTCTGCTATTTGATTAATTCCAACTGTTTGTTCCTGCTTTTCCAGTTCAATGTAATTGTCAGTAGGATTAAAATCTGTCAGCCCATACTGGTGCCAAAGTATGCCATATCCTTTATTAGAATAGATAAACGGAATGGCAATTTGTGAATTAACCTGAGTTAAGCGGCGAGTAATACCCTGTAAATTATAATGCCCGTCCTGAAATTGCCCCAATCCGAAAATGTATTCTCCTGTAGGGGATTCAAAGCTTTGTTCGGCCAGATAACATTTTTCACCCATTATGGTGTCTGTCGTTAATTTTCGGCTTCCAGGTTTTTCACTTAAGAATATTTTTCCTGAATTCTCGAAAAAAGACAATTTACCGATTTGCTTATCAAGTGAAACAGTAATGTTTTTCTGTATTATTTCAAGCTTTGATGGCAAATCGGAAACCTGAAACCAGGGAGTTGGAACATTTGAAGTAAAAACAAATTCAGGTAAACTTGTCTCAGTGTCTTTATAGAACTTGATCCTTACAGCATTGTCAGTTACTGGACAAATACTAAGTGTTCCCTCAGTTAAAACGACTATTACCTGATCCTTTTTTTGTTCATAACTCTTTATTGCCTGACCCTTGCAAAGGATCGGGGAAAAACTCATCAGTAAAAAGTATTTTAATTTCAATTTAGTGATATTTAGACTTAAGTTAGATTATAATAGTAGCTAATGCCTTTACTTTATTTATGTATGTAAAAGTTAGTTTCTAAGTCAAATTTTCATAATAAGGTAAATTATGTATTTCTCTGTAATTTCTTGTTTGATTATAATTTGAGTTATTTAACATGAAGTGTAACACTTCATACTCATCCTTTTACATCAATTAATAATTTGATAACTATACCCGGATTTTCATTCCAGAATTTAAAAGCTTCGGGAACCTGATCAAAAGGAAAAATCTTTGTAATTAGATTTAGATAAGGTTTTTCTTTGCGCTCAAACATTTGGATGACTGAAGGAAAAACCCTGAGGGCATTGCGCGAACCATATATATTCAGCTCTTTACGAACAATTAATTGAGAATTGAAATGAGCTTCTTCTTTCGAATATCCGATTGTTATAACTCTGCCGGCAAAAGAAACAGCTTCGAGGGCCAGCACAAAGGTTGCCGGATTGCCAGCTGCTTCTATTACAACATTTACGCCTTCATTTCCAGTTAATTCCTTAATTCTGGCAAGTGCGTTCTCCTTCTTACTATTAATGATGTAGGCTGCACCAAGATTTTTAGCAATCTCCAGTTTTGAATCGTCAATATCCAGGGCAATTACAGTAGCACCTTTTCGGACTGCGGAACATAAAGCGCCCATTCCTATGGTACCGCATCCAATGAGTAATACGGTATCTGTTTCTTTTACTTCTCCCCGGTTTACACCGTGATATCCGACACTCATGGGTTCCACAAGGACCAGTTCTTGAAGTGATAGTTTTTCGTTAGTATAAATTTTATCATAAGGAACTCGTATTTTCATTGTAAGAGCTCCATCACGTTGTACCCCGAGTGTCTGGTTAAACTCACAGGTATTAATACGTCCGGCACGGCATGCAGGACAAATGCCACAATTAGTATAAGGAGATACAGTTGCTTTATCGCCTATTTTAAAAGAATCCGGAACCTGGTTCCCTTTGTCAATAATTATCCCACTTATTTCATGACCAGGAATTCGAGGCAAAGTTACCAGGGGCATCAATCCTCGATAGGCATTTAAATCGCTTCCACATAATCCGATGTAATGTACTTCAAGTAGTATCTCATTTGAATCGGGTACCGGTTCTTCTATTTCTATTTCTTGAATCGTTTTTTTAGCTGTAATAGCAAATGCTTTCATTATTTATAGTTTAAGCTGATACACATTAAATGCGTTTTCACCTAAGATCTTATTTTTATCCTCATCCGGATAAGTTTCGATGTAGTCTAATACTACTTCCATAACTTGTTTATACAAACCGGCAACCCTGCATACAGGCCAGTCCGATCCAATCATCAAACGGTCAGGGCCAAAAACGGCAAATATAATATCGAGATATGGAATTAAATCCTCTTGTTTCCAGTATTTCACATTAGCTTCAGTGACCATTCCGGATAATTTGCAGTATACATTTTTGAACCGGACAAGTTTTTCGATATCTTCCTTCCAGGGGGATAATTTCTTATCCTTTATTAATGGCTTGGCAATATGGTCGAGAACAAAAAGCTGTTCGGGAAACTGACTGACAAATTGAATAGTGTTGGGTAAATGTCGGGGAAAAATAAGAATATCGTAAGTTAATCCGAATTTCTTCAGATATGTTATTCCATTTAAGAAATCTTTACGGAGTATAAAATTATCATCCGGTTCATCGTGAATGACATGACGAACACCAACCAGTTTTGGGTGGCCGGAAAATTGAACCAGTTGTTCCTCCACTCCGGAAGAACATAAATCGACCCAACCTACAACTCCTTTGATAAAGCTATTCTGTTCTGCCAGACTGAGAATCCATTCGGTTTCCTCCAGTGACTGACGTGCCTGTACCACTATTGATCCGTCAAATTCAATGGAAAAAAGTTCCTTCTGCAATTGGTCAGGCAAATAATTTTTTTTAAGGATTTCCATTTCATCGGATATCCAGCCATATTCAGTTGGATTGTAGATCCAGAAATGCTGGTGACTATCAATTTTCATTTCTTAAAAGATTCATTCAAGTTTGAAAATCCTTTCTATCAGTTGCCACTTTTCATCAACACTTGCTCCAGTAGATGAATTCTGGAATTTTGACATTTGTTCTTCCCATTCGGATTGACGGGGTTTCTTAGCCAACTCGGCCATTGCCTTGTCATGTTCAAAGTCCGGCACAGTATCCATGATCATAAAAAGCCTGTTACCAACTAAATATATTTCCATGTTCAGGATTCCTACTTCACGAATACCCCAGGTAATTTCAGGCCAGGCCTGTCCTTTGGCATGTGCTTTTTTGTAAGCGGCAATCAGCTCCGGATCATCACGTAATTCAAGCGTTTTGCAGAAGCGCTTAAATGTGGTATAGGAAGTTTTTTCATTGTATTCCATAGCTTATTTGTATTTCAGTTACAAGTCCAAATAAGGATATTCTTTACTGATTAATCCTTTTTTTACCATTTCGGCATAAAATTCTTTCGGGACTTCAGCAAGAACAGATTCTACATTATCCTTCACCCGATCAGGATCCGAAGTATTAAGTGAAATGGCCGATACCCACGGGGGAGTTATTCCAAAATTTACACAAGCTACTGCCGGAAAAACATTGTACTTTTCGCAAAGGGCATAGAATGTTTTACGCCATTGAAATTTCGGGCCATCAGTTTCCGGTGTTATTAATTTGTAATCGTAATAATCGCTTCCTGTTAAAAAGCCCCCATGAAAAACTGCTGAATTGATAATTGTAATTCCCTTTTTGAATAGCTTTTCCATGAATTCAAGTAATTCAGGCGGATGGTTCATAATTGTCAAACTATTGGCGAACATTACCCAGTCTAGCTCCACATACTTGGCTACTTTGTCTATAATTTTCCAATCCTTTGAACCGATACCAATAGCTTTTGTTTTTCCTTGTTTTTTAAGTTCTGACAGAGCTCTGTAAGCTTCCAAAATATCAGTAAAAAGTTTTTCCTTTTCTTCCGGATTTTTACCCTGATTCAAATATTCGTCGGGATCGTGAACCGACAACAACTGGGGTTTATATATTCCTCCCAATATTTCATTTCCCTGATCATAGCAGGAAATAATACCATTATAACTTATTTTCTGAATTGCATCATGTTTCAGATCAAACCAGACACCCTGTTCGAAAGTAGGCTCGGATGTTTTTAGTTCGGTGTGTATCCAACCTAATTTATTACTAATAATGACATCCTCCGGGCTTATATTTAACTGATGTAAACATTTTCCCAACGATTCAAGAGCTAAACCAGCACCATACTTCCCGGCACTGTCGAAAACCGGAATTTCAACATTTTTACAGCATTCATTAACTATATCGAATTTTGTACTATCATTCAGAACCCGGTATAAGTTTCCCAGAGCACTGGTACCAAATATAATTGGTGGTAATTTGAGTCCTGTTTTTGCTAGGGTTGAATATTCCATTTTATTTTTTCTTGCAGAAAATAATTTAGTTTCATTTTAACTACTGTAGTTATTATTACTATCACAGATTGATTACAATTTTCTGACCTTTATAAGTTACTACTTTATCATATTTTACCGGTTTGTTCATTCCATTACCTTTATTTTTTGAAACCAGGACTAAATTGAATATACGTTCATTCAGCATTCCGGGAAACGAACCTTCCCGTTTATTAATGGTCAAGGTTTTTTCTGTATCGTTCCAGGTAACAGTAATGGTTGAATAACCCCCTTTCTCGTAATTATAATTGTCGCCTTCATCTTCGTATAGGGTGAACCTGCCATCGGCACCTTCATACACGCGTATTTCAAGGTTATCCCATTTCTTTTCGGTGGCATATTGCACGTGGGAGCCAATAGGTAGTATGGAACCCGCTTTAATGTACAATGGAATAATGTCTATCGGGGCTTCTTTATTAATCATCTGTCCACCCTCAACTTTGTCGCCGGTCCAGAAGTCATACCATTCAGTTCCCTGAGGCAGATATACTTCTTTATTCTTTGTTGTACTGAAATCTTCGACACGGGTAGTATCATTGCCCTGAACACTGATCTTTGAATACATTGGTCGGGTCACAGGACAAACCAGCAGTGATTTACCAAACATATATTCATCGTTAATATCCAGTGCCTGTTTATCGCCGGCAAAGTCCATCACCAGAGCCCGCATTAAGCTCGATTGATTGGCTGTTACATCCCAGGATGTTGAATAAATATAGGGCAGCAACAGGTATCGCAGGGTTATTGATTTTTCAATTGCGTCGAAGATCTTTTCTCCTTTATTACCAAACTGGTAAATTTCACGTGGGGCATCAGTACCATGCGAACGCATCATCGGGCAGAAAGCCCCAAATTGAATCCATCGTACATAGAGTTCTTTATAATTTGCATCATCCAGTTTTTCAGGAAAATTCCAGAGAAAGAATCCTCCTATATCGCTGTTCCAATATGGAATACCGCAGAGTGAGAAGTTCAATCCTGCTGATATCTGGTTTCTTAATGCATCCCAGGAGGCTACTACATCGCCCGACCAGGTATTGGCTCCATACCGTTGCTGGCCTGCAAATGCCGAACGGGTAAGAATAAACACGCGTTTGTCAGAAGTTACGGCACGCTGGTGTTGATATACCCCGCCTATCGTCATCAGAGGGAAAGCATTCCGTACTTTCCGGAAGGAACCCAGGTAGGTTTTATTGTCGAAATCGGATGGTTTGAATTGCTTGTGGTCGGGTTCGGAGGAATCCATCCACCATCCGTCCATTCCGAGGGAGAAGATACCGGCATTCAGGTATTTCCAGTAAATATCGCGGGCTGCAGGATTGTATGGATCATAAGGTTTTACCCCGGAAGGATAATCCATATTTGGGGGCCATTTTTCGGAACCGGATTCCGGCCATGTTTTAAAATCCATGAGAGCACCAATTTTATTTAATTCCTTATATTGTTTTGTTTCAGGGCCAAATGAATTCCAGATCGATATGATTATATGCGCATGCATGTTGTGCACGTCATTGATCATCTTTTCCGGATCGTAAAATTCCGGATTGAGGAATTCCATGGCGTTCCACAGGTAATTATTGCCCCAATACTGCCAGTCCTGAATGATTCCATCGAGCGGTACGCTCAGTTCGCGATATTTCTCAACCACGCCCACTAACTCATCCTGACTTTTGTAGCGTTCTTTGCTTTGCCAGTATCCATAAGTCCATAAAGGAAACATGGGTACCTGACCGGTCAGGTCACGCATTTCAGCAATCACGCCGTCGGCATTACCACCGTACATGAAATAATAATCAATACAATTGCCAACATCAGAAATGAAAGAGGTTTTTTTCTGGTTATCGGTGAAGGTGGTAGGTGAATAATTATCCCAAAACAGTCCGTATCCTTTCACCGACTGGAAGAAAGGAATGTAGTCATCTGTATTCCCCTGTATCATCCGCAGTTCCAGGTTACGTTGCACCATTTTTCCCTGTTGTTGAATGCCTAATCCGTATATTGCCTCATTGTTATCCAGCAGGAAGGATTGCTTTACACTATAGGTTTTCACACCGGCATCGTTGAAATCAGTAAAACCTGCACCTGATACTTTCTCCGTTAAAAGTAATTTGTCTGAAGAGGTTCTGAATGAAACCCTGCCGTTTTTCAGGTGTAATCCAACTATGAGCTGTTTACTTGCCAGGCTAATTTCATCTCCCTGCTGGCTTATTGTTAAGGTCGTTTCTTGCGGTGATTTAATGACTGAAAGACTTTCCTTCGAGAGAGTTGTTCCCATGGGCCATTTGAGAACCCTTACAATAGAAGGACTAAAAAATTGAATTTCAACATCTATTGTGTCGATGGTTATTTTTATACCCAAATCGGTCTTTGTATACGATTGGGCACGACCGTTAATGATCAGAGCGCATGCAAGTATGGTAATCAGATATTTTTTCATCTTCTTCAATTCTAAGTCGATTATTTGTCAAAAAAAATTTCAGAATTCCTTTACACTTGATTATTCAGGTTCAGAAATTGTATACCCCAATAGGGGAAGCATTTTTATTGCATACCTCCTTCCAAGTAACCGGTAGCCTTCGGCCTTGAAATGAAGATGATCAGGCGCTGATATACAGCCTTTTGAAGAAATTACATAAGAATTGGGAATGATCTCCGGCAACTTTGCTATAATTTCATTCATGCTGGCACAGGCACCTTCTTGATCGGCATTTACCAGTTCGCCAGCAAGCAGGGGTATGGAATCAGGGTTGAGATATAAGTCCCTGATGAGATTATCATAAATACCTTTGACTTTTTGAGGCCAAAGGGTATCATTCGTATTGGATTCTCCCTGGTGCAGCAGAATTCCTTTTATATACCCATCCTTTTGGGCCAGTTTAGCCATTTCAACAAGACATTCATAAGGATTTCCGTCGTATTCTGTGATCATGTTTTTCATCCAGTCTGGAGCGGTGGCTGCATACGACTGGTAATTGTCCTTGTCAAAAAGTTCAATTTTACATCCGGCCACAGAAACATTCACGATTCCTACTCTGATGTTTTCGGGCAAGCTGTCAATCAAGGTTCTTCCAAAATAATCGGCTGGGGTAAGCCCGGTATAACAGCGGCATAAAGGTGGAACAGCCTTATACCAGTTCTCTTTTGTTCTTCCCAGATTAGGACAATCGACGGTTTCAAGAACCTGAAAACGCTCATCGAGTATAGTGTCCTGAGGTTCAGGTCTTGCATTTCCCTCCATATTGGATTGTCCGAAGCACAGGAATATGTAAAAATCAGGATCCTGTGAAAAAATATTGATATTTACCAGGGTCAGTAAGGAAAATAAGAATAGAAACGATCCTGTTTTCAATTTCATTTTTTTATACAATGATTCAGATTTCATGATGCTTATTATTTTTCAAGGGGTGCGACTTTTACATTATCGAATTTTGAAAGATTGAGCGAATGACTGCTATGCGAAAGCACTTCCAAACCGACCTTATAGCGCTCACCGAACGATTGGTTTAGAGTAACCGAATCCAGAAGCTCCCATTGATTACCGTCGGAGGATTTATAAGCTGTAAAAGTTGATTGTTTCTTTTCCAGCTTAAAGTATACAGGTAACACTTCCGTTTCAAAATCCTTTTTGTAGGAAGTTCCCCCGTTGGTATCGCGCCATTGAAATGATATCCCGTTTCCGGGAGTTATACAGATCATTACAAACGAGCTGGTTGAGGCAGTGCTTTCCCTGAACATCAAACCAGTCTTGGCCCAGGGATCGGTATTGTTCATTGAAAGAACCCTTACTGATATATAAGAGTCACCACTTACATTCTGATGTAAAAATGCAAACTGGTCCTTAGCACCCCATATATCGTTTCCTCCACCTTCAATAGTGAAAATTCCATTATTAAAGGTAGCGGAACCTTTATTATTATCAATATCAATAAACTCCCAGGGTTCAGTAATATTCGACGGAATTACTTTGATTGCGCAAGATGTAGTTTGTTTGCCGTCGGATGTAGTTGCATTAATGGTACATTCCCCAACACTCCTGGCGGTTAAACGATATTTTTTGACTCCTGCTATTTCGATAGATACAATATCTTCATTTGAAGAAGTTAAAGTAACAGGTATAATTGAAGGAACAACTGTAAGCATTATCAGTTTGTGATTACCCTGGTTCATTTCAACCGAAGGTTGATCGAATTGTAAAACAGATAATGGTGCTTTTTCCCCCATCATTTTAATTACTACCACGCCGTGAGGCTCTACCCTGGTACTGAATGTATCGGTAATTTCAGCAAGGTCTTTCTGTTTCCAGAGGTCGCGAACAGAACATGTCCTGTTCTTTTTAAATCCGATCTCCTCCAGTGTAATATACATATCAGCTTCGGAAGAGGTCAGGTTCAATAACGCTATTGCAACTGAGCCATCGTTTAAGGGTTTCTGCCATACCTGCAGACCTTTATGGTTTCTGATGCGTGTCCCCTGAATTCCGAACGGATCCTGATCGATGGCAATAATTTCAGGGGCTGTGAGAATTGCATTAATAGTATCGTTCATGGTGCTGATATTATTCCCGGCTATGAGCGGGGCTGCCAGCATGCACCACATGGCAAAATGCGAACGGCATTCGACAGGGGTGAGAGCCTGGTTACCCACCTCCAGCATATCGGGATCGTTCCAGTGACCCGGACCTGCCCAGGGGGCCAGGTCGGCATTTTTTTCAAGAATATGGACCCAGCCCATTCCTCCCCAGTCCCGGATACAATCAAAACAATCCTGAATATCAGTGGTTGTACGCCACATGGTTCCTATTCCCTCTGCCCATTCCCAGGGACTGGATACGCCCCATTCACAGATACTTAAAAGCATTGGTCTTCCCGAAGCCCTTATGGCATCGCTCATAATACTATATTGAGTCTGAGTTTCCAGACCATCCGTATAACACCAGTCTTCTTTAATGAAATCCACTCCCCATTCGGCATAGGTTTCTGCGTCGATCGCTTCGTACCCGTAACTTCCGGGTTTGCCCCCGCAGGTTTTGGTACCACAGCAGGTGTATATTCCGAATTTTAATCCTTTGGAATGCACATAATCGGCCAGGTATTTAATCCCTTCCGGAAAGCGGGTGGAATCAACAATGATCTTCCCCTTTTCATCCCTGCTGATCTGCCAGCCATCGTCAATAACAATATATTTATAACCTGCGGCTGCGAGGCCTTTACTTACCATTGAATCGGCCACAGCCTTTACAATGTCGGAATTTATTTCCAATGCGAACGCGTTCCACGAATTCCATCCCATAGGGGGTGTTCTGGCCAGTTCGGGGAATTGCCCAAAAATGGTTATTTGAGTTGCTAATAGAACTAAGACTAATATTTTTTTCATACTAATAATTTCACGAATGATACGATTATTTGACCCATGCTTCCCCTTCGGGAGTGCGTCTCCATTTGAAATAGTCATCCAGCACCTTGAGCGATTCGGCACTGGGTACGGGACCGACATGTGGTGTCTGGCTGAAATACATTACCTCCGGATTGGCATCGCTAAAAGCCGGCCATTCAGAGACTCCTTCACCGTTGGGGTTGCCATTCTTGGCAAAGTTAGTCCAATAAGTGCCCATGGCTTCCGAAATCTCCATATCTGATTTAGTAGTCTGAGGGTTTGATGGATCAATATGCTGAAAAACATAGGGCACATCCTGTGCATGTGGAGAGCCATGACCATGCTGTGGTGAACCTTCAGGATAATCGGGATGCTGGTCAAAATAGTAATAGTACACATTCGATTTTCCTGTTTTTGACTGAAGCCGTGCCCATATCCAGGTGTGCCAGCCAAATGCGGCATCTCGAGCCAGGTCACGTGCTGTTTTAGGAATAGAATTCTCCCCGGCAGGATAAGCTTTTAACAGATCGTCGGCAAATTTGCCATAGCGCAATTTAACTCCTTCAATATATTCTTTCGGATTTTTTACCCATGTGAAACTCAATCCTTCGTCAGAGTTATATCCAATTAAAACAGGAACGTCATTATATTTGCCAGCCTCATAAAGCTTGTACTGATCGTCAGGGATTACATATCCGTCAACGATTGGCCATGCGCTACCCATACCCCATCCCGAAGGAAGCTTTTCGGCATCTATTTTTCTGAGTTCGGTAATAGAAGAAACCCCTGCTTTCTGAGTAAAAGCTTCACCTTCACTTTCAGCTTGTTTGAGGGTTTTCATGTTTTCACCCGGAAAAGTTGTGGGACGAGTTGGTCCGAACGATCCTCCACTTTGCGAAATAGCACCATGAAACAATCCTTTGGCGAGTGGTGAAGCACATAACATACTTACAGAGATTCCTCCTGCCGATTCGCCAAAAATAGTCACCCGATCCGGATCGCCACCAAATGCAGTTATGTTTTTCTGTATCCATTGCAGTCCGGCAATCTGGTCAAGTAAACCATAATTACCTGAAACACCATTGGGGTTCTCAGCACTTAATTCAGGATGGGCCAAAAATCCGAGTTGTCCGACACGATAAGCGATGCTTACCACTACAACCCCTTTCCTGACCAACTCTTCACCGTTAAACACCGGTTCGGCAGTTGATCCGAAACTAAACCCGCCTCCATAAATCCAAACCAGGACTGGCAGGCATTCTTTAGCTGACTTTGCCGGGGTCCAGACATTCAGATACAGGCAATCTTCACTTTTACCTGATGGAGGATTTCCACCCTGAACAGGGGCAGGAGCATATTCAGTGGTTTGTTTTATACTGTCCCATTTTTCAACGGGCTGTGGTACACGCCAGCGTAATTCTCCAACAGGAGGTGCCGCAAAGGGAATCCCTTTAAAGACTCTCAATCCGTTTTCAACAGTTCCTTGTACAATCCCCTGTTCTAATTTTACCTGTTCAGGCGGAAGGGTGGTGGAACAAGCGGTCAGAACAATCATAATTGATATTGCAATAAGACATTTTATTTTTCCCATAATTATTTTGATTATTAATACTTTATATTTATTATTTTTCCATTGTATGCTTAATTTATGTCAATACTTAGCTGCCTTTGCAAGTTATTGGGTAGAAAAAAGTATTGTCGAATAATCCTACAATTATTTGAACAACAGAGGTGCAAACTGATACAGACTTCGTCGCCAACTTTGCCACTCATGAGCCGTTAAGGGAGAGATATAGAAATATGTATTTATACCTGCCTCTTCCAGTACTTTTGTGTTGGCTTGAGGATTGCCTTCAAAGCGGGTTCTGCCGTTCTCAAGTTCCCGGCTGCCATAGCTGATAAATAAAAGCTTTACATTTTCTTTAAAACCGGGAGCATTTTCTACATCCTCCAAACTAATGCTTCCCCCGCTAAACATGCCGACATAAGCAAATATACCGGGATTAGCCAGCGTGATAATACGAGTCTGCATGCCACCCATAGACAGTCCGGCCATCGCTTTGTGATCCGGATCAGCAAGAGTACGATAGTTGGCATCGATCATGGGAATAATATCTTCTAACATAGTTTTCATGAAATTGTCAGCCCAGCCTTGTGGAGGCCATGTTTTGGGACGTTCATCTTTCCGGGCCGTATCCGGGGAAGCTGAACGAGCTTTTTCAGGCATGTGCCATGTCCCGTTATCCATCACAATGATAAAAGGATTAGCCTTGCCTTCAGCAATCAGGTTATCCATGATAAGACCGGCCCTACCCTGATTGGACCAAACGGTTTCATCTTCACCACCCCCATGTTGCAGGTACAGGACAGGATAACGTGTGTTTGTATTTTTCTCATATTCTGGAGGAGTATACACAAAACAACGACGCATGTTGTTGTTGGTTTTAGAAAAATAGACATGCTCACGTACCTGACCATGAGGAACGATCTTCAATGCATAAAAGTCCTGGTCTTTTGCCGGAATTTCAATACCGCTGCCCCATCGGCTGGCACCATAAAAGTACAGACTGTTTGAGTCGGGAACCGAAGCTCCATCTATATTCAACTGGTAATAATGAAAACCTTCATCCTGAGGTGCTGATTCACCAGTCCAGACACCGTTTTCATCTTTGGTTAAATCGTATTTCACGGCTCCAATATCGAGTTGAACCTTTTTGGCTTCCGGTGCTGAAATTTGAACTCTGACCCTGCCCTCCGAATTTACCTGAGGATATTCTTTGCCGGGTTGATTAGTTGATGAGGGTATAAAGTCTTCAATTACTTTGGACTCAGACTGAGCCGAGCAAATTCCGCTGGTCAATAAGACCGCGAATAAATAGATTAAAATTTGATTTTTCATAGTATAGTTTCCTTTGGTTCCATTACAATTAGTTTACTGTTAATCGTTTTGCTTGCATAATAATGGATTGGGCTACTGAATTAATAGCTTTATCATCTTTAAGTCTTTAGCGTCAGAACTATTTCCGTAATACACTTCATATTCACCCGGCGTCACTAACATTTTTCGCTGGTTCCAGTCGTAAAATTCAAATGAAGAAGGTGTCAGTTCAAGGGTAACTTGTTGTGTTTCTCCTGCTGAAATTTCGACACGTTTGAATCCGCGTAATGTTTTAATCGGCCCATCAATGTCGTTCACTTTCCGGATATAAATCTGTACAATCTCAGTTCCATCCAGCTTTCCGGAGTTTTTAACAGGTATTGTCATCTGAATGGTTTCATCAGCTTTGATAGTTGTTTTGCTTAATATAGCTGTACCTATTTCAAAATTGCTATAACTCAATCCGAAACCGAAAGGAAAAAGATGATCGGTTGTATAGCGATAGGTTTGCCCCTTCATCGAGTAATCTTCGAAATCAATGAGCTGATCGGAACTTTTATAGAACGTAACTGGCAGTTTCCCGGAAGGATTATAATTGCCGAACAGCACATCGGCAACAGCCTGCCCGCCCGATTCGCCTGGATACCAGGCTTGGAGAATTGCATCGCAACTTTCAGTTTCAGGAGTCAGAGCAATAGGTGAACCCGAACAGTTAACAAAGACTATCTTTTTACCTGCTTGTTTCAATGCTTTCAGGCAATTGCGTTGAACCGGAGGAAGTTCAATGTTGGTTCGATCACCGCCCCTAAAGCCGGGATATGAAACCGGCATTTCTTCACCTTCAAGATTACCTGAAAGCCCCCCCACGAACACAACTAAATCAATACACTCAAGCTTTTTAATCAGTTCGTTATAGTCCACGTCAACTTCTTTGCCAAAATTAAATTCGATGTTTGCCTGCCAATTGTGCATTTGGATATAATGGATCTCAATTTTATATTTTTTGCCTGCTACTACCTTTAAAGGTATCCTTGAAGGAAGTGTGCGCCAATTGTGGTAGCTTATTAGCGTATCGCTGTTTACAATTAATGCAAAAAAACCGGTTGCTCCACCTTTAAATACTACTTCTTCGGTTGTTGTAGGAATAAACTCTGTTTCGAATATAGCTGAAAAACCTTCAAGTTTAACACCCGGTGCAAATTCATGCTGACCGGCTGTAGTCATTTTAATCGGATTTGTGATTTGCTGTGTGGTAACAATTTCACCTGTAAAATCAGGATAGTTCCAGTAAGTAGCTGTAAAACCCTGTTTACTATTAAATGAACATTGGTCGAAATAACTTTGGGTTACTTTATCTTCAACTAAATCACACCCCTTATCGTACAGAATACTATCAGACGGGATTTTTGATGTAATTCCCTCGAGAATAGAGATGGTTCGTACCGGTGTGCCGTTGTAATTCCCCCATAACATACGCTTGTCGTTGGCATTGGGGCCGATTACCGCAATTTTTGTAATCGATTTTGATAAAGGCAGAATACTGTTATTGTTTTGTAAAAGAGTTATGGTTTCCCGGGCCATTTCAAGCGCAAGTTGACGATGCTCTTCATTGTTCAAAATCGAAGGAGGAATTTGTGCCAAGGGAACAATGGCATTGTCGTCCATTTCACCCAGATCGAAACGGCCGATTAACACCCGCATCAAACTTTTGTCTATATCTTCTTCTGTAATTAATCCTCTTTCAACTGCTTCGGGCAAGGTTTTGTAAGGATAATTCTCCCACACACATTCCAAATCGGTTCCGGCCAGTACTCCTTTTGAAGCGGCATGTACGGCATCGGAAGAAACCTTATGGGTATTAAAAAAGTCTGTGATAGCACCACAGTCCGATACCACGATGTATTCATAACCCCATTCGTCGCGCAGAATTCGTTGTAAAAGCCGTGTGCTTCCGCAACAGGGTTCGTCATCCAATCGCTGGTAAGCACACATTACCTGTCGAACATCAGCCACCTGAACCAGTGCCTTAAAAGCAGGAAGATAGGTTTCATACAGCAGGCGGGGACTTACGTTGTTGAGATTGATCTCATGACGGCTCCATTCCGGACCTGAATGTACAGCATAATGCTTGGCGCATGCGAGTAGTTTCAGGTATTTCGCATCATCAGGTCCTTGTAGCCCTTTTACCACCATAACTCCCATACGTGAAGTCAAGTAGGGGTCTTCGCCATAAGTTTCCTGGCCACGGCCCCAGCGCGGATCACGGAAGATATTTACATTGGGTGACCATACAGAAAGACTGAGGAAACGACGGTTCTCCAGTCCCATTTGTTGCGATTCGTTATATTTAGCACGCCCTTCGTCCGACACTGCATCGAAAATATTATACACCAGCTTATCGTCGAATGAAGCGGCCATTCCAATGGGTTCGGGGAAAACCGTAACATTATCATTATTTGCGTATCCATGGAGAGCTTCGCTCCACCAATTAAATTTTTTAATGTCCAACCGGGGAATGGCCTCAGACTGGTCGCACATCAAAATGGCTTTTTCTTCAAGTGTTAGCCGTGATATTAAATCCCTGGCGCGTTCTTCGGAACTTAGATTTGGGTTTTGATATGGTAACTGTCCCCATAGGCTTATCGATAGTAAAAAGCTTATGGAAATTAGTAGTTGTTTTTTCATGTTTAAATATATTATGAAAATTTCAAGTTTATAAAAATGATATTACTTATTGTATTGGTTGTAAATATGCAACAAAACCACCCCTGCGAAGTAATTTGATATCTAAGGAGCTGGTTTTATCAACCACTATGTATTGTATGACAAAATCCTTATCATGTTCACCATCTGCAATTAAGGTTAGTTTGTATTTTACACCTTCAGACAAGAAGTTAAAGATTAAGGTTTTGATTTTAGGAAATGGTTCTGCATTAAGTCCGCCAATATACCACAAACTTCCTTTCCGGCGGGCAATAATTATATCCTTCCCCGGATACCCATCGATTAGTTTTGTGTCATCCCATGCGCTAGGTACTTCCCTCAGGAAGATTTTAGCTGCATCAGGCAGTTCATAATAACCTACCGGACGATCGGCCATATGTTGAAAACCTGATTCGAACACAATGCTTAACGCCAGTTCATGTCCGTACGATGTTATATGCGGGTATTGAGAATTGGTAAAAGTAACCGGGGTATAATCCATAGACCCAACCACATTTCGGGTAAATGGCAGTATAGTATTATGCACAGGGGCTGTTGAAGTAAACTCGGGACCATTGTTGTACCATTCTGCACCACGAACGCCCTCATAGGTCATCAGGTGCGGGTAGGTACGTTCCCATCCCCGGGGAACAAGGCAGCCGTGAAAATAAACCATCATTTCGTGCTGAGCTGCATCATCCAGAATATCAAGATAGTACATGATCATGTCCTGCTTCTCACTTAAAAAAAAGTCAATCTTAACGCCAACAAACCCCATCTTTTTCAGCTTAGCGAACTCTTCCACTCGACTTTCATGGGTAAGCATCCTGTCGCGAGGTGTTGCCTGTATCCATTTAAAAACACCTGAATTGTACCATATCAGTGGCTTTACACCCAGGGACAGGATATAATTTGCAGCGTCCTCCACATCTCCTCCGTTTTCCATAGCATCCCATTCCCAGTCGAGAAGCGTGTAGGGCCAATTCATTGCAGCAGCCAGATCAGCAAACTCACACACTACCTGATAGTCTTTAGTCCCGTGATTATTCGACCAGTAATTCCATGATACAAGACCGGGTTTAATCCAATCCGTTTTTTTTATTTCCGATGGAGCCGACACATCGTTAACCAGGGTTGATTCAACAATATCGGCTAGACTACCAACGATAATAACCCTCCATGGCGATTTCCACGGAAGATTTATTGAAGGAAGCGGCTTCCCTTCTCCCTCATCGGGTGCAGGCAAAGTGATTTTGTACTTTGATCTGTTCAGAGTATTACTAAGTTTTGTACCACAATAACTGCGATTAACATCCGCTTCATGAATTAAAAACCAGTATGATGTATCGTCAGTACAAAAGAGTGCCGGATACGACCAGTTTTGCTGCACATCAGGGTTGTTAACAGCCGAATAGAGTTCCTCATTGGCAAGAGTCCATTTTTTAAGCCATCGTATGTAATTATCCGGAATTGTATAAGCGGTTTGCTCATCGCTGACTGTATAGAAACCTTCATCAGAGGGAAATTCATATCTGAAAGCAATTCCATCGTTATAAGCTCTGAGAATAACATTCAACTTTCTCTTGTTTTGATTTTCGAACGAAGCCACAACCTCATGAGCCCTATTTGTGCAAATAGTCCTCTTCCCGTGGATCATTTTATAAATCTCATTTATTTGAGGTGATTCATTGGTTTTAATCAAACTAAGCTGACTGGAAAAATCCTCGACGCCACATGTCAGTCCGAGATCTATGAAAGGTATAATCTCAGAATATTTACTGTTATTCTTGTAATTAACCTGTAAATACCAACTGCCGGCACCCGCATTTTTCCGGCAATAGAGTGCCACACCTATCTTCCCGTTCGGCGATGAAACAACTACCTCTTGCGATTTAATCGATAGGCAACAATTAATAAATATGGCAGCAAAGATTATCAGTTTAAGAAAATTCGTTTCCCTGTTTATATCTAAAAATGTTTTTCTAATTCTATTCATAGCTGGAGAAGTTTTCTGATTATGATCTTTAGGCATATGAAATGATGCCATGATCGGTCCAATTCACCTTAAACAAGATTTTATAACATGATGCTCTTGACCTCTTCTCACCTCGATTATTACGAAACCTTTAACAGCATTTAATTGAACCAGGTCTGAATCAGCAAGAAAAGATTGAATCATTTGTCCGAGGGAATTGTATATTTTGATTAAATCTCCGGGGAGTGTTCCTTTCAGGTATTTTGTACTGTTGCTATAAATTACATTTATGGGTACCTCTTCCTGAAAATTACCTTCAATTGCCGTAAGCTCATCACTAAACTGCCACCAGTTTATATTAAACAAGTACCCACCACTCCCGGTAAAGACCAAGTAAAGATCATGAAGGCCTATGGCACCTGAAACATCGCAAGATTTTGTTTGCCAACTTTGCCATCCACCAGTTCCGGTAACAATGCAAGTACTAACAAGCTCACCATTGAGGCTGTCAAGATGTAATTCTATATGCCCTCCACTTGTTGCCGAAGCCACCCTGGCATTGAATGAAGTCGCTCCATCTTCAAAATCGAGGTTGGTAAATTTCAACCAATCTCCGTCTTCAATAAAGCCTACATTGAGCCCCCCATCAGTATCACTGCAAGACTCCGTATCAATGCCCGATTGTTCGTAAAAATCTTCAGCTTCATTTTTAGCGTAAGGGCTACGGTTGCTTACCTTAATATAAATACTTACTGATCTGGTTTCACCCAATTCCCCTTTATAGCTGGCAGTAATAGTAACTTCACCCTCATTGATCGCCTGGATGACTCCGTTAGCTATTGTTGCTACATTAGGGTTTGGGTTATCATAAGTGGCTTTGTCTGTCACAATTTCAATATGGCCGTCATTAAACTCTGCCGATAATTCGACTGTTGATGAACTACCGGTTAACAACTCAACACTATCGACATCCGTAAGAAGTTGTCTAACAGCCAGCTCACTTTCTAAGTCTTTAACTATAAGTTTTATCTCATCCTCTTTGCCATTGTAATTTGTTGTTACAGTAGCCTCACCATAGTTAGTCCCATAGATAATCCCATCAGCAATTGAAATTATGTTTTCCTGATCAACAGTAATGGAAGCTTCTGTGGTAATATCTTTGCTGGTTCCATCTGAATAAATGGCCAACACTGTTATGGTTGTACTGTCATACCCTGTAATGGTATCGATTTTATATTTCTCAACCGAAGCGTTTAAAGCAAAAAGTTCATGAGCACTGCTTTTTTCAATAAACTGCCAATTGTCAATATTGAAAAGTCTATTGGTTTCTTCGCCTGTAAATACAAAATACATGTCATGTATGCCGGTAATACTATCTACGGATATCGTTTCAGACTTCCAAACATCCAATCCACCGGTATACGAAACCGGAACAGATCCTATCAGCGTTCCATTGACTTCATCAAGACGAATTTCGATTTTGCTTCCTTCGGAAGCTGAGGCCCTTGTTTCGCCTGATACTCTTGCAGTAAAAGTGCCTGCCCCTGTTGTGCCATAATCGATACCCCGTACTTTAATATAATCTCCATTTTCAATATCGGTTACATAAATCTCTCCGCTGACCGTGTCCTTAAAAGTCTCAACTCCTTCTTCCCATCCAATGGTTTCCGCTTCGGTAAGCAAATACGGATTTAAATTATCGGCACTCTCAACAATACCGGCCTGGCTAGGGGTAATTACCGGTATGGTACCGTCAGGGTTAAATTCAAATTCCTCAGCACACACAGAACGTTTGAAACCACCTCCTCCGGGTAAGGCTCCACTATGATAAAAGAAGTATGATTTACCCTTATAATCGATAAGTCCGGGATGGTTGGTAAAAGCCCCTCCGGAGAACACGTGCATTATTGTATCCCTGTATACCCAGAGGCCTGTCGGACCGGTACTTGTTGAGTAAGCAATATGCTCGGGAATTCCGCCTGCCGGATATAGTAAATAATACAACTCATTCCTTTTATACAACCAGGGGCCTTCTTCATAAGAGGTTTCCCTTTCTTCATTATCCTCACGGGGACCGAAACTTTCAACTGTTAAAGGGACCTGGACTATTCCTATTGATTCATCGTATGAAATCATGTCTTCATTTAACTTTACATAGTAAAGATTGGGGTTTCCCCAAAATAAATAAGCATGTCCATCATCATTGATAAATACTGTGGGGTCTATATATCCATAGCCGATAAGCAAAGGACTACCGAGAGCATCGCTAAATGATCCCGTAGGGCTATCTGAGATCGCAACCCCGATAGCATTCCCGCCGGATTTTTGAGTAACTGGAACATAGAAATAAAACTTACCGTTTCTGTAAATGCACTGACCGGCCCATGCATCACCACTTGCCCAACTGAAATCGGTGTAGGACAATACCATACCGTGATCAGTCCAATTTACCATGTCTGTTGAGGAATAACATCTCCAGTCGTTCATCGTGAAGAAATTGTTTACTAGTACGTCCTCGTCATGTGTGGTATAAAGATATACTGTATCGTTATGCACCATTGGTGCCGGATCAGCTGTGTAAATTGTCTGGACAATAGGATTTTGGCTAAAACCTATCAGGGGTAATAAAAAAGCTAGTACTAATAATTTAGCTTTCTTCATTTTTAAAATTATTTCAGAATTATTTTTTGAAAGTTCACATTGTATTCCGTATCAACTACTTTAATGAAATAGATTCCACTTGTAAACTTGCCAATATATATTTGCAGCTCATTTGAGGTAGACGATCCGGAGTACACTTCGGCTCCAAGGCTATTTATCAGTTTTACCCGGAATGGAGCTGAGTCGCAAACAATATTAATTATGTCGGAAGCCGGGTTCGGATATACCTTAATAAAGTTGTCCGCTGTGATTGAAAAGATTTTCCCGGATTCAAGACCAGGATTATATAAGCCCTCCGGACCAAAGGCATTAACCAGGCTACTATCTGTACCCATCAGGTCGCCGGGGAAATAAGATACGGACACATAATCACCGGCTGTAACCGCTGCACTCAAAGCCATCAATAATTCATTTGAATTTTCCTGGTCCACCTGAATCTCTTCTATACCAATTTCATAATTGGAGAAAAACTTAAAATCGCTTTTTGTGATAGAAGCAGGCTCAATTGATTTATCGAATGTAAGTTTAACCATATCATCGCTCTCCAACTCAGCAGTAAGAAGTTCGGGCCCTTTTAAAAAGGCGTCTGCTTCATGTAAGATAAAAACAGAATCTGCATAGTCTGCCAGACAAGGTATAGTAAATACCTTAACCGTATCGTTTAACATTACTTCGATCTCATAATCGCCATAATACGCATTAAATGCAAGGGTATCGCCGCTAACAACCGAATCGAAGTTAGTGGCCCATTTGGTTTTTGTATAATACAGAAGGGTATCAGCGGCGAGTTTAGGCCGGTGATGGGCATCGAAAAATCCGGTGTTTTCTCTCCATGCTCCATCATCGCTCAGCCCCCAGCATATCATTCCATTCACTGAGGGGTGTGAAAAAGCAATCGTGAGCACTTTGATAAAATCTGCAGTCTGCTGTTCCTGGGTAAGGTCAGTTCCCCAATCATATTCCGTTAATCTCATAGGCAAACCTGCTTCAGCAATAATATTCAGATTGGTCACCAATTCATCAACATTGGGCCTGCAACAATCCCAGAAATGTGCCTGAATTCCAACGCCGGTAACCGGGCCGTCATTTTCTTTAATTTGCAGTATTAGATCGCGGTATTCCTCGGCCTGCCCCCAATAGTATTCTACATTGTAATCGTTGATATATAATTCAGCATCCGGATCGGCAGAACGTGCCCATTTAAAGCAGTTCCAAATTATGGAATCACCGACCGTATTTCGCAGCCAGTCGGCATGACCGGTTAAAGGTTCATTAATAACATCATATTCTTTAATAATTCCTCTATAGCGTGTTACCTCGCGAATAACCCTCATTCTGCAGGTATCGGTAATGGCTTCCGGTGTGGGAAGTTCGCGGACCCAGGCTGGCATTGAGTGGTCGTCGTTACCCCCCCAAAGGAGGGTGTGGGCTCTCAATTCCCAACCTACACTTTGGGTCCATCGAACAGCATTTTCAAAGTTAGTATAGTCAGGGGCGGTATGTTGGGGTTGAATTCCGCTCCATTTGAATGAATTACCGCAAGTCCCGTAATTAAAATATTTATACATGGCTGCCTTCATCCATTGTTCTCTGGTGGCCACGCTGAAAACATCCGGGTCAAAAAACCCTTCTTCACTTACATATTGGTTCCCATCCAGGGTGGTTAGTGCTGGTCCTCCGCAGTTGATACGCACAACATTGGAACCGCCTTCTTCAGTTACTTCAATTCCTTTTATGGCAGCATTGTCGAGTGAAGCGGTAAATTCAATACTGATATTATTTTCAGTGGCAGTTACAACAATAGAGGTATCCAGCGCTATATTTCTTCCACCAGCTGCAGAAAATACATCAAAATCGTCAAGAAACAACTGCCCTTCCACAAGTACATCAAAGATCCTGGAACCACCTGTACTAAAGTATATTTCTGCAAACTTCAGCGTAATTTCGTAATCTTTGCCGCTTTCCAAGGGAATGGCATAGGCAAGGTAATCGTTCCATCTTTCCGTCTGATAAATCTCAGCATCTTCCTCGGCCTGAATTGTTTCCGTAGTAGAATAGGTGTTTCCCATAGTTCCTGGGACTTCATAAAGATCGAAAGCAATCCCGAAGGGAAATTCATGTTTTTTCATACGAACAGCGACTTCTCCTGAGTAAGGTTCTCCGTTTCTGTCAAGAATATTTATCCCAAAATCACCTTTTCTTAAGGTGTCGATGCGCTCTTGCGCATTGTTATACCACGTTGCATACGATTGGGCATCCAATCCGGTATTAGCAACCAGAATTGTCATAACCGACAACAAAATGACCCTGGAGATCTGTGATGCACTATTGAATCTCCGCTTTAGAAAATTTAGTGTATATTTCATAATTGAGCTATTTGGTTTCATTTAATAATCCTTAGATCTTTATATATCTGTAACTTCCCTGGCAGGCTTCCGCAGGTTTCAGTGCCCAGGTCGGTATAAA
>Ga0307432_1000080_pt1 | contig 78231 bp, 63 predicted proteins | sample SalMarWE160150MG_FD_202158 | JGI IMG/M metagenome (GOLD analysis project Ga0307432, IMG submission 202158) | Salt marsh sediment microbial communities from the Plum Island Ecosystem LTER, Massachusetts, United States - WE1603-150 | ecosystem: Environmental > Aquatic > Marine > Intertidal zone >...
GTCCAGTCGCGATCGGACAGCTCCGCCCGCAGCAGGACGGGGGTTTCGTTGTGGAGGGTAACGGAACCCGTGTTCAGATTGACGAACAGGTTGAAAAAGCTGTCCGCGGGGAAGTCAATGCAAGTGCCTTGCGCCTCGCCAAGACTCCGCCGCAGGGCATCGGGCCACGCGCGGAGCGCTATGCAGGGGCCGGTATCACAATTTCCGACTTCCAGTGATGTAATCTCCAGGTGTACCTCCTTGCTTCGGGCGGGGTAGGCGGGTGTGGGCTCCGGGAAACTGGGCGGAATCAGGCAAGGCTCGTTGACGGTATCCTCGGGATCGTCATCGTGGAAGTGGGGTGCGCTGCGGGAGATCGTGGCTGCTCCCAACAAACCGGCGAATTCCTCATCGTTGCCGTTCAACCATTCGATTTTGAACGCCCCTTGGATTGTCGGCGTGTAAGTGTCCGAACCTTCAAACGCGTTCTCACATGCCCCGCTGCCACTGGCATTCTGGCATTCGCATTCATCGGGTATGTCGTTCTCGTTGGCGTCGCAGCTCTCGCAATCGCCGGGCTCGGCCTCACTACACAGACCGCCCCATCCTACGGGAATGTCGCACTCATCCGGTGCACCGTTCAGGTTGCAGTCCGCACAAGCCGGGTTGAAAGCAGGGCAGTTGTCGATATCGCAGGCGTCGGGAATACCGTTGCCGTCGCAGTCCGCACAGCAGTATTCGCAGTCCGTGCACCCCTCGTAGAAATCAGGGGCACATCCCTCTATCTCACATTCGTCGGGTATCCCGTCTCCCATCGCGCCTGGGCGCTGGCAATCAGGACTTACCCATCCGTCTCCGTCGGGATCAGATGAGCTCATATCACACTCGTCCGGGATTCCGTAGCCGGGCGGATACTCCGGTCCCTCGAAGTACACGGCATGGCAGTCGCTATCGTTGCCGCATTCCGGTTCGATACCCTCACATAGCACCAGACACCGCTCGTTAAGGCCATGCAGGTCGATTTCGCAGGCGTTGCAGATTCCATCACTTTCGCAGTCCTGCTCGTGTACGCCATCACCACATCCCTGATCGGTTCGGTCTGTCAGGGACTCGCAGTCATCGGGGCAGCCGTCGTCGCTACAATCCGCCTCACATTCGTCGGGGATTTGGTTGGGCTGGCAGTCCCAAGAGCAGTCCTCCAGGCAGAATCCGTCGTCGTCTTCCGTGATGTCACATTTGTCTGGCACATCGTTTTCGTTACAGTCACAGAGGTCGGTGTCACCCGCACACTCCGCGATGTCGCACTCATCGGGAATACCATGCCCCGGTTTACCGTCGGGTTGGCAGTCCGGGTCGCAGCCAACGGTGGGAGGGACGACACACTCGGGCTCGCAGTCCTCAGGGCATCCTTCCCCGGTTTCGCAGTTACAGTCCTCCAGGCACGGCTCACCGGTTGTGCTGCAGATGCAATCGATCATCGGACATCCGATACAGGTGGGGCTGCAGAAGAACTCCCCGGGATGATTCTCCGTGTCCTCGGCGATTTCGCACTCGTCGGGGTATTCGTTGTTGTTGCAGTTATTACTTTGGCCGCACTCCACGCGTCCGGTGCCGGTGTAGGCCTGGCAGAGGTCCGACGCGCAAGTTAGCTCATCTCCGATGTCGCACTCGTCAGGGATGCCGTTCTTATTGCAGTCGAACAGAATCGTGAAACTTTTAGAAGGAGTCTCGCTGGAATACGGAATTGAATCGTCATTCGCGGTCTGGTCCAGAGTGAGAAAGAACGTCGTCTCTTCTTGTGCCTCGTCCAGACGAACTATGTAGATATCATACGTGATACCACCGGCATCGTCGGGAACATCCAGCACGTAGGTCCCGAGATAACCCGGGGGCGTGTCTCCCAGATCGGTCGGGTCACCAGTAGCTCCAACCTCAAGTCTTTCGCAGACGGGCAGTACATTGCGATTGGCCGCCGCATAGAAGGTAAAGTCGTAGGCGCAGGCCATGCACTGTGCGCCGACTCCTGTGCAATCCGAGTCGTTTACGCAGTCAAGTCGATGACGATCTCCGCCTACACAGATCTTCGGAGCGTCCTCGCACACTCCGTCGGGGCAGTCAACATCGGGATCACATTGGGCCCCTGGGTTGTTACCCCCCACACACGAACCGGCGATGCATGTTCCTCCATCGCAGTCCGCGTCTGGGTCGCAGGCATTCTCCTTATTGCCGCCGCCCACACACCACCATTTGCAGTCATCTTCGTAAAGGCAGTTCTCACGTGTCCCTGCACAGACCTGGTGAAACAGGTAGTTGACATATACTCCGTCAGGGCAATAGATCATCTCCGTCACGTTTCCTGAGGCACGTTTAGTTTCAATCCTGACCTGGTATGCGCGCAGGCCCTGCACGTTTGAGAGGAACAACTCCGCTATCACCGCTTGGGATGGAATCGCCTGATAATAATAATTAACGTCATCATCAGTGTCCTCGATGAGAAGGTTCCCGTAGAGATCGAACATACGACAATCGATGACTGTGTCAGTAGTGCGTGGCCCCTCCGAACCTTCCGACGGTTGATCCACCGAGGCCGTCCCGCACGGCGATGCCCCGGGATAGGGCTGTCCGATGCGACACGCGTCGTCGATTGCGAGGAGGTCGCGAATATCTATACGCCCGTTCGGGACCTCGCGCATCAGATCGGTCCACGTGATCGGCGGTGCGTTCGGGTCCTCCAAGATTGCCTCGATCATGGCCACGATGTCGTCGAAATTGAGGATACCGTCCGGCGGGAGGTAGACCCCTGGTGGTACCTGCATGCCGACGATATCGGCCCAATCGCATAGCCCGGTACACGGAAACTCGCAGCTTGTCGGTTTCGGAACCGTTGGCAGGATGAGCGGGGCCGAGTAATCGTCAAGGTTGTCCGGATCACAGGCTTGCTGAATCGCACGCACTTCGTAGGTCGAGGCCGGGACGATCTCGAGGTCGCCGACGTGGATCACCGGCTCCGTCCAGTCTCGGTACACGGGCGCGTCCACCACTCGGGAAATCCCAGTCACCGGGCTCGGCTCACCAATCCATTTCTTCTCGAATGTGCATCCCGGGAAGGTGTCACAGGAGGTCATATCAACCCGAAAAGCGACGCATCTTCCAGAATTGTTGGGCTCAAACGTGATGTAGCGATTCTTCGGCGCATAGCACACGCTGTCGCGACAGACCGACAGTCCGGGGCAGTCACCATCGCCAGTACAGGTCAATTGGCATTCCGTGCCTACGCAGGTCAACGGGAGGGGGCAATCGCTGTCATCCGTGCACGAGCCGTAAGGCCATCGTTCCGCAAGCGGCGTGTCAGCCTTCTCGCAGGGCTCGCACGCATCGTCAATACCGTTGATCGGGTCGATATCCCCCAGACATGCGCAGACAACCGTACCCTCCGCAGAGGAACAATCTACCGGGGGCATTTCCGCACAAGTGCCGCCAACGCAGCATGGGAAAGTCGTAGCCGCCGCGATCATGCCCGCGTAGGCCTCCCACACGGATTCCCCTTCCGAGGTGATCCCCCCGGATGGAACCAGCGCGGCACGTCCGAGTCGCCCGACCGCCGGTTCGCCCGTCGCGGCATCATCCGCAGCCGATCCGTAGGGACTTGCACCAAATGACAACAAACCGACACCAAGGATGCCAATAAGAAAACGCGTTCGATAAGTCCCGACATGCGCGTTCATGACCCATACCTCCTTCCAAAGAGGATGCTATCCACCTACTTACCTACTTAGCGCCCCGAACGGTACGAGACGCCTATCAGCCGGTCGCCACTTGTCTTTGTTTCCTCACATCATTGATTGTAACACGCTGATCGACTTTCCTGTACTCCACGGTGGCTCGGATGGCAGTGACTGTCCAGGTGCTACACCGGTGCCCGCGCGACTCGTCTTCGCATATATACGATGGTTCCTGCCGTCAGCAGTAGCACGCCCATGACAACCATGCCCCATTCACTGACCGTCGGTATTATGTCGCGCACGCGGAACTGCACGACTTCGTAGTCGGACGTTCCGTATACATATGCGTCGTCTGTGTCGTCCTTGTAGTGTCGGAAAAGAATCCGATCCGACCCCTTGTACGTCTCTTCAAGCTCGAAATGCGGATCGGTGTCCTCGCCAGGCTCTAGCTCAAACGTTGCAGGCCAAGAGCCGCGGTGCACCCACGTGATCCCATGCTGTTCATCTTCATCATATCGGCCACAATACAAATACGGCGCGATCATGCAGTCGCTGTCCTTTAGGCACTCGGTCGGCGACACCGGAGGCGGCTGGTTGTCTGCTTTGACGCACGTCCATAGGTCCTCATTCATGTCCTTTTCATGGAGCTTCCCTTGCCACTCGGCGTAATAGATCTCACTGCCGTAAATTGTGGACTCATCTTCCGCATCATTCTTCAGGACGATCTTAACCGTGTACTCCTCCCCGCGAACTTTCTCCACCGCCGCTCTGATCGAGGGCACAGCCTTAGCGTAACCCTCAAACTCGGTCCAGTTCGCGTCGCTGTACCACTTAGCGGAAAGTACTCCTGCGTCGTCTGGAAGGGCTTCCACGTAAAACTTCACTTCGGCTGTCTTATCAACCAGAACCTCGCCACCCGTGCATTCGATTACCGAGTAATCACCCACTACGCGCTTCCAATTGCAGATAGCGAACTTATCGCTCTCTGGCCAATGCCTTGAATTATGTACTACGTCATATTTATAGAGATACTTCCTCATGGACTGGGCGGTTTTCTCGGTGTTGTTTATGTACCGTTCCCCTTGGGGTACCTCTCTGACAGGGGCTGCTACTGCAGGTCTGTTGTCACCCAACAGCACACATACCGCAATGATAAACAACATTGAACTTCTGATCTGTCGTAACATCTCTCTGTACCTCCTTCTTGTGTGATCTCAACGTGCTTTGTAAGAACTGAATCCCTTCCGCAAACATCCTCCTGCGGAACATCGTCAAAGACAACGTAAACGGCATTAAGCCTGCGCCGTTGCGCCGCGAGGTTTCCCAACCGTGAGCGCTTCACCGGCGGGGCGCGCGGCTGCCGTGGGCAATTTGTCAACAGCAGGAAATCAAAGAGTGTATCAGGCGAGAAAAACACATCACGATCAGCTAATCGGATTCGACAGCAACAGGGAGGGATGCACGAGCGAGCGCTCGCAGAGGTAATCATCCGTTCCTTCGAAGCTGCCGGCAGCGCGCCCACCTCCCACCGAACTTGGAAAATGCGGGGGACGATTGAGGATGAGGATCTTTGTGTTGTGCCCCACACTCCGTCCGCTACCATGCGAACATCGTCGCGGAGGGTGGGTACAAGGTCAGCGTACTGTGTTGGACTACCGGCGGACCACTTCCTTGCAATGATCCATCCAAACGGAAGCATGTCTCTCGCCTCCGAACGTCAACCGTTTACTGACATGAATCCGTCACAGCGGGTAGGATGACAATAATACGTCACCCAGCACGCCGGTGACGGGCTCGCTATCGTTTGCCTTCTCCGCCGGCCGATAGCGCGCCGCTTCCGCACAAAGCGGACCGGTCCTCACGGCCCGGTTTCCCGAACGTCTGCATGCAGGCTGCCTGGAACCGATGAGATGCAGCCGACGCAAGTTCGGCATTCGCTAGGTTAAGGGGTGCAGTATAGTATGCAGAGTCGGACAGTGCAACCGAAAAACCTCTCTGGTTCAGACCGCCCCCTGACCCAGGGATTACACTAGCGACTGTAAGTCCTTGTGATTGCAGGACTTACGCGCCCGCCCATTTTTTGTTGGCGTCGTGGATAAATCGAAAAACCGGTGCATCCGGACCGGAGTCACGCGTGTCAGCCGGCGGAGATGTCCCCGTCATCACGATTCGGTTAAATGCCTTGGCACGGACTAATACGGATTTCAGTTATAAACTGCCGAATCGATGTTCCAGCTCTATCGCGTTTTGCATCGCAGCGTAGGCTTTGAGCCCGCTGCTCGCTACGCAGAATCGAAAAGTGCCATACGGCACAACGTGTTGAAAGAGGATGTGTCCAACTAACACAGCGATGCGTAGATCATGAGTGCCAGGAAGGCAATCTTCACCTTCCGTCGAAAGAAGAAGTAAATGATGGTCCAGTACACTATGCTTCTTCCCCACCCCGAGGCGTAAGGATCCAACGCCCCACGATGTCCTATTTGGCACCCACGATGCCTCGCCCGCCCACGCGGTGCTACGCGCCGATGGACTCATAATATCGCACCGCATCAACATGAATGGGTAATAGGAACGGCGCATCGGACCTGGCAAGAAGTAACAAATATAACGGCGGGAGTGTCAGGCGCATCATCCGCGAGGCCGGCGCACACCACAATCCCGGCCTGTGCGCTCGCGCGCCGCTACCACTGCGTGGGAATGATCATCTGATTATTGGACGGTTCGCTGGTGCCGTGGTCGTTCGCGGCTGTGCAGGTGAACGCGAAAGTCGCGCCGATATCCACCTCCTGAACGATGAATGAGGCTGTTCCCGTCGTGCGGTTGACGATGAGGCGGCCGGTGGCCGGCTGGAAATCGAATGTGACGCCTCCGGTATCCCCACTGATAACCGAGCACGTCAGGACAACCTGTTCATTGACTTGCGGAACGGGATTGGAAACACTCAGCGTCACCACGGGCACGTTTCCGCCGGTTTGCCCGTCGGTCGTGTCATCCTCACCGTTGGCGGATAAGTCTCCACCTGTTGAATCTTGGGTGGTTCCTTGGAGGGTGTGCTGCAGCTCGATACAGCCGCCCTCCAGGGCACCCAAGGCCAGAACGTACGGAAGCAGACGGTAACAGCTCATCGCCAATCCTGTACTTCCGGTCGGCGCCGCGTTTGGACCGGTGCTCGACCGCGTGCGATGCTACCGGATAGTGCGATCGGTGGATAGGCTTGGAAGTGAAACGGGTGGCGTGTGGATGCGGCTTGCTTGCCGCGTTTGGAGCGGATGCTGTCATCGCGGGCAATGGTTACCATAACCTCCTGTCGTTAAATAGGTTAGAGTGAGTCACACCCAACGACTGCCGGGGGCTCGATGGAGGTGAGGCTGATCTTCGCAAGTGCGATTGGGCACTGGCGTGTTCGATTTGTCGGTCGTCCGCTCGTAATGAATGGGACATCGCGATAAGCTTGCCTGCCGACGGTCTAAACCGGGTAATGCGGGTGTGCCGATAACTCTCCGGCAAGCGCACGGAGGATCATTATCCAGCCGGACCTTATGTGACGAGGCCCGGACACGGTGGTCGTTTGTAGTCGTAAGCAGGAGCTTGGCTTGGCGAGCGGAAGGCTACATCACGGGATGGCGCGTGGATTGCGTTGGGAACCCTTGATCATTGCGGCGTTTATAGCGCCCTCGGCTGGGTGCAACTCCATCCTCAACGGCTGGCTCGATCCGACCGTAGTGGGAAACTTCACCCGAACGGCCACGATGGAGATCCGCTCGTCACTCACGCTTGAGGACACCCCGCCCGGTATTCCCGGCGCAGTGTATCCGTCACCCGAGGATTTGCTTATCCGCGCCGAGGAATACCCCATTACCCCCGGTGACACCCTGTCCGTTGAGATTGACGAGCTACGGCAACGGTTCGTGCCGTATCAGGCGCAGGCGGCGGTATCCTCGACCGGCTATGTGAACCTGCCGGTTGTGGGACGGATCGATGCCACCGGCTTGACAGTGCCGGAGTTTGAACGAGCGTTGAAAGATGCGCTGCGTGACCAAGACATCTTGCACAACGCCGAAGTTACCGTGAACCCGCTTTTTCTTCAAAACGCCACCTACTCCATCTTCGGCGTCGGGGTCAGCGCCGCCGATAACGCGCCGTTGCGGGCGGGGACATTTCCCATTCGACGCCCCGATCTTCGTCTCCTCGAGGCGATCAACCAGGTCGGCGGACTTAATGAGTTCGTCACCGATGTCTACATTTTCCGTTATGACACACCGCTGTGGGTCCATGAGCGGAGGACTCCGTCAGTTAAGGAAAATGAGTTGCCGGGTGAATCCGTCACGGAGCCCGCTGACGACGATGCCGCGGAACCTGAGGGCGGCGCGGACTCGCAACCACCCGAAAACAACGACCAAACGTCGAGTCGTTCACGTGAGGAGGAACTGATCGACGCGGTCCTTGGAGGCGAGGACACGGATGAGCGGGTCGAGCGTGAACCATCGCCGGATGAAATTCCGAAATCACTCGAGCCCGAGCCGACCGATCCTTATATCTTCGTTAACGGCAAGTTTGTCCCCAATCCGGCGTACAAGGTTCCACCAGGCGGCGCGGCTTCATCACCGCCGGGTCCGCCGGTGTTCGACACGGCCACTCCGGCCGTCAACTGGGCACGCATCGCTGGAGATACGACCTACCGGGTGATGCGCATTCCCGCCGACCTGCTCCGCTCAGGCGATCCGGAGGTAAACATCGTTATTCGCGGAGGTGACGTGATCCGGATCATCAGCGGCGAGATCGGCGTGTACTACGTGATGGGGCAGGTAAATCGGGTCGGCACTTTCGGATTTAACGCGGAGCCGATCACGCTGAAGGCGGCAATCGCGGCCGCAGGTGGATTGTCGGGTCTGGCCTGGCCGGAGCGATGTACCGTCTACCGCCGACTCGGACAGCGTGAGCAGATGATCCAGGTAAACCTCGACCGAATCTTCGCCGGCAAGGACCCGGACTTCCTGATCAAGCGCAGTGACATCATCAATGTCGGCACGCATCCGTTCGCGCCGTTTTTGCAGCGGATTCGCTCGTGGACACTCCCGAACCCGGCATCGAACGTGGGTTACAGCTTCACATACGCGCGGAATTACGCGGATATCGACTCGTTCTCCGCGCGGCTCAACCCGCACAATGAGCCGGACCTGTTCCCGGCGTTGTTCCCGTAGGAGAGCAGGGTGGACGTTTGCGGATCAACCGGCGTGAACCTGCCGCGCACGTGGGGCGAGCTTGTGTCACCGGCGGCGCGCGTTCGTATTATCATCGTCACCGTGCTGCTGCTGCTCGTTTACTGGGGTACGGTTCGACACACACTTGTCGCCCGGTGGCTGAGTGACGGGAACTGGTCCCACGGTTGGCTGATCCCGGTGTTCAGCCTGTACTTTCTTGGCAAGCAGCGCGAGGCGTTTTTTCGGTGTCGTTTCCAGCCGGGCTACGTCGGGGCGGTGATTCTGGCGATGTCGCTGGCGGTCTACTTTGTCAGCGCGTGGCGGCTGGGCATGTCCTATCCGCAGGGTTTGTCGATCGTGGGCGCCGTCTTCGGGATCACGCTTCTTATGGGCGGCTGGGATGTGATGCGCGTGGCGTGGTTCCCGATCCTGTTTCTGTTATTTGCCATTCCGCTTCCCCGGGACATGTTCGTGGCACTGACGACACCGCTTCAAACGCTGGCATCGACGGTGTCGGCCGCCGTGATGCCGATGCTTGTTCCGGGTTTGCACACGCAGGCTCAGGCGGTCGTGATCGACTATGTGATGCCCGGCAAGCCGCCGGGAACGCTCAATGTGGCCGAGGCGTGCAGCGGCATGCGGTCAACCATGGCGTTTGTCACGCTTGGCGTGGCCATTGCGTATCTGGGTGACAGACCCGTCTGGCAGCGGATTGTCATGGTTCTGATGTGCGTGCCGATTGCGGTTTTCTGTAACACGATCCGGGTCACGGTGACGGGGGTGCTGTACGTCAACGGGTATGTGGACCTGGCAAAGGGGACCGCGCACCAGGTACTCGGAATCCTGATGTTCGCCATTGCGCTTGGGCTCTTTGCGCTGATCGGATATGTATTAAGTCGTCTGTTCATCGAGGTACCCGAGGCGGCGGACGAAGGCGGTTCGGTGCGATAATGGTGCAACACGCTTGATCCGGTCGAAGATAGAGTAATTGAAGGTAAGCTCATGACTACGGTTCCCACCACGATCCAGGAGCGCATCGCGTCGCCCACGTCCACTCGCGGGATCGGCGGCGGCGGCGGTCCGGTCACCGCGCCCGAGGTCGTCGCGATGCTTCGGCGGCGCGCCGTGTTGATCGTCGTGCTGTTCCTGGTGTTTACGGCGCTGGTGCTTGGGGGGTTTACGGTCTTTTGGGTGTACTTCCCTGGGTACCGTAGCGAGTCTTTGATCGAATGCATATCCAACATCCCGCACGCGGAGCTGACGCCGGAACAGGAGCGACTCAGGAAGGACGAGCACGAACGGTTCGTCCTCACGCAGGCACGTCTGCTCAAGAGTCCGAGGATTCTCGGCGAAGCTCTGAAGCTCACGGCTGTTCGTGAAACCGAATGGTGGAAGCGGATTCAGAGTTGGCGGTGGAAGAAGCCCGAGCAGCATCTCATCGAACTGATCGATGATCTGGGGGCGGCGCCGATACGCGGGACCAACTTTTTGCGCGTGTCGATGCAGTGCCACGACCCCGAAGACGCTCCGGTCATCGTCCGCGCGGTTGTGAACCAGTGGTATGAGTCGGTCAAGAGGCGTGCTGCTGAGGAGTTCACCGACACGGCATTGGACGCCGCTCAGCAGGAACTTGGTGAGGTTGGCCGGGAGATTGTCGACGACCGCGCCCGGCTCAAAGTGATTGCCCAGCGGCTCCCGGCGGGGGCACGTCAAAATCCCGGCGGCAACATCGCCAACGAGCAGGTGACTCAGTTTGCCGAGCAGGTGGCACTTCTGCGGCTCGAGTTGTCACAGCTCGAACAATACCGGAACATCTACAACGATCCCGAAGGCGTGGCGGTCACGGCGGAGGATCGGGCGATCGTCGAGCTGGATCCGCAGGTGGCGGAAACGACGCGGGCACTGTTTCTGCTCGAACAGCAACGCGCAGCCGATGAGAAGGTCTTCGGAGCCGGGCACCGCGTCCTCAAGCAGCTCGATGCCCAGATCGAGGCGGCCCAGGCCAAACTCGCTCAGCTTCGCATCGAGAAGTTGCGCGAGCGTCGCGCGGATATCCGGGAGGCGGCAAACACGGCCTACGACAACACGCGGCATGCCCTGTTTCTGGCGCAGGAGAGCCTGGCGAAAGCGGAGGCCGCACTTCAGGATCAGGATCGTCTGCTCTTTGACTACTTCAACCTGGAGGCGGAGATTCAAGAGATAGTCGACTACAGACTCCAATTGAGCAACTACGTCAAGAATCTCAGCCGGGTCAGGAGTCAGCGAACTGCGATCAATGTCAATATCGCCCAAGATGCGACCGATCCACTGGAACGCAGCAGCCCGAGCCTGTTCTTGTTGCCGGTTGGTATAGTGACTGCGTTGATCTTGTCCGTGGGCATTGCCTTGGGACTGGAGATGATCAACACGTCGGTTCGGACCTCGCAGGACATCGTGCGACACCTCAATGTCGCCATGCTTGGTCTTGTGCCCGACACCGACGACGAGGAGGTTCCGATCGAGCGTGTGGAGACGGCGGTTCACGACGCTCCACAATCGATGGTGGCGGAGGCGTTTCGGCGCATCCGGACGAGTTTGCAGTTTATCGCCCCGGCGGAGGGGCAGCGCCTGGTTCTGGTGACCAGTCCGAGGCCGGACGACGGAAAAACGACCGTAGCCTGCAACCTGGCGATAGCCCTTGCGCAGAGCGGTCGTCGGGTGCTGCTTGTGGACGCGAACTTTCGTCGGCCGGGTCTGCACGCCATCTTCGGCAACGTCGCGGCGGGGGGATTAAGCAACCTGTTGGTTGGTGACGGGTCTATGGCATCCTACACCGTATCAAGCGGCATCGCGTCGCTCGACGTGCTTGGCAGCGGTCCCGCCCCGCCCAATCCGGCGGAGCTTCTGGGTAGCGAGCCGTGCCGGGTGTTTCTGAAGGAGGCGGCCGCACACTACGACCAGGTCGTGATCGACACGGCGCCGATCCTGCTGGCGAGCGATGGACTCGTGCTCGGGACGATGGTCGACGGGGTGGTGCTCGTCGTTAGGGCGAACACGAGCTCGCGTGGGGTCGCCCGACGCGCGTGCACGCTGTTGACCGACGTGGGCGCCCACCTGTTCGGTGCGGTGTTGAATGCGGCCCAGGTCACGCGCGGCGGGTACTTCCGCGAGCAGTTACGCGCCTACTACGACTACCAGGCCGCCGGACAGACCGCCTCGCCGGCGCAGCCTCTTGCGCGTCAACAACCCACACCGCCCGAATCCGATGCGTAAGACAATCCGACAAGGCATGTGGGACCGACTTTCCAGTCGGTCAAGGGAGTCACACGTGCAGCAACGTTGTCTTGTCGAACGCTGTTGCCGCTCTATAATGCCGATCACTTTGACGCGCTTGGCGTCAAGGACTGTTACCTGCACGTTTGTTCCGTGCTGCAATAACGCCCGATTCGCGAGGGAGACAATGCGGCAAGTAGGTATGCTCGATTTGCGTGGTGAATATCGGCTCTTTGCGAATGACGTTCGCGCCGCCGTCAACGGCGTCCTGGAGAGTCAGCGGTTCATAGGCGGTCCAGCCATTGCGGAGTTGGAAGAGGCGCTGGGCAACCGGCTCGGAGCTGAACACGCGATCGCGGTCAGCAGCGGCACCGACGCCCTGCTGTGTACGATGATGGCGCTTGAGATCGGTCACGGCAGCGAAGTGATCCTGCCGTCATTTACGTTCTTCGCGACGGCGGGTTCGGTGGCACGGCTCGGAGCCAGGCCGGTCTTCGTTGACATCGATCCGCAAACGTTCAACATCGACCCCGCCAAGATCGAGGCGGCGGTAACGGACAAGACCAGGTCGATCATCGCCGTTCATCTGTTCGGGCAGTGTGCGGAGATGGATGCGATCAACGCGATTGCGGCTGCTCGCGGACTTGCGGTCATCGAAGATGCGGCCCAGGCGGTCGGGGCGACGTACCACGGTCGACCCGCCGGTGCGCTCGGGGATGCGGCGTGCGTGTCGTTCTATCCCACGAAGAATCTCGGCGGGTTCGGCGAGGGCGGGATGATTCTCACGAATGACGAGCGTCTTGCCGCAACCGCGCGGCAGCTCCGCAACCACGGGGAGTCACAGCGGTACGTCCACGAGCGTGTCGGCGGCAATTTTCGGTTGGATACGATGAAAGCGGCGATTCTGCTCGTTAAGCTGCGACATTTGGACGAATTCACGAAACGCCGCAGCAGCAATGCGGCCCGTTATAACACGTTGCTCGCTGAGGCTCCCGTTACGACGCCGTACGTGCCGGATCATCAGAAAGCGGTCTATCACCAGTACTCGATTCTGTGCGACCACCGGGATGAGCTGGCGGCCTTTCTGCGTGAGCGCGGAGTGCAAAGCGGTGTGTACTACGCGGTGCCGCTGCACTTGCAGAAGTGTTTTGCATCGCTTGGCTATCGGCGCGGATCGCTCCCGGTGACGGAACGGACGTGCGAGCGGATACTGTCGCTGCCCTGTCATCCAATGCTGACAGATGAGGATCTGAGTTATACGGCGTCGTGCATCCGGGAGTTCTACGAGGATTCCGCTGCGGCATGTGTTCAGGGCGGTCGTGCGCAAAACGTGGGCAAGGGGTGATAGGATTACCAACGGAGAACCACTATGCGTGTGCTCATAACAGGTGGCACGGGTTTTCTCGGCAGCCATTTGTGTGACCGGCTGCTCGTTGACGGGCACGAAGTCATCGCCCTGGATAACCTCTTTACCGGATCGAAACGTAATATCGCCCATCTTCTGGGCCAGGCCGATTTCGAGTTCATCCGCCACGACGTCGTCAACCCAATCCTGCTGGAGGTGGACTGGATCTTCAACCTCGCCTGCCCCGCCTCGCCCATTCATTACCAGTACAACCCGGTCAAGACGGTCAAGACGTCGGTGATGGGGACGCTCAACATGTTGGGTCTTGCCAAACGCGTCAAAGCGCGGATTCTCCAGGCGTCGACCAGCGAGGTTTACGGCGATCCGACGGAACATCCGCAGACGGAAAGCTACTGGGGCAATGTCAATCCGATCGGCGTGCGGAGCTGCTACGACGAGGGGAAACGCGTCGCCGAGACGCTGATGATGGACTACCACCGTCAGAACAACGTCGACATCCGCATCGTTCGGATATTCAACACGTACGGACCGCGCATGGCCCTCGGAGACGGACGCGTCGTCTCGAACTTCATTGTTCAGGCCTTGCAGAACGACAAGCTGACCGTCTACGGGGACGGCACCCAGACGCGCTGCTTCTGCTATGTCGATGACATGATCGAGGGCATAATTTCGCTCATGCGGTACGAGGGCGAGGGTACGGCCGAACCGGTGAACATCGGCAACACCGACGAGCGATCCATGAACGACATCGTGAACTGTCTCGGCGAGATTCTCGGACGCAAGCTCGGTGTCGAACGCCGCCCGCTGCCGGAGAATGATCCTATTCGCCGCCGACCCGATATCACCCGGGCAAAAGAACGGCTCGATTGGCAGCCACGCGTCAAGTTGACGGAGGGATTGCGCCAAACCGTTGAGTACTTCCGCCACGTTCTTGCCGATGAAAAGCAGGCTTGCTGATTGGCGCGCTGTGCGATAATCCCCCAAAGGACCATAGTCGAATTACGCCGATCAACACGTTCGAGTCCGAGCTATGACACGGTCAAGTCTGATTGACATTGCCAAAGAGCGTGTGCTCGTCTTCGATGGGGCGATGGGCACGAGCATCCACCGATACGACCTGCCGCTGTCCGACTACAACAACCTCGAGAACTGCACCGAAATCCTGGTGCTTACGCGCCCGGACGTGATTCTCGATATTCACCGGTCGTTTCTGGCCGTCGGGTGCGACGCCGTCGAAACGAACACGTTTGGCGCAAACAAGGTCGTGCTCGACGAGTTCGGCCTGGCGGACAGGACCTACGAGATCAACAACCGGGCCGCCGAGATCGCACGCGAGGCGTGTCATGAGTTCGACAGGCCTTCGCGCCAGCGATTCGTGATCGGATCGATCGGTCCGGGCACGAAGCTGCCGTCATTGCTGCAAACAAGCTGGGATGTGCTCGTTGACAGTTACTGCGAGCAGACCCGAGGCCTGCTCGATGGCGGCGTCGATGCCTTGGTGGTTGAAACCTGCCAGGATATCCTGCAGGCTAAGGCGGCCATCGTGGGCGCGACCGACGCCATGATCGAAAAGCAGCAATTCGTGCCGCTGCTCTGCACGGTGACCATCGAGACGACGGGCACGATGCTAGTCGGCACGGATATCGCCGCCGCGGTTGTGGCACTCGAGGCGTACGATCAGGTAGCCGGAGTCGGTCTGAACTGCGCGACCGGCCCACAGGAAATGAGTGAGCACGTGCGCGACCTGAGCGCTTACTGCGACCGGTTGCTCATCGTGCAGCCTAACGCCGGTCTTCCACAACTGGTCGATGGGAAGCCGCACTACGCGCTGTCCCCGGACGAACTGACGAGGTGGCTCGTGGAGTTCGTTGATGTAGACGGCGTGAGCATAGTCGGCGGTTGCTGCGGCACGACGCCTGAGCACCTGGCCGCCGTCGTCGATGCCGTCTCCGGTAAACAACCGAAATCGCGCCGAGTCAAATCCGAACCGTCGATCAGCAGCCTCTACCAGGCCGTCACCATCCACCAGGACAGCTCGGTCCTTGCCATCGGCGAGAGGACCAATGCGAACGGTTCAAGAAAGTTTCGCGAGTTGCTCGCAACCGGCGACATTGACGGCATGGTGCAAATGGCCCGTGAACAGGTTCGCGACGGCAGCCACCTGTTGGATGTTTGCTCAGCTTACGTTGGACGGGACGAGGCGGCGGACTTGTCGGCGGTGGTGAAGCGCCTTGTCACCGACGTGAACGCTCCGCTCGTGATCGACAGTACGGAGGTGGCGGTTATCGAAACGGCACTGAAGCTCGCCGGCGGTAAATGCATTATCAACTCGATCAATCTCGAAGACGGTGAACAGCGGCTGGATCAAATCTGCCGAATTGCCAAACGTCACGGAGCGGCTCTGATCGCCTTGACCATCGACGAGGAGGGGATGGCCAAAACATGCGACCGCAAGGTTGAGGTGGCCAGGCGCATCTATGATCTTGCGACCAGCCGCCGCGGCATCAAACCCGCCGACCTGATCTTCGATCCGCTGACGTTTACGATCTGCACGGGAAACGGGGACGACCGGCGGCTGGGTCTGGAGACGCTCGAGGCCATCCAGCGGATCAAGCACGAATGTCCCGGTGTGCATACGCTGCTCGGCGTGAGCAACGTCAGCTTCGGGCTAAAGCCGCCGGTACGCCGTGTGCTCAACAGCGTCTTTCTGCATCATGCCCGTGAACGAGGCCTCGACGCAGCCATTCTGCACGCCGGCGGTATCCTGCCACTGTTCAAGATCGACGAAACGCATCGCCGGCTCGCGGAAGACCTGATCTACGACCGTCGCCGCGACGGGTACGACCCGCTACAGGAACTGTTAAGTGCGTTTGAAGGTATCGACACCACGGTGATCACGGACGAAGAGAAACGTTCCCGGAATGTCGAAGACCGGCTAAAAGCACGGATCATCGACGGTGACCGCGCAGGACTCGAAACCGACCTCGACGAGGCAATGCTCACCCACCCACCGCTTGAGATCATCAGTGAAATCCTGCTCGACGGCATGAAGACCGTGGGTGACCTCTTTGCAGCCGGGCAGATGCAGCTTCCTTTCGTGCTTAGATCGGCTGAAACCATGAAGGCAGCCGTCGTGTATATGGAACCGTATATGGATAAGGTCGAGGGACGCACCAAGGGCACGATCGTATTGGCCACCGTGAGGGGCGACGTTCACGACATCGGGAAGAACCTCGTTGACATCATTCTGAGCAACAACGGCTATACGGTGCACAACATCGGGACCAGACAGCCGATCAACAGCGTCATCGAGGCGTATGAGAGGTACAATGCAGATGCCATCGGTCTGTCAGGGTTGCTGGTTAAATCGATGCTGGTCATGCGGGAGGATCTTACGGCACTCAACGAGCGTGGCATCGACGCCCCGGTCATTCTCGGCGGCGCGGCGCTTACGCGCAAGCACGTCGAGCAAGACCTGCGCCCGCAATACGGCGGACCGCTCTTTTATGCCAAGGATGCCTTCGACGGGTTGCATCTGATGGACTCGATTACTTCCGGTGAGACTGACGGACAAGTGCGCGTCGCTGCTCAAGCCTCAACCGCCGCTATTACGCGGGTCGGTGGTGGTGACATTCCTGCAACCGTGTCGCCGACGGACGTGCACGAAAGCGCGTCAGCACGACACGGCTATGCCCCGCCGCAATCGGATATCTCGCGCGACGAGCCGACACCGCAGCCGCCGTTTTTCGGATCGCGGGTCATCGAGCACATCAACACTGACGCAGCCCTGGCATTTCTCAACGAGAACATGCTTTTCCAGGTGCAGTGGGGGTACCGCAAGAACCGTCGCAGCCCGGACGAGTTCCAACGTCACATCAACACTGAAGTCCGTCCCGTCCTGCGCGGATTGCTCGACCACTGTGAGCGGGAGAACATCCTGCAACCTCAGGCAATCTACGGTTTCTGGCCCGCCCAGTCGGACGGCGACACGCTGATCATCTACGATCCCGACGAGCGCGATCGACCGAAAGCCCGGTTCGAGTTCCCGCGCCAGGGCAAACCACCCTACTGGTGCCTGAGCGACTTTTTCAAGCCGGTCACGTGCGGCTCGTACGACGTGGCCGCCTTTATGATCGTCACCATCGGCCATCGAATCAGCGAGGTGGAACGACAGTGGTTCAAGGCGGATCAATATCAGAACTATCTACACCTGCATGGACTCGGCGTCGAGCTTGCCGAGGCGCTGGCTGAATACATCCACGAGCAGATCCGCGTGAAATGGGGTATCGCCGACAGCGACGCCGACGACATACAGAAGATCTTCAAACAGCACTACCAGGGCTCGCGCTACAGCTTCGGCTACCCCGCCTGCCCGCGGCTTGAGGATCAGGTTAAGCTCTGGCCGCTGTTGAATCCCGAACGCATCGGCGTTACGCTCTCCGAGACGTTCCAGCTCGAACCGGAACAGAGCACGACGGCCCTGATCGTCCACCACCGCCAGGCGAAGTATTTCGACGTGCGATAGCGCTCCGCCGCGCCTATAATTGAGCATGTCTCGCACATTGACACGCATTATCTTGGCTCTTGCCGTCCTGGGCGCCACGCCGGTGGCGTATGTGCTGGTCTACATATGGGCGGATGACTGGTACCGTATCTCGGATACCACCGCGCTGATCATCACGGACGTTCTGACGGCATCCGCATTCTCCATCGCCTGGGTCCTCGTTTGGAGGTCAAATGTCCGCTGGACATCCGCGCGAATAATGGGCACAGCGCTCATCTGGTTCCTGGCGTTTGCTCCAGCACTCGGAGCCTTCCTACTTACCATAGCGGAGAGTCCCTACAGCGAAGAAGAAGGATGCGTTCTGGCCGGCTTATCCTGGTGGGCAGCGTGGATCGCTGGTACATCGATGCTCTGGCGCGAAAGCGAGAGGGAGCGCATCGAGCGAACAGTCGGTTCGCACGCTCCTTTACTGGCGTGCCCAACCTGTGGATACAACATGACCGGCTTGCACAAAGCCCGGTGCCCGGAGTGTGGCACTCAATACACCCTGAATCAAATCGTCGCCTCTGCCATTGACACCGAACCGCTGTCCGGCAGGCGCACCTCGGAACGCTGATGCCGCGGCGCATAATCCCCACAAACCGCATTAGCTGGGCCGTGTAGCGCGAGGCGTGACAGGTAAGGGGTTCCGGTCTTTGAGCTCCTCGGCCGGTGGGGCCAGCGCGGCGTCGGTAACCGACTCCGTGAGCCAGGTTTTGCCCTCTGAACGAATCAAGCCGGTCGGTCGGCCTATGGCCGACAATGTCGCAACAAGGTCATCGTCATCGATGATATAGTCAGCCGAGTCGACATCAGTGCTCACAATGTAACGCTCGAGCACTCCTGGTGGAACCTGTACTATCGAAATGAACTCAAGCCGGCGATCTTCGGGAATCTCATTTGGTGTGGTAGGAGTGACCCAGCTATTGATCAGAAAAACTCCAGCGGCAGCAAAGACTGCGGCTGTTGTCGCTCCTCGCACCGCAAACCGACGCACACGCCGACGCCGACCTTCCTGCACGACCGCACTTTGAAGGACGGAGAGCATTGCGTTGCGGCGCAGCCGGCCCCTTTCTGACAAAGTGCCAGTCAAGTCGTAGAAGTCCTCGTCGTGACCATTCCCGTTGTTGGCGGTTGAATCACTCATCGCCTGATCCTCGCTTGCGGAGCCGGGCAATCGCCCTGGTCAGGCGTCCGTGCACTGCACCTGTGCTCATGCCCAACCGCTTCCCGATAGCCTTCAGGGTTAGCCCCGCCCGGAAGCGTAACTCAATGATCTGTGCGGAAGCCCGATCGATCCCGCTAAGCTCACGCCGCACCCACTCGACCCGCTCCATGATCTCCCGGGTGTCGTCGAAGGTGACAGTCGGGCGCTCGTTCGCGGCTCTGCGCTCACGAATTCTCCTCCGCCTCTCGCGTCTCAGGTGATCATAGGCAACGCTGCGAGTCACGCAGGTCAGCCAGTTGTCCAGTGTGCGAGCATCGTCAAACAGTCTGATGTGGCGAATCACGCGTATCATGGCATCCTGTACGATGTCCAAACAGGCATCTTCATCAAAATGCGTCGTTCTCCGGGCGACGGTGTACACATGGCCGAATTTCGCCTTGTAGAGACGCGCGAACGCCTCGGCGCTCCCCGAGGCGATCTCGCTGGTAAGGTGCCGGACGTTCCCCGCGTCGCGATCGCTTACCGTTACTATGGGCGGCTCACATTGAACCACTGCTTCGCACGTCATTCTCGCGGTTGTCCCAGTTTCTTGAGATCTTCCCGCAGCGCCTCGAGCTTGTCTTGGATTCCGGCATAATGAAGCTTGGCGTTTTCGAGCTCGACCTCCGTCCTGGTCATCCCGAGATCCACTTCGGCCACTTCTTCAGGAGTCACCAGCCCGTCTTCCCGAAGTCCCGTCGTTCTCGCATGGCGGGTCTTGGCAAGGGCGAACTCTTGCTGGGCGATCTTCATCTCACCGGCCCGGCCCTGCAAGAGGATCTCAAGTGAGGCGATTTCATCACGGAGATACTCGATCCGGTCGTGTCGGTTCTTGGCGCGTTCGATCAGCTCCTCAATGGTTTCGCGCACCAGGTCCAACTGCTCGTCGGTCCCGCGAAAGACCAGCAAACCCGTTGGCGGGTGAAATGACAACTTTGCCTTCTCCGAGAACAGCGAAAGTACCGCCTCGATGGCCCCGAGGAACTCCTCAGCGGTCTGACCGGCCCTAAGCGCTTCCTCCACATTCCATACGGATGTACAGATGTCACGCGACTCGTACTCCGCGGCTACCTTCATGACCAGATCCGGCGAATCGCCGATGGTGTAGCTGGTAACCTCGACTTCGGCTTCGCGCCCGTCAGGCAGCTTGTATTCACCCTCCAGAAAAGAAACAGCGGCTTCGACGGTCACGGCGACCAAGCTCACCGGGGGCACCTCGAGGGACCTGGCTTCGGGCATGACCACGACGTTGGCGGCGCCGCCCGGTCTGGCCTGGCGAATCCGCTCGACATACTCCTCCAACGTCCCGCCCGGGAACTGAACATCAAACCGGGAATGCTGGTGTTCATACTTCCGGTCACTCTGGGGCATCTGGGCTTGACTGGGCCAGGCCGCAACCAGCGGCATCATGGCGGCCAGTCCCATAACAAGACGACTTGTTGTTTTCATGGTTTTGAATCCTCCCTTGGAGTTTACCACTTCTGCGTCCGCACTCTCAATAACGCCGCCGATAGTAGAATTTCGCGCCCGAGGACAGAGTTTCCTCACTCATCTGGAGCTTGAGACGAGGATCGGCGAGCCCCCTCATGATTGTCGATTCGCCATCCTCCGGTGGTTGCCTCCTCATGCCCCTACCTGCAATAATCCCGGCCATGGCCAGACCAGCTGCCCAGCGCATCGAGGCATTGCGGGGCGAAATCCGCCGGCACGACCACGCCTACTACGTGCTCGGCGACCCGACGATCACCGATCGTCAGTACGACAAGCTCCTCGACGAGCTCAAGCAGCTCGAATCGCAACACCCCGAACTGATCACGCCGGACTCACCAACTCAGCGGGTTGGTGGAACCCCCCTTGAGGGATTCGGTCACGTCACGCACGCGATTCCGATGCTCTCGGTCGACAACACCTACGATGAGCAGCAGCTCCGCGAGTTCGACCGGCGCGTTGCCAGGGGGCTCGGCGGTGAATCGTACGCGTACGTCGTCGATCCGAAGATTGACGGAGTGGCTGTCTCGTTGCTTTATGAAGCCGGTGTCTTGACGCTGGCAGCGACGCGCGGCGACGGCACGATGGGCGATGACATCACCCAGAACGTGCGGACGATCCGGTCAGTCCCGCTACGATTGCTTGGCAATAATGTGCCCGATATCCTGGAGGTGCGCGGCGAGATCGTCTGGCCGATCGAAGATTTCCGCAAGTTCAACGCCGAGCGCGAAGCCGCCGGTGAACCGGCCTTCGCCAATCCGCGCAATGCCACCACCGGGACACTCAAGCAGCTTGACGCGCGCAACATCACCGGCCGGGGACTGCAAGTCGTCTCTCACGGCTTTGGCCGAGTTGAACCGCTTGCGGCGGCAACGGATGACGAACTCTTCAAACAGCTCAGGCGCTGGGGGATTCCGGTCAGCCCCTATCGTGTGCTGGTCGATTCGATCGAGAAAATCATAAACAGGCTGCATACGTGGGATGAGCGGCGTCGCGAGCTTCCCTACGAAACGGACGGGCTGGTGATCAAGGTCAATGCGCTGGATCAGCGCGACGCCCTTGGTGCTACCAGCCGCTACCCTCGCTGGTGCATCGCGTATAAGTTCGCAGCCGAGCAGGCGGAAAGCGTCCTGCTATCCGTCGATTATCAGGTTGGCAAGCTCGGTACGATCACGCCGCGGGCCGTGATGGAACCGATGCAACTGTCTGGGACCACCGTGCGGCATGCGTCGCTGCATAACTTCGATCAGGTCGACCGGCTGGGCGTACGCATCGGTGATACCGTCATCGTTGAAAAAGCCGGCGAGATCATTCCGCAGGTCATCAGTGTCGTGAAGGAGCGACGTCCCAAGGGAGCAAAGCCGCTGAAACGCCCGACGAGATGCCCGGTCTGCAGCGGAGTGGTCGAGCAGGACGAGGGCGGCGTCTACCTCCGCTGCATCAACCCGGCCTGCCCGGCGCAGCTTAAGGAACGTCTGATCCACTTCGCCGGTCGCAACCAGATGGACATCGAAGGGGCCGGTCAAGTCCTCATCGAAACGCTTGTAGACCGGGGTTTCATTCACGACTACGCCGACCTGTACCATCTGCACGAGCGGCGCGATGAGCTGATTCAGCTCAAAGGGATGGGCGAAAAGAGCATTGACAACTTGTTGGCGGGTATTGAGGAGAGCAAGAAACGCCCTTTGTCGCGGGTCTTGGCCGCCCTCAACATCCGGCACGTCGGAGCCAGTACAGCCGAGCTGCTTGCGGATCACTTCGGTTCGATCGAGAAGCTCGAATCGGCGACTGAAGAAGAACTCGCCGAGATCGAAGGCATCGGGCCCGAGGTCGCTGGCAGCATCGCGCGCTTCTTTAACAGCAAGGAAGGCGTACGCGTTGTTCAGCGGCTCAAAGACGCGGGCGTCAATATGGTGCAATCCAAGCGGCCGCAGACGGCCGAGAGCCCACTCGCAGGGAAGACCGTTGTCGTCACCGGCATGTTGGAAAGCATGAGCCGCAAGGAAGCCCAGGACCTGATCAAACAGCTCGGCGGCAAGGCAACCGGGAGCGTCAGCACAAAGACCGACTTGGTCGTTTACGGAGACTCACCCGGTTCCAAGCTCGACAAGGCCCGCCAGTTCGGTGTCAAGACGGTCGATGAAGCCGAGTTCCTCATAATGAGCGCCCGGAAGGTGGAGAAGATGTAGTCGGGTCTAGGGACAATCTACGAGAGCTGTTTCGGCAACTTCAGGTTCACCTCGTCCAGAATCATCTCCTGCCGCCCCTCCGGTTTGGTGTACCGTGGCATGACCAGTTCACGGCCGTCCGTGGTGGGGATATGCACGTCCACCAGCTGGATCGCCGAGAGAGACCGGAGCACTTCCCGCGGCGTCAATCCCGGGTGGCGCTCTTGAACCCAGACAACCTGACATCAAGAGCGCACGAAATGACGCCTCTTGACGCGAGTGCACGTACAGGGGCTAGTGCTCGGTCACACCCGAAACTGTGGGTTGCCGATCAGGCCTGCAAAACAGAACCGCGACCGTGAGGGAGTGGAGATGTGCCGTACGGCGTCCCGGTGGGTGACCGCTTCCTGACGGGCGCGGTTCGGATAACCCACAAAAACAGGTGTGACGGTGCACTAGGTCACTTTGATTGGGCTGGGCCTTGTGGCACGGGCGGCGCGGGGTCTTCTTCCGATGCCCCGGCGCGACGGGCCTTGGCGCGGCGTCTTGCCCCGATGGCCAGCCAGATGATGAAGATCGCCCCGAGCCCGATTAATGGTGCGTACTTGTCGCTGATTGCCTCGGGCGTGGGCATTTCCACTCCCGAGATCTTCAGTTCGCTGTCGTCGGCGAACCGGACCAATACGGTGCCCAGCCCTCGCCTGGTGCCGGGTTGATAGATTCGCATCCGGAAGGTTCCCGCGTTGCCGCGCGTGATGCCGGATGCCGGTTGCTCAGCCCGGGCTGTGCAGATTCCCGGTCGATCCTTCACGCCGACGTTGACCAGAAACGTGCTCTGGGTGGACCAACCGTCCGGGGCGAAGAAGAGCGTTGCGTGATAGTGCGGGAACTTGACGTAGACGATCGGTGATGCGTAGTCGTTGCTGATTGTCCACGTGTAACCGTCGCCGGTGATGTCCACGCCGCCGGTGATTGTCACCTTCGGCGTGTTAGCGCCCACTGCCGGCTGCGCCGGCAGCATCCAACACAGAGAAGCAAGGGTCACGATGCCTTGGGAAATCATGTCCCTGATCCGAGCCCCGAGCACGAGCGAGGGGGATCGACTATTGGACGCGTCGCGCGCGTAGATCAATTCCCAGCCCCGTCGCTTGCGCTCCGGGCTCGGACGATGCCATGCACGATGCACGATCCGTGCTCGACCCGCCCTATCGTTTCAACGTATCCGGGTCGCGCAAAGGCAGATGCTTGATCTTCCCGAAGCGATCGAAACGCAGATCAGGTGCCTTATCATGCCCACCGGCTGCCATCGTCTTGGCATCACCGACGGCCAGGATCACAAGCTGCTCGGGATGAAGGTATTTGTTTGCGACCCGTTGCACGCCGGCCGGAGTAACACGCTTGAGGTTCTCAACGTAGCTCTGCCAGTAGTCCGGATCGCGGCCCGTATACTCATCAGAGACGTACGTTCGAAGAACCGCCATCTTCGATTGAAAGCGTTGCGGGAAGCTCTCCACGTAGTAGGCGACCGAATCATCCACGTCGGCCTGGCTAACCATCTCCTCTCGCAACCTTTTGATCTCATCCAGCACGATCCTCGTCGCGTACGCGCACGCGTTGCTCTTGGTCTTGAACCAGCACCGGAAGTCGCCGGGGTAATACACGCCCTGTCCGAAGCGGCTGCCGGTGTTGTACGCCAGCCCTTCATCCGATCGCACCTTGGCCACCAGACGCGAGCGAAAGCCCGACGCCCCCAAAATGCCGTTCATCACCTGCAACGCGAACTCGTCCGGACTGCCGCGCTTGATCGATTTATGTCCGATGGCCACGCGACCCTGGTTGACGTCCTCCTTATGAATCATGTAGAGCCCGGGCACTGGTGCGCGGCTCGGGGCCGGGAAGCTATGCGGGCCGGTCTCGCCCGCAGGCCAGTCGGCGAACGCCGCATCGATCTTCTTGAGCATCTCAGTCCGGTCGAAGTCGCCCGCGACGGCGACGATCATGTTGCCGGGATGGATGTACTTGCGATGAAAGGTGAACAGGTCCTCCCGGGTTATCGTGTTGATGGTCTTGGAGGACGCATACCGGTTGCTGAAATGCTCCTCCCCGTCCATCAAGAAGCCCCACTCGATCCTGGAGATCGATCGCGTTGAATCATTGCGGCGTTTGACGTTTTGCAAAACGCGATCCTTCGCCATGCGCAAACGTTCTGGATCGAACCTGGGATAACGAAGCATCTCGATCAGCAATCCGAGTCCCTCGTCGATGTCCTTGGACAAACAAGAGAGCCCGGCCCGGCCACGTGTGTCCGAAATGCTTGCGAACAACGAGGCCGCGAGGAACTCCACCTGTTCGTCCAATTCCTCCGGCGTGAGGTTCTTCGTACCTCCGTCACGCATCTGCTCCCCGACGAGCGACGCAAGACCGGCTTTGCCAGGCGGCTCGACGGCTGCGCCTGTACGAATCGTGATCGTCAGATCGAACGTCGGCAGCATGCGATCCTCGGCGATATACACGACCATGCCGTTGGACAGTAGCTCACGGAACTGCGAAGCCGGCGGCAACTTGTAGTCCAGCGGCGAATACTGAATGTCATTGGGATGGGCCGGCAGCGGCGTCTGTGCCTGAAGCGCAGCCGTCGCACCCAGGATCAGTCCAATTCCCAGCCATACGCTTGTTGTTCTGGTACGCATATCAATCTGACTCCTTGTTAACGGCCTCAAGCTCGGCAATGCGCGCTGCAAGCACCTTCAACATGTATTCGTATACAGCCTTCTGCTCTTCCGGGAGCTGATCCGACGATGCTCCCTGCTCCATCATTTCCAGCATAGGCCTTAGGTGATTTACGTCGTTTAACTCTTTGATTCGCTTGACCATTTGCACGGTGCGCTCACGCTGTCCAGGCGGCAGGTTGGCCAGAGCGGCCTCCAGCTCGGGGTCTTCCACTGCCTTGGAGGCGTCTTCCTTCGTCCGATAGATGGCGACGGTTCTCGTCTTGGGATCGAAGTATTTCTTGACAACCCGGCGAACCTCGTCCGCGGTCACAGCCAGCATGCGCTTGGGCGACTCGTTGATGTAGGTCCAGTCGTACCACGTCTCGTATATGCCAAGCTGGAACATCAGGCCTATGTTGCTCTGGAGACGACGGACCGAAGAGGCAAGGACCTGGTTCTTGACCTTCTGAAGCTCGCGGTCGGTGATCTCACCTTCTCGAAGCTTCTCGATCTCCTCGAGGACGAACTGTTCGACCTCTTCCGGCGTCCGGGTTTCCTTGACGGTGACGTTAATCTCAAAGTAGCCGGCATATTTCCTACCGGTATTCCCCGCGCGTGGTTCACCGATGGCTGCGTCCTCCTTCGCGACCAGGCGTTTGTAGAGCCGTCCGGTCTTTCCCGAGAGAAGCTGCGCCAAGGTGTTGAGGGCCGCCTCGTCGGTGTGCCCCATGGCGACGGTGTGATAGCGCATCCTGACGCGCGGGTTCGTCTCGGCTTCGGCGTACAAACGCCGCTCCGCGATGGGTTTGGGCTCCTCGGTGATGACGGGTGGCGGCTCCTTGGCACCACGCGGGATTCGGCCGAAGTATCGTTTCACGCCCTCGACAGCTTTGTCCGTATCGAAATCCCCGACGAGCACCATCGTGACGTTGTTGGGCGTGTAGTAGATCTTATAGAAGTCGCGGACGTCGTCCCGCGTGATGGATTCGACCTCGGAGGCCCAGCCCAATACCGGAACGCCGTAGGGGTGCGACTGCCAGAACATCGCCTTGAAGGCTTCGTTGTATTTGCCGATCGGCGTACTCTCCACGCCTTGGCGGCGTTCTTCGCGAACGTTCTCTCGCTCAATGTAGAACTCGCGCATGATCCCGTTGGCCATCCGGTCGGAGTCCATCCACAAGAACAACTCCAGCTTGTTCGCCGGAAGTTGGACGAAGTACATGGTCGCGTCTTCCATCGTACCGGCGTTGAGTCTGGCGCCGCCGTTGGTCGTGTAGATGTTGAAGCACTCGTTGTTCTTGATGTACTTCCGCTCCGCCTCGACCAACTCGTCGTACCGCTTCTTCACCGCGGTGTACTCGGGCGTCCACTGCTTGGGATCGAGCACATCGTCGATCTGCCCCCAACGCTTCGCCAGACGCATCTTGTCCATCTCGGCGTTCATCTTCGCTCGGAGCCCGTCCTGCTCCTCGATGAGCGCCCAGTCGGCCTCGAAGTCAGTTGTCCCGATGATTCTTGTCCCCTTGAACATCATGTGTTCGAAGAGATGAGCGATGCCGCTTTTGCCCTGCGGGTCGTTGACGCTGCCGACGTTGTAGAATAGCCCGCAGGCGACGGTCGGCTGCTCGTGCCGCTCGACGAGCAGGACGGTAAGCCCGTTGTCCAGTACGACCTCGCGCGGTTGAATCCCTTTGAGGGGCTCCGAGCGGTCCCTCCCCAACGTAGCGGCCGACCAGCCCGTCAAAGCGACGAGTACACCAACCGCCATTGGCATCCATGTCCGTTTCTTTCCGTAGTGTTTCATAATCGAGATCTCCTGTGGTTCTTCTGGAGCGGAATCGACAAGTCGAGGAGAATCTAAGCCCAATCGGCACCGCTGGCAATTGTCAGGACATGTAATTGGAGGGGGACGGGTGCATCCCGTAAATGGTGACAGAAATCGGCGAGGGTGGCACGGGTCCGCGCCAGCTGACCCGTGGGGCTGGCACGACGCGCCCGACAGCACAAATGGCATTCCACGGGTAAACTCCCGTTGACCCATGACACCCCAATTGGATGCTCCCAAAGGGGACACGACTCGTCGGGCCATGAACGGTCTCTTGGCTTCCTGCAAACGCCGAGAGAGGCTCGCAGGACCGAGAATCCCTTCTCGGTCCTCCTACAAGACACCAAGAAATGTGCTTGGCGCATAATTGCGCAAAGTAAGAAGCCGCGCGCCACCAGAAGACCCAGCGTCACGCGGCAGGTAACGGTTGTTTGAGTCGATCAGAGCCTAAGGTTGCTTCGCCCTGCACAGGCCCCGATGTTGAGGCCCTACAGACCTTCGGTCGGCCGCCAGATGCGAACGTCGGAGATCTCCACCGCTCCGGTAATCTGACCCAACCTCTCTACCGGGAAGCCGCGCCAGCTCGAACCCAGAACCACGTAACGTGTGGTGCCCGGATAGAGCGGGCCGCGCCAATCGTTGCACATTGCGATCGGTGTCGCAACGACTTCCGTCCATTCACGGATCGGCAGGCTGTCCTGGTTTAAGGCTGCCACTCGGACCGCCAGCAGTTACACGACCTCCTCGCCCCTGTTGGTGATCGTCATCACCGGCCGGATGCCGCGAGACCACTCGTCAGCGGCAAAGGCGACCTGGACATCCAGGTTGTCGGAATACTCCGGTGCTCGCCCGTCGTTCAGGATGTCTCCCAACGACTCGGGCAGGGATTCGATCAGCCCGGGCAACCGATCTAGTGTCGTCGTGATCGTGCCGTCCGCGAAGCGAACAAGATCCCCGGCCTTATCGCCAATGATCAACATCCCGGCAAACACGATCAACGTGGCCGAGACGATCCCCACCGCCCCGACACCGAAGATGCCGATGAAAAGCGCCGTCAACGGTGACATTCGAGTATGGCCTGTCATGGTCTTCCTCCATTGAACGTTCAGGTCCGCTCAGCCCCCGACCGTCGCATCGGTCGGCGGACGTGTCCACAGGGGGATTCGGGATGCCTCCCCGTATATTTGGGCAAAACCACGACCACCGCGTGGAGGGTGCTTCCCTACCCGGCCAGCTTGCCGAGGGTCTTGGCCAGCGGTCTTAGGCCGGTTCGCCCGGCCTTGGTGATCAGATTGAACATCGTGTTCATCATCTCGCAGAAATCGAGGATGTCGGTGAACTGTTTCTTGCAGGCCCCGATATCCTTGCGGGATTGGTCACGAAGCGAGGCCTTCTCCTCGTCGATCATCGTGAGGCAACGTTCGATGGTCTCGACGATCGGCTGGATCTCACGGCGGCGGCGTTCGCGCACGATGGTCTCGAACATCTGCCAAACGTCCTTATCAGCCTGGAAGTACTCCTTACGATCGCCCCGTCGGTGGATGCGTTCGATCAACCCCCAGTTGACCAGTTCGCGGAGATTCATACTGGCGCTGCCGCGTGAGACGGCAAGGTGGTCCATCACGTCATCGGTGCAAAGCGGTTCAGTGGCCAGTAGGAGCAAGGCGTGGATCTCAGCCATGGTCCGGCTAATTCCCCAACTGGCAGCCATCTCGCCCCATCGTCGGATGAAGAGATTTTTTGCGGCTTCGAAAGGTTCTTCCGGCATCTGTAGACCTTTCAATATTTTCTGAACGTATAGCCGCATCTGCGGAAGCTGTCAAGCCCATTTTTTGTAAGAACGTACGCAGATCATACGGGATTCGATATATGGGTGCCCGCAAACCGAGCCCCGAGCACGAGCGAGGGGTCACTACAACGACACCCATGCACGTCCGGAGGATAGATCAAACCGTCGTTTGCGCTCCGGGCTCTGACCAGGAGTCAACGTCCATTCCAGGGACGGGGGACGTAGCGGCAAGGCTAGACTCGCCGACATTCTAATTACTCAAACTGACCGATTCTGAGTTGGATGCTGGTTAAGGCAAAGAAGATGCGGTGTTTCAGGCCGATCAGAGTGGTGTGTAACACACTGACACGGGAGGAACACCGCATGATGACTATTGGCTGCATCCCCCGTCTGTCCAGCTTTTTTCGTCCACAGCGCCAGCATTTCCCCAAGCCGGCCTGGCCGCACTTCTGGGCGTTGGTGACGGCCATCGCCGTTGGGGCCGAGCACACCTTCGAGCGTCTCAACACACTGCTCCCCGGCAACGGGCACCGGACCTGGGGTGCGCCCGCAGTCCTGCATGCATGATCGTAATTGCGGACTCCCCCGGGGGCCGATAGGAGGGATAGGACAAGCCGCGACTGTTAAGGAGCGGCAAGGTCATCCTGGATACGACGACAATGGAGCGGGCAGAGCTTATGCGCGATCAGATCCACGCCTTCGGGCGGGACTGGCGCATCCCCCGGTGCCAGGGCAGCGTGATGCGCGGACATTCGGCCCGCGGAGCACGGATCCCGTGTTTCACACGCAATAAGTTCGCTTATACCGTGCGGATGTCCCGACGGATGAAGACAATTCCGCCGATAAGCCACGATATGCCGCCAACGCCGACGAGAATGATCATATCCGAGACGGGCCAGCCACTATCGCGCAGGATCATCAAAGGTCTGTAGTAGTTGAGCACACCCAAAAAAGCCAGACCCTCAGCCGGGCTCCAAAGCTGCGAGATGAAGTTCAGGAAGAACGACGCCAACACGATGGCCAAAACCACACTCACCGCCCGCCCGCGGCGATCGCTCAGCGATGACACCAACCAACTCATCCCTCCGACCGCCAGGTACAAACAGTAGAGATTGGTGACCACGATGACGCTTTGCCCCGACGTCATTTTCATCTCGTCCATGCCCCCCCGCCCGCCGATGATGTTGCCGACGAGACCTACCACCACCGTCACCACTCCCGACAGCAGCCAGACCAGCGACTCACAAACGTAAAGTTTCTTCCGAGAAACGGGCAAACCCAGCAAAACATCGATGGTCCCGCGATCGACCTCGCCCGCGGGTATGCGCGTGCAGAATGTGATCGCCTGCGCCCAGACAATCGCCAGGACGACACCGTGGGCCCATGCAATTGACGCAATCATGTGCGGGCCGATTGTTTCCCCCACCTCTGTGCCCAACATCACCTCTACGAAATTCCGAATGAACTTCAGTTCGAGCCACTGGTTGAACTGATCCCCAACAAACATCGGGAGTATGTACGCCAGCAGCATTTCGACCGCCCCCAGCGACAACGCGAAGAGCACGAGACTCACCCACGCCTCGCGTAGCGTCTTGGCGATTAGTCCGCGCATCAGCAAGGTAAGCTTCCTATTGATAATACTGCTCAAACAGCCGTGCCAGGTCGGGCCGGCCGATGGAAATATCCTCGATCGGCTGGGCCGCGCTCCAGCGGATTAATTCAACCGCTGATCCCGTCAGTGAAGCGTGCCACTCACGGCCATGACGCTCGTAGACATCGATGAACTCGGGGACCGCTACGCCATCGAGTCTGGCCGATTTGTGCCACAGTATTGTCGCGTTACGACTGGCCCGGGCCCGCAAGTTCTCAAGCGATTCGTCAGCCACTAATCTGCCTTCACGCAGGATGGCCACGCTATCACACAGTTGCTCGACCTCGCTGAGCGTGTGGCTGGAGAAGAAGACCGTGTGGCCGGCCCGCATCAGCGTGCGAAGGTGGGTATACAGCTTCTTCTGCATCAGCGGATCGAGCGAGGCGGTGGGCTCGTCCATGATCAGCAGTTTGGGCCGATGCACTAGAGCGAGGATCAAGCCCGCCTTCTGTCGCATCCCCCGTGACATGTTGCGAACGCGTACATCCGGATCGAGATCGAATTCTTTCGCCAGTTCCATACCGGGCTGCATGAGGTCACGTCCCCGCACCTGCCCGAAGATCTTTAAGGCGATCTTGCAGGTAAGCCATGGGTAGAGCCTAAGATCGCCCGGCATATAGCCCGCCTCAGACTTGATCCGGTGGCTGTCGCGCCAGCAATCAAGCCCGAAGACACTCGCCACGCCTTCGCTGGGTTTGAGAAGCCCCTCCAGCACGCGGATCGTCGTCGTCTTACCCGAGCCGTTGGGACCCAAAAATCCGAACATCGCGCCTTCCGGCACGCTGAAGTTGAGTCCCACAACCCCAACCCGCCGGCCGTAACGCTTCGTCATGTTAGTAACGCTAATCAAGCTCACGGCACGCTCTCGTCGTAACGACCTGATACTCGATGAGGATTGTCTTGGACAGGCGATAGACTCGTCAACCACAAGATTGCCCTCAGCCTTGCCGAGCTCGGCTCCCACCTCCTCCTTCGGCAGGAATGGGGCACCCCGCGTCAACCACGAGGGATGACGCCACACTTCGGAGGGCGACGGCGACGACAATTCCGTACGGAGATTCCATACGATCAAAGGGCACGTTTTGACCTAGTGCATCTATGTCCAGTGCAATTCCGTTTGCGGCGTTGCAGGAGGAATCGGATCGTCTGGGCCAACCACCGCCCAAGACTTCGGACGACGACCCGCGCCACATCGTCTCGTTGACCCTGGAGCACATCAAGACCAACGCCCATCGAATGAACACGCTCGCGAACGACGCGAGGGGCTGCCCATCACCAGCGCGATCGTGAAGTCGTTGATCAAGCAATTCAACCAGCGGGTGAAAGGTACGGAGAAGTACCGACCCCAAGGCGGCGCCGAAGCGATCCTACGGATTCGCGCCGCCTACCTGAGTGAGGACGATCGGGCGGAGCAGTTTCACAAACAACGCCCTCGAGGCCGGGCCGCCGGCCGGAATCGCCAGAAACTCGCCGCATAAACGGTCATGCACCCCGTGGTCCTGACCGGGTTGATTAGGCGGATCGGTTGTGGATATACTCTCGCCTGCGGTAGGGCGTGCGTGTGCGTCCCCGCGCTGGCGCTTGGGGCTTGGATTGATTCCGCAGTGGGGGTGTGGATTATTCCCGCGGGATCGAGGCGATCCCGTGGATCATCCCCACAACCTGGACTCATGGAGGATCAACAAAAGGGAAAGTGAGATGAGTGTGGAACCAGCAGTTGAGTCGGCAGGAATGACGGGTAAGCAGCACATTGACCTGGTCGAGCAGTATGCAGCCCACAACTATCACCCACTGCCTGTCGTGGTCGCCAAGGCCGACGGCGTCTGGGTGGAGGATGTCGAGGGCAAACGATACATGGACATGCTCGCGGCATATTCGGCCGTCAACTTCGGCCACCGCCACCCGGACCTCATCGCCGTCGCCAGGGAGCAGCTCAAACGCCTGACGCTCACTTCGCGGGCGTTCCACAACGATCAACTCGGTCCATTAAGCAAGGAGCTCGCCGAGCTTTGCGGCATGGAAGCGATCCTGCCCATGAACACCGGGGCGGAGGCGGTTGAGACGGCCGTCAAAACCGCACGCAAGTGGGGCTACATGAAAAAGGGCGTCCCCGAGGGCAAGGCCAAGATCATCTGTTGCGAGAACAACTTCCACGGCCGGACCACGACGATCATCAGCTTCAGCACCGATCCGGCGTGCCGCGCTGGCTTTGGCCCCTTCACACGCGGCTTTAAGATCATCAAGTACGGCGACGTGGATGCGCTGAAGCACGCGATCGACGAGAACACCGTAGGCTTTTTGGTGGAGCCGATCCAGGGTGAGGCCGGCGTCCTCATCCCGCCGGTGGGCTACCTCAAACAAGTGCGTGAACTGTGCACCGAAAACAACGTGCTGCTCATGCTGGACGAGATTCAATCCGGTCTTGGTCGGACGGGCAGGACGTTTTGCTGCGACCACGAAGGCGTCAAGCCGGATATATTCATTCTTGGTAAGGCCCTCGGCGGCGGCATCATGCCGATCTCCGCCATCATCTCCAGCCGCGAGATTCTAAGCGTGTTTAATCCCGGCGAACACGGAAGCACGTTCGGTGGCAACCCGCTCGCCTGTGCAATTGCTCGCAAGGTTATCGAGATTCTCAAGACGAACAAGTATCAGGAGAACGCCAACGAGCAGGGCGAGTACCTGTTTGGCAAGCTGAATACGCTCAAGACGAGCAAGATCAAGGAAATTCGCGCCCGCGGTTTGTGGGTTGGGATCGAGTTTCACCCCTCCGCCGGCACGGCGCGGGAATACTGCGAAAAGCTGATGCACGAAGGTATGCTCTGCAAAGACACGCACGAGCAGGTCATGCGCCTGGCACCACCGCTGTGCATCACTCGTGATGAGATCGATTGGGCCTTCGAGCGCTTGCAAAAGGTCTTGACGTGATGAGCGAGGCGCTGGCTGTGGAGTCCCGCAGGGACGACAGATTCTAGCCCAGGGCGCAAGCCCTGGGACAAGGAGCACACCTGGTAAACGAAGCCCCGGAGGAGCGACAGAAATATCCCTTCTTCCGTCCCTCAGATGTTCCAGAAAAGGAGTACGTCGATTGAGCCTTAACCTCAAAGGTCGCCACTTTCTGTCAATGTTGGATTTCTCCAAAGAGGAGATCCATGCCGTTCTCGACACGGCCATGCGGATGCGGCGGGAGGGGTATTCTCAGGAATCACTGCCTCTTAAGGGCAAGACGCTGGCGATGATCTTTCAGAAGCCGTCTCTTCGCACGCGCGTCTCGTTTGAAACAGGTATGACCAAGCTCGGTGGGCATGCGATCTACCTGGCACCGAGTGACATCAGTCTCGGCAAACGCGAGATCACCGAAGACATTGCCATTGTGTTGTCACGATATGTCGACATCATCATGGCCCGGGTGTTTGGCCATGAGATTGTCGAGGAGCTTGCCAAGTACGCAACCGTCCCGGTCATCAACGGCTTGAGCAACTTCGAGCATCCCTGCCAGGTCCTGGCCGACTTCCAAACCATCCTCGAGCGCAAGGGTAGGCTCGACGGTATCAAAGGCTGTTTTATCGGCGACGGCAACAATGTCGCCCATTCGCTGATGCTCGGTGCCGCGCGCGTCGGCATGCACATGACCATCATCACACCACCGGGCTATGAGCCGAAAAAGACGGTCACCAAGTGTGCAAACGATGTCGCGGGCTCAACTGAGTCGAAGATCATCGTGTCGAATGATGTTGAGGCCACCGCCGGCGCCGACGTCCTATATACCGACGTCTGGGCGTCGATGGGGCAGGAGGATGAGGCGTCCGAACGTAGAAAGCTCTTTGCGAAATACCGCATCGACGCCGATACATTTAAGATGGCGGACCCCGACGTGATCATTCTGCACTGCCTGCCCGCTCACTACGGGGATGAGATCGACTACGAGATATCGCGTCTGCCGAACTCGGCCATCTTCGACCAGGCCGAAAATCGCATGCACGCCCAGAACGCGTTGATGGTTCACTTGGCGGAGTGAGGCCGAGACCGATCAACGGCATTACCGGCCCCTATCCGTGCTGGTTGTGAACACGAGATACACTCATGGCTGATCGATCGTTGATTGTCGTGGCACTCGGAGGTAACGCTATCTCGTTACCGGCTGAAGAGGGCAACGTCGATCAGCAGTTCGCCAACTCGCGTATTACAGCCAAGGCACTTGCGGACCTGGTCGTCGCGGGGCATCAGCTTGTCATCACGCACGGCAATGGCCCGCAGATCGGCAACTTCCTCCTTCGCAACGAGGCAGCCGCCGGTGTGATCTACCCGTTGCCCATGGAGGTGGCGGTCGCCCACGTCCAGGGTGGGATGGGCTATATGATCGCCCAGACGCTCATGAACGAGTTGGCAAGCCGTGGGAACGATTCCGTGGTGACCACGTTCGTCACGAACATCCTGGTCGATTTTGACGACCCGTCGTTTCGGAACCCGACAAAACCCGTTGGGCGGGTTCTCCCGAAGGACATAGCGGACCACCACGTGGACAAGGAGGGGTGGGCGATCACGGAGGTCGCTCCCGGAAAATATCGGCGTGTGGTTCCGTCGCCGTACCCGCGGCGGATCATGGAAATCGAGAGCATCCGCCGCGCGGTATATGCGGGCGATTTACTGGTCGCTTGCGGCGGTGGAGGCATCCCGGTCGTGCATGATCCACGCAAGGGGCTCTGCGGCATGGCTGCGGTGATCGACAAGGACCTCGCCAGTGCCTTGCTCGCCGCCGAACTCGACGCCGACGCCATGATGATGTTAACCAACGTTGATCACGTCAGCATCTACTTTGGCAAGCCGGATGAACAGGCCATTGACCACATGACGGTCGAGCAGGCCAGGCAATGGCTTGATGAGGGACAGTTCCCTGTCGGCTCGATGGGGCCCAAGATCGAAGGCACCGTCAACTTCCTGGAAGCATCCGGCAAAAGCGAAGCCCGTGTGATCATCGGCCCGTTGCACAGGGCCGTCGACGCAGTCGCCGGTCGCATTGGTACGCAGATCACAAAGACATAGTGCCATGTAACACGGCAATTGATGGATGTGGTTGGGTCGTGCGGCATGGGTCCGCCCTGGCGGACCCGTGTGGTACACTCTCAAAACGCAAGCAAGAAGGCCGTTACCCATGCCGCCGAATCCTCAATTGACGAGTAATAGAGCAATAGACGCCTCGCGCGGTTATCGGTGATATGTAGTGTTATCCCTCGTGGGTGACGAGGAGTGGCACTCGTCAACGAAGACACGTGGATCAGCATTGCAAAACGGATTGGGCTTTGTGTTGCGTTGCGAGCACTTCACCGCAGGCGAGCAATGCCGGACGGTTGTCCTCCCAGCAGCGTTTGGGGGAATCGTGTGAGGGTAGCTCGAGCGTGATTATTGGAATGTTCCGCTCGATACCGGCCCAGGTGCCGAAGCTGCCCGGCGTTGAGTAGCCGATCGACGAGGTCACCGGGTATGCGTTATGGGACTGCATGATCGCCGCCATCGCCTCACCCGATCCGTCATAGTTGTTGCAGTAACGACGGTCGCCGATTGAATGGATCGCAATGATCGCCGCCGGTCTGTAACGCTCGACAGCCGTTATCGCAGCGCGAGTCTCCGGTTCGCTTGCGGGCTTACTGCCGCCGTACATGCGACTGCGCTTTGACAATCGGGTCCAACTGTCCGTCGGGAAGTTGCGGTTGATGTCGATCTTATGGGCATTGCGGCGCTTACGCCGCTCATATCCATCCGGATTGATGACCGGCACGATCACCCACCGCGTGTCAGCTCCCGCCGCATGCTCCGTATCCAGAAGCTCAATCAGTCGTCGCGCGATGAAGACGCTCTTCGGTTCATCTCCGTGGACGCCGCCGACAATCAGGACGGTTCGCTCAGGCACGTTACCGCGAACGTAGGCTTCGATCGGCCGCCATTCAACCGATTTGCCGATTATCACCAGCATGATGCTTTCACCGCGCACAAAAAACGCCGACCCGATAGCCGGCGTGTGCGTCCCGTGTATGCATGTCTCCGTTCGGACCGCCGCACCCGGTACGAGCCACAGGCTGTAGTCGGCCTCCGCCTTCGGCGGATCAGCGCAAGCTGAAGCTCGCGGCTCGCTTACGCGAGAGTTCTGAAATGCGCCCCTGACCGTGTATCCGATCTACACGGAGATCTTCTCGCCACGACGTGTGAGCCGCGTGCGAAGACGCGAGGTGCGCGAAGTCGACCGCCGTGTCGGCCGGACATCGGCTACGGCACGCGTCTTTGCCTCACTCGGCGCTTCAAAGAAGCTGCCAAGGTTGCGAATCCGCTCCTGCCGCCGGCGAACCAGCGTATCCAGTGTTGGCCGCTTCAGATCGTTCAGGGCCGCAACAATGAATTTCTCAAGATTCGCAGCCGCCTTCTCCGGATCACGATGAGCGCCGCCGATCGGCTCCGGGATTACCTCATCGACCAGCCCCAGCTTGCTCAGATCACGGGCGGTTAGTTTCAGCGCCTCGGCGGCGTGTTTGCGCTGTTCGGCGGTCCTCCACAAGATGGCCGCGCACCCCTCCGGCGAGATTACCGAATAGAACGAGTGCTGAAGCATGGCCACACGATCCCCCACACCCACGCCCAGCGCACCGCCGCTGCCGCCCTCACCGATCACCACGCATACGATCGGCGTGCGCAAACGGGCCATCTCCATCAGATTCTTGGCGATCGTATAGGCGATGCCGCGCTCTTCGGAGCCGATTCCGGGATAGGCGCCCTGCGTATCGATCAGGCACACCACCGGTAGCCTATACTTCTCGGCAAGTTTCATCTTCTGGAGCGCCTTGCGATACCCTTCCGGATGGGCGCAGCCGAAGTTGCACGCGATCCGCTCCTTGACCTCCTTGCCCTTGTTGTGGCCAATGAACATGATCTTGTGGCCACCAACCCGGGCGAAGCCGGTGATGATGGCCTTGTCATCGCTGTAGGTACGATCGCCGTGAAGCTCGCAGAAATCGCGGAAGATCATGCGGAGATAGTCGGTGGAGAGCGGCCGCTTCGGATGCCGCGCGACGAGCACCGTCTCCCAGGGTGTCAGGCTCCGGTAGAGGCGTTTGATCATCGTGCGAAAGCGGGTGCGCTGCTGTCGGATATCCGCCGACAGATCGCGCCCACCGTCGCGCTGTTCGCGCTCCATCTCCTCGATGTCGTGCTGAATACGAAGGAGCGGCTTCTCGAACTCGAGGAACCCGCCCACGCTCGCTGCGGCTGCACCGGACGACGTAACCGTCGGTTCGCTGCTCATAATGTTGCTCACACACTCAGCCAGTACACCTGGCTGGGTAGGAAACGAGCACCCGCGCCAATGATGCTCAAAACAGGAAAGCCTATTCCGATAATCGGTCAACGGCAAGCTCGTTCAGCAAGTTCCTTGAAGCAAACGAGCCGACCTACCGTGCCTGGATGCAGACGTAAACTATTGCAATACAAATAGTTATAGCCCCTTCCGGGGCGACGTTCGCTGGAGCGGTTTGTTTGTTTGTTTTTGCATTAGGCTCTGGACACGCTGCACGACGGTGGTGAATTCGTCGATCGCCGCCCCGGCATCAACACTGCGAAACGCGATCCGGACCAGCAGGGTGTCCAAGTCACGCATGATCGAACGCCTCTGCTGAGCCACAGGATCGGCCCGCACATCCACGTTGACAACAACCTGGTCGAGCGGGTCAAGCTCGAAGTTGAGCGACACCTGTTTGTAACGCTGGTTGATCGCGTCAATTGTCACCGTCACGACGTCCTCCTGACCCGGGTAGACCTGCTTAATGCCTTTTGCCGCGGCCCCAAGGCGGAACACAACCTGACCGAACCATACCTGAAGCGCGGCGGGAATCGAGCGATCCTCCGGCATGATTTGGTTGGCGATCTGATCGAAACGGCCCGCCGCCATCAGATCACGGATAGGCTGAACGGACGGAACGGTCGGAGTCGGTTCCGGATTGCTCGGTGTTCGTACCGGTTCTGCATCCTTACCGGTTGGCGTTGCGGCAGGTGTTGGTGCGGTGGTCGGTACGTCAGGCGTGTCATGCGTCGGTGCTGTCCGTGTGTCCACAGTCTCATCCACGGATGACTCTCCACTCGTGACGGCCTTGATGGCTTCGTTATCAACCGGTCCGCCCTGCTGTCCCGCATCCTGCGTTCCCGTGCCTTGCTCTCCCAAGACGGTTTGCCCAGTGGAACTCGACTCGTCGCTCTCCGTTGGTGATGGAGCTTCACGGGCAAGCGACGGTGGAAGTACGACATCGAGCGTCACCTGAATCTCAGTCCGTTGCGGGCCGATGGCCTTGCGAGGCGAAGCAGTTCCGTAGATCTCCGTGATCGGACCGGCGGCCGTGTACCCGTTGGCTTCAATCCAATCTTGGATGACTGCGTAATCCCGGCGCATCGAGACGGGGCGGCCCTCGATCACTCTGTAGGCGACGACTTCGGGACGCTGCTGAGCGATTTGAAAAGGCGACTCAGCCTGATGATCGCGGTCGAGCATGAACCCGATCCGGCTGCGACGCGACCCGGTCGGTGAATCCGTAGCGCTGTCCAGATAACGTATGAACATGGCCCCGTCCAAACCGTGTTTGCCCATGTATTCTCGAACCTGCGCAAGTACCGGTCCTGCGGTCCAGTACGGCCCGCTGTGTTCAAGGAACACAAGCCGCGTAGGAACAGTCTCCTTAACCGCGACGGCCTGTGCAGCAGATCGGCGTTCTGGGGGTGTAGGGCGTTCGTCTGCCGGTTCCGTTTGGCACGCACACGGCGTTGCCGCCCACGTAATCAGCCAGCCGATCACAACCGTTGACATAAACCGTTTCCACGCAACAACGTTGTTACCCACGACATGGGGGAGGGTTGCGGCAAAATTGTTCAGTTACCTGCCTTGGCTGAAATGTCAAGCGCGAAAACCTGCGAGCGATCTGCGGAGGTTGCCGTAAACGGGCACGTGTTGTCACATCCGATCCACCGCAGTGGGGCGCTCCATACCGCAACGCGGGTTGCGCGGACACGCCGGCAGCCTGTTCGGTCGGCAACCGAGCCGTTACCATCGCCTGATGCAGGCCGCCACATGCCTGCCGAGAACACACCATCTTTTGAGAGGATCCGTCGTGCAGGACAACACCACAACCCTGGCCGAACTGATCAAGCTCGTCGATGACTTCGTGGCCGAACGGTGCTGGGAGCCGTTTCACGACCCGAAGAACCTGTCCTGCTCGATTGCGATCGAGGCGGCTGAGCTGATGGAGCACTTTCAGTGGCTTCGCAGCGACCAGCTCGATTCAGTTCGAGACGACCCGCGTACGATGGATCAGATTCGCGAGGAGCTTGCCGACATCACGGCATACGTCCTGTCGTTTGCCAGCACGATGGGGATCGACGTGTCGTCGGCACTTATGGAGAAGATGCACAAGAACGCCTCGAAGTATCCAGCCGACAAGTTCCGCGGCCGATTCCGGTGACCTCCGTAGGTTGGGTCATCGATCCATCTTCTCTTCTGGGCGGGTACGCCATGTATTCTGGATGTCGAGATAACGATTTTGATGTTTCTCGAGCATCTCTCGATTACGGTCCCCCGTCAGCGAAGAATCGCTCCCCCCACCTCGAAACGAGGTGGGCCACCCGACCTTGGGCAAAGCCTTGAGAGCCGTCAGAAACACGTCCGCCGCGGCGCGTTGCGCTTTGGTCATGTCACTGTTGCTCCACATCCAAAGTTCCTTCCGTGCGAAAGCGTGATCACGCAAGCGTGAACCATGCCAACCGACCGTTTCTGAATACGGATACTGTGTTGTACCACGCTGCGTCCATCGAGGGTGGTGGCCCGCCACCGTTCCCGTGAGTGTGTGAATGTCAAGCGGCGACGCCAGACCATTGAGCATATATGCGTACCTGCGCAGTCCTTTCGGCCATCCAATTGGGGTATATTGGTGGGCGCGCCGCTTCATACGCAGTATACAGGTGCAAGGAGCAGCCAGATGGAAACGCCGGCCAGTATGCAACCGCAGCCAAACGAACCTTCGACGATCGCCGAACCCGGTCTCGATCCGACTCGGGAGCGCACACCACGCGGAAGGATCCTGGTACTACTGACCACGGTCTGGGCTGTCGCGTTTATCGTCGTCGGGACCTGGGCCACATACTGGGCTGCCCAGCGAAACGATCAATATCAACTCATCAACCTTGGCCAGTGCGTCTACGAAGGTGGGCGCATGTATGTCGATTGCTGGGAGAACAAACCGCCCGGAATCGCGTGGATCAACGCGCTGGGTATTGCACTGAGTAGCGGCGGGCAATTGGGGGCATGGCTGTTGCCCGGTGTGACGGCGTTGCTGTGCTTGGCTGGCGTGGGTTACGCTATGGCGCGCACCATCAGCGTTACCGCCTCTTGCTGCTCTGTAGCATTGGCGTCCGTTGTGTACAGCCTGCGGCTCTACGACACGCCATCGATCAACCCGGATTATTACTCGTCGATGTTCGAGCTGGCAGCCTGTTCCATGTGGTTCCTGTCGCTCGCTGCCGAGCGTCGAGGGCCTCGTTTCCTGTGGGGACTTGCGGCCGGACTTGTCTGGGCGGCCGCGGCCTCGTGCAAGCATACCGGCATCGTTGGACTGTTGGCTTTGTCAGTGGTCACGATCGTTGTGATCGCATGCCGTCGTGGCAACTACCGACACTGGTTAGTGTCGTGTCTTTGGACGTGGATCGGGCTTGCACTGGGGCTCGGGGCTGTCGCGGGAGTCTTCGCCTATCGTCAGACACTCGGTCCGGCGTGGGAGGCGATCTTCGGATTCAACCGTGATCTGCTGAGCTGGGAGAGCATGAGCGGCGCGCTTAGATCCTGGTCGCGGGTGTGGGCGGGGCTTGGAACTATTCAGCTCGCATTGTGGCTGGGCCTGCTCGGAGCGATCGTCACGTTGTACACCGGTAGAGCCAGCCACATGGCACGAGCGATCGTCAGCGTAATGCTCTTGTGGTGGATCGCACAGGTCCTGGGCGCGCTGACCGGGCCGAGCCAGTCAATGCGATACTGGCAGGCGACGTTTCCACCTGTGCTCCTGATGGCCGGTGTGGGTATCTATCACCTGGAGGATACATTTCGGCAGTTGGACAAGGTCGGACGCGCCGCGCTCACGGTTATAACGGTGACGGTGATTCCGCTTCTTGCCCTGCCGCTTGCCGAGCACCATCGACACGGTCTGGCCACGTCGTACCTCACGTACACAAGCGATAAGACCGAACGCAACCGCCTTGAGGTTGTGGGGCAACAAATTCAAGAGGCTGTTCCTGACGCGGAGCCGATATATGTCTGGGCATACGACGCGGGGACTTATCTCTACGCGAACCGGCGACCGGCCAGCCGCTTCACATACCCCCGATCGCCTCAGCAGATGCACGAGATACTTGCCGACCTGGCAGCCGGGAAAGCCCGTGCAATCCTTGTTCCGGAACACCGGTCGCATGAATTCGACCTATGGTGTGACGAGGCCTGTCATCAGCGGCTGAGCGAGGTGCTCGCCCGCTACGAGATGAAAACAACGGTCGGCCCGTATAACGTCTGGGCCCGACCCGCCGAGGACGCGCCTAACGGAGGAGATCGTCCATAGATGCCTGATATGAACCTTGCCATTACACGCTCAGTGTCCCCCCAGATAGGTCGCTGCGAGCTGACATTCGTCGAGCGCGAGCCAATTGACTATGCACTTGCCGCAGAACAGCACTGGCAGTACGTCGCCATGCTTCGGGATTGCGGGCTAAAGGTCGAATTGCTTCCTGCGGACGACCGACATCCCGACTGCTCGTTCGTCGAGGACGCGGCCGTGGTCTTCGATGAGCTTGCCGTCATAGCGAATATGGGCACGTCCGCGCGCCAGGGTGAGGAAGTGGCTGTGGAACGGGCCCTCAAGTCCCATCGATCGATCGTTAAGATGCATGCCCCGGCCACGCTCGACGGTGGCGACGTGCTACAGATGAATCGGAGCGTATTCGTAGGGCTTTCAGCCAGGACCAACGAAGCCGGCGTCGAGATGCTCCGTCGAACGCTTACGCCGCTTGGCTATCAGGTCAAGCCGGTTCGTGCCGAAGGCTGCCTACATCTCAAGAGTGCCTGCACCGCGCTCGACGACCACACGCTTCTGGCGAATCCCGCGTGGGTGGATTTGGAGCCATTCGCAGACGTCCGTGTTGTTGCTGTGCCCGCCGAAGAACCCCGGGCTGCGGACATTCTGCGGCTCAACGACCTCATTTGCATGCACAGCGGGTTCCCGCGAACGCGGGAGTTGCTCGAGACGCTGGGTGTTGCCGTCAGGACTATTGACCTTTCGGAATTCATCAAGGCCGAAGCCGGTCCGACTTGCCTGAGTATTCTGCTATCGAGTGCCGAACAGCAGTAAAGTCAATCATCATCTGAGGGACAAAGTGCAGTCACTTACGCCGGGGCCGGCTGCTCGGCGGATAGTGGGTCGATCATCGAAGCCTCGATGAATGCACGAGCCCGCGCCTGGCAAGACTCACACCGCCTGCATGGTCGAGGACCACTGCGCTGACACGTCCATGTTTTCTCGAGCGGGACTCCGAAGCGCCGGGCAAGCTTCACCGCCTGCGACAGGCTGACGTCTATCAAAGGAGCCTCCACACGAACGTTTGACCCTGGTGTGGGCAGGTTTTCCATCATGAGGTTGAACGAGTGTAGGAACTCATGCCGTCGGTCTGTCGTGCCTCCGTCACCAACGATGCCAAGGTGCGATTCATCACACAGGCTTGACAGTCCCGTGACGACTGTCTTGGCGCCGGCGCGCAGCGCGCACTGAACACCGACGGACAGCAAGACCGGCGTGAAACCGCGTAGTGTTGCCTCCGACAGTGCGTCCGTCACCCCGTACACCCCAGTGCGATCGGCGTGCAATCCGGAAAGGCCGGGAAACTCTTGCTGCAGTTCGGTTACATGTCCCATCGTAAGCGCCATCACACTTGAAAACGGTAGGGTCGCCCGAAACGCCTCAACCGCCCTCAGCTCAGCGGATGCGGACTGCTGCCCATATGCGACGTGCACGAGAATCAGGTCATTATCCGCGGCACAGCGCGCAGCCGCAACAGCCCCCTTGATCCCACCACCGGTCAACACGACTATGCGAGACACGACACCTCCTCCACACACGACTTATTGAACTGCGTTTGTCACCCGTCATTATCGGCATCACCGCCGCGTTGTGCACATCGAATCTTCTCGACACGGCAGGCCGGCGCTCCTGCAGGCGGGCTTGCGACCCTGTCCTCTGGCCGATACGCTTGGGATCTTGCATGATAACAGCTTGACCCCGAAGGAGGCTATGATGCCTGAAGTAGCGCCGTTTGCCGCCATACGTTTCAACGCCGACCGCACCAGAGGCGATGTCTCCAACCTGTTGGCTCCGCCCTACGACGTGTTGGACCAAGACGACAAGGACGCGTTGCTCGCCGGGAGCGACCACAACATCGTGGCGATCGACCTGCCGCACATCCCGCCCAAATCAGCCGGTCCGCCACAAGCCTACGAGCGGTCCGCCCACCGGTTGCAGGAATGGCTCTCCGATGGGACGCTCGTACGTGACGCCGACACGGCGCTCTACCTCTATCACCAGCGATTCGAGTACGCGGGTAAGTCCCACACGCGCCGGATGTTCATCGCTCGTGTTCGATTGCAGCCGTTCTCCGAAGGCTCGATCCTTCCGCACGAGCAGACCTTCGGCGGCCCCAAGGAAGACCGCCTCGCCCTGATGAAGGCCACACGATGTCAGCTCTCCCCCATCTTCGGCCTGTATACCGACTCCGACGACCGCGTAGGCAAGGTGTTTGCCGCAACTGCGTTGAAACCTCCCAGTGTCACAGCGAGGCTTGATGATGTCGAAAACCGCATGTGGATCGTAACAGACGCCAACGTTGTTGACACGGTATTGTCAGCCCTGGCGGACAAGCAGGTTTACATCGCCGATGGTCACCATCGCTACGGAACGGCCCTTCTGTACCGCGACTTCTTGGCGCAGCAACAAGGCGGTTCACTGCCCTTGGACCACCCGGCCAACTACGTCATGTTTGTGCTGGCAAGCATGGACGATCCCGGCCTCTTGATCCTCCCGTACAACCGTGTGCTGGCAGACATCGATCTTGACACTCTGATAGATGCCTGGTCAGAAGGAGCCGATCCGATTGACTCAGGTAAGAGTGATGTCGTGCTGTGGGACGGCAAGACAGGACGTGAAACGCCGCTGCGCTTTACTAATCGTGACATACTAAAGACACTGGAGCCGAGCCAGTGTGACGCTTGGTGTAAGCTTGACTATGCGTACCTGCACCGGTACCTGATCGACGAACTGCTCGCCAAGAAACTTGGCGGCCAGCAGCCCAAGGTGCGATATGTCAAATCGAGCGAGGATGCCAAGGAGACCGCCCGAAATGAGTCCGGTGTCGCCCTGCTGGTCAACGCCACGCCAATGGCACACCTGCGCGCCGTCAGCGAATCCGGCGGTTTGATGCCCCAAAAAAGCACCTACTTCCACCCGAAACTCGCGACGGGTTTGACGATAAACCCATTGATGTGAATGGAACGGCACACTTGGTGGAGGCGGTGCGGTAATTAACAGCCCCGGCAATTGAGGTTCCGATTGCGAGCACGGCAAATAGGTGTGTCCTGGACAGCTGTGATTCCCAAGCTGCAGACAGTCAGCGAAGAATCCTGTAAAATCACACCCAGATGACTGAAACGAACACTACGACCGGCGGGAGCGACTACCAAGGCAATGGGCGCACTCCGCCCAGAACGGGGATCCTTGCGCTTATCGGCAACACGCCCCTTCTGCCGATCCGCAAGATCAACCCGAATCCCAAAGTCGAGATCTTCGCCAAGCTCGAAAGAGCCAATCCGGGAGGCTCGGTCAAGGATCGGATCGCCCTGTACATGATCGAGGAGGCGGAGCGCACCGGGGAGCTTACCGAGGGCAAGACAATCCTGGAGGCAACGTCGGGGAACACCGGTATCGGCTTGGCGATGGTTGCGGCGGTTAAAGGCTACCCCATTCTCCTGGCCATGAGCGAGGGAGTGTCGGAGGAACGGCGCAAGATACTGGCCGCATTGGGCGCGGAGTTTTTGTTGACCCCGGCTGATCAGGGCACCGACGGAGCGATCGAGCGCGCTTACGAGCTTGCCGCAGAGGAATCCGACAAGTTCTTCATGCCGGATCAGTTCAACAACTGCGCCAACATTCTCGCGCATTATGAGACGACAGCGCCGGAGATCTGGGAGCAGACACGGGGACGCATTACTCATTTCGTGGCCAGCATGGGCACGACCGGCACACTCGTGGGTTGTTCCAAACGGCTCAAGGAGTTGAATCCCGATATCCGCATCATCGGTGTGGAACCGTACCTGGGACATCGCATTCAGGGGCTGAAGAACCTTAAAGAGGCCTACGTACCCGGAATCTACACTCCCGAGGCAACTGACCAGAAAATCAACATCGAGGATGATGCTGCCTATGAGATGGCACGAAGGCTGGCGCGCGACGAGGGGTTACTAGTTGGCATGAGCTCCGGTGCCGCGATGCACGTTGCCTGCGAGATAGCCAAGGAGTTGGATTCAGGTGTTGTGGTCACGATACTGCCGGATGGTGGCGAGCGCTACCTCTCCACACCGCTATTCCAGGTTACACAGCCCGAGGTCGCCCCGGTCAAGTTACACTTCTTCAATACGCTGTCCCGTCGGTATGAGCCATTTGAGCCGATCTCCGGTGGCACCAAAGTCACGATGTACTCGTGCGGACCCACGGTTCATCGAAGGCCTCACCTGGGTATCCTGCGCCGGATGCTGGCGGACGATCTGGTTCGCCGCACCCTGGAGCTCGCCGGTTATGACGTTGAGCACGTGGTGAGCATCACCGATTTTGATGACAACACAATCAAGGAATCCGAGCGCACTGGAAGGGCCATGCCGGAGTTATGCGCCCAGTACGAGGCCGAGTTCCATGACGATCTGCGTGCACTCGGCATCAAGCCGGCGGATTCTTACGCCCGTGCCTCGGAGTCGGTGGACGACATGGTGGCCCTAACGCGTTCGCTAGTCGATCGCGGTTATGCCTACGAGAAGAACCGTTCTGTGTACTTCAATATCAGCAGAGTGGACAGCTACGGTGAGCTCTCCGGCAAGGATCTCGGCAAGATCAGGATCGGCGCTACTGTGGATCTGGAGCGATACGACAAGGAGGACCCGCGCGACTTCACGCTCCTGCGGAGATCGACTCTCTCCGAGATGCGAAAGGGGATTAGCTGTAAGACCGATTGGGGAAACGCCCATCCAAGCTGGCATGTGCACTGCTCTGCGATGGCCCGGGCGAAACTCGGCGACCGCTTCGACATCCATGCGGCGTCAACCGACCTCATTTTCCCGCACAACGAGAACGAGATCGCCCAGAGCCGTGCTCTAATCGGCGAACCGCAAGCCCGCTTCTGGATCCATTCGGAGCTTGTTCTGGCCAAGGGAAGAAAGATGACTTATGCCGAAGATACGTGCATAGTCCTTCCCGACCTGGTCAAGAAAGGTTACTCGCCGCGCGAACTACGTTTCTTCATGCTTCAAAGCCATTACCGCCAGCCGGTGCACCTCAGAGAAGACAGGCTCGAGGCCGCACAGGCATCGTTGCGAAGGCTGGACGAGTGCATGGCCAATCTGGCGGCCATCACTGAACCGGGTCCGCGAGTGCCTGAGCTCGAGGCCTCGATTGTCGCGATGAAAGAAGGCGTGCGGGAGGCACTCTTCGACGACTTGAACATATCGGCCACTCTTGCCGCCCTGTTCCATCTTGTCCGTCAAGCCAACTACCTCACAAGCCAGGGCAGGCTCTGGCGGGATGACGCACGCGACGTCGAGACCGCCCTGCGAACCGTGGATGAAGTACTAGCAATTCTCCCACCCTACGAGGAGCCCACGGAGCTACCGTCTGAGATTCAGGATCTTGTCCAGACTCGCGAAGAGGCCCGCAACAAGAAGGACTTTACCCTTGCGGACAAGATCCGGGATGGACTTGCAGACCGCGGCTACATCGTCGAGGACATCCCCAGCGGCACCCGGATCAAACGCAAGCCGTAACCCGCTCTCGGCGAATCACACATGGACGACCTCCGCCTTCTATGCTGACTTACCTATCCGCCGTGTCCACCGGCCAACGATTCGCGTACGATAGTAGCATGCCGATTATTCGCGACGATGCTGTTGTCCTAGCCCGTCTCGACTACTCCGAAACCTCGCAGGTGATCGTGTTGCTCACACGACTCCACGGCAAGGTGCGGGCGATCGCTAAGGGGATCAAACGAAGCACGAAGACACGATTCGCCGCCGCCATCGATCTGCTTGATTTCGGGCAGGTTGTCGTCAGCAGCCGGCAGGAGCGCACCGCAAGCCTGGCTACGCTCACCGAATGGAAGCAGACGCGGAGCCTGTCGGGCCTGCGCGAGAAGCTTCCCCGCATCCACGCGGCCCAGTACGCCACCGAAGTCACGGGACATCTGACTGAGGATTGGGACCCGCACACGGAACTCTTCGACGCGCTGGCGGCAACGGTGGTTGAGCTGTCAGAGGCAACGGAACCGCTCGTGCCGGTGGTGGCCTATCAGCTCCGGATGCTCGATTCGATCGGTTCCCTTCCGCGCTTCGACGCGTGCATGCTCTGCGGCCGTGACAAGATCCTGACACACTTCTCGTCGTTCGAAGGCGGCTTGATCTGCCGGCACTGCGAGCCGACCCAGATCGAGAAGTGGGAGGTGGCGCCGGCCACGCTCGACACCCTACGGCAATTCGGGGCAGGGCGGTCCGACGCCAACGTGGGCTCGGTGGCGGCTGCGTTCGGCGTGCTCAACTACCACATCGCTCATCTGATGGGCCGTGAGCCGCTCCTGGCTTCGAGACTCGTTCCCACCGCCCGACGTCGCACGGTCGAGTGACGTGCCTAGAAAGTCATAAGCGCGGGCATGATTACGCCCACCGTCCGAAAAGAGTTGCTACCGACTGACTCCCGGGAACCGCATTTAGGGATGTTCCCGTGCCCGCTCGGGTCAGGGTGTTTACGCGTGACATGGCCGAAGCGGGAACGGTTCACTATACGGACTGCGGTGTTGGCTGATTCGAATATCAAGCTTCAAAACCGTCATCCCAATACGAATCTGGAGCGTTTTGAGCGAGTCTGATCCAAGCGGGCGGTGGCGTAACTACAGGGCCGCACCGCACGCGACCGTTTGACGCAATCGCACCCTACAGTATGATCCACACGCGGCTTTCTGAGGCTGTGAGTTTTTGGAGTACCCTGATGGCTACGGCACGACGATGGGTTTACCACTTTGGCGGGGGCAAGGCGGACGGCAAAGGGAGTGAGAAGGCGCTTCTGGGCGGTAAGGGCGCGGGCCTTGCCGAGATGACGCGGATCGGGCTCCCCGTGCCGCACGGCTTCACCATCACGACCGACGCCTGCGCGCAGTATAACCAGCGCAGCGGCAAGTGGCCGACAGGGCTCGAAAAACAGGTCCGCGAGATGGTGGGCAAGCTCGAGCACGCCTCGAAGAAGAGCTTCGGAGGCCCGAACGATCCGCTACTTGTCTCAGTGCGATCGGGAGCTGCGCGCTCCATGCCCGGGATGATGGAGACGATTCTGAACCTCGGGCTCAACGATAAATCGGTCGAAGGCCTCGCGGAGGTATCCTCGAACCGTCGGTTCGCGCTCGATGCCTATCGCCGCCTGATCATGATGTACGGCTCGATTGGCCAGGGCATTGACCGGGAGCATTTCGATAGTGCGTTCGACGAAGTGAAACAAACGCGGACACGCCCGCGACTGGGACGCGTCAACGGCAAACGTATCCTCGATACCGACGTCAATGCCGAGGAACTCGATTACTTAGTCGGCGAGTTCAAACGCATTTACCGGGTGCACTGCGGCGAGGAATTCCCGCAGAATCCGTTCGATCAATTGAAAGGTGCGATCAGCGCGGTCTTCGATAGCTGGATGGCTGAGAAGGCCGCCACCTACCGACGCATCGAAAGAATCACCGGTCTAAAGGGTACGGCCGTCAACGTCTGCTGGATGGTCTTCGGCAATATGGGTGATGACAGCGGCACCGGTGTGTGCTTCACGCGCGACCCCAGCACGGGTGAGCCGGTTTACTACGGTGACGTGTTGATCAACGCCCAGGGTGAGGATGTCGTTGCCGGTATACGGACGCCTATGAAGCTTGACGAGCTCAAGACGCGCATGCCGGAAGTCTATGATCAGCTCGAGGCCGTCCGCGTCATCCTGGAAGTCCACTACAAGGACATGCAGGATCTGGAGTTCACGCTCGAGCGCGGCAAACTGTACATACTGCAGTGCCGTGTTGGGAAGCGTTCACCGGCGGCTGCTTTCAAGATCGCCGTCGACCAGGCGACGAAGGGCCTGATCTCGTCCGCGGCGGCCAGGCAGCTCGTCAAGAAGAAGTACCTTCCGAAGAAGTACGCCACCGCCGCCACCAAGGCAATCATCACCAAAGACCAGGCGATTCAGCGGATCCGGGATGTGGACATCGAGCGGCTCTTCTACCCGATCATTGACCGGCATGTGCCCCTCATGGAGCTGGAATCCAGAATGCTGGGCGAGGGAATCAGCGCCGTGCCGGGCGCCGCTTGCGGCGTGGTGGCCTTCTCGGCCGAGATGGCTGAGGCCCGCGCCGACGAAGGCGCCAAGGTAATCCTCGTCCGCAAGGAGACCTCGCCGGAAGACGTCGGTGGTATGCACATCGCAGTGGGGATCCTGACCGCGACCGGCGGAAAGACGTCGCACGCAGCCGTGGTCGCGCGCGGTTGGGGCAAGTGCTGCATCGTCGGATGCGATGCCCTCGATATCGACTACAACGCCAAGAGGATGACACTGGGCGAGAAGCTCATTCGAGAGGGTGATTCGATCACGCTCGACGGCGGTACCGGGGAAATCTTCGAGGGGGAAATCCCGCTCGACCGTCCTACCACCTCACCGGAATACAAGACGCTGCTGAACTGGTGTGACAAGCGGCGCCGATTGGGGGTCCGGGCCAACGCGGATACACCGGCCGATGCGAAAAAGGCCCTCGAGATGGGCGCGGAAGGCATCGGTCTGTGCCGCACAGAGCACATGTTCTTTGATTCGTCGCAGCCGGAGCGTATCCGTGCGATGCGCGAGATGATCATTGCGCAGTTGGAGGATAAGCGCCGCCGGGCCCTCGACAAGCTGCTGCCCTATCAGCGGGATGACTTCGAGGGCATCTTCGAGGTCATGGACGGGCGACCCGTGACAATCCGGCTTTTGGATCCCCCGTTGCACGAGTTCCTGCCGAAACGTAACAACAAGGAGGCACTACAGGAGGTCGCCGAGGATCTGAACATCACGGTTGAGCAGATCGTCCGGCGGATCGAACAGCTCGAGGAAAATAATCCGATGCTCGGTCACCGCGGCTGCCGTATCGCTATCACCTACCCGGAGATCCTCGAGATGCAGGTCCGGGCGATCATCGAGGCTGCCATCAATTGCAAAGAGCGAGGCATCAAGGTGCTGCCGGAGATCATGATCCCGCTTAGCATCAGTTGGACGGAGCTGATGATCCTCGTGGGCCGCGTCCGTACCGTCGCCGATGCCGTACTCAAGGAGCGAAACAGCAAGGTGAAGTATCTCGTGGGCACGATGATCGAAACCCCGCGGGCGGCGCTGGTGGCCGGTCGTATGGCCGAGGTCGCCGAGTTCTTCAGCTTCGGAACCAACGACCTTACGCAGCTCACGATGGCCTTGTCGCGCGACGACGCCGGCCGATTCCTGCCGGACTATGTAGATCCGCACAGGGCGAACATCTTCCCCGTCCATCCCTTCCAGTCGATTGACGTCAAGGGTGTGGGGAAGCTGGTGCGAATGGCTTGCGTGGACGGCCGGGCAACGCGCAAGAACCTCAAGCTCGGCATCTGCGGCGAGCACGGCGGTGATCCTGCATCGATTGTGTTCTGCGAAGAACTCGGCTTGAACTATGTCTCGTGCAGCCCCTACCGCGTGCCGATCGCGAGACTCGCCGCCGCCCAGGCTGTCATCTCGGCCACGCGTGTGGCTCCACGTGTCCTTAAGAGTAACTCGAAGCCGAGGTCAGTCGTGCGCCCCACGAAGGCGAGGGCAAAGGCCGCCAAGAAGACGACCCGAAAGACTGCAGTCAGGAAAAGCTCTAAGCGAAAGAAAACCAAACGCGCCAGGGCCTAACAACAAGCACAGGCAGCTCGGTGATGTACGCGACGTACAGCGGGCAAGGCCGTACGGGCAAACACAAAACCGGTCGAGTTCACCTCGAAGCAGCGTGGATAAACAAGTGCCGTACTCCAAAAGCCCGCATCGGAGTGTGGCTCGTACGCGCTGTGCCCTGTGCATCAACCGGCGGCAGGACCGCTCACTGGAAAGACAAGTGTGAAGGTCGTACCCGTCTCGGCGTTGCTGGTAACGGTGATCGTACCGTTATTCTCCTCGATCAGATCGCGGGATAGGGCAAGGCCCAGGCCGCTGCATCGCTTGCAACCTTCCAGCGTCGCCGACTTGGAGCTGTGGAACGGATCGAAAATATGCGATAGCCGGTCGGGCGGGATGGGTTCGCCCGTGTTGCTCACCTCGATGTCCACACGATCCCCCTGACGCTCGGCTGAGACGGTCAGCCGCCCGTACCGCGAGGGTGCCATCGCCTCACGAGCGTTGAGGAACAGGTTGAACAGAACCTGTTGAAGCTGAAGCGCATCGGCCCAGACCCTGATCGAATCATCCACCTTGATCGAAAAACGGATGCCGTCCTTGGACAGGTCGCGGCACAGGCTGGCGGCTGCATCCTTGGCGGCAGCTCCCACCGAAACCGACTCGCGCTGTGCCGGCTTGGCTGCACTGATCTCCAGTACGCGCTCCGACATCGCGAGCAACATCTGCACGTGTTTCACCGTGACGGTGAGCGCCTTTTTATGCAGTTCGACGTCGCCGGCTTCTAGGGCCGCCTTGGCATACGATAGAATCGGCGTCAGGAGGTTGTTGACCTCGTGACCGATGATTGCGGCTGCCGTCCCCAGGCTCGAAAGCTGCTGCGCCTGGCGAACCTGAGCCTTGAGCAGGTCAAAGTTCTCCTCGAGCTCGGTAAGCTGAGTCTCGACGGCGGTCGCCGGAACGTCTTGGGACGCGGGTCCGGGCGATGCCGACGGATTGTCGGACGGACATGTGCGAACCGGCGGCTTTCTGGCCATTTTCATTGGCAATCCTTAGTGTGCTTGTGTTACGGTTTGCAGCGCTTAGATCGAATGTATCGGCAGTGACGATCCCAACTCTTGAAGGGGCGGTAACCGTCGTGGATGCAACAGCCCAGTTTCACGCAGTCCTAGAGTTGCTTGGGCGCCTGGATATCGAGGTGCGGCACGAGCACTTCGGCGGTGGCGGTGGCGGTCTCTGCGAGGTTCACGGTCGCAGGATCGTTTTTGTAGACCTGGACGCGGATGCGGCTACACGACTGGAGCGCTGCGTCCTGGCCCTCTCATCCCTTCCCGAATTCGACACGGTGTACGTGCCACCAGTGTTGCGAGAACTGATCGAACGGATCAGCGATTGAATAACGTGACCTTAATCGGATTCCTCGTCCACGGGGTATGGATGTGTGTAAAAAGCAGGTTCCCGCCGAACTCATTGGCCCGGGCAAGGCTCATCTCCCCGAAAGCCGTTGCCCGAGCCCCCGAATTCGGCGGGGTCGCCCGCAGAGGAAAAGTGTTCTGTGGGACCTGGGACTACACTCTTTCAGCCGTGTTGTGTGCTGTCTTCGGTCCGGTGCGGCGTAATGCGTCAGGTCGTTAAGTCGTATCAGTAGGCTAAGTAGCATTCACCGTGCCAAAGCAATAGCTCCTACGTCCACCACCCGGTGAACTGTGGTAACGTTATTATTTGCAGATAGTTACAATCGATCATGTCGAGGCGCATCGCCAGATCTGGCACGGCCGGAGGGGTGGGGTATGGAACGGGTGGGGAACAATTACTGGGTACTATTACCCAAAAAAGCGATCACCTCCAGGTTGCGGGCGGCTTTTTCGGTCTACGACGGAGCCGTCCGTCGGGGTAACAACGCGACAACTATCAGCAGCGGAATCATCGGAACGCGAAACCGCGGATCGAGCTGTGGCGTCGTTGCAAGCAAAAGACCGATCGTGCTGAGAATGGGGAAATAGATCTGCTCGAACGAAAGCCCGCCGCGAAAGAGCCTCACGAGAACCCAAAGGCACAGCAGCAGGTACACGCCGCCCTTCAGCACATTCAGCACCGGGGCGAACCGGCCCACGTCAACACCGACCGGCGGTTTCAACGCCAGATCGAGCGGGAATGTCAGGATAGAGCCACATCGAACGAGACCGCACACGACCGTCGTCAGCGGGGAAGCGACCAGGTATGACCAGCCTATCTCGCTCAATGCCTTTGATACCACAAACGAATCGGCTGCCGTCCTGTTTCCCTGGGCAATATTCCGCCATCGCAAAGCCGCTCGTTGATCCTCGGGCAGGTGAGCGAACCTGCTTTGAAGGCGCGAATCAATCTCGTCCCACACGGTGTGGGGCAGTTCGACACTGTCGGGATCAAGTGTTGTTTCGAGGTATCGTTCCGCAGTCCGGCCTTCGCGCCATAGGATAACCTCGGTCGCCTTGAAGTACGCAAGAACAACACCGCCCTGATCCGACAGTGCAAACTGCCCCGCTGTGATCTGATTGCGCATCATCCACGAGCCGACCACAACGGCACAGACGATCATAAACGCAGGCAGCGCGGCCCATCGTCGTTGCATCAGGAGCTCGGAAGCATCACGATGCTTGAAGCGAACGGCTGCGACGACCAATCCCGCAAGAAGCGCGATCGGAATCAAACCGCCAACCGGTCGAACCAGTACCAAGAACCCGCTCAACGCCCCAAGCAAGAGAAACCACAGTAAACGCCGGGCTCGAAGCGCGCGCAACCATACAAGCCACGTAAGGAGCAATACGGTCACGAACAGGGTCGTCGACATCAGCCACAGCGAGTAGAAAAGGTGATATGGTTCGAGCAGGAACAAACACGCCGCGATCAACGCCCATCGAGTACTCATCCACTCACCCGCGATCCGAAACACGAGCAGCACGTTGAGCATACAAAGCAACTGCTGCACGACGACGAGTATCGATGGCGAGTCGCCGAACATGAAAATAAACACCGCCAGAAACAGCGGATACCCCGGCGTGCGCCACGTGTCGGGCTGCAACGGGCGGTCGTCGCTTTGGCTGAACACGCCGTACTCAGCTACGTTTTGGGCGATCCGGTAAAACTCGCCGCAATCAAGCGACCGAAACGCGTAGCCGTCGATGCGACCGGTGCGCACGGACGCTGCGACCAGCACGCTGGCGTGGACAACAAAGCCGGCGATGAGCAGCTGCGCGATGGGCTGACGTGTAAGTCGCATGACCACGCAGTGTAACCGATCCCGTCGTGGGTGGCATGGGTAAGCGCCAGCTTACCCGTGTCTTGGTGTGTTCAAACACTGGCAAACAGGTTTGCCTATGCCGCCCGTGGTGGCGGTCCTCAGCACACGGTCTGCCGCTTGCGGCGTCAGGCCGCGCCACCCCCAATGAAATGCGCCCGTCGTTTACGACCTTGGACCATTCCGTACTACGAAGAACGCTGCAGGAAGTATGTTATGCAGATCGGTTTCCCGTAGGTCCTGCTAGGAATCCGAAGCCGGTGCTACAACAACCCACGGTCCGAGAGCATCTTTCGATAATCCGCTGCGGGATCGGGGTAGGTGCCCGGTTCCGGCAGGTTCCATTTGGCGAACAGTTTGGCGTTGTCCTGTTCGCCGACGGAAAGGTCGGCCAGCTTCCGGTCGTCGCGATGTTCATCGTGGTGGATGAGCGCGTTGCGGCATCCGATGACTTCAAGCCCTTCGTCGAGCTGCACTTTCAATGACAGGTCCGGATCGAATCCAAAGAAGTAGTACCGCTCGTCCGCAAACCCAATCCGTTCCAAGAGGCTCCTGCGAATCAGGCCGAAGTTCGCGTAGGGATACCCTCGTACGTGGCAGAGTTGATAGGTTTCGCCCTCGTGCTCGACGTGATCCAGCACATTACGCTCATTGTGCCAGTTGTGATAAAACGCGACCATCCCGAGACCGGGAAGGTCAGGCCGCTCGATCATGGCAACCGCAGCCTCGATGCTTCCGGGCAGAGGATACGCATCGTCGTTGAGCCACATGACGTAATACCCGGTCGTGGCCCGAAATCCCTTGTTAAACGCCTTGACCGCCCCTTCCCGCCGTGGTTCGAGGATTGGATGCAGATCATTTTGTGTCGTGAGCCACTCGCGTGTACCGTCGGTGGAGCCGCCGTCCACCACGATCACTTCGTTAGGATGCGACACATCCTGTCTGATTTTGTCGATGCAACGCTTCAATCCGGCAAAACGGTTGAAAGTTGGTACGACGATGGAGACAATATGACGTGCGTCCACTCGGTCCTCCTCGAGCCCTTGTGTACCGTGACTCTTATCGGCCGGTGGATGCGGGGCTCTGCGGTCCATTGCAAAGACCGGCGCGAGTTCCACACCCATGTTCGATCCGCACGCGTTGGGAGCATGCCATGCTGTTCAACCTGGCCCTTGTCGTCGTTGCCTTATTGTTGCCGCCGGGCCCTGTTGATGCCCGCCCTACTACCGTCAAAGACGCACCTCCGGCCGCTCGACGAGAGAAAGAGGTTCCTGCGTCTGCTCAACTTGAAGGGCTCTGGCCGTCTCAGAAGCTGATGAACCTGATGCTCACGCGCTGGGCGGATGCAATCAGCCGTCAGCACAAGCTGGACGACGAGCAGCGCGCGAAGATCCGCGAGGCTGTCACCAAACGCTGGGGTGCGTTCCTCAATGAAAATCGGTCGACGATCCAGCCGCTGGTCAACGAATTCATCGAAATGCGCATGGGCCTGGAACCGCCGGCGAAGGAACACGTACAAGCATGGGCTGGGAAGGCGATGCCGGTCTTTGAGCAGTTTCGCGAACAGATCAAGCAGGAAACCGCCGAATTCCGTGAGATACTCAATCCGCTCCAGCGGGCGAAGTTTGAGCTGGAGGCGTTGCAGTTCGGCGTCGGGATGCAGGTCGCCCAGCAGAAACTCATACAATGGGAAATGGGCGAATTCCAGGAACACGAAGTGTGGCAGCCGACAAATCCCGAGCAACGTCCGCGCCGCGCCGAAAGACGACGCCGTCGGATGGAGCAAGCTTCAAAGACCACCCAACCCGCGCCGGAATCCAAGGAAACCGATCAGATCGCTCTTGAGCTTACGGCGTGGGAACAATACGTCAAGGAGTTTATCCGCATCTATAAGTTGGACGAAGGGCAACGATCAGCCGTCTTGTCGGTCTTGTCCGAGTTGAAGGAACGTGCCGTCGCCCACCGCGACCGGCGACGCAACGACATCGCAAAGCTCGAACATCGTATCGAAGTGTTCACCGGTTCCAAGGAACAGCTCGGTGATCTAAAGAAACAGTTGACCGAGCTGTACGGTCCCATCGACGATATGTTCCAGGAACTCAAACGCCGTATCGAGTTGATCCCCACGGCCCGGCAACTGGCAGCCATTGCAGAGAATGGCGAACAATGAATTGCGAATAGCAAAAGCCGTCGTGCCTCATCCTTCGCAGTGTGAATGGTGGGACACCGATCATGGTGCCGTGCCGGGTACCGATCCGATTGCGGACCTCGTATTACGTATTCCGTATTGATATTTCCGTGCGATTCGGGGCGTTATAAGATGTTCTCGGAGATGCATTGTGCGGGCGCGGAATTGCGAGCGACGTTGGATCGGCGTCCTTTCGAACCCATTCGACTGCATATCAGCAGCGGACAGACCGTGGATATCAAATACCCGGATATGGCCTTTGTGACCCGTTCCCCCATGGTCATCGGTGTTGCCGATCCCGACGATCGGGTGGCCGACTACGCCGTCCTCTATAACCTTACTCCACATCGTCATGATCGAACCACTCGATGAAGCAAAGCCCAAGCGTCGGCGAACCAGACAACAATAGCCGGTCGGCGTTGTCCAAGTGGGATTCGTGCCATTCGACGGGCTGCTACGGCTCCGGGATTGGCGGGCGGTGCTCTTGGGCCATTCGATCGACGCCCTCGCCGTTCCACAGCTTGTTGGTAGCCGTGTAGGTCCCCGTTTCCGGATCATGGATCGGAACGGGCGCCCCCCTGCGCACACCCGGAGGCGTGGTCCCGTCGGCAAGCTCGTAGCCGAGTTCCTTAAGTGTCATCGCCTCGGCATGTGTGTCGACAAAGAGTACGTTGCCGCGTTTATTGTGTCGTGGCTCCACGGGGGAATAGGCGTAAACCTTGGCCAATTCAGCATTCATACTTTCAGGTAGATACTCACCGTCGTGTGAAAACTCATCCGGAGCCAGGACCGGACCGAAACGCATCGCATTTTCCTCCACGGCAAGCCGCGGCGGGTCCAACGTGAAGGAGTGCTTGCCGTGGCGGGGGCCTACGCCTCGGCTGTCAGCCGCGATTACCGTGGAACCCGGGGCGCGAATCCGGTGCCGACCGACGGCGAAGTTGTCCCATCTCGGTGTCCCGCCCTCCAAGCGGGTTTTGTCCTGGCGCGTGTTACCCAGATACTGGTAGTTGTAGCCGAACGCCCCATCGCGGACGTCCATCGCGAACTGATCATCCATCAATTCAGGGCATGTGAACAGCTCGATTGTCATCGTAGTGCCCTCCCGGCCCAGGCGCAAGCCCTCGTCCCCAAAGGGGTGTCCGAGGCGTTGGAACGGGACCGGATCGATGACCGGACCCAGGTCCGTCTCCAGGAACCACTGCCATCGGGGCGTCCGACGCCCGTAATCGTTGGCGAAGTACTCCTCCGCGGTCGGTGTCAACTTCTCAAGCCGAAACGGCGGGAACTTGTCCTCGTTCTCGTTCAAGTAGATTTCGAAGCTGTTTCCGATGCCCTTCAGGTGTGAAAGGCACACATTGGCTTTGGCGTGTCTGCGGGCAGCCGACAGCGATGGCACCAGGATCGCCATGAGCAGCCCGAGGATACCGACGACGGTGATCAGTTCCAGGAGGGTAAAGGCCGACTTGGGTCGCGTCATGGCCGGGCTCCGTAAACGGGGGATTTCAATCGTAAGTCACGCAGACAGCTCATTCTAGGCCGTCACAGGCCTGCTGTCATTAGATCGGAGCACGGTGATCCGCGTATCAGCCAAATGGGTCGGTTGGACTTGCCGGCGCGGCATCGGACGTGCAAGAAACAGTGGCGGACGCGAGGTGCGTCGTATCGACGCGTCAACGTGAATACCTTGCTGAGTCCCCTACGTTTCGGTAAAACAAGCAAGCGCTGAGACTGATCACACGAGGAGTAACTCATGCTGAAGAATGTGTATGTGGCTGGTGCGGTTCGGACGCCGATCGGATCGTTTGGCGGCGGGCTTTCCGGGCTTACGGCGATGGAGTTGGGCAGTGTGGCCATCCGCAATGCCCTCGAGCGGGCCGGCGTGGATGGAAAGGAAGTTGACGAGGTTTTCATGGGCAACGTGATCGGGGCCGGGCTTGGGCAAAACGTCGCCCGGCAGGCGTCGATCGGGGCGGGCCTAGGGACCGATGTCGGCGCGACAACCATCAACAAGGTCTGCGGTTCCGGCATGAGGGCGGTCATCCATGCCGCCCAGACCATCCAGTGCGGTGACGCTGACCTGATTGTCGCCGGCGGGTGTGAAAGCATGAGTAACGCACCATACCTGCTGTACAAGGCCCGCACCGGTTACCGCATGGGCAACGGGGAGCTGGTCGACGGGATGATTAACGACGGCCTTTGGGACGTCTACACCGACCAGCACATGGGCAACTGTGGTGACATCTGCGCGCGGGAATACAAGATCTCGCGCGAAGATCAGGACACCTACGCGATCGAAAGCTACACGCGTGCTCTTGCGGCGTGGGAGGACGGATTCTTCACCCGAGAGGTCGTGCCGGTTGAAGTCAAGACGAGAAAGGGCACGACGGTCGTTGATCGCGATGAAGACGTCAGCAAGTTCCAGGGCGCTGAGAAGCTTCGCGCCTTACGTCCGGCGTTCGGCAAGGACAGCATGGTGACAGCCGGCAACGCCTCGGGGATCAATGACGGGGCGGCTGCGATGGTCGTCTTCGACGATGGTAAGAAAGACGCATTGAGCATCAGGCCGCAGGCGCGGATTCTCGGTCACGCAAACGTGGCGCAGGAGTCCATATGGTTCACCACGTCTCCGATCCATGCGATTCGCAAGCTATGCAGTCGTCTTGAGATCAAGCCGGGCGACGTGGACATCTACGAGATTAACGAAGCGTTCGCGGTCGTCGCGCAGGTGGCCCTTCGCGAGCTGGGCCTGGATCACTCGCGCGTCAACATCGCGGGCGGCGCGGTGGCGATAGGCCACCCGATCGGCGCCACCGGGGCGCGCATCATGGCCACACTGATCAACGCTTTGGAGCAACGCAACAAAAAGCTCGGCATTGCCTGCGCCTGCATCGGCGGAGGCGAAGCCAGCGCGATTGCCCTCGAGCGGTGTTGACGGCGCCGCGGAGTCGAGACGTACGGGAAACGGCCCGCGCCAACTTGACCCACTGACCAACCGCACTACAAGCTGTTAGGGTCGCGGGTGAACTGCACACTAGATGGAGTTGTATGACGGACAGGCAGGCTGGAGGGATAACGTGCGCGCGCCTCCGACGGGCAGTGCAACGTAGTTCGCGCACCAAAGAAGCCTCGCTCCCCACTCATACGGCTTCCGCGAGGCTTCTTCCGTACAATCAGTCTCGAGCCGCTACTCAAGACTAGGTCTAAGGACCTTCTAGATGTATTATGCGCCATAATTGCCTAAGACGCAAGCCAAAAATGACAGCCAACACGCTGCGATGATCGAATATGCACACAACCGCCGAGCGTCATCGGGCGCGCGGCCATTTAGTCAGGCTTTGCAGCGTTTTCCGGTTGATCCGCAGGCTCTACAGTGACGGCGTTGCCGCTTCGGACACGTTCCTTGATCCAAGCGCGCATCCGTTTGGGCGCGCGGCTCAGTCGCCATTCGTCCGTCTCACGGACAAGCATCATTGCGACTTCACGATGGGGCTCTCGTTGCCCGGCCCGGTGAGTCGGATCGAGTGACACGTCGGCGAGGATCACGTAAACGGTTTCGCTTTCGTCCCGTCCTCGTGCCGGGTCCTCTGCGAGAATGACTTTCTCCAGCGCACGGATGGTGATCTTTTGGACGGCCTGCCAACCCTGCTCGTACTCGTTGCGCGGTAAGGGTTCCTCGCGCGCGCTCCAAAGCAGGCGGAACTTTTCATAGTCGCCGCTCGCGCAGTCCGTCATCGCCCGTATTACGAACGCATTGACCGAAGCGTCTTCAGCGTAAAGCTCCGAGGGGAAAACCAACAAGTCAGTCGGCTTTCGCACGGCACCAGGCTGGTCGCCATCCGTTGCGCCGTCCTGATCCGGCCGACACGCAGAGCCAAAGCATAGCAAGGCTGCACAAATCAGTATCAGCGGCGAGAACTCAAGAAAAAGGCAGACCTGTTCGCGGGTGTGGCGACGATGGCGTGGCGTCGTCGCTTGTTTAGCGTGCTTACACAATGTGCTAATCGAACAGCTCATTATTGACGAGACAGTGCGCCATGCGTTTACTTCGGCGTATGGTTCGTACGTGAACACCTCGCGGAACTCAGCCGGATGAAGACAAGAAACCGAGCCGACGAAGGGCATCCTCAAACGCGGATGCAAATTGAATAAAAGCAGGTAGTTTGTAGAGCTCATCTAGGGAGACCTCCTGCCCGAGGGCTGGATACAGCGGTCGCAGTCCGACCTTGCGGGCTTGCCGCTTGCCGAGCGCCATGGTCTGCGCTTCCTTCAAGGCCGCTTTCGGATTGGTGATCTGCTCCACTTCACGTGCACGGCTTGGCAGGCCGAGCTCGCTCCGTTGCTTTCTCGTGCCAAGGACGTTGCTGAGCGCGCGGAAATCACAGAGCATCCAAGCTTCCGTCTCTCTCGCAGGAACAAGGCCTACAAGCTGTAGCCTCTCGCCGAATAGATCACGAACCGATTCAAACCAGGGATTTATTCGCTCCTCAATTGCCCGTTCGAGGTCTCCGTTTGCGTCCATGTGGACCAAGACCATGTCGAGTGAGCGGGCGTGCTCATGGAGCGTATTCCGAAAGACATCTCGCGAGGGTCGTCCCGGGAGGGCATCCACATCCGCAATCTGCGCCGGATGGTGACCCATGGCTTCGATAAGACGAGAGGCTAAACGCACGAGGACTGGCGAGAGAAATTCAATGTCCGTGGATCCCTCAGCAAAGATACCCAGCGACAAGGTCCTCACTGCGCGAATTCCTCACTCGGGGCCGCCGTTTCGAGGTAGCTCGTAACCTGCTGCGTGGTCACACTATCTTCGGATGATTCGAAAAGAGCACCTTCAACCCGCCGGAGGCGCGTGCAGCGCAACGAACCGGTTTGACCTGACGGGTCAACATGCGTCACTACGTCTGCAAAAAGCATCTGCGACTCCGGGAGGTTCTTGAGAACCACGGGCGAGTGACTATTGAGAAGAACCTGTTTTAGAGGCTCCTTCACGTCTACCTCGTCTTCCTTGACGTCAGTTGCCAACGACCGAAGAGTCTCCACCATCTGCCCTAATCGGAACGGATGCACGCCGTTCTCGGGCTCCTCAAAGCAGATCAGTCCTCGTTCCTTCGGGTCATGCATCAGAGTGACGAGCGCAAGGATTCGGAGCGTGCCGTCGGACAGGACGCGTGATGGAAATGTGTTCCCGTCCTGCATTGTGATGTCGATTCGATATTCGCTTCTCTTCTCGTCCTCCACGACTTCCAGTGAGCGAACGCCCGGAACCAGTCCTGATAGAGTCGTTGAGATGTCCGCATTCAACCCATGTGGGCGATCATCGGAGCGCGTCTCATTCTTGATACGCGCAAGCACCGCAGCCAAGTTACTGCCATCATGGATCAGGCGGCTAGGCGAGAGTTTCGAGCTCGCACGCCGCAAGCCTTCAGGATTGAGCTGCAGGAACCGCCATGCACGAAGTTCTTCGCGAAGCGCAAAAAGATGCGGAAAGTCGGCGCTGGTCACACTGCTGAGATTCGTACTTTCAGCTGAATCTGCAGGGCGTTTTCGACCTGGCCTCCCATCTTGTGAAAACTCGAACGTAGTAGAGCCGTGCTCAGATGTAGTCTCCAACCAGGGTACTCTACGACCACGAGCAACGTAAACCTCGCGAATCGCCTTCGATGTATAACACTTTACCCACTGATCGTCTCTATCCAAAATGGGCTTGGCACTTTCGTGTGTCACGAACAGGCGCTCGCTACCTTTCGCATCCTTCTGCCGTCTCAACCTCACTTCGTAGCGTATTCGTGTGTGCTTCACCTTGACATCTCGTCCCCAAGGGTCGCACGCAACCGAATCGATTAGTACTTCGACCGCAAACGACATTTCGTTTCTTGTCTGTGAGGGAGAAACGATTGAAAACATCTCTACAGGTTCACCTCGCAGATCCTGGAACGCCGTGTAAAGATCGACCTCCGCGAGGCGAGAGAGCAAGTGTAGCGCATCGAACAAGTTCGACTTCCCAACAGCGTTCGGACCGAGGATGACCTGGAATGGGAGGAGGTCCACAGCAAAGTCGCGGAAGGTTTTGAATCCGTCGATCTCTATGCGAGTCAGCATAGCGGTTCCATCCTATAGTGATTTGCCGGAACGATCAAAGTCCGTACTCATCCCATCGGTGTTTGATACGTTCGATCATCTCGTCGTTCATTGTCAGTTCCCCGGGCCAATCGCGGATGACGCCCTCGCCGGGGATCTTGCGCGTCGCATCGATGCCGATTTTCGCGCCGCTGCCGCAGTACGGTCCGGCATGATCGAGGATGTCACACGGACCGTCGATGATGACTGTGTCGCGCCGCCAGTCGACGTTGGCACACATGTGGAACAGGACATCCTGCTCGTCGTGAACGTTCACGTCCTCATCGACCACGACGATCATCTTCGAGAACATTAACTGCCCGGCGCCCAAGAGGCTGCTGATAACCTTGCGGGCGTGCATCGGGTACTCCTTGCGAATCTTGACAAAGGCGCAGTTGTGGAAGGCCCCGAACATCGGCAGATGATAGTCGAGGATGTCTGGAATAAGCATCTGCAGCAGCGGCAAAAAGATGCGTTCGGTGGCCTTGCCCAGGTAGTAATCCTCCTGTGGCGGGAAGCCGACGATCGTCGCGGGGAAGACGGGATGCTCACGGTGCGTGATTGCGGTGACCTGAAGGGCCGGATAGCGATCAGCCTGCGAATAGAAACCGGTATGATCCCCGAACGGCCCTTCGATAAGCGTCTGCTCGGGATCAACCCAGCCCTCGATGACGATCTCGGCGTTTGCCGGTACGTTCATCGGAATCGTTTTAGCGGGGATCATCTCAATACCGCCATCGTTCAGGAAGCCCGCAAAGAGCAGCTCACTCACATCCGGCGGCAGCGGGCATGTGGCGGCGTAGGGCAGAACCGGCTCAGCTCCGAAGGCGATCACCAGCGGCATTTTCTCACCGCGGTTTTTGTACTTGCGAAAGTTTCGGGCGCCGTCGTGATGCACGTGCCAGTGCACAGCTGCGAGTCTCTTGTCGAAAACCTGCACGCGATACATGCCGACGTTATCCTTGCCGTTGTCGGGATCTTTCGTATGGATGCCCGCAAACGTGATATAGCGTCCGGTCCCCACAGTATCCTCAGCGGGCTTGCCGCCGAAACCCGGCTCTCCGTCGTGAGGCCAGCATTGAATGATCGGCAGGTCAAACAGGCTCGCGTCGTCGGTATGGACAATGTCCTGGCACATGCCGCGTTTAACGACTTTGGGTGCGAAGCTCGCCAATCTGGCGAGCTGCGGGAGCTTCTTCATCTTCTCGATCAGCGTCGTGGGCATTTCCGGTCTGACGAGCTGCCGCACGCGATCGGTCACCTCCTCGAAATCCGATACGCCCAGAGCAAGTCGCATGCGCTCGTAGCTTCCGAACACGTTGATTGCGACGGGGATTGCGGAGCCTTTGACGTTCTCGAAGATCAGTGCATGGCCACCGAGGCCGCCGTGAACGGGGTCGGTGGGCGGCGGTGGGCTGTTACCCGCAGCCGGCAACTTGCTCACCTGATTTGCGATGGCGGAGATTTCCAGAATCGGGTCGACCTCGACGGTGATCCGCTTGAGCTGACTGTGGGCGTCGAGATCGGCAAGAAACGTCTGCAAATCGGGATACGGCACGGTCGAAAACTCCTAACCAAGGTTGGTGGAAGTGTACCGGAAGCCCGTTGTCGGGGCGAGGCTTTTTCATGCCCCAGGATCACGCTGACGGCCGTTCCCTTCGTCATCGTCTAATCCCACCCTCTCAAGCTTCGTGGCGCAAGGACAAGCTCTACGGCAGAAACACCTTGAGCAACGGCAGAATTCGTTCGTGGGCGTCCTCGACGACATAATGGCCCGCGTCGTCGAAACGGTGCACGCGTGCATCGGGGAACCGCGCGACCCATTCGGCCAGAAACCGATCGGTGAAGCAGAAATCCTTCATGCCCCAACAGATCAGCATCGGCCGATCGCGAAACCGCGGCAGCGCGGATTCGATCCGCTTGATCACCCGGTGGCTCGGCACCTTCGGTGTCATAGGGATGTCATGGACAAAGCAAAGGATGCCGACCCTGTTGGCGGCGTTGTCGTAGGGGAGCAGATACCCGCGTTTCACCTGTGGCGTCATGCGATCCCGCTTGCAGCAGGCCATGTGGACGGCCGCACGCGCGAAGGCGTTGAAACCGCGGACCGCGATGTCACCGAAGATGGGCCGGCGGCAAATCCGAATGCGAAAGGGAACCCGTCCGCCGAGAAACACGGCTGAGTTGAACACGATGAAGCCGCGCACCCGATCGGGGCGGCGTGCGGCCCAGCCAAATCCGATGGGCCCGCCCCAGTCGTGGACGGCCAGGGTAACGTCACTCAAGTCGAGATGGTCGATCAACCGCTCGACATTGTCGATGTGCGTTGAAAGTGTGTATGGATACTGCTGGGGTTTGTCAGACAGGCCGCAGCCGATGTGATCCGGTGCGATTACGCGGTAACGATCGCGCAATCCCTTGATCAACTCACGGTAATAAAATGACCATGTGGGGTTGCCGTGCAGCATAACGACGGGCGGCCCATCGCCCTGGTCGACGTAATGCATCCGCCCGCCGGCAACGTCCAGGTAGTGAGACTCGAACGGATAGAGATCTTCCAGTCCGGACAGATCTGCGTCCATAATGGGTCACCAGTGCACGCCGAGCATCATACAGCTTAAACCGCTGCCAATGCCCAGCATAGCGATCCGTTCTCCGCGCCGTGGCGGATCGCGCTCGATCCCCATCGCCATGGTCAGCGGCAGTGACACCGACCCAACGTTACCGAGAAACTCGACCGTCGAGAAATCCTTGGCCGGATCGACTTGAAGCAACTCGAGCAGCTTATCTCGATGAGCCGCCCCGACCTGGTGACAGTAGGTCCGGTCGACGTCGCCGTTGGTCCAGCCCAGCTCGCGTTTGAATAGGTCCCACGTTTCGGCGGCCAGCGCGCAGCCGCTGACAAGCAACGTCTCTGCGTGGGTTTGCATGCTCATTGCTGATTGTGCATCGAACCCGGTATCCGCACTGCCGCGGCACAGGTCGTTGTGCTCGGTGGCGGTTCGGACCACGCCGCCCGGCAGATGATGACCGGTCTGCGTGACCGAGTCGTGGGCCAGAATCAGTGCGACCGCACCCGACCCGATCGTCAGCGAAGTGAAGGCCGCCTTGAACTGCTGGCGGGTCAGCTTGGGCGTGCCGAGCAATTGGCGGATCGTGGTACGGACGAGGTTGTGGCTGCTTTCGCCGGCTACGATGAGCCCCTTTTTGACCTGCCCGAGCTCGATCATGTTGGCCAATGAGATGATCCCGTTCAGGAAGCCGAGGCAAGCATTGGAGATGTCATAGACCAACGCCTTCGGCGATAGTGACAGGTTGTCGTGGACCACCGAGGCTGTGGCCGGTTCGAGAAAGTCACGCGAGACGGACGTGTGGATCAGGCACTCGACCTCCTCCGGTGACACGCCGGAAGCCTCCATGGCGCGGCGCCCGGCACGGGAACTTGCGTCGCTGGGCAACGTACACTCATCCCAGAATCGCCGTTCGCGGATACCGGTCATCAACTCCAGTCGGCCCTCGTGAAGCCCGAATCGCTCGTAGATCGGTGCAAGCTCCCGCTCGATCTCGACCGAACTGACCACGTTCTCCGGCAGAACGTAGCCGAATCTCTCAAGACAAACACGTTCGTATTTCAGCATATAAATCTATCCTGACACCCGCGATCATGCCCTTTCCCTGATGGTGCGGCATTATAGCGAGTTGAGGTTGGCGGGGTAGAGCCGAGCGGTGCTTGAGCTCACGCGTCACACCGATTCGTACTTCCTGGTAGGTATCTGGGCCGCCCAAGGACTCGCTGTTGAGTGTTCGTCTACCGATCACCGCACCCGTCAAATGTCCATGTACCGTGCGATAACATCGCGTCTGAAGTAGGGATAATCCATCTTCGCGTCTGCGGTTCGTGGCGGGGTTGACTTCGCCAGGTAGCGGGCCAACAAATCCATGAAGGCGATAAAGGCTGCGGGCTGGCGGCCACACGACGCCTTCCCCTCTTGATGGTGGGGCGCAAGGGGGCATTGGGGGGATAAGAAGCTGACAACCTATCGGCACCATATCGTAACCTGCAGGGCTGCGGTCCTCGGTCTGTTGCTGCTGGTCGCGACGGTCGCCGGCTGCGGGAATACCTTCGAGTACATCACCGCGAGCCGGCCATTGTTCGTCGCGGAATGTGAGGGCGATGCGGATCGCGTGGCGGCTGATCTCGTCGTTCTCGATTGGTACGGCGGCGTGACACCGATCTATCCGAACGACGAGTTCGAGGCACTGGATCTTTCAGCCTTTGAGACGGCCGGCGGTGGAACCCCGGCGGATGATGCGGAGTGGTTCATGGAGCAGGTCCGGCTTCAAGTGCAGCGCATCTTCTGTGAATCGCCCGGACCGTGTGTGTGTGTGCGACATCTGGATGACACGTCGGAACCGGCCGGTACGACGGTCTACTACACGCAAGCGCTTTCTCCGTCGGGGGGGCGCCGGATCGGCGAAGCCGAATACGATCCCTGCAACAGACAACACGACAACACGGCGGTGATCTTCGGCGAACAAATCCGCCGGCTCGGCGCCGCCTACACATTCGATGAGTGGGTCAACGTGTTCGCCAATGTTACCGCTCACGAGATCGGGCATACACTCGGGTACGGCCACGTCACCCGGGACGAGTCGCCGGAGACCGGCCGGTCGATCTACGTCGAGCTGATGCTCGACGGTCACACGATGAACGAGCTTCGCCGCGAGGCGCGTTTCGTTGTCGAGCAGACTCACTGCCCCAGTGATTCCCAGGTCACACTTCGGCGAACGGAAAACCCGACGATCACCTGTGCCGCCGCCGACACCGGTCAGAGCGACTGAAGCAAACCGTCAACCACGAGCTTGTACCTCTGTCTCTTATTTCGTCGCACCGGAGCCGCCGGTGTGAGATGGTGTGATGCTGATCGGTCGTCCGCGGCTGTCCTCGCAGACGTATTCCACCTGATCACTCGTGAAAAAGACGTCACCGCGAATGACGACCTCCTTGCCGGTCTCAGTCTCGATTTGATTGAGTGCAGCGCGCTTGTTGTTGAGTATCACAAAGGCCATGTCGCTGGCGACCGTAACGATCACCTTTTGCACGGTTTTATGGTGCGCGGCAAGTTGAATGATGCGCATAACATCAAGGCTTACCGAGTCGGGCATCTTTACCAGTCCAGTGCCCTTGCAGTGCGGGCAGTCGTAGTAGATGTTCCGTTTGAGCGACGGTCCCTGACGTTGGCGTGTCATTTCGATGAGTCCGAAGTCGCTCATTCTGAGAATCCGGGCGCGTTCCTTGTGCTTTTTGAGCGCATCCCGCAGCGCCCGCTCGACCGCGCGTTTGTGACGGTCGATACGCATGTCGATGAAGTCGCAGACGATCAACCCGCCCAGGTCGCGGAGGCGGAGCTGTCGGGCGATCTCCTCCGCAGCCTCGATATTGATCTTGAATGCGGACTCATCGGCATCGTCCATTGTGCGGAACCGTCCGCTGTTGACGTCGATGGCCACGAGCGCTTCGGTGCTGTCGATGACCAGGGAGCCTCCCGACGGCAGAGGCACGTAGCGCATGTTGATTCTCTCGATCTCCTCCTCGACACCGAACCGGTGAAACAGCGGCTCACGCTCCTCATGAAGCTCTACGACGGCCTTCGATCGTGGCATGACGATCTGCAGGAACTCTCGGGCCTTGTTCGCCGTCTCGGCGTCGTCCACAATCAAACGCGCAAAGTCAGCCGTGTATACGTCACGAATCGTGCGGGTGACCAAATCCGATTCCTGATACAGTTCCACAGGTGCGGAATACTGCTTGATCCGCGATGCGACCGTTTTCCATAACCGCATGAGGTAATGCAGATCGCGTTGGAGTTCTCGCTTGGATTGGCCCAGCCCGGCCGTTCGGAGAATGAATCCCATCCCCGACGGAAGATCGAGCTGGTTCATCAGCTCTCGCATGCCCCGGCGATCCGCCTCGTCCTCAATCTTCCGCGAGACACCGTGGCGGCTCATCCCGGGCATCATCACGAGGAATCGGCCTGGGAGCGACAGGTACGTCGTGAGTGTCGGGCCTTTCGTGCCAAGCCCGTCTTTGGTGACCTGGACAATGACTTCCTGCCCTCGTCGAAAACACTTCTGAATCAGCGGCCGGTTGTGGCGCGGGATCTTCCGCCCCACGTCCTCGGCGTCACCCTTATGGTTCGGGAAGTACTGCGGTTGAACGTCGGAGATGTGAAGGAAGCCGTTTTGCGGGTGGCCGAAGTCGATGAAGACGGCCTGGATACTCGGTTCCACGTTGACAACGCGTGCCTTGTAGATGTTGCCGACGTGTGACTGTGTGGATTTCCGCTCGATGAACAGCTCTTCCAGGCGACCCTCGTGGAGGATGGCGATGCGACACTCGTCGCCGGCGGAGACATTGATGAGCATCTCCCATGCACTCGCTTCGCGGCTTGTTTTCGTTTTGTCGGGCTGCTCCTCGGCCTGTCGCCGGCGGGATTTGGCCGCCCCGGGTGCTCTCGGTTCGACGATAGCTTGTTCCTGTTTCGTTGGCGGCTTCTGCGGGCTCTTGGCACGGCGACGCTGTCGGGAGACACCGCGGCGTGTTGTTGTCTGATCGCCCTTGCCTGCCTGCGACGGAATCGCGCTTTGGGGCGCCTCGGGCCGTTCGGCAGCTTCGGGTGACTCAGACGGTCCCGGAGGCTCCGCTTCGGGTACGGCGGCTGCGGTGCCTGTCTTCTTCCGGGAGAACTTCGTGCCGCGTTTGGGGCGTCTGCGGGTTGCCTTCTTGACTGCGCTACCCGGACGGTTCATTGTGGCGGTGGCGGACAACTGTGCCACTTCAGTGACATCCACCTGCGTCGGTGTCGGGCGGGTCGCGTCGGCGTCGAGAGGAGCCGCCGCCTCGGAGGTCTTTACTTGCTTACGGGTCGCCATTGTCTTCCCGCGTTTGACAGCCCTTTTGCGTTTTTGGGAAGTTTGCGTTTTCTTCTCTGTCATTGGTCGTGTATGCTCACTGATCAGCTACTCCCACTGGATCTCTAAACGTTGGATTCGATGGTTGATCGAGCCGGGATCGAATCCCAGAAGTCCCGCGATTTCCGCGGGTTTGGCTGTGCCGCCACCCGTGACGCGAAGTGTGAACTCGATAACGTTACCGTCGATACGTATGTCCGCAAGGTAGGGCCGCACATCCACCGTCCGGCGATGTCCGTTCTTGGGATCGACCCGTTCAACTGGGGTGGTGGCGGATTCTGAGACCTTCCGGATACGTGATTCGACGTCCGCACCCGGTCGATCCCTCAGATCGAGCCGATACCGAACGAGCGCGGGGTGGAGCCGTTCACCGGGCTCGAGGCGCCGAGCCCCGGTCATCTTGACGTTCGGAGGCATCTGGTACTGAAGCTCGCGCAGCGCCGTCTCGCCGTCGATCGGTCTTTCGAACTCCACGACGATCGACTCGGCTTCGGAAGCCACTCCGACGGGCAGGGGCAAGGGGATCGACAGTTTCGGATGAGGATTGAATCCCTCCGTGAATCGAACCGGCAGCGCTGCCCTGCTCAGCGCCCGCCGAAACATCTGCAGAGTGTCATGGTGCGAGATGAATCGCAGATCACCGTACACGCCGTAGGCGAACACCCATTGTTCCCTTTCCCCCGAGTCGGGCACCTCGCGTGGTTGCGGGCATCCCATCGTTTCGTCGGTTCCACTGCCTTGGCGTCAGCAGGCATTGCAGCCTGATGCGCCGCGGCGACATCGTCGTTATCCGATCAGATCGGATCCTCCGGTAACACTTTTCTCGTCTCGTCCCGCAAGTAGTTCGTTACTTGCCTCGCCGTTTCAAAGGTTAGCGCCCGTCGCGCGACGCGCTGCGCCTGGGTTATCGACACCAGGCGGATCAGCTTTTTGACCTCGGGGATGTTCGCCGGCGCCATCGAGAAGTTTCTCAGGCCGATACCCATCAAGAACATCGTGTACAGCGGTTGCCCACCCATTTCACCGCACAGGCTGCACGCGACGCCGGCCTGCATGCATGCCCGGACCACGTCGCGAAGCACCCTTAATAGCGCCGGACTCGAGGCCGTGTAGTACTGCGAAACGCGTTCGTTGTTTCGATCGACGGCCAGCAGGTACTGAATGAGATCGTTGGTTCCGATGCTGATGAACTTTACCTCGCGGCAGAACTCCTTGACCTGAATGGCGGCCGCCGGCGTTTCCAGCATCATGCCGACCATGATCTTCCCGTCGCACGAGACGCCGGATTCTTCCAGGTCCTCCATGGCGTCGTGCAGGGCCATTTTGGCCTGCCGCAACTCCATCAGGCTGACGATCAGTGGGAACATCAGCCGGACATCCCCGAGGGTGGATGCTCGCAGGATCGCCCGTAACTGAGTCTTGAACATATCCAGATTCTGGAGGCTGTAGCGCACCGACCGCAGGCCCAGCATCGGATTGCGCTCCTCTTCGTAACTGCGCTGTTGCGTGTATTTGTCCGCACCGAGATCGAAGGTGCGGATGGTCACGGGACGCCCTTGAGCACCGCGAATCGTCTCGCAGTAGGCTTCGTACTGTTCATCCTCCGAGGGCGCCTCCATCCGGCGCAGGAACAGAAATTCGGTTCGATACAAGCCGACACCGTCCGATCCCTTGCCGATTCCCACCCCGGCCTCATGCGGGAATTCGATGTTGCTTAACAGATAGATGCGTTCACCGTCGCGTGTTACAGCCGGCAGATCCTTGAGTTCATCGAGTTCATCGTACAGACGGTGGTAGGCGGCCTCGCGACTCCTGTATTCCCCCAGTGTGGGTTCGTTCGGATTTACGATCACCAACTGGTTCGCACCGTCCACGATCACCATGTCACCGCCGCTGATCCGGGTCGACACGTCTTTCAAGCCGATCACGCCGGGCTGCCCCCACGAACGAAGCAGAATGGCCGTGTGCGATGTCGCCGCACCCGTGTCCAACGCTACGCCCACCACCTTCGTGTCCGGGAGGTGGGCTGTTTGTGTCGGCGTCAAATCATGGGCAACGAGGACGACGGATTTGGTCAAATGAGCTAAGTCTTCGCGACCTTCACCAAGAATGTTGCGAAGCAGGCGGCGCTCGATGTCCTGAACGTCGCGAACGCGCTCGACAAGCAACGGGTCGCTCATATGCATGAACCGCCGCTGGTACTCACGCATAACCGCGCTCGTGGCGTAGGCGGCGGCGCGCTGCTCACGGATCAAGTGTTCAATGCTGTTTCGGAGGCGCTCGTCGGTCAGCACGCCGATATGCCAGTCGAATACGTTAGCGGCCTCGTGGCCCAGGCTCGTGTTAAGCCATTCTCGCTGATTATGGAGATCCTCGACGGACTGCGTGATGGCCACGTCCAGACGTGCGAGTTCCGCCGGAACCTGGTCTTCGGACACGGTTCGATACGGAATACGGTAGTCCTCAGCCTCGAGTATGACCGCCTCACCGATGGCAACGCCCGGTGCTACCGAAATGCCGCGGAGAATCTCCATACAACCGCCATGCACCTACAACGAGCATGTGACCGTGCCTGTTGCCGGGGTTGAGCTTCCCGTCTGTTCGACGCCGAACGATCGTCAGTCGCCAGACAGTATTCCCGGTGCGGCCGGTCCGAATCCTAGTCCTGCCTCATCCCCCCTGCGGGCCCCTACCCGGGCCGCTGAGATGTATCCATCATGTTGAAGCCGGCGTTGACAAGCGCCGCCAATGCACGCACCGCCTCATCGGCATCCTCGCCGCAGGCTTCGATGCGAAGTACGCTTCCCTGTGTCGCTTCTAGAAGCATCATCTGCATAGCGCTCTTGCCATCGACCTTCTCTTTATCACAAGACACATTCGTGACCGCTACCGTCGACTTATACTTCGACGCCAAGTCGACAAATCGCATTACCGGACGGGCATGAAGCCCCTCCCTGTTTGGAACCGTTGCATCGCGCACAGCCTCGGTAGTGGCGTCGGACAATCACAGCCTGCCTTTCCCCGCGGTTCGATCGAATAAACAGGAGAACAGTTGATGCGAGGCTCTATTCGTTCTGCAAATCATCCGCTTCCGTGACAAGCTCGACGATCGCCTCGCGTGTTTCGGCCTGTCGCAGGAAACGCCGGAAATTCTCTCGTTGCAGGTACCGGAAGATTCTCTCCATCGCCGCGAGGTGCTCTTCCGGTGCCGATGCCGGGCTCAGCAGCATCACGATTGTGTAGACCGGCGCCCGGTCCAACGCCGCGAAATCAACACCGTGGCTCGACCGCCCAATCGTCGCGATCATCTTCTCGATACACTGGTGCTTTACGTGCGGGACTGCGACTCCCTTTCCAAAGCCGGTGCTTCCCTGGTTCTCGCGTGTGATGGTGGCCCGCGCGATCGTCTCCATGTGATGCTGCTCAATCGCCCCGCTGTCAGCCAACGACTGAATCAACTCTCGGATTACGCCATTTCGATCCGTCGCCTTGAGGTCCGGGACCACCGACGGCGCGTCAATCAAATCGGAAAGCTTCATGTCAACTTCCGTTCCCACGATGAGCCTCGTCAGCAGTGCACGCCGCCCACTATCGCACCGCGCTGCACCGGTAACGCGCCGGTGCGGTTAGCCCTCGCTCACATAGTCGCTTTTATCATCGTGTTTGTGGTTACGGTTCTTCTCTTTATGTTTGGTCAACTGTCGCCCGAGTTTCTCGACCACCAGATCAATCAGCGCAAACGTGTCGGGTCCGGTCTCCCGCGCCACGAACGTATGCTTCCGGTCCACGCGTACGATCATCTCGGCGGTGAACTGCTCCGATTCATGATCCAAAACAACCTCAATGTCGTGGATCCGGTCGTAAAACCTGGGCAGTTTGTGTGCCTTGCTGTGAATATAGTCTCGTACGTCGTCCGTGACTTTCACATGGCGTCCCGTCACCTGAATCTGCACGTGTCAACCTCCTTGTTCTAGCGGTGATCGCCACCACTTCGCGACATCACCTTGCCGGACCGTCATACACTCATGCCTATGTCAATCGCTATTGCCCTTGGACTGCGGTCCGGGAAGCACGGCCTCGGGCTTAATGACACCGCCGCTGATCGTAAACCGCAGGCCCTCGTCGATGGTCATGCTCAACTCGATCACGTCCTCCTGGGGCACCTGAATCACATAGCCGGTTACGGGTGTCGGTGAACTCGGGATAAACACGGTTACGAGGTTCTCCGACACTCGCTTTTGTACCTGCTCCATCGGTCCGCCAGTCCTCAGACCCACCGACCAGATCCCCTTGCGAGGATACTGCACGGCCACCACACCGGAGAAATCGACGGCGCGTTCCGTGAGCAAAAAGTCCGTGACCTGCTTGACGTTCGAATAGACCGCTCGGACCAGCGGTATCCGCTTAAGCAGGCCCTCCGCAGCTCGCCAAGACGTCCGACCGAGAAAACTGGCGAGGAAAAAGCCCATGAAGTATACGAGAACGATCGCGATTAAGAAACCAAGTAGATGAAGCCGATATTTGGCGAACGCGATCTGCCAAAGGGCGTTATTTTTAGCTTTTTCAGCCTCGCTGAGAATGATGGGTTGGTGCAGTTCCGACTTCTTTTCTTGCAGTCGCTTATAATTCTGAACGATTTTGTGTTCGATCGTCAATCGACGGCCGTCCGCGTTCCATTCATTGATCGGTGTCCCGTAACGGAGCGCGTCTAAATCGGGATCAACGAATCCAGGCTCCGGCTCGTCGCGAATCACGCGGCACAGGCTCAGTAATCCCTGAGTGATGTAATATCCGACATTTTCATTGACCAGTCGATAGGCCCAGACGATGATCGCAAACGTCAGAAGTGTTGGCACCAAAGCGCCCAGCCCGCGGAGGAAAAATCGCCTGAAGTCGTCCATGAACCGCTGCTGCGTCACTCCGTCGTGTATCCTATACCCGCAAAAAGATCGTGCGATTCCCTGCGGACCAGCGCCCCGGACCATACCAAGCCGTCCGGATCGGGAGCGAATGCAACATATTCTATCCCCGTCTCGAAGTCAACGCTTGTCGATACGGCGCATGGGTCCTACAGTCTCCCCATGGCCGTAGAAGTCTATACCGGTGTTAAGCTGGCCATACCACGCCGGACCCTCTTCGCATCGATCTTCGCGTTTCTTCTGGTTTCACTCCTCGCAGCCGCGATGACCTGGACCCGATCGGGTGATAAGCTTGCACCCAGGATCACACCCGAAGGATGGTCCGTCTCGTTCCGACCACCCCAACGCTTCGTGGGCGAATTCGGTCTCACCAAGCTCGGTCCAGCCTATCAGTTCTACGGCTCAACGAAAGAGGGTGTTCCGGCTACGCTGGTTGTGTATCACCTGGAGGGGACGTGGACGGGCGACGCCGCGACGGCGTGTGACCGCGTGCTGCGTGCCCACATCGGCCCGGGCTCGCCTCCCGCCGGTATCGCTCGCCTCACCCGGTTGGACAGGAAGCTGGGGACGCTTGATGCGGTTGAGATGTGGGATTCACTGCTTAACGTTGTCGTTCGAGCCGTTGTGCTTGAGCCCGGTAACGCCTACGCATTATCCGCGAGCGTTCACGGAGCTCCGCTCGATGCCGAGTCTTACGGTCTGTTCAATCACATCTGCGCTTCGGTCGAATACCGGAGACCCTGACGGTCAGGCGTCATTAGACCGCTCGATCTGACCGATTCTCGGTTTTGCGCAAACGGGTCTCGCTTCGATAGTGAGTGACGTTCATGTCGGCGAGGTGTTCTCCCGCCGGGCGTTTGTCCGAGTCTACGCCGTATCCCCTGGTGGCATTTCACCGGACGCGCCGGTAGGATGGCTGACGTGTTGATCTCCTGGCGGTCGGGGATGTCTGACCGACTGCCGGTTCCAATCATCGTCGACAGGGCGTTGCCGGCAATGTCTCGTCGATTCGCAGCGACAGACTACGGTCACGGTTACGGCGCCGCACGCGCACTATCACTGCCGGAAGTGCTGGTAGTCTGCGCGGTCATCCTCTTTCTGCTGGCACTTCTGTTTCCCGGATTGAGCGCCACCCGCGAGCGACTTCGCCGGTTGATCTGTGCTAACAACCTGCGCCAGTGGGGCGCGGCGCTGCAATACTATCGCGACGACCATAACGATTATCTCCCGACGGAGGGCAGTTATCTCGACCTGGACAAGCCGTATGCGTGGTTCAACGTCCTGCCTCCGTACCTGGGGGCGCCTGCCTATCGTGACGTCGACGGCGTCGGTGATGCGATCAAGGAGTTCCCGGCTCTGCACATATGGATATGCCCTTCCAAGAACCTTACCAATGCCTACAAGAGCGGGAGCGGAAAGAACCAATTTCACTATGGGATGAGCCAAGTGCTCGACGGGATGTCTAAGGTACGACGAGGTTTGGCATTGAGTACGACGGTTTGGCAGTGGAGGTAGTTTGCGGGGATTCCCTGGACGCCTTGCCTTTGCGCAAGACGCAAAGTCCAGAAAGCCTCGGTTTGGCGCAGCTTCTTTACCCGCTCACGAGGCCGGCGACTCGCCGCCGGCGATCCTTAGCTGTCTCCTGTTCGGACGACTCTCGACGTAATTGGTTCTCGACCCATTCGAGGTCGTCACCGGTCACAGTCACTCTCTCTCCTTCGCTGAGGTTCTGACGCTTCCGGGCACGACGGACTGCATTGTTCAACAGAATCCTGCATCGACGCAGGCTCCCGTGTCCCAGGTCGTCAGCCACACCCCGGAGATACCTCGCGGCATCCGGCGTGAGGCGCACCGGAGGCTCGTTATACAGAGCCTTGATGTCTTCGATGGTGTGGAGTGCTTTGCCGCCAGCGTAAGCGTCCCGACCCTCCGTAAGATGCCAGATCACATCGAACCGGCTGTATAGCTGACCGTGATCCGGGTCGGCGTTTTTGACGATCCGCTCGTGCAGGGTCTTGGTGGCGATCAGCAGAATAGGCGCGCCTGTGGTGTCGTGGACAGCGCGCAACAGCTCGATTGCCGAATCAGTCAGGTTGCCCGCTTCATCCAGGATCAGCATCCGGTTGCTGTCCCGGAGCACGTCTATGACGCGCTCAAGCTGTGTCGAATATATCACTTCGCGTTGCGTGCCGACGTGCTGTGTACGGACGCCCAGCTTGACGGCCAGGGCGTGCGTGAGACCCTTGGAATGATGGTATCCTGGGATGACGGGGACGTAGACTGAGCCGACGTACTTGTCGTGGATCGCAAGGGCACATCGGCTCTTGCCGATCCCGGACGGTCCGTACACCAGCCCCATAGTGCCATTCTCGCGCACAAGCCGGGCCACAGCCAGCATGTCCTTGGCAACCTTGAGCGTGGTTACGAACTTGTCGGTGAGCGACGCGGCCCGCGCCCGTGCGTGTTGCTCAACCCACAGGTTCAGCTTGCGAATGTGGGCGTCCGAGCCCTCGCGGAACTTGCCCTTAATAAGCTCCGCGATCGTAGTGGCCTTCGGACTGCCAAGCTGGTGTCCCACATCCACAGGCTT